>Ga0224497_10002506_pt1 | contig 10870 bp, 8 predicted proteins | sample SF_Jul11_sed_USG_4_FD_167970 | JGI IMG/M metagenome (GOLD analysis project Ga0224497, IMG submission 167970) | Sediment microbial communities from San Francisco Bay, California, United States - SF_Jul11_sed_USGS_13 | ecosystem: Environmental > Aquatic > Marine > Sediment | place: USA: California...
ATCGATGTGATCCCTGGCGCCATAACCGCGCCACCCCGGCGGCAGTTCCATGTGCATGACGTCGAGCGGTTCGTAGGCCAGCCGTGGCAGGTTTGCGTCTTCATCCGGCCAGCTTGCCAGTGTCCGCCGCAGCCAGTCGTTGTCGTTGCGCTGCGGGAAATCCTGGCGAAAATGTGCTCCCCGGCTTTCCTTGCGCTGCAGTGCGCCAAGGGCGACACAGAGCGCGAGTTTCAACTTTTTCTGCACGCGGTAAGCGGCGACGAGTTCCGGATTTGCACCAGGCACCTGGTTGTTGACGCAGATGTTGTGGCTGCGCCGCAGCAGGGATTGCAATTCCTCTACCGCCTCGCCAAGCCGTTCGCCATCACGGAAGATACCGACCTTGTCGGTCATGATGTCCTGCATTTCGCGCGTCAGTTTAAACGGATTCTCATTGCCGCCAGCCGTCATCAACTGTTGCAACCGTTCACGCTCTCGGCGCCAGAATTGCTTGACCAGGGCGCTCGAGAGCGTTGTCTCGCTGTCCGCGCTGTCGCAGTAATCGGCAATGAATTCGGACACCAGCATGCCAGCGACCACGGTTTCGGCCACCGAGTTGCCGCCCAGTCGATTGAAGCCGTGCATATCCCAGCACGACGCCTCTCCGGCCGCGAAAAGCCCCAGCAGCCTGGGGCACTGTCCGCGATGATCCGTGCGCACGCCCCCCATCGAATAGTGCTGTGCCGGGCGCACCGGGATCAGGTCGGTGACCGGGTCGATACCGAGGAAGTAGCGGCAGATTTCCCTGACCTCGCGCAGGTTGGATTCGATATGCTGGCGGCCGAGCAGGCGGATATCGAGCCACAGATGGTCGCCGAAACGCGAGCTTGCGCCATGTCCCGAAGACATATGCTGTTCCATGCGCCGCGATACTACGTCGCGCGAGGCCAGTTCTTTTTTCTCCGGTTCGTAGTCCGGCATAAAACGGTGCTCGTTGCCGTCCAGCAGCAGGCCGCCGTCGCCGCGGCAGCCCTCGGTCACCAGGATTCCGGCCGGGAATATCGCGGTTGGATGAAACTGCACCGCTTCCATGTTGCCAAGAGTCGCCACGCCTGTCTCTAGCGCGATGGCCGCGCCCATGCCCTCGTTGATAACGGCGTTGGTCGTCGACCGGTATATGCGCCCGAAGCCGCCGGTCGCGATACAGGTCGCACTGGCGACATAGGCAAGCAGTTCGCCGCTTACGAGATGACGCACGATCGCGCCGTAACAACGCGCGCCGTCGTGGATCAGGGCGAGCGCCTCGGTGCGTTCGTGTACGACGATATCGCGCGCGATTGCCTGGTCGCTCATGGTGTATAACATCGAGTGCCCGGTACCGTCGCTGACATAGCTGGTGCGCCATTTTCTGGTGCCGCCGAAATCGCGTGCGGTAATCAGGCCGTGCGCCGCGTCCTGCTCGGAAATGGTTACGCGCTTGCCGTTGATGACGACTTCACGGTCGCCGCGCTGCACGCGATTCCACGGCACGCCCCAGGCGGCCAGCTCGCGCACCGCCTTGGGCGCCGTGTTGGTGAACATGCGCACCACCTGCTGATCGGCGCCCCAGTCGCTGCCGCGCACCGTGTCCGCGAAGTGCAGGTCCTCGTTGTCGCCTTCTCCTTTGATACTGTTGGCGAGGCTGGCCTGCATGCCGCCCTGTGCCGCCGCCGAGTGCGAGCGCTTGGGCGGGACCAGGCTCAAAACGATACATTCATGGCCCCTGCGCTTGACTCCGATGGCGATGCGCATTCCGGCCAGCCCGCCGCCGATTACCAACACATCGGTATGTATTGTCTGCATTCGCCTAGTTTACCGGTAACGGTTTTGCAGGGAGGGATTGTTGCGTCTGCGATGCACCCGGCAGGTAACGTTCGCCGACATGCTCGCGGTGTTCGATGCCGATCTTGATGTAGGCCGCCAGCGTCAGCAGGCCGAGCACGATAAAGAACACGCTGATCGCCCATTTGGTGCGGCCGAGAATTCGGCGCGTCTGGCGCGGGTTCCTGCCTCTCGGCCAGCCCCACTTGAGCGCGAGCCGGTAGATGCCGATTCCGGCGTGCAGTTCTACCGCGAACAGCAGGACCAGGTAAAGGGGCCACATGACGCCGGTGACAACCCGGTCGGAGGAGGCGTAGGGGCCGATATCGCCGGGATGGGTAAACATACCGTACAGGTGCACCGAGGCGAAGAACATCAGTAACAGGCCGGTAATCACCTGTATCAGCCACAGCGTGGTGTCGGCATGGCCCAGCGAACGCGAGTGCCGCCAGAAGATTCGATACTCGCGGTAGCTGCTCGGCATATGGCGTATCGCGATCAGGGCATGCACCGCGAAGATTACGAATACGGCGGCGACAAAAAAGCTGACCAGTACGGGGTAGGGACGACCGAAAATATACTGGCCCTCGAACATGCGCGCGACGAAATAGAAGGCATCGTTACCGAGTAATATGCTGGAGACCATAAACATGTGCGCCCACATGAATAGCACCAGCGTTAAGCCGGTGACGCCTTGAGTGATATCCAGCCAGGCGGGCCAGCGACTGATTGTATTTGCTACAGTACGGTGATTTTTTGTTATTGACACGGATCGGTTTCAATTACTGGACTGGTCACCTTTGTAGCTAATCATTACCTGTTTTGAGATTTTCCATTTGACTTACATCAACTGGCGATAGAACTGGCCGTTTATTCGAAGTTTGGGAGAGATTGCCAAATGAAAAAAATCAGCAGTCCAAAGCAGCTACGCTTTCTATGAGAATTAACCCGGCAGGCTTCCCAGGGATATTTAAGTCTAATGCAAAAGGGGTGAGCCGAGCTTCTCCGGGGGAAGGCGATCTCGATTTAATGATGCTAAGGTACCGAGACCTGTGCCTTGATATTCCTGCGCTTCAAACTGTGCTCGCGGTGAAAAATATACAGGCCGCTGCCGATAATCAGGGCCGCGCCGGCCAGGGTCCAGCCGTCGGGCAAATCGCCAAACAGGACGAATCCGAACAGGGTCGCCCACAGCAGGGAACTGTAACTGAACGGTGCGACGACCGAGGCGGGCGCGCTGCGAAACGCGCGAATCAGGCACAGGTGCCCGATACAGCCGGCGATGCCGGCAAACAGGAACAACAGCCAGTCGAATGCCGCCACCGGCTGCCAGTAAAAAGGTGCGACGGCGGAAGAGACCGCGGCGCCGATGATGGCGGTATAAAACAGTGAAGTCATCGGACCGTCCTGGGCGCGTAACTTGCGGGTAAAAACCTGGTACATCGCGTTGGTAAACGCGGCCGCGAGGACGACCAGGATACTCAGCTGGAGGCTTTCGCTGCCCGGCCGGATCACCACCAGGGCGCCGGCGAAACCGACCGCGATTCCGATCCAGCGGCGCACGCCGACCTTTTCGCCTAGCAACGGAATCGACAGCATGGTGACGATAATGGGGGATAAAAACATGATCGTCGCTGCCGTCGTCAGCGGCAGGAAATGAATGCCGACGAAAAACAGGACCGTCGTCGCAAACATGAAAAACGAACGCAGGTACTGGTGACTCAACCACTGGCTTCTAATTTGCGTGGGCAGTTGTCGCCCCATCAAGATGGCGACGAAAATCAGGTGGAAAAAGAAACGCGCCCAGATGACCTGCGTGACCGGGTAGCTTTGCATCAGGAACTTGGCGGTGGAATCGAGCGTTACGAACCAGAACATGGTTGCGAGCATCCATGCGATGCCGGGCAGGGGGTTATCCGCGGATTCGGCCGGTGAGGCTAGCGTAGTCAAAATTCAAATCGAACCGTTTGTTGGTTGCAGCTGCTGGATGGTCCTAAAGAGAAGCAATCGTATATTGGGGGCAGGCCGCGTAATCTACAACAACTAATTGCACCGACAGGACGGTTTGTTTGGCCGCTGGTTTTCACAGGACTGGTTTCCTGACCGGATGGCGATTTTCTACCAGGAATCGAGGCGAGTTTTACGCCATTCGATTCCGCCAATCGCCAATGTTCAAGACTCACATCGACCGGTTCGTTTCTCTACGACCGGTTGTCACCAGGGAATAATGTTGCCGTTGTACTCGATGAACTGGCCGTTCTGCGCGGGCCCCGCAGATTGCAGGATGCTTTTTAACCCGGACACACTCGTGTCCGTGTCTATTTCGGCATTGGGTCCACCCATGTCCGTTTGAACCCAGCCCGGGTGCAGGCTGATGGCGCTGATGCCGCGCTCGGCGAGATCGATCGAAAGGCATTTGACGACCTGGTTGACGGCGGTCTTGGAACTGCGGTACAGGTAGCTGCCGCCGCTGCTATTGTCCGCGATGCTGCCGACCTTGCTGCTGATGACCGCGATCAGTTTCTGCTGGCTGGCCGCGACCTGTTCGACCAATGCCTGCGCCAGCATCAGCGGCGCGATCGTGTTGACCTCGAGCACCTCGCGCCATTCTGCCGCGTCGACCTTGCCGAAACTGACGCCACTCGGGCCGTAAATGCCCGCGTTGCTCAACAATATATCGATCGGCCTGTCACCGAGTTCACCTGCCAGCGTTGCCAGCTGCTCGTAATCGGTGACATCGAGCGCATGTATTTCGATCGTCGGGTTGCGTTCGGCAAGCGCCTGCAGTTGCCCGGCATCGGCAGGATTCCGGCAACAGGCGATCACCTGCCAGCCATCCTCGGCAAACTGCCCGGATAACTCTAGGCCGATGCCGCGATTGGCGCCGGTAATGAGTATGGCTCTAATTGTCATTTATGCTTCCTTTGGGTTTTTTCGCATTCACCAAAAATAATGTGCCGTTGTTTTATCACGAATGATGGTAATAGTTAACCTAACCATGATGCGAGATGCCAATTAAGCCAATAACAAGTGCACGGACTAAACGTTCTATGGGTTTGCGGAACTGGTCGATAAAACAGGGTAAAACGGTCCATTGGACTCCCGAGAGAAGATAATGGGCGAGTAAACCGGCTACAGCAAATGCCACTTCTATGCCACGAGACTAGATTGCTAATTTAATAGATTGATCCTGATACTGCTCTCAGGGCCGGACATAAAGGTTATTGATTTCCATTTGTCACTGGCCCTATTTTGTTCATCAATTTATAAGTGTGCAATTGATTGATTATCAAAATCGGCTAATACTCTGTAACCATTGTTGTGGTATGGTTATAGTTGTTGCCCACAAGTTAGCTGCCACCACAGATTTGCTACCAAGAATAATGTCCGGCGTTAAAGGGTGGCCTCATTAAACGTAAATGAAGACCTACAGATGAACGAGACTAGTGCAGCGTCAAACACGTCCCCAGAAGACGCACCTGTTTTACCAGGCGACAACTCCGATCAAGTCGGCATCGACAGGCTTAAGCGGCCACCATTATCAAAGCTACTGGGGCAGTTCATCATTCGACGTCCAAAGATGCTCGTGGTCGCATGGATGATTGTCGCGTTGCTCTTTATAGGTATCGTGCCAACGACGTATTTATGCTGGTGGCTAGGCATCAGTCATCTTTCGGCCTGGCCTGGTGAAAATTTGCTGCTCTGGATTCTGGCTGGACCAGGCATCTTCTTACTTTCATTTGCTCCATTATGGTATTTGATGGGTGTGATTTATCTGTTGCGAATTGTGGCTGATATCTCAGTCTCAATCGAGGAAGAGCCGATTCGTGCAGCTCAAACCAGCGTCATGGAGTCTGAGGCCGAGATGATTAAACGTTTCGAGTCCACTGATGATGTTGGCCTACTGCCACTCCTAACGTACAGTCGCGTGCAACTGGATGCCTACTACAACATTGGATTGAACCAAACCAGGAAAAGTTTTTTGCACGGCATAGTGGCTATGTGGTTTGGATTTGCACTCCTGCTGACTGGACTGGCGCTCTACATTGTTCCATTGAGTAAGTTTGGCTTAAATCCTCCCGCTGAGAACTTCGAAATATTGGTACTTGGTGGAGCGGCAATTATTGAGTTCATTTCTGCACTTTTCCTCTGGATGTACAGAAGCACGACAGCCCAGCTTACTTATCTTTATGACCGGCAAATGTACAGCCACACCGCAATCCTCTGTTTTCGGATGGCTTCGACAATTGAAAAAGAGAAGGGTGATGAAGCCAGAGCATCCATAGTTGCAAAATTGCTGGACTGGAATGCTAAGCCGGCAAGACCAGCGTCACCAAGTGGAAGCGGATTGGCTTCTTTACTACAAGGGCGGGTGCCTAAAAAAGAGAGCGATTGACGCCGATCCCATTGTGCGGAACTTACCGTCAACGTGTGGTTTGCGATTCCACGGCGGCCACGTCAAATTTACTGCGTCCGAACTCCAGCGTCTGGCCGTCCCTGATGCAATCGATGAAATGGTTGATCGTGTTTATTCTGCGTTTGCCTATCTTCAGGCGATTGCCGCAATTCCCCTCGCCGGTATAGATCGACTTGCCATCGGTCGAAACTCCCACGACGAAGCCCGTATGCCCTTTGCCCCCGGAATGTATCTGGACAAAAATATCTCCGGGCTTTGCGGCAGGGGTTTCCATTTCTACTCGCCGCGCCGCCCGCCACATGTTTTGCACGCCGATATGGTGTTTCCCTTCGATTGGATATTCGCCGAGCGCCTCCTTTAGCGCCCAGGAGACGAAGGCGCAGCACCAGGGCTGGCCGATAATACCGGTCTGGCCCCAGTAACCGTCGATATCGGGACTCCGGTTCGACCCGTCAGGTACTTCGAAGACCGGTTTGCCATGCTCCTCGTAGATCAGTTCGAGCAGCTGACGACGTTTTGGCTCGAGGCCTTGCGGAATATAAGGTTGAAAATGATTACGCTGTGCGTCGCCACTGGGGTTTTCCAGGGCCCACCAGGTTTTGGCCCCCACGACGCCATCCGCCTTTAGCGCAATACCGCGCCTGTCGACATGCTGCAATTGAAACAGCACGACATTATCGTGTGTTACCGTCTCGAATATTCCATCCGGAGGAGGACGGTCGGCAAAATAGCCATGGGCGGACAACAGGTGGTGCAGGCGGGAAACCTCTGGATCTGCTTCCAGTCGACGTAATGTTCTCGGCATGTCTTCCTCCCTGGTCAAATGTGATTGCTCTCGCTGATCGCAGCACTCAAGTTTGAACCGGTTTAAAGAAAAGACAAGCAGTAAGTCAGGGGTCGACCTCCCGGCAGGACACGGGTCGGGGCCAGGCCTGGAAACCCGGGTGGGCATATGCCAGGCGGAAAGTCATTTATTCAAGGTGATAGTTAACTTAATTGCCATTTATTAAGGTGGCAGTTAATTGATCTCGAAACGGCCACGTATTAAACCGACTGTCACCATAGTTGCCAGGGGCTTTTTCGGCCGTGATACTTTTGTGAATATTTTACGCGATACTCTGCGCTCGCTCGAATTGCCGTGATCAGCTGAAGCTTATAAATCGGCAATTACGAAGTTGAAAACTTCTGTTTTGACGGCCCGATTTACCGCCGCCAAGCGAAGCCAGTAATAATTTGAAAGAGGACGTTACAACCATGATTACTGCAAAGAAAACCACCGGCGTCGCGCTCGCGATTGCGGCCGCTGCCTTCCTGGCGACCGCGCCGATATCGACTCACGCCGCCAGCCAGATCGGCAAATGCATGGGCGCCAATTCGTGCAAGGGCCAAAGCTCCTGCAAAACCGCGACCAGCAGCTGCAAGGGATTGAATTCATGCAAGGGGCAAGGTTTCGAGGAAATGACTAAGGCCCAGTGCGACGAGGCCGGGGGTAACTTCGAAACCTGATCCGACCCCGGTCGACTCTACGAAACCGGGCGCTGTCCTGACGGTGTCCCGGTTTCGTTTTGACTGTGGATGGCTTTGGTCATGGCAGCAACGAGACCGGCGCGATTGAACTCTGCCTGGCAAAAGCGATCAAAACCCCACAGCCAGTCCGGAGCTATCCATGACGCAACCCCTCCATTCCAACCAGGCGGTTGACCACAGCTGGCCCGGCGACGTGGCCGGCGGCAAGCGGATTCTCGTGGTCGAGGACGACCCGGACATTTGCCACCTGCTCGAACTGCACCTGCGCGACAACGCCTACCGCGTCGACGTGGTCAGCAACGGCATCGACGGCCTGAACCGGGCCAGCAATCATGCCTACCAGCTCATCGTGCTGGACCTGATGTTGCCCGGACTCGACGGGCTCGAGCTATGTCGCAAGCTGCGCGGCCAGTCGATCACCGTTCCCATCCTGATGCTGACGGCCAAGTCGACCGAACTCGACCGCGTGCTCGGGCTCGAGCTCGGCGCGGATGACTACCTGACCAAGCCGTTTTCGATTCTCGAACTGCAGGCGCGCGTCAAGGCCATCCTGCGGCGCAGCGAGCTGGTCGCGAGCGCGGCAGGAAACGGGCAGGACGATCGCATCGAGTTTAAATCCCTGGTCATCGACGTGACCCGGCGTGGCGTATCGATCGGCGGGCACGGGGTCGAACTGACCGCGCGGGAATTCGACCTGTTGTTGCATTTCGCACGCCACCCGGGCCGCGTGTTCAGCCGCGGCCAGCTGCTCGACCAGGTCTGGGGCTATAGCCACACCGGCTACGAGCACACGGTCAACTCGCACATCAACCGGCTGCGCAAGAAGATCGACGGCACGCCCGGGCAGCCGCAGTACATCGAGACCGTCTGGGGCGTCGGTTATCGCTTCCGCGAAACCTGAATTGCGATGTTTTACAGCCTATACATCAAGCTGGTGCTGGTACTGTTCCTGCTGTTCCTCGGCATCGGCGCGGTGTTCCTGTTCGTCGCGATGTACACCGCGCCGATGTACCAGCAGGAAGTCAGCCAGCAGCTGAACCGGGACCTCGCGCATTACATCGTCGAGGAGCACGTGTTGATCGAGAACGGGCAGGTGCGGCAGGATAACCTCGCGGAGCTGTTTCAAAACGTCATGATCATCAACCCGAGCCTCGAGCTGTACCTGCTCGACGCCGACGGTCGCGTGATCGGTCACTCGATGGCGCCGGACAAGGTCAGGCAGAAACAGGTGTCGCTGGGGCCGATAAACCGTTTTCTCGAGCAGCCTGACGCGGGCCTGGTCATGGGCGACGATCCCGGCTACCCGGCACGTCAGAACAGTTTCAGCGTGGCGCCGATCGACGTCGACAACCAGCGCCAGGGTTATATCTACGCCATCCTCGGCAGCGAGAAGATCAACCACATTTCGGAAGTGCTGCAACGCAGTCTGATCATGCGCTGGAGCGCGAGCGCGACCGCAGCGGCGCTGGGCTTCGCCTTCGTCGCCGGCCTGTTGCTGTTTTTCTTCCTGATGCGCAAGCTGCGGGTGTTGAGCTCGGCGATGCAGGAATTCAAGAACACTCACCTGCAGGCAGCGGCGCTTGCGGCCGAGCCCGACGATGCCACCCTCGACGAGATCGACCGGATGACCGTGACCTTCCAGAAGATGGCGCAGCGCATCGACGAGCAGATGCGGCACCTGCAGGAAGTCGAATCCACGCGCCGCGAAATGGTAGCCAATATCTCGCACGACCTGCGCACGCCGCTGGCGTCGTTGAGCGGCTACCTCGAGACGCTGCAACTCAAGTCGGACGAGCTGACGGAAGAAAGCAGGCAGGCTTACCTGCGCATCGCCTACGAAAACGCGCTGCGGCTGACGCGCCTGGTCGAGGAATTGTTCGAACTGGCCAAGCTCGATTCCGATGACATCAGGCCGCGCGCGGAATCGTTTTCGCTGGCCGAGCTCGCGTTCGACGTGTCGCACAAGTTCTACCTGCGCGCGCGTGAGCAGAATATCGATTTCAACGTCGTCGTCGACGAAACCGTACCCGACGTGTCGGCCGATGTCGGCATGATCGAGCGCGTGCTCGACAACCTGATCGACAACTCGTTCAAGCATACGCCGGATCGCGGGCATATCCGCCTGCAGGTTGCGCCGCGCGACGGCAATGTCGAGATCGCCGTGACCGATACCGGTTACGGCATCGCGGCCGACGAACTGCCGTACGTGCTGAAGCGTTTCTACCGCAATCCCGGCAATTCCGTCACCGGCGAGCACAAGCCCGGGCTCGGCCTCGGGCTTGCGATCGCGTCGCGCATCGTCGAAATGCACGGCGGCCATTTGCAGGTGGACAGCGTCCAGCATCAGGGCACTACGTTTCGTTTCTCGCTGCCGGCGACGTGATCGCGTGATAGAAATTTTATAGTTTGGTGACCGCCACGTGATCTGCGTCACGCATAGTCAGGCCTCTTACTACAGGAGGAGAGACCATGATGACCACATTACGCAAAGCAGCGAGCGCCATGCTCGTGTCCGGGCTGATTGCATCGTCGAGCGCGCTGGCCGACGGCCCGGCGGCCTACCACGTGACGATCACCAACCTGACCAACGCGATCAGCTTCACCCCGATACTGGTCGCAAGCCATCGGCGCAGCGTGCCGACGTTCGAACCCGGCGAACCGGCGAGCCCGGAAATCACGGCCATCGCCGAGGCCGGTGATACGTCGCTGCTGGCGGCGGCGCTCGGCGATAACCCGCGGGTGGTCGACGTGCAGAGCTCGGGCGGCCTGCTGTTGCCGGGAGACTCGGTTACCGTTATCGTCAGGGCCACGCGCGGTGCCGATCACGTCAGCCTGGCGGCGATGATGCTGCCGACCAACGACGGTTTCATCGCGCTGGGCAGCGTCGCAGCGCCGAGGCGTGGCTCGGTGACGTACTTTTCACCGGGATACGACGCCGGCACGGAGCCGAACGACGAGTGGTGCATGCACATTCCGGGCCCGACCTGCGGCGGCGCAGGCCCGTCGCCCGGCGAGAATCCCGACGACGAGGGCTACGTGCATATCCACCGCGGCATCCACGGTGTCGGCGAACTGAGCCCGTCGGTT
>Ga0224497_10002513_pt1 | contig 10850 bp, 7 predicted proteins | sample SF_Jul11_sed_USG_4_FD_167970 | JGI IMG/M metagenome (GOLD analysis project Ga0224497, IMG submission 167970) | Sediment microbial communities from San Francisco Bay, California, United States - SF_Jul11_sed_USGS_13 | ecosystem: Environmental > Aquatic > Marine > Sediment | place: USA: California...
GTCGAGGGCGGCCTCAGCGGCAGAAAAATGCGGAACGTCGATCCCTCTCCCACCGTGCTTTCCACCTCGATCAGGCCACCATGGGCCTCGACAATGCTGTGACTGACGGATAGCCCCAAGCCGGTTCCCGTACCCACGGCCTTGGAGGTGAAAAACGGATCGAAAATCTGCTGCAGGTTTTGTTCCGGAATGCCGCAGCCGGTATCGACGATCGACATTTCCACCATGGATATGGGTTCGGCGCCCGGCGCGGGCGCGCGATCGTGCGGTGAAAGGCAGGTGCGGACAACGATGCTTCCCTTCTCCGCAACGGCGTGCTGGGCGTTGACGAGCATGTTCATGATCACCTGCTTGATCTGATCGGCGTCGATCCAGATTTCCGGCAGCGTCCGGTCGAGGACAAGGGTAATCTCGATGTCGCGCAGGTGAGCAGGCCGCTCGACGATGCGCACCGTCTCCTCGATGACGCGGTTGAGGTCGGTGAATTCGTTCTCCGGCTGTTTTTCACGGGCGAAATCGAGCAGCCGCTTGATGATTGACGAGCATCTCTTGGTTTCGCCGATAACCAGGTCCAGGTCCTCCGCGTCCGGGCTGTTGTCCGGCGTCTTCTGCCGCAGGAGATGCGAAAAGGTCAGGATGCCGGTCAGGGGATTGTTCAATTCATGGGCGATGCCCGACGCCAGCAGCCCGACGGAGGCGAGCTTCTCCCCGCGCAAGGTCTCGGCCTGCGCGCGGCGCAGCTCGCGCGTCCGCTCTTCCACTTTGTGCTTGAGCGTCTGCGCCCAATCGCGCAGCTCCGCCCGCGAATCGCGCAATGCGTTGGTCATGGCGTTGAACGAAGCGGCGAGCTTGCCGAATTCGTCGCTACCGCGCACCGGAATCAACTGGTCCAGATTGCCGCCGGCGAGCCTTCGCGCGCCGCTTTCCAGGTCGCGCAGCGGCAGGTAGACCAGGCGGTGCACGAAGAAGCCGACCGACAGCGAAGCGATAGCGATGAATCCCACAGAAAGGCCGGCGATCGACAATGTGCTGACGCTTAGCCTGCGATCGATCTCGTCAAGCGAATAGATGATATCGAGAACACCGAGGACGGACGCCTCCCTGGCGTGCTGATGGCAAGCAGCGTTGTAGCAGGACGGCTCGTTGCGGATGACTTCCATGCTGCCGAGCAGCCGCTTGCCATCGGGGTCGGTAAACGTCCAGGTTCGCTTGCCCTCCGGAACCTGTGCGAGCGGGTGCTCGCTCTGATGGCAGTTGGAGCAGGCCTCGGCGTTGCGGTCCACCGTCTGGCCGATTTCGGGCGCATGGGTGGAATGGATGATCTTGCCCTCCTTGCTCAGAATCCTGACCCGGTCGATCTTTTCCTGTCTGGCGACATCGTGAATGATCTGGTCGACATAGGCGGGCTGGTTCTGCAGCATGGCGAAGCGCGTACTTTTGGTGATCACTTCGGAGAGCTGGTTGACGTCATCGGAAACCTTGTCGAGAATTTCCTCATACAAGAACCAGGCGACCAGCCCGGTGAACAGGACCATCGCTGCCGATAGTGCGGCCGTGAGGTAAAGCACGACCTTCAATTTTAGCGTTTTCGGTTGCATGACTGCCGTTACTTCCGCTCCGGCTCCGGAAAGGGTCGTAACTTTTAATCAGCGATCAACCACCGCCAAGCCCGTCGGGGCCCGTCGCTTGCGCCCGGTATCCCTCCGACTGAAAGACAGCTTAGCCGCTGCTCGCGGAGCGGCCATTGATGTGCGTCAAATAGCGCCAATACCAGTGTGATAACATTGCTCTGCGGACGGCCGCGACAATGCATCGGCTTGTGTCGTGCGGTCGCTGAGGGCGTTGAAACAGCGGAGTGCGTCGGCGTGACGCGGTTGCCTGGCAAGGTTTCGGACACGATCTATGGCACAGATGCGTTTGGAAGAAATATGGCAAAAAGCGGCGTTTTTGGCGCGAGATGTGCCGACCTCGCCGGTTTCGGTGCAGCAGATGCCGCACCCGAAGAAGAGCCTGCCAAAATGCGAGTGGCTGATGTTGCGGTTCTGGATCAGCCAAGGCGCCGGGAACGACCGACGGAAGTGCTATTTGCGCAAAATCCAATAACAGCCGACCCGTGACCCAGGGGGTCGCGGAAGGCCGGCACGGCTTCAGGGAGGGAACCCAAGGGGCTCTTTTCTCCACAAGGCAAATGTGAGGAGCATGAAATGAAGGTGAGATGGATCTTGGTCGCCGTCGCTGCGGTGGTATTTGGTTTGGCCGGAGCGGTCGGTTCGGCGGAGGCAGCAAACACCGCCTCTTGTGACGGCTGTCACGGTGCTGACGGCAAGGGCAAGGGCAAAGTTCCAAAGATTTCCGGCATGTCCACGAAGACATTCATCAGCAAAATGAACGCCTACAAGTCGGGCGCCAAGAAGAACGCGGCCAAGAATGCAATCGCCAAAAAGCTGAGCGACGCTGATATTGCCAGCCTGGCGGCGCACTACGCCTCAAAATAGCAATCGGCGGCATGGCGTAGCGACCTCATTGCCGCGATGACATGACTGTCCGGTCCGGCTTTAGCGGCGAGCGCCGGCGTGAGCGTCGGACCGGACGAATTTCGTTATACCGGACGAATTTCGTTATGAAGTCTGATACCGAAGGTTCTTGCTATTGACCCATATGACCGGCATTTATGCGCGTTCTGGTCGGGCGCGATTGGCGCGGTGGTAGAGGGGCACCACAAGCCGATCGCAACGACATCCAGAACCCCAGAAATCCGGCCTGCGGTGGCGCAAGATCGCCCGTTGGACGGCGTTGCGTCCCTCGAACGATGCCCCGCATAGACCTTCGGGGCGCGCCTTGCCGGCAGACGATTTTGGGCCATCATATCGGTCAATAGTAAGGGCCTTTGGTCTGACTCAAAAAGATTGCGTTGAAATCAACCCCTTGCACAAAAGGGCTGTCCACACATGACAGTACCCGGCGTTGGGCTCCGACGGTTATTATTCAATGATATTTGAATTTACGCGCCAATCGGGATAACCGTAATCCTCCGGCCATGCATAGACTTCCTTCTGGTTGAAGTAGACGCTGCAACTCAGGTCGGGAAAACGCAGATCTTTCGTATTCACTCTCCGGTTCCAATCATCCACATAGCCCGAATTCCCGACATAACCGAGTTCGGCAACACAGATCGGCTTGCCGAAATCGTCGGCCAAATCGTATCCCGGCCGGAGGATTTCGGTGAATGTGCGGTCGCGGCCGAATTTGTCATTGTCATATTTTTGCAGCCCGAAAACGGTCAGGCCGACGATGTCGACATAGTTGTCGCCCGGGTAATAGCTTTTGAGGTTTGGCTCCCCGAATGGCGACCACATATATTTGGCGTTTGGCGCATGCTTGCGGCAAATGTCGATCATCCGCCGATATGCGGCGATATAGGTCTCAGGGGCCCATCCCGACCAGATGAACTGACCGGTTTTGTCGTCCATTTCATGCGCCCATCGCACGGTGACAGGGCTCTTCATCTCATTCAGGGTCTGGCAGATGACAACCATGTTCTGGTCGTAGAGGCCGGAGTGAATGCCCGCCTTCAGATATTCCGGTGTATTGCGTTCATCCCTCGACCAGGTCCAGGGCTCTATGGTGACCAGCAGGGAGCGGCCGCGTTCGCGCGCATAGGCATCGGCCTGATACATCGTGTCAAGTTCGACATCTTCCCAGGGAAGGAAAAGATGTTCTATCTGGACATTGTCGCGGTCACTGAACGTTCCTTCGGGATCGTAGACGCCGAACTTGTAATCGCCGGCAGTTTGGGCATCCGCTGTGCCCGGATATCCAACGGCCCCGAAGGCAAAACTTAAGGCGGCGGCTGTCGCTGCCGCTGTAATACGCAGTTCCGTAGGCGAGCTAAACATTTCAACTACCTCCTTGTTATCGGTTTATCGGCCGATACAAAATCGGCTTGCCCCTGACCGCGGGCGGCAATCGGTCCGATAGAACCAGGCGATCCTTGCTTGGTTCCTGCGCTAGGTTTCCGGTCAGTTTTTTTGTCACCGGTATGGCTCCATCATTTTTCGGTCACAGGTGCGGTCATTTCCAGCCAAACTGGAGTCTGGTTCGTTTGGCGCCATATCGGTCCATGCCGGCACCCGATACGATATAGGTGACCTTGGTCACGGTCAGCGGGCCGGCGCCATGGGCAATGGCTTCGATCCCCTCGACGCCCCTGAGCGGGAAAGATGCGGTCGCCAGCGAGATCGTAACCGCGACCAATGCGCCCTGAACGGAGATCTGGTAAGGCCTCAGTTTCCATGAAATGCCGTTTTCCCGGCAGTGCCTTACAAGGATCAACGCGAGAAGGATGGCGTAGAAGAGCGCGTTTACGGCGGCCAGGATAAAAAATCCTTTTGCATCCTGAATGTTCGGGAAGGCCAGGACCGGCGCGGCGGAGGCAAGCGACAGGAGCGCATAGGGCAACAGCACCCGAAGCGGCAACACGTCGGCGCTTTGCGTACCCTTGGGGGTGATGCGGAAATCCACAAAACTGCCTGTTGCCCAGTCCCGGACCGCCATGATGGTGCCGGCGAACACCCAGGGCCATTGCGCGCAATGAAAGAACGTGCGCTCCCAGCTCAGCACCTTTGCATCGATCGGCCGGTAAAGCCGGTCCCGCTTCAGCTGATAGGCCAGCACAATGAGGACCACCGGCATCGGCAGCATATGAAGTACGAAAGCGGGGAAGGTGACACCGACGAAATTGACGCCGAATGACAGGGCAAGGATCGGCATCAGGAACATGCTTGCCATGAAAACGGCAAAGAGCGGGTACCACAATTGGCAAAACAGAAACTGGAATTTCAGCCGCGGCGTCAGGCGCGAAAAATACCGTGGCGTATGCTGAAGCAAAATCGACGCGAGGCTGCGCGACCATTGAAACTCCTGCGTGGCCAGATCGGCGAATGTCGCCGGGCCGTCGCCGCTTGCTATCGCATCGATCGCATGAACGCCTCTCCAGCCGTGGGCGTTCATGATCATCGACGTGGAATGATCCTCCGCCAGTTCCGGCCCAAGTCCGCCGATCTCCTTCAGCGCCGCCGTTCTGACGGCATAATGCGATCCGATGCACATCGGCGCCCAGCCGCCGCTGTATCCGGCCTGCAACGTGCCGTGAAACATGGCTTCGGCATAAAGCCGGCTTCTTGCGGCCCAGCTGTTGCCGGCATTCTTGTTGCAAATGCTGGGCGCGGACACATATCCGACACCCGGGTCGCCAAACGGTTCCAGCATGTGGCGAAGATAGGTCGGCCCGGGAACATGATCGGCATCAAGCTGCGACACGAAATCGTAGTTCTGATAGCCGTAATTGTCATAGAAAAAGGCGAGATTGCCTTCCTTGCATCTTGTACGTCGCGGCCAGGTCAGCCGGTGGTAGTCTTCTCTTCCCTTGCGGGTGGAAATCATCACACCGTTCTGCCTGCACCAGGCGATTGTGGACGGCTCGGGATCTTCATCGGCAAGCCAGGTATCGTGCGGATAGTCCTGCCGGAGCATCGCTTCCAGAGTTTTGCGAACAACCTGGAACGGCTCGGAGGGAGTTTTCGTCACCACCATGGCGACCCGCGCCTCGCCCTCCGCAGGCGCCTGCATCGTTGGCACCCGCGCACCGATAAACATGGCAAAATAGTAGAACGGCAGGAGGCACAGCCAGGCCAGGCAAGCCGTGGTGAAAAGATAGCGAATGGTACCGATATTATGTTCCGGCTGAAGCCACCATTGCCAGAAGAAGACCAGGCACAGCAGCCACAGGGCAATTCCGAACTGGTATTTGAAGCGCTGGCCCGTGGTCAGTAACGGCGCGAGATTTTTTTCAGGCACAGCCGTAGCGGCGCGATCCGTTCCGGCGGGAACGGTAATATCCGCGCCGGGTTGGCGCCTGTTCCTGATTTTGGTCCCAGCCGTCATCTGTGGACTTCCAATCCGAAAAACGGTGCCGCGGTCGTGATAATCTCATCCAGGTTCGAGTGCTCGGTTTCAAAACCCAGGACTTCCTTCGCCCGGCTGGTATCGGCGCACAATACCGGCGGATCACCCTCCCGGCGGGGATGAGGATTGGCATTGATCGGATTGCCGGTGATGCGGGTAATGGAATCCAGAATCTGCCGCACCGAATAGGTCGAGCCGGTGCCCAGATTGGCCGAAATATTCTTCCCTCCATCCAGAAGATAGTTCATGGCCAGAACATGGGCACGGGCCAGATCGCTGACATGAATGTAGTCGCGAAGGCAGGTGCCGTCCGGCGTCTGATAATTCGTTCCGAAAATATCGAGCTTGTTACGCCGGTCCGCGGCGGCTTTCAGGGCAAGGGGAATGAGGTGGGTTTCCGGATCATGGAATTCTCCCGTCTCCCCGTCCGGATCGGCGCCGCAGGCATTGAAATAGCGCAGACTGACGTAACGCAGCCCATAGGCCCTGGCGTAATCGTCCAGCATTTGCTCGCCGATCAGCTTGGTCCTGCCATAGGGATTGATCGGAATCTGGACCGTCGTCTCGGTAATCGGCATATTTTCAGGGATGCCATAGGTCGCGCAGCTGCTGGAGAAGATGACGGAACGGAGGCCTTCCGAGCGACAGGCAGCCAGAAGCGAAAGCATGCCGCCGACATTGTTGCGATAGTATTTTGCCGGGTCTGAAATGGACTCGCCGACATAGGCGCTGGCGGCGAAGTGTATGACGGTTTCCGGCCCGTACTGCCTTATTGCTGATGCAAGACAATCGGAGTCCAGGACGTCGCCTTCGACAAGCGGTCCCCATTTGACCGAGCCGCGATGCCCGGTGCTCAGATTGTCATAGGTAATTGGCTCAAATCCGCTGATTGCCAATTCCTTGCAGGTATGGCTGCCGATATAGCCGGCGCCGCCGGTCACCAATACCTGCTTCGTCTTCGCCATGTTCAACCGCCTACCAAAAGTTGTCCCAGCGCCAATTGCCGCTCGAAATACGGGATGGTTTTTTCCAGACCGATTTTCAGATCGATCCTTGGTGACCAATTAAGGACATCATTTGCCAGCGAAATGTCCGGTCTGCGCCGCGTCGGATCATCGGCCGGCATTGACTGGTAGATAATCCTTGAGTGCGACCCGGTGAGATTGAGTATCAGATCGGCGAGCTCGTGAACCGTGATTTCGGCCGGGTTGCCCAGATTGACCGGCCCGAGGAACGGCGCATCGGAATTCATCAACCCGACAATGCCGTCGATCAGGTCGTCGACATAGCAAAATGACCGGGTCTGCCGCCCTTCGCCAAAAATCGTGATGTCCTGGCCGCCAAGCGCCTGGACGATGAAGTTGGAAACCGCCCGCCCGTCATCGGCCTGCATGTTCGGACCATAGGTGTTGAAGATGCGCGCAACTTTGATGTTGAGGCCATAAAGGCGGGCAAAATCAAAATAGAGGGTTTCGGCGCAGCGTTTGCCTTCGTCATAGCAGGCCCTGGGCCCCGTCGTGTTGACGTTGCCCCGGTATTCCTCCGGCTGGGGGTGAACAGTCGGGTCGCCATAGACTTCAGAAGTGGAAGCGAGAAACACGCGTGCATTGTGGTCGCGCGCCAGATTGAGCAGGTTCAATGATCCGACGACGTTGGTCAGCAGGGTGTGAACCGGGTCTTTCTGGTACTGCGGCGGGGAAGCGGGGCAGGCAAGATTGTAGATTTCGTGGAACGTTTCCTCCGCGCAGATGGGCTCGACTATGTCGTGCTCGATCAACCGGAAACGCGGATGATCGCCCAGCGATGTAACGTTCTCCGGGCGGCCGGTCAGGAAATTGTCCAGACAGGTAACCTGGTGACCCTCGTCCAACATACGCCGCACCAGGTGTGACCCCAGGAAGCCTGCGCCCCCGGCGATCAGAACGTGCCTTGCGTCCTGTTTTACCGATTTTAATTTGTTGCCGTTCTGTGTAATTGTTTTTCTGGTTTTATTACTCAATTCACACCCTGCACCAAGCAGCGATGTTTTCACAACAACATTACAGTACTGTGGTCAATTATATTAGCCGAAAATCCACGTGAACTAACTCGGTTGCACTGGTCTACCGGTTTTTCCACGATACGCCGGATTTCAACTGAACTAAAAAGAACCCCACCCCGAAACGCCTGAAAACAAACGCTACTCCGCCTTCCCGGTTGGGCCGCATCTGATAAAATTTTATTTTTATTGGTAATAAATGTCAATTCAAGAATTTTTTTGACAGAATCGAACTAAAATGGAACTTTTCCTTTAGATTCAAAGATTAAAAATGGCGGAACGCGTATCTGTGAGATGTGAATCCACGGGCCGGTTGTCCAAGCGGCCGACCCATTCAATAATGCTTGGTTAACCGTCAGGTTTTCGCGTATCTCGGCACGCAACTTGACTTCTGTCCGAAGCCGCTGGGGGTGCAGATATAGCTGGCCTTGCCGAGATATATTTTCTTGTCGGGTTTCTTGTCGGTCGAGGGTAAAACGCCAACTGGCGCCGGAACTCCCAATCCATAATATGTGGTATTAAGGCCGGTGTCCTGGACCAGAGACGCCGACGAATTGTCATAGGTGCTGGTGCTGGCGCACGCCGAAACCACGACCAAACCAGTCAACAAGAATACCGAACGATACGCGTATCGACCAAGTGTTTTGGGCATTACAATGATACCTGCTCTCCGTTTCGACGCCCGGCCATTTCCAAAGCCCGGATACACGGCTCGATCCAAATCCAGAGCGTTAAGGTCAATCTCGGAACTCCGACCATCAACGAGCGCAGATATCAAACCATGCCGTCATTGCGTAAGACTCACTATCCTTGAATGCCGTAGCATCTCAGGGACATTCAACCGTAAGTCAATGTGTTTGCGTTCCAGTTAACAGAATTTTTCTCTGCGAACAGGGTAAATCAGAGAAGAATATTTTGACTAAAAATCGGCGATTTATTCCTGATGGAATTCGATACCTGCAGGCCAACGAGGCAGCATTTTCCGGAACCGCTGATATTGTGTCAGATTATGGTTTTGCAGGCCCTGTCACGTTAACCGGCAACAGCTCTACGAATGTGCAATGACCGCCCCGGTCAAGCCGCAGCATCCAGTGACAGTCCCGGCAAATCCAATCTGACCCGCGGAGCGGGATTGCGGTCTTATCAGCGGTTCTTGCCGGATCAATTCATGACGACCTGATAGCGGACGATTCGGTTGTTGTCGGAATCGGCGAAGAAATACATCGATCCGGCGATCTCAACGCCCTCAGGATCGTCGAACCTGTTGGCGCCCATGCCGGGCACACCATTGCCGAGAACGCCGATCAGCGCCCCGTCCCTGCCGATCATCACGATGCGGTGGGCGTCCTGGTCGGCGACGACAAGACGGCCGAGCGGATCGACATCGAGATAGCGCGGGCCGGCCCAGCGGTATTTCGGATCGTCAAGAACCGCCAACACCTCAAGGTCCGGTGAATATTTGACGATGCGCCGGTTGCCGGTGTCGGCGACCCAGAGATTGCCGTCTGAATCCGTGGCAATATCATGGGCCCCTGAAAGTCCCTGGGCGGTGGCGACCGCTATGCCGTTTTCAAAGGCCATGATCGCGCCGAAACCTGATGAGGTCGCGTAGATGCGGCCATTGGGATGGGCCAGCGCGCCTTCCGGCCGGCCGATGCCGATCAATGCGCCGGCGAATTTCGCAACCCCGGAGGAAAGATCATAGATTGCGATGCGGTGGTTGCCGGTATCGGCAATGATGGCCCGGTCGGCCGCATCGAAATCAACGTCATGGGGGCTGGACAATTCGCCGTCGCCAAAACTGCCGATGACCTCCAGCGTATCGCGGTCCAGGATGGCAATCCGGTTGGCGAATTTGTCGGCGACATAAAGCCGGTCACCGGGACCGATAACCACATCATGGGGATCGGCCAGAACCGGTTCGCTCGCCGCATCAAAGGTTGCAAAGGGGAGCGGGGATACTGGCTCCTGCTGCGCTGGACTTTGCTGTGCGGCGATCGGAGGTATTGCGCACAAGACGGCGGCACAGCCGAATAAAGCCCCGCGCAAAAAAGCACAATCGAGCATGCGGACGCCTCCCTGGAATATTCCCGGCTATGGACAAACAATATCAGTTATGGCGACTGCCGGTGATTGGCAAAACTCACTCATCGGGACACCAGCAGATGTCCAGGCGACCGCGCCGCCATCCTCTTGGCGTGGTCGCGCTGCCGCCTGTGCTGTGATCTGGACCTTTTCGCACCGTCAAATGCGCGGTATCGAGTGCGTCATGGATCGCCGGACGTTTCTTTTTTCATTGAGCACCGCGCCTCTCTTGGCGCTGGCAACCGGCGTGCCGGCAGCCGCGTCCGGTGAAAGCCTGCGGATCGCTGCGGCATCGAGTCTTGCCGATGCCGCCGAAGATCTCGGCGCCGCGTTCACCCGCTCCACCGGCATCAAGACAATTGTCATCGCCGCGTCGTCATCGACGCTGGCGCGGCAGATCGCCGGCGGCGCGGCGGCCGATGTTTTTCTGTCGGCGAATCGGGACTGGGCCGACTGGCTTGCCGGAAAAGGCGGGCTTGAAGCGGATAATCTTGCGGTCTTTGCCGGCAACCGGCTGGTGCTTGCGGTGCCGGCCGGTTCGCCGATCAGGGCCGCTGCTCTGGACGACTGCCTGAAAGCACTGAAGGTCGGTCGGATCGCCACGGGCGATCCTGAGCACGTGCCGCTCGGCAAATATGCCCGTGACGCGCTGCACGGCGAAGGCGTCTGGGACGATGTGCGGTCCCGACTGCTGCCGGCCGACAGTGCCGGCGCGGCGCTGCGCCTCGTTGCATCGGGCCAGGTCGCGGCCGGCATTGTCTAT
>Ga0224497_10002514_pt1 | contig 10848 bp, 8 predicted proteins | sample SF_Jul11_sed_USG_4_FD_167970 | JGI IMG/M metagenome (GOLD analysis project Ga0224497, IMG submission 167970) | Sediment microbial communities from San Francisco Bay, California, United States - SF_Jul11_sed_USGS_13 | ecosystem: Environmental > Aquatic > Marine > Sediment | place: USA: California...
TCGTCGTCCTTGTTCTCGAGCAGCGCGATGGCGGCGGCCAGGTTCTCGTCGAGCGCGGCCAGCAGCTCGGCCTTGTCGGCGGCGGCGAACGGCTTGTAGTCCTCCATCCCGGTGCCGAAGTCGAAGACGTCCTCCATCATCGACCCGAGCCAGGTCGGGGTCTCGGCGATGTGACTCGCCAGCGCCCCCAGCGACATCGACTTGGCGTGCGGCTGCCAGTCGAACCGGTCCTCCGGAACGGCCGCGAGGACCGCCCGCGAGAGCTCTCCCTCCTGCTTCATGTCGGCGATCAGCGATCGAGCCATCGAGTCAGACATCTTCCGCCCTCCTTGAGCCGCTAGTGAACGGTTTACGCTCCGTTTACGCTACTCTACTGCGCCATGGGCCCGCTGTCAACGCCCGCCGAGAGGCGCGCTCGTCGAGTCCGGGACGACGGCCTGCCCGGCGACGAGGTCGTGGCCTCGTTCGTCGGGGGTCAGCCCATCACTCCCCAGCCGCGCCGCAGCGCCGCGGCGCGCCGCCCGACCTCGGCCAGCTCGCCGGCCGGCAGGCGATCGAGATTGGCGTAGGCGAAGCGCATCCGGCGATTGGCCGCCAGGCGTTCACGGTGGCGGGCGAGAAAGTCCCAGTAGAGAACCGTCACCGGGCAGGCCGTCTCCCCCACCCGCTCACCGGGCCGGAACCGGCACTCGCTGCAGTGGTCGCTCATGCGCTCGATGTAGCGCCCCGAGGCGGCGTAGGGCTTGCTCCCCACCAGGCCGCCGTCGCCGTACATCACCATGCCCAGGGTGTTGGGCAGCGTCACCCAGTCCATCGCGTCGACGTACATCCCCAGGTACCAATCGCTGACCCGCCGCGGGTGGACGCCGGCAACCAGGGCCAGGTTGCCGGTCACCATCAGGCGCTGGATGTGGTGCCCGTAGCCGTGCTCGAGCACCTGCCCCAGGGCGTCCCGGGCACACTGCATCTCCGTCTCGCCGGTCCAGTAGAACTCCGGCAACCGGCCCTCCTCATCCAGGTGGTTGCGACGCGCGTAGCTCTCGCCCTCCCGCCAGTAGATCCCGCGGATGAACTCGCGCCAGCCGATGAGCTGACGAATGAAGCCTTCCACCGAGTTGAGCGGCGCCCGGCCCTCGCGATAGGCGGCCTCGGCCCGTTCGACGCACTCGCGCGGATCGAGCAGCTTGAGATTGAGCGCCGGCGACAGCAGGGAGTGAAAGAGCCAGGCCTCGCCCCGCTGCATCGCATCCTGGTAGTCGCCGAAGTGCTTCAGGCCGCGGTCGACGAAGTGCTCCAGGGCTGCGAGAGCCTGCTCGCGCGACACCGCCCAGGCGAAGCTGTCGAGACTGCCCGGCGCGTCGGGAAAGCGCCGGGAGACCAGCGCGAGAACCTCGCGGGTGATGGCGTCCGGAGGGAACGCGCGGCGCTCCGGCAGCGCCGGCCGGTCCTTGCCCAGTGGCTTGCGGTTGTCAGCGTCGTAGTTCCAGGAGCCGCCCTCCGGCTTGCCGTCCTCGCACAGGAGCACTCCGAGTCGCCGCCGCGACCAGCGGTAGAAGTGCTCCATGACCAGCACCTTGCGTCCCTCGGCCCAGGAAGCGAACGCCGCCGGCTCGACCAGGAAGTGGGGATCCTCCAGCAGCTCGAGCTCGAGCCCAAGCCCGGCGGCGGCCTGGCGCAGGGCCTTCAAGGTGCGGAAGTCGCCGGGGCGAAGGGCCACCAGCCGCTGCGGGTCGAGCGCGTCGCAGGCGCGGACGAGCTGGCTGCCGAAGTCGCCGTCGTTACGCCGGTCCTCCACCCGCACATAGGCCGCGCGCCAGCCCGCGCCGGCGATCTCGCGGGCAAAGTGGCGCATCGCCGACAGGACCAGGGCGGTGCGCTGCTTGTGGCTCGGCACGTGGGTGAAGTCGTCGCTCAGCTCCATCTGCAGGACCGCGTCCCCGGCGCGCTCCAGGCCGGCGGCGCTCAGGTAGTCGAGATGCAGCTGATCGGGCAGCAGCACCAGCAGGCGGCCAACGCGACCGCGCAGGGCGCTCAGCGGACGCGACTCGAAGCCCTGTTCGCGACCGCGCGTCAAAACGCCCGCCGCACCAGCTCGAGGGCCAGCGCACCGCGAAGGGTCCAGCCGGCGGTGCGCAGCCAGTTGCTCTTCACCAGCCGGCGCATGGCCGCGACGTCACGCGACCGCGCCAGCCGCCGGTGCTGCGGCACCTGCAGCCCCGCCGTCGACAGCCAGATCAGCCCCAGAAGCAGGGCGCCGAGAAAGGGCAACGCTCGACCCAGACCGAGCGGGGGCGCCAGCAACAGAGCCACGGCGGTCGCTCCCTCGAGCAGCATCAGCGGCACCACCACCCACGCGGTGCGCTTCTGATGCTCGGCCGCGAACGCGGCGAACCGGCGCTCCGAGGCCAGCTCGAAGAGCGGGTAATGCACCAGCTGGACGAACCAGATCAGGCCGACCATGGCGAGGGTGGCTCCGGCGTGGAACAGAAGCAGCGTCATCGCGAGGGGGTCCGGCGGGACCCGTTCAGCCGTTAGCGTAGACGACGAAGTCGACGAGCACCAGGAGGCCGAGCACCGCCTCCTGCTGCGGCCGGGGGGTGCCGGGTCATGGGTTGACGTGACTCAGTTGCCGATGCAGATGCGGCTCGCGGGTGGACCGTTGCTGCAGTTCTCTGAGCAGCAGTCACCGTTCCTCACGCACTGGGCGCCGGCCGGCAGGCAGGCCACGCAGTCCGAGTCGGTTGCGTCGATGGCGCCGTCGCAGTCGTCGTCGATGAAGTTGTCGCAGATCTCCGTGGCGTTGGGGTTGACAGACGGGTCGGTGTCGTCGCAGTCCTCATTCGGGAACGGGCAGACCTGGCTGGCCGGGAAGCCGAAGCCGTCGCCATCGTTGTCGGTGCAGACCGCGCAATCAGGGTCGGCGGCGTCGACGGCGCCGTCGCAGTCGTCGTCGATGCTGTTGCTGCAGTTCTCCGCCGCCCCAGGGTTGACGGCGGGGTCGGCGTCGTCGCAGTCTTCCTCCGGGAACATGCAAGCCGGACTTCCAGGCGAGCCGTAGCCGTCGCCGTCGCCGTCGTTGCACACCGGCTCGCCGCCGAGAGAGTAGTAGTCCTCGTAGAGGAAGCCGAGGTCGCCGTCCAGAGGATAGGTCGGCGCCGGAATGCCGTCGCCGGGGCCGCCGATCTTGGCCCAGCCCATCGCTCCCTGGTCTTCGTGCTCGAGAATGTGGCAGTGCATGATGGTGCGGCCCTGATACACCGTCGACGTGTTCTTGTTGAGGTCGAATCGGATCCTGCAATTCTGGGCCACGACGTCGTAGTACTCGCCGCTCTCGTACTCGGCGCAGTCCTCCGCCGCCTGGACGTGGTAGACGTGCAGGTGGAAGGGATGGTTGCGGGCCCCTTTGAGCGTCCACTCCTGGAGGTCGGCGGCGGGTAGGGTGAAGGTCGGCTCGTCGATGTCGAACTTGTTGCCATTGATGGTTCGCGCGCCCATGTTGACCGTCTCCGCGTTCGACGGGGTCTCGCCGCGGAGGTCGCGCAGGTAGGTCGGCCGCGGAACGGACCAGGCGAGGCCATTGGCATCGTAGGGATCGGGGCCGGAATCGGGGGTGCCATCGACGAAAACATTGGCCACCACCTCGTTGTCGACCGTGAGGTCGGAGTCGCCTGAGCAACGGACTGCGAGATCGGCGCGCGAGGCCCCAGTGAGGTGGATCGAGTTGTCGGTGAGGACGAGAGGAACTTCGGTCCTCCACACGCCGTCGCGCGCCATCAACGCCACTTCACACTGGGATCCGATGGAGATTGTCTTGGTGCGGGCGTCGCGATCGGCCACGAGGATGCGCCAGTGCTGCCAGGTATCGGGCGGCACGCAGAGGTTACCGCCGACCGTGCCGTTGACGGTCCAGGTCGGACTCAGTGTGCCGCTGATCAAGGTGTCGCCGCCGGTGCCGGCGACGTCGGGGTCGAGAAAGCCGACGAGGAGCTGCCGCTCCGCCATCGCCGCCACGTTCGTCGGAATGCCGTCGCCGCTGTCGTCGATGATGATCAGCCCGAAGGCGCCGCTCGACACCTGCAGGAAGGTCGAGCCGTGGTGGTGGGCGTGGTACCAGAAGGTGCCGCCCATGTGGTCGTCCTGAATGTCATAGACGAAGTCCCCCCCGAAGCCGCCTTCGAAGAAGCGCGTCACGTCGTCGCCGGGCGACTCGCCTGAGAGGTGGAGCCCATGGGTATGAAGATTGGTGATGTTCGGGTCCTTGAAGACGTTGTGAGCGGGGTCGGGCGCTTCGTAGGGAAGCGTGTTGTGGAATCGCACGACGTACTTGTTCCCCGGCGTCATGACCAGGGTCGGCCCCGGGATCGTGTACTGGCCCCCGGCTTGGCGATACGCCCGAGTCGTCAGCGTCTCACCGCCGATCGTGAAGGTGGCCTCACCGTACTCGAGAGTGCCGCTGTAGTAAGGCTCGGGGTTGTTGCCGGTGACCGGATGGAACGTCCATTGGAACGTCGGCGGGTCCGCGATGACGTTGGATCCGGGGCACGGACTCCCCAGGGCTATCGTTGCCTGGCAGATCAAGATCGCGGACAGGATCAGGTGACGAATTCGCATTGTCTTCCTCCACGAGAGGCTCGCGAGCCTTTGAGTCTTTGCACGAGACGGTCACTGTCGAACGACCCCTGCTGATCGAGCGGAAGACGGACCTCGACGTCCACGAGATCGGTATCCACAGGGCAAACCAGCATCGGGAGCCTAGATCTTGACGGATACCCACGCGCGGTCACCAGACCTGGAGGTGGGGGGTAGCCCACCCGCTTGGGTGGGCTGGTCGCGTCTTCTGTCGTTGGTCAGTCGATTCAGCCTCGCGTCAAAGCCCCCCATAAGGCTCCCGTCCGAAACACATGAGGCCTCATAAGGCTCGGCGGCAACGAGCTCCTGGGACGTAGACCGGCTGCACGATAAGATCCCGCGATTCCTACGGTGATGCACTGCCTCGAACCCCAACCGGAGGTCGCTTTGATTCGTTTCGAGACGCCCGTCGTCCGCACCCTCGCCCTCCTTGGCGTCCTTCTGGCCGCACGCGGCGTACACGCCGACTCCTGGCCCTCGTTTCGGGGGCCGAACGCTACCGGCGCGGCCCGAGCGAATCTGCCTGCCGGCGACGGTCCGCTAGCCCTCCAGCTCGCCTGGAAGCGACCTCTCGGCAGCGGCTACTCGGGCATCTCCGTCGCTGCCGGGAAGCTGGTGACGGCGTTTCAAGAGGACGCGAGCGACTACTTCGTGGCGCTGGACCCGGAGAGCGGTGAAGAGATCTGGCGCTACGAGGTGGGCTCGGCCTACAAGGGGATCGACGGCTCGCACGACGGACCGATCTCGACGCCCGCCATCGCCGACGGCCGCGTCTTCGCGCTGGGCCGCGGCGGACAGCTGGTAGCGCTCGACCTGGCGACGGGCGAAGCGCTCTGGGCCACGCACCTGGTCGACGACCTGGGGAGCGAGGCGCCCTACTACGGCTTCGGCAGCTCGCCAGCCGTGGTCGGCGATACCCTGGTTCTGCAGGTCGGCGGCGAGGCCGGCGCCGTCGTCGGCTTGGACGTAGCGACTGGCGAGGTTCGCTGGCGGGCCGTCGAGGACGAGGTCGACGCGCAGTCGCCGATCGTCGTCGAGCGCGGCGACAGCCGGCAGGTTCTCGTTCTCGGCGGCAAGCGTCTCGCGGGCCTGGATCCGGCCGACGGGACCGTTCTCTGGGACTTCGAGCACGAAGGGGAGCCGGGCGGCATGGGTGCGATGACCTCGTCCCCTCTGCCCCTGGACGCAGGCCGCTTCCTCGTGAAGTACGAGGACGAGACCTCGGCCGTGTTCGAGATCGGCGAGATCGACGGAGCGCAGAGCGTCTCGAAGACGCTCGAGACCCGAGGCATGACCCGCAGCTACAGTCCGCCCGCCGTGGCCGGAGATCACGTCTACGGCTTCACCGCCCGTTTCTTGAGCGCCGTCGATCCGGCGACCGGTGACTTGCTGTGGCGGACCCGCGAAGTCGGCGACGGCTTCGTCGTCTCGGTCGAGGACCACCTCGTCGTGATCCAGAAGACCGGCAGCCTGCATGTGGGCGCGGTGAGTCCCGAGGGCTGGTCGGAGGCCAGCCGGATTCAGCTCTTCGACGATCTGGCCTGGACTCCGCCGACTTACGCCGACGGGGCCGTCTACGTTCGCAGCCTCGGCGAGATCGCGCGGGTCGATCTGGTGCGGAGCGGAGAACGTGCGACGGTCGCGGAGGAGGAGATCGTGCGGCCGGCCTCGCTGGCCGCCCTGGCCGAGGCCGTCGCCTCCTCCCAGGACGCGAGGGCGACGGTCGACGAGTTCCTCGAGGGGCGATCGCTGCCGATCATCGACGGGGAGAACGTGGTGTTCCTCTGGCGGGGGGAGGCCGAGGACGTCGCCGTCGCCGGCGACATGATCGGCATGCGTCGCGAGGAGCCGATGCATCGAATCGAGGGCACCGACCTCTGGTGGTGGGAGACACAGCTGGACCGGCGCGCCCGCATGAGCTACCTGTTCTATCCGGACTACGCGCCGGCGATCGATCCGAGCCACGATCGCGTCGTGACCGCCACTGTTCTCGGACCCGACATGAACTGGTTCCGCGGAGTACCGGTCGAGATGTCCTGGTTCGCGATGCCCGAATGGCCCGGCTGGTCCGTCACGTCCGCCGAGCCCGCGACCCGCGGCCGGCTCGAAAGCGTCCCGCTGTCGATCCAGCCCGCGGCGACCGAGGGGGAGGAGCCGCCCGAGACGATCGAGATCGAGGCGCAGGTCTGGCTGCCGCCGGGATACGACGAGAGCGACGCGCGCTACCCGGTCGTCTATGCGCCTGGTGACGCGCGGGGGGCGGGCCGCTGGCCGGAGACGCTCGATCGCGTCGTCGGCCGCAGCGTCGAGCCGCTGATCGTCGCCTTCGTCGATCTGCCGCGCAGGCGCGATCTGCGGGGCGCCCTGGTGACTCAGGTCGTGCCGCAGATCGACGAGAGATATCGGACGAAGGCCGAGCGGGAGTCGCGCGCCCTGGTCGGCATGGGCTGGGCCGGCCGGTCCGCCGCGGTGGCGGCCTTCACCCACTCCGATGCCATCGGCGTTCTGGGCGTACAGAGCCTGTTCCTGGTCAAAGGGCCTCCCATGGAGGCGCTCGAGGGCGCCATCGGCGACGACGACGCCTCGAGCCTGGAAATGAAGATCTACCTGGAGTGGGGCAAGTGGGACCTGACCAGCCCGCACGAGGAGATGAACCAGCGCAAGTTCTCGCGCTGGGCCTGGGATCTCCTCAGCGAGAAGGGCTGGCAGCCGATCGGCGGCGAGGTCTGGGACAGCACGGACTTCGCCAGCTGGGCGAACCGCACCGACGTCCTGCTCGAGGCGCTCTTCCCTCTTACCGGCGCGGCGACGAAGCTGCCGCTATGGCAGACCGGCGCCCCTTGATGGGCGAGGCCCCATCGTCAACAGATAGAGGCAGTCTTCGGCGGAGAGCGTCTCGATCTGCGCCGGCAGGCGAGATGGCTGAGGCGCAACGGACTCCCGAGCGGTCCCGAGCTCCAGGCCAACACCAACGCCCCGGGATCGCAGGGCTTGCCTGCGCTTTCGATCCGCGCGCCGCCGCGGCTAGCGCGAGACCAGCGCCGCCAAGGCGGCGAAGTCGATCGTCTCGAGCACGGAGTCGATTCGGCTCTCGTCGGCCGTGACCGCGACTGAGATCGACTGCGGCACGGCCTGGGCCACGCCGGCCCGCGGCGCCGACTCGCAGCTGTCCCCGTCCGTCACCCAGGCTCCGAGGAGCACCACCTCGGTCTCGTTGCTGGGGCCGTGGCTGGTGTCCTGCCAGCGGAACGCATGACTCGCGCCGGAGGGCGCGGGCACCTGCCGGGCCTGGTAGCCGAGCGACTGGAAGACGGGATTCACCTCGACCGCGACGCGGATCCAGTGGTCCCGGCTGATCTCCTCACCCGCCGCGTCCAGGGCGGTCGCGGCGCCCTCCATCAGCGCCGTCTGCTCGGCCACGGCCTCTTCGATCTCGACGTTGATGGCGTCGACCCTGGCGTAGTCGCCCGCCTCCGCGGCGGCCATCGCGCGCTCGCTCAGCTCCTGGATCCGCGCCATGATCTCGTCCGTGCGCGACTGATTCGCCTGCCGCGCGGCCTGGTAGGTCGCGCCCGCCTCGCGGCCCATCTGCTCGCGCTCCGCCAGATCGTCGACGCGATCGAAGGTGCGAGCGAGGCCGAAGCTCCACGGCCGCGGATCGTGGTCGCCGCATTGGCTCGTTACGTCCAGCCGGCCGTCGCCCCCCGACGCCCAGCCGTCGAACTCCGACGGCAACGCCGCGAGAGCCGCAGCGAAGTCCTCCTGCATCGCCGCGGACTCGTCCGCGGTCGGGCTCAAGTACTCCGAGTAACACACTTCGTCGGCCATCAGGCCGGGCGCCGGCATTACGAGGCCAGCCGCCGCCGTGAACGACGCGATGCACGCCATCCTACGCATGGGGTTCCTCCCGCTCGAAAACCGACCGCCCGAGGTGGCGGTGCGGCGAGCGGAGAGAGCCTACTCCTGGTGCCCGACCTGCGGAAGAGGGTCCACGCGCGGCGTTGTCGGTGCAGATCCGGGTCGACTCGGGCGACGCCGCGAGCTTTCCAGACGGCGCGGCCCGGGATACGGCGCCGGCGATCCAAACGCGAGCCCGTCGCCCGCCGGCTCGAAGATCAACAGGTACTGGTACGGAAGCAGGTCGTCCGACCCGGCGAGCCGGTAGCCGGCGGCGACGAATTCGCCGATCACCTCCTCGGCCGTCAGCTTGTGCTCGACGTCGGGACCCACGGGCAGGGGCTCTTTGACGAAATCGACGATCGCCACCCGCCCACCGGGCGCCAGGTCGCCGGCCAGACGCCGCGCGTAGTCGACCCGATCCCGAATGTGGTGCCAGGTGTTGCAGACGAAGACGAGATCGACCGCGCCGTCCGGAAGCCGCGGGTCGTCGTAGGAGGCGAGCACCGGGATCAGGTTGGCCTGGCCTTCCTCGTCCGCCCGCTTGCGCACGTAGGCGCCCATCTCGGGCTCGACGTCAGCCGCGAACACCGTCCCTTCGGACCCCACGGCGCGAGCGAAGCGGCGCGCGAAGTACCCCGTGCCGGAGCCGACGTCGGCCACCGTCATCCCGGGCGTAAGCTCGAGCGCCGCGACCACCTCGTCCGGTAGCTGCCAGACGTCCCGCTCAGCCCCCTCGAAGCGCGCCGCCCACGCCTCGGCGTCGTCAAACGAGTGCTCGATCCCGCCGTCGTGGCGCAGGCCGTGCTCCCCTTCGGCCCCGCCCTGGTGATGATGCCGCCCGGGCTCGCCGGGAGGCTGCCGAGGCTGCGCCGCGGCGGCGACGGGCAGGAAGGCGAAGAGGACGGCGCCGAGCAGTCGGGAGGGTTCGCGTGACTTCATCCGGTGAGTCTCCTCCGGGGAGTTGTCGGAAGACGGGGAGGATACTCATTCCTCCGCCCGGTTTCCAAGACACCGGGGCCTCGCGCCAGAGTCCCTTGGGGGTGGGGGGACGTAGGTAGGAGCAGCTCTCAGCCGGGGTAAGCCTCGCTCAGCTCCGCGTTGATGAGGGCCGCAAGCGGCTCGAGCCCGAACGGCTCCAGCGGCGTTCCATTGACGAAGAAGCCCGGAGTCAGGCGAACACCGAGCGTCTCGGCGTCGGCGAGATCCTGCCCGATGATGGCCGTGATGCTCGGATCTCTCATGTCCGCCCTGAGCCGCTCGAGGTCGAGCCCGACGGCGGGCAGGAGCCGCCAGACCTGGTCGAGCCTCACCTGATGGTGCTGAGTCCACATGTTCTGCGAACGATAGAGCAGGTCGAGAGTCTCCCAGTACTTCCCCTGCATCCGCGCCGCTTCCAGAACCCGAACCACGTCGCTCGACCCCTCGTGGAACGGGGCGTAACGGATCACGAGCCGGATCTTGCCCGGATTCCGGTCCATGAACTGCTTCACGAACGGCGAGAAGGCGGCACAGGTCTCACATGCCGGATCCGTGAACTCGACGAGGTAGACCCCGGCATCCTCGGCGCCGAGGGCGGGTGAGTGAGGCCGGACGAAGGTCGAGGCTCGTTCCTGAGCCAGGAAGCCCAGCTTCTCGGCGCGCTGCTTCTTGAGCTGCGACGCGCCGAACCAGAAACCGAGAATCAGAATCAGGCACGTGACGATGAACAGGTTGCGCTTCACTTGGGACTCCTCCGGTGGACGGCGAGCAGGATTCCGGTCAATGCGGTGAATCCGAGCCAGGAGAGCATCGGGATCGACAAGAAGCCGAAGAGCTCAACATACTCTTCGGTACACGACACGCCTTGGGTGCAGGGCTGCAGGCGGTCCGGGACGACACCGGCGTACACGAGATTGTGATAGCCGGCCACGAGCCAGCCCAGGGTCGCCAGAGGCAGGGCGTACCTGACCACGGCGCGATCGAGTGGGAACAGCCCTCTGGCGAGCACGATGACCAGGGGGAACAGGAAGATCCTCTGGTACCAGCAGAGGACGCACGGCGCGAAGCCCATCACGTAGCTGAAGAAGAGGCTGCCCGCGGTCGCGACCGCGGTGATCAGCCAGGCCGCAAAGAGCAGAATCCAGTCCAGATCCGGCTTCTCGGCGGGGGAAGCTCCGCTCCCGGCGCGACTCATCTCGTTGGGCGCTCCTGCTCGGGTCGTGGATCCGTCCGGCTCTCCCATCCCATGGGCGGGAGACTATCGGAGCCACGGCCTTCGCGGACGCGCTCGCCCGAAATGGATGGAGCCTCTCGTCGGGGGTCCCCTCGTCGGGGGCCTCT
>Ga0224497_10002515_pt1 | contig 10848 bp, 10 predicted proteins | sample SF_Jul11_sed_USG_4_FD_167970 | JGI IMG/M metagenome (GOLD analysis project Ga0224497, IMG submission 167970) | Sediment microbial communities from San Francisco Bay, California, United States - SF_Jul11_sed_USGS_13 | ecosystem: Environmental > Aquatic > Marine > Sediment | place: USA...
ATTTCCCAAAACGCGCCCATTCCGAACGCGAAAATAAACGCAAAGAGCGCGACAAACCGCGGCTGCATGTGCATGTCCACATCGTCTCTTTCGTTCAATACATAAACGAGCAAAAAGCCGAGAATCCCCAGCAAGAAACCCGACCCTGCATGCAGGACACCGTCCCACCACCAAAACCGAACTTAGTAACCGCGAACTTCACCAAGAAAAAGCGATGCATAGATGAAGACCACGGCCAGCACCTCGAATTCCGGCGGAATACGGACGGCGAAACGCCGGCCGAGAATCAATGGCAGGAAGGTGACGACAATAATTCCTGTGGTTGCAATTGCAGCAAGCCAGCGGCCCTGCAAGACAGCCAGAACTGCACCGATCAGCACTGTTAATTGCAGAAACAGTGTCAGTCGCTTATGCAGGCTGGATGTCAACATCTGGAATCCCTCGATGACCGCGCGGCCTTTGCGTTTCAGGTGTCAGGTTTGCTGGCCGGCAACACGATTGGGCGATCAATTGTCTTGCCCAACTTACGCAACAGCTTGTCAGCTCGTGCCAAAGGCCTGTCACGGTATGCCTTGGTTACAAGTTTTTCATCCTGCAGTTGGTCAGCGAGGTCTCGAAGATCCTCAAGTGTCTTTTGGACGTCGCGGCTGATCCTGGAATTACTCCAGAGAATCGCCCGCTCCTGATGATGCGTCGTCGCCCAGAGGTAGAGGCCGGCGTTTTTGTTTTGCCCACTGTCACGCGAGCGCCTGGCCATATCGAGAAAGTGTTGTGCAAGCAGCCAGTGTGAGCGACTGAATAGTGAATCCAGATCGGTCGTCGTTACGTCAAGGTCGTCGATATGCTCGGATATCCACGTCATTCTGTTTGCAACTTCATTCAGGCGCTCTGCAATGGCAGGTAAGGCCCGGTTCGCTTCGATCGCCAAATAGCTGGCGCTTGTGGCGAGATTTCTTGATGCGCTGGCGAACTCACGCCGGACAAACGCGGCACGGATATCGCGAAATCGACGCGATGGAACGTCGTAGAATGCTACCCACAGGTTTTCATCTATCGTGACGGCGGGAGGATCAGTCTCGGTCGCCCGAAGCGACGGAGCCATCATTGCGAGCACCGCAATCATAATGACTGTCTTATAGTTCATTGAATGTTCCTCTCAAGGTCCAAAGGCACAACCTTTCTCAACTTTCTCTCAGGTAGCCCCACGTGTGGAGCTTGTCATGATCCTCAAACCAGCGATCACCGATGTCTTTTCGGTAATACATGTTCGGTATCAGTATATTTTTGACCCGCTGATAGGCTTGCGCCTGGGCCTGTTTCACTGAGACGCCCATGCCAGTCACAATGAGCACAACACCGGAACTGCCGGCAATGACCCATTCATTATTGACCAGCTTGACGTCTTCGATATGCACGCCATCCAGTTTGGGTTTGCGAAAAATGATGACTCGATCTTTGGAATTAGCCTCGAAAGTTTTCGGGTCATTGTATGGAAACGGCGGAACGACAATCCGCAAGCCAATTTGAAATCCGCGTTTGGTCTTGAATTCAGTTAAAGATCCGCTGGCCATGCCCGCCAGGAAATCGCTGACAGGAAGTCCGAGGCCATCCGCCTGGATCGAAATGGTTGGATAGCCGAATCGCGCGGTGAACTCCAGCGGATAAATACCATTGCCATTAACGATGCAGTTCACGTCTATGTAGCCGACATATCCTTCTTCTGCCAGCCGCTTTTCGAGCTTCCCCAGGGTCGCCCGGAAGATCCGATTTGCTCCACTCCAGTACATGCAGGTGCCCATTTCGCCAGTCGCTGGACCGATGTCGCCCGGGAATAACAGCTTGTGTTCGAAGTTGACATTGATTGGCATCATGAAGGTCGATCCGTTGAAAAAGCCGCCCACCGCGACCTCAACGCCCTTGACCCGTCGCTGCAGCTGGAACACCTTCACGGTATCCGAATACACGGCTTTGTAAGATGCGAGCACGTGCATAACGTCTTTGCCATCGTCTTCCTGCCCGACAAACAGAAGCCGCTTTATATTCTGCGCCTCGCCGCTCGGCTTGATTACATAGGCGGCAGGATTGCTTCTGACGTGCTCGATCGCGGAGTCAAAGTCTGAGAATTCCTGAAATGGAATGATGGACACGCCATGCTGCTTGAGTTCGTTCTGCCCGAATGTACGGTCGTCTTCCAGCTTATCGGTGTAGGGTGTTCCACCGACCACGTGTTTGCCGGCGTCACGCAGGCGCTTGGCATGCTCGCCCTGGCCAAGCACATCGTCAAAAACAATTACATCAGCCCAGTCGACATGGCTTTCCCAATCGTCGACTTTTGGTACGAAGCCGTCGGCGATCGAACGCTCCGACTCGTTGCCAATGTAGTACTTTGCATCCCGACCTTCTTTGCACACCTGCCAGGCGATATCACTGATCAGGCCATCAAGGGATACGAACAAAAATTTCTGGGCGGCTTCCATTTTGAAAAATCTCCGAAGGCAAGTGAGTCGCCTATTGCTCCGATGTCGAACCAAGTTTGTTGATTATTGGCAACAATTCATCACCACGGCGCGTCCGTTCGCTGTTGCGCATGAGTATGCTGCCGGATTCAATCATGAGCCGGCCCTCACGCACTTCAGCACGCCCCGTTTCAATGTTCTTGTTGCCGTTTTCGACAAGAAGGTTGCCGGCGCGAATCGTATCCAGCGCGTCTTCCCAACGTTTGCCAATCGCTTTCAACCATTTCGCTTCATCCGATACAACCTTGGGTGTTCCTGCATCGCCCGCACTGGCAACAGCGTTCTCATAATCACGGCGGCTCTTGGCGACTCTCTCGCTTCCGTCGCGAATCTTGGCTTCGCCGTCGCGGATCTGGCGTCGTCCATCCGCCATGCGCTGTTCGCCTTTCTTGATCTTGCGCTCGCCTTTTCGTGCCAGGTCCTGGCCCTTGCTCCACATGGCATCGGGATCACCCGACAACGCGGCATCGCTGAGCGTCGACGTACCAGCTGTTGCGCAGCCGGCGACAAGCGTTACAAATAACGTCGTCGCGGCGATACGGGCAAATGTCCTCGTTTTAGTCGCGTGGTTCAATTTCGAGTCCTCCGACTGAATGTTTACCTTATTTTGGGAACAACGGCCCTCCCATGACTCTAGCAAAGCAAAATCGATAAAACTAACAATATTAAATTACTAGTTTGATTAGAATAAGTTATTAATACGACGGTTGCCTAGAGGTAGTCTGGGCTGACTTTTCGAGGAAACGCCATGATCAGAGTGCTGAGATACTACGCTGCAGACCGACGTTATGAGACGGGTGATGAGGAGCTGCTCGACGGCTGGCATCCGGATAGCGAGGACATGGTCTGGGTCGACTTTGACCAGGCGCCTAAAGGCCGGGAAAGGGAATTGATGGAGCGGCAGTTTCAGATCAATCCGCTGGCGATAGACGACGCGCAACGCGACCGGCATCCTCCGAAACTCGAGTGGTTCGATAATTGCTTTTTCCTGTTACTGAAGGGGTTCACAGCAGAGACCGACAGTATCGAGTTCTCCGTTGTACACATTTCGTTTTTTGTTGGACGCAACTTCCTGCTGACGCGCCACGCCTTACGTTCACCGAGCATCGAGAAAGTCATCGAGCGTATCAATCGCAAGGAAGTCTCTGCGGGCAAAGGGCCTGCACACCTTTGCTACAAAATCGTTCGCACGATAATCGATCGATACACGCCGATTATCCTCGCACTGGAGAGTCGCCTGGAGGCCCTGGAAGAGCAGATGCTCGAAGATCCGAATGATGACTTGTTAGCCGAACTGGTCACGTACAACAGCCAGCTCAAAAAACTGCGTCGCATTTTCAGTTATCAACAATCGGTGTTGTCGGAACTGCCACGCTCCGATTCGAACATGATTGGCGAACACGGCAAACATGAATTTCAGGACGCTTACGAACAGATGGAGCGATTGGCGAGTCTGTCTGCACTACTGCAGGAGCTGACTCGTGACCTGATCGATGGATATATCTCCATAAGCTCACATCGACTGAACAACATCATGAAAATCCTGACGATCGCTTCCGTGATCTTCTTGCCGCTGACTTTTATCGCCGGCATTTACGGCATGAACTTCGAGAATATGCCGGAGCTTAAGTCGACCTATGGGTACTTCTTTGTTATCGGCGTGCTGATCACGCTGGCCGCCGGCTTGCTGGCGGTCTTCAAGAAAATGCGCTGGATCTAACCTGCGCTATTTCTTCTTCCAGTGGCCGTTAGCGTCCTGGTAGTAGTGACCGGGCGTTGTTCTTTGCACGGCGAGCTCGTAAAACCGGTAGGCAACCTGTTCGGTGGTTGCACCGGTTTTCTTTGCGGTTTCCTCGAAATGGTCTTTCCGTTTTGCGTTCACATCGACAATTAGTGCACGGACCTCGGCGTTTGCCGGCGTGTGAACCGCCGCGAGATAACCAGAGTTCGCTTCGCCGACCAGGCCCTGGTCCTTGGCGTCACCAATGTCGATAGCCCAGGCGCTCTGCAAAAAGAACAACAGGCCGATGGCTGCAATGAAGTTTTTCATAGTCATAATCCTCAAAATAAGCCGCTGTCTTCCGCAAACAGGCCTTCGAGGTTCTTGTCGACCTGTATGCGGATTTCGTGCTGGATCTTGACGTTGAGATTTATCTCGATCGGCTTGTCCGGGGCCTCGACCTTGACGGTCGGGTTACAGCCGACGAGGAAGGAAAACAAGACGATGTACAGAAATGTCGATTTCATAATCACACCGGGTTTCTCCAAATACTGCAAATAAGCTTACCTCAAGTTTCATCCGCCAGATAGCGGCGGGGCTACTTCTTTAGCCGTTTCGCCAGGATATCCTCCACGGCGCGAGCGGCTTGCAGACTTCTCAGCATCTGGGGAATATTGTTTTCCACCCCAAGATTCAAGACAACAGCCCTTTTTTCATCCAGGTCCGGGTTCCTGCCGGTCAGCTGCAGTTTCAAATTCAGGTCACCGTCTTTGCTGAGATTAACGTCCGAGCTCAGGGTCTTGAACTCAAAATTACTCAGCGCCCGGGTCGCAACGGCAATACTCGACGTATCTTTCTTGTCCGGGGGCTTCGCCGGCCGGTAGCGAATAGCACCGCCCGGTGCTTCCCCGGTCAATGTTCCACCGACGATCGTTACGGTGCCATCTTCAATGGTCACGGGTAGCGATGCGCCGACGCGTCCCCTGACTTCGATCGCCTCGAAATCCTGAAGCGACAAGAGCTCGGTCAGGTCGATCGATTCAGCGTACAGTTTCAGAGTATTGGTAGTTGACGCTGTACGGAAGCTGAATGGATCGGCGCTGACGATGCCGCCAAACGCTGTCATTCGAAGCTCCTTGATGTCGGCACTCAGTGCGCTCGGATCGAGCGTGTAGGCGGCACTGAGGTTCTCCACCGGGAAGCCCATATCGACCAAAGCGACAGTGATGGTCGAGGGTTCCGCCCTGAGGCCAAACGGTTCGCGATACGCGACTTTCAATTGCGTCGACAGGCCCGTAAATGCGGTGTCCGTGTAATAGCCGGCAAGGCCTGCAAAGGCGACGGCTGCATCAGCAGTGAACAACATGCTCGACTTCTTCTGTTTCCAGTTGGTGTCAAGATCGATGGCGACGGTTCCGGCAATGACATCCCAATCCTTACGCCACGGCGAGACGCGCTTGGAGAGCTTTTGCGCGCCCAGCGACACGGCAGCCTGGACAATGCTCAAGCGTCCGGCGCCATTGTCGAGATTGTGGCGCGTTTTAATAGTCCCGTTGCGGTGCAGGCCAACCGTTTTCAGATCAACGGCTGCATCGGCGCCCTGCAGGGACGCGGCGCCCTTGAATCCCGGTAGACCAATGTTCTGCTCGTTCCAGGTGGCCTGGCTCGACGGTGCGTAGACGCCGGAGCTGGCCGCTAAAACCGTATCCAGCTCGCTCATGCGGACGTTCTCGAAAAAAAGCGGCATCGTGACAGTTATGTCATCGGTGACAGACATAGCTTCGATTTTTGCATCCAGAGAGTCGGCCGCGGCCCGCCATCCGGTGTCCGCGAGATGCAGTCGTGCCGGGGACGCGAGCTGAGCGTCGACGCGGCCCACTTTTCTGTCGGCCGTCGACCATCCTGCCAATTTTAGCGTCGCGCCCGGCCTGGCATCGACATGAACGCCGTCACCAGGAAACAGTACGTCAATCGCCGAAGCGAACTCGACCCGGTTGACCCTGCCGACCGGTAGCCGGGCGTTAGCCATCGTAATGCGGGTGTTCATCGAGCACACAGGCTCATGATGACAAGCAAGGCCGCTGACGATAAGCGGAATCTTCTGCCATTCGCCGTAGCTGACAAGCAGCGACGACTGCGCCTGCTGCAGCGACCAGGTTATTTCCGGGAAGGTTGCCGTAACGATGACCGGGCTGGCGGTCTCGACGACAATCGTAGCGGTTTCATCCGGGCTGCTGGAATAACTCAGCTGCAGCGGCGATGACGGTACGAGTTCGGCTTCGACCGTCGGCGACTGCGTCGCGTCGTCGGCAATGTCGACAGTGAAATTCAGTGCTGCGGTTCCTGATTGAAAATCAACTTCGCCCGGAACGATACCGGACAGCTTGGCGATAGCCTCCCAGCTCGGAAGATCGAGCGCCGCGTTGCCGGTCAGCGAAATACCGGACCCACCTCGCTGCAGGCTGGTAGTAATCGCATGTTCCGGCGTTGGAGCAAGACCGGTCAACAGCGAGAAGACAACAGTATGGCTCGTTGCGTCAGTCTGTGTGATGGCTGTTGATGTCGGAATTGAGGCGACAGTGGCCGCCAGTTGCTGCCCGCCCTTTTTCAGAACCCAATGCAGCTTACTGATTGTCGGGTAGGGCGCCAGGCTGAACTCGTCGACGACGACTTCGATATCACCCAGGTTGTCCGGCAGCAACAGCAGCCGGTTTATCAACTGAGCCAATTCGAGTGGTTCTGTCTCTGTATCCGCGGGCGTAACGACCGACACTTTTCTCGCCCGATAGATCTTCGGCCGATTCGCTGACCGACCAATCGGCAGCTTTAAGTCCCGTACAGCGATAGTTGTGCCGTTATCGTGCAAGAGCTCGAGGTAGCTGATGCTGGCGTCGTGGGTTGCGAGCGCGTCCAGTGACACGTACGTCACCGAGAATCCGTACTCGCGCAGCAGCGGGTTGGATATGCGTTGAATAAGGCTGTCGCGCAGGAACCAGACAGCTACGGCGAGAACGGCGGCGACGCTCGCTGCGACCAAGATGTATTTGGTGGCTCTCATTGAATAGACATGGGCCCCGGTTTCCCGGTCCCAAAGTAGCACGGACCCGAAACAACTACGGGCGGAATTTTACCAGCGGCGTACGCGCCCCGTATCCATGTGAACGAAGTCGGACGCTTCGTAGTAACCAACGCCACCGCGTTTCATGGCAATCGCCTGGTCGCGCAACTTCGCTGTGCTGACGCCTTCGAGGCGCACATCGATGGCTTTGCCCAGGAGGTGCTGGCTCTTTTTCGCAACGCCACTTTTCTGGCTTTTGCCGCGCAGCATTTCATTGGTCTTCGGCGACCGGTACGCGGATACGACCTGGTAAGTGCTGTCGCTGCCAAGCGCTTCACGCACGTCGTAAATCAGATCGAGAAGCTCCGGATCCATTTCGGCCGCATCGCCGGTACGGAAGTCGAACAGAAAATCGTTGATTTTTTCGAGCGCCGACGGGACATAGCGACCTTCCCGGGCATAAACTACGTTCAGTTCCTTGCCGGTATGGGTATGGTAGAAAGACAGCTGTCGCTCATCCTTGACCAGGGTTCCCTGGCTGACGGTCGCGAAAGACCCGAGTATCAGGAGCAAGGCAATAGAACACATGTTTCGCAGTAGTTTCATTTCTGACCCGGGCAGGTCGCTGTGCGGCAGCGACTCAAAATAATAACATCAGGCAAATTATGGGGCCTATTTCCGAAATTTCAAGGTACCTTGCCACGTGTTTAGACAGCTAATCACGGTCGCCGTGTGCCTCATTTTGCTGCCCTGGCAGGCACCCGCTTGTGCTGCGCCGGAGCCCGGAGACAAGGTTGCCCGGGATGCCGCGACCTCAATCGGCGCTCTCGGCTCTCAATACCAAAGGTTGGAGACCCAGTTGCAGCAACACCGCGCGCTTGCAGCTGCTGGCGGATGGCCCGAGGTGCCGGATGGTCCAACGATTCGCCCCGACGCCGAAGATCCCCGCCTTGCCACGTTGGCGAAGCGGCTGCTTGTTTCCGGGGACATTTCCGCTGCCGACATGTACGAATCGACATCCGAATACAACGAAACCCTGCAAGAGGCCGTGCGCCATTTTCAGGCCCGCCACGGCCTGGAGGCAGATGCCCTGGTTGGACGAGCGACATTGCGAGCCCTCAATGTTCCGGTTGAACGGCGCATCGAGCAGATTCGCGTTAACCTCGAACGTTTGCGCTGGGATCTTGACACCGGGAGTCAAGATCTGATTCTCGTGAACATCCCTGCATTCAAGGCGCATGTCATTCGTGATGGCGCGATCGTATGGACGACCAACGTCATCGTTGGTGACCCGGAAAACAAGACGCCCGTATTTCACTCCCTGCTGAAATCTGTAGTGTTCAATCCGACCTGGACGGTGCCGCAAAGCATTGCAAGCAAGGAGTTGCTGCCGAAGATCAAGCAGGACCCGTCCTTTTTTCGCCGCGGAAACTACGAACTTTTCGATCGCGCCGGTAAACCAGTCGACCCGTCGAGCGTCGAGTGGGGAGCTGTCGAACAAAGGACCTTTCACTTTACGCTGATGCAGCAGCCGGGCCCCACGAACCAAATGGGTCAGGTCAAGTTCATGATTCCGAACGACTACTCCGTCTGCATGCACGACACGCCCCAGAAATCCTTGTTCGCCAGTGCGGCGCGCGCATTCAGCCACGGCTGTATCAGGCTGGAGGAGCCGCTCGGTCTTGCCGAGGTCCTTCTCGGCAGCCAGAATTGGACCCGGAAACAGGTCGATTCCCAGGTCAAGTCCAGGGAGACGAGGTCCGTTGTTCTTGCTTTACCTCTGCCGGTTCATGTCGTCTATTGGACAGCGGAAGTTGACGACCTGGGCGTCATGCACTTTTACGATGATATCTATGAATGGGATGCCACGGTTCTGGAAAGGCTGGACAAGCCGTTCCAGAGTGACCACCATGATCAGCCCGCCGCCAGCCATTAATCGAAAAAAAACGAGGGGAATAGCATGAAGCGATTCGCGCTTTGCACCATTGTCTTGACACTCCAACTTTCCTTGGCATTCGCAGCCGACGAGGAAACTCCGGAACCCGGTTTTAATGAGTCCACGTTCAAAGGACTCGAGTTTCGCAGTATCGGTCCGGCGTTCATGTCCGGTCGTATCGCTGATATTGCGATCGATCCCAGCAATCAGAGCACCTGGTACGTCGGCGTCGGCAGCGGCGGCGTCTGGAAGACGCGCAATCGTGGCACGACCTGGGAGTCGATATTCGATGACGAAGAGTCGTATTCGATAGGCTGCGTCACGATCGATCCCAAAAAACCGAACACGGTATGGGTCGGTACCGGTGAGAATGTCAGCGGACGTCATGCCGGCTACGGCTCGGGCATCTATCGCAGTCGTGATGGTGGCCAGAATTGGGAGAACATGGGGCTCAAACGCTCCGAACGCATCGGCATGATTCGTATCGATCCCCGCGACTCCGATACGATCTTTGCCGCCGCGCAGGGCCCGCTCTGGTCCGGCGGAGGCGAACGCGGCCTGTTCAAGTCGACCGACGGTGGAAAGACCTGGCGCAAGGTCCTCGGCGACGGACTCGGTAACACGGAGGTCGATGACCGCTACACGGGTGTTTCCGAAGTTCACATGGACCCGCGCAACCCCGACGTCATGTATGCCGTGTCCTGGCAACGAATTCGAAATGTCGCGGTATTGCTGGACGGTGGCCCCGGAACCGGGATCCACAAGTCAGAAGACGGCGGTGAAACCTGGCGCGAGCTGACTGAAGGCCTGCCCGAAGAAAACCGCGGCAAGACCGGCCTGGCGATCTCGCCGCAGAACCCCGACGTCGTGTATGCCACGATCGAACTCGCGAACCGCACGGGCGGCTTTTGGCGCTCCGAAGATGGCGGCGAGTCCTGGGAAAAACGCAACGACTATCTGTCCAGCGGCACGGGCCCGCATTATTACCAGGAGCTGTTCGCAAGCCCGCACCAGTTTGACCGCGTTTACCAGATGGATGTACGTCTGCATGTAACCGAAGATGGCGGCGAAAATTTCATCATGCTGGACCACGACACCAAGCACGTCGACCACCATGCGATGGCGTTTGATCCGACGGACGAAGACTATTTGCTGGTGGGCAACGATGGCGGTGTTTACGAGTCATACGATCTCGGTGATACGTGGCGCTTCGTCAATAACCTGCCCATCACTCAGTACTACAAGGTAGCCGTCGACTACGACGAGCCTTTTTATAATGTTTACGGGGGTACGCAGGACAATAACAGTCACGGCGGGCCATCGCGCACGGATAACAACGTAGGCATTCAGAACTCGGATTGGTTCGTTACCTTGTCGGGCGACGGACACCAGTCCGCGGTCGACCCCAACAACCCTGATATCGTGTATGCGCAATGGCAGCAGGGAAACCTCGCCCGTTTTGACCGCAAGACCGGCGAAAACGTTTACATACGGCCGCAACCGGGCCCCGGCGAGCCACCTGATCGTTACAATTGGGATTCGCCGATCCTGATCAGTCCGCACAAGTCGTCGACCCTGTTTTTTGGTACGCAGCGTGTCTGGAAAAGCGAGGATTACG
>Ga0224497_10002517_pt1 | contig 10846 bp, 11 predicted proteins | sample SF_Jul11_sed_USG_4_FD_167970 | JGI IMG/M metagenome (GOLD analysis project Ga0224497, IMG submission 167970) | Sediment microbial communities from San Francisco Bay, California, United States - SF_Jul11_sed_USGS_13 | ecosystem: Environmental > Aquatic > Marine > Sediment | place: USA...
CGGATCGAAGAGTACTTCGCCGCGGTTCTGGGTGGACTGACCGGAAGTGAGGCACTGGCGCTGGCGGTACTGTCTGCGATCGCCGAGGAGTTCTTCTTCCGCGGCGCGGTACAGGATGCCTGGGGCTTTCTCGCGGCTGCAGGTCTGTTTACCTTTTTGCACGTGGGACCGGGACGTGAGTTTCGGCTGTGGACGCTGTTTGCAGGGATCGCCGGTCTTGTTCTTGGCGGTCTCATGATGTGGCGAGGCACACTGCTCGCGCCGATGATTGCGCATGCCCTGGTCAATGCCATCGGCCTGTCTCGGCTGGCGGCGCTCAGTCCGGCGGCCGAGGAGTGAGAGAGAAAGCGAGCTGTAGGCGTCGGACCCATGGAGTGTTTCAATCCGGGCTGCTAGACTCGCCAGCCCACCGCAAGAGTGAAAGGGTTCAAGACATGGGTGACGACAGCCGGCAGGTCCTCGAGCGCATCGATCGGGAACGGGACTCGTATCTGGAAGAGCTCAAGGACTACCTGAGAATTCCCTCCATTTCGACGGATTCCGACTACTCGGCGGACGTGCTGCGTTGCGCCGAGTTCCTGAGGGAGAAGATGTCGGCCGCAGGTCTGAGTGCCGAGCGCCTCGAAACCGACGGCTATCCCCTGGTTTATGGCGAATGGCTGGGCGCCGAGGGCAAGCCGACGTTGCTGTTCTACGGACACTACGATGTTCAGCCGCCGGATCCTCTGGAGGAATGGCGGAATCCACCGTTCGAGCCGACGGTCGAAGGCGATCGGCTGGTCGCTCGAGGCGCGACCGACGACAAGGGTCAGTCCTTTGCCCATCTGAAGGCCGTCGCCGCGGTTCTCGCCGAGACGGGCGAGCTGCCGGTCAACGTCAAGTTCTTGATCGAGGGCGAGGAAGAGTCAGGGGGCGAATCGATCGACACGTTCGTACGCCGGGATGGCGGCAAGAAGCTGGCATGCGATGCGGTGATCGTCTCCGATTCGTCGATGTACGCCCCGGGTGTGCCGTCTTTGCTCTATGGGCTCAAAGGTCTGGCCTACATGGAGATCTCGATTGTCGGTCCCAAGCAGGATCTTCACTCGGGATCCTACGGCGGTGGCGTTGCGAACCCGGGCAATGCGATGGCTCACATCATCTCTCGCCTGGTCGATCCAAAGAGCGGAAGAATCTCGATTCCCGGCTTCTATGACGACGTGGTGCCGCTCGAAGAGTGGGAGCGCGAGGGCTTCGCGAAGCTGCCGTTCGACGAGGCGGAGTACTGCCGCAGCCTGGGCATCACAGAGACGTTCGGCGAGCAAGGCTACACCACGCTCGAGAGGGTGTGGGCGCGACCAACGTGTGACGTCAACGGCCTCTACTGCGGTTACCAGGGAGCGGGCGCGAAGACTGTGTTGCCGGCCAAGGCCGGAGCCAAGGTGTCGATGCGCCTGGTGCCGAACCAGCAGCCGGAGAAGATCGCCAAGCTATTTTCAGACTACGTATGCCAGGTCGCACCGCCCGGCGTGACGATCGAGGTCAAGAACGTCCATGGCGCGGAAGCAGTGCTGATCGATGCCAAGGGTCCGATCTCGGAAGCCGCCATGCAGGCGCTCGAGGAGGTGTGGGGACAGGCGCCGGTGCTGGTGCGCGAGGGAGGCTCCATTCCGGTGGTCGCGACCTTCGCTAATGTCCTCAAGGTACCGATTCTGCTGATGGGCTTCGGCCTCAGCGACGACGCCCTCCATGCGCCCAACGAGAAGTTCAATATCAGTCATTTTTACAACGGCGTACGGACGACGGTTCGGTTGCTCGATCTCGTGGGAGCCAGCGACAGGGAATGAACGATCGGGACCGAGTCGAGCGCGAGCTCAAGTTCTCGTGCTCCGACCTCAACACGCTGCGCGAGCGTCTGCAGGATGCCGAGGCCGAGCGTCAGAGTGCGTCCCTGTTCGAAGACAACATGATTTACGATCGCAGAGGGGAACTCGCCGAAGGCGGCAGATTGCTGCGTCTGCGCCTGGTTGGGAAGAGCGCTTGCTTGACGTACAAGGGCCCGGCGAGCTTCGATGGGGGTCTCAAGATCAGGGAAGAACGGGAGACCGAAATCGCGAACGCCGAAGAGCTTCGCGCCATTCTCGATCACCTGGGTTACACGCGGACTCAGCGCTACCAGAAATACCGCGAAGAGTGGCGGCTCGGAGGCGTCACTATTTGCCTCGACCGTACCCCGATTGGAGAATTCGTCGAGTTCGAGGGGAGTGCTGCCGCCGCCCTGGCTCGGCGACTCGGGCTCGATCCGGACGCGGCGGAGCGGCGATCCTATTTGAAGATCTACGAGGATTACCGTCAAACGCATCCACAAGCGCCGAAAGACATGGTCTTCACTTGAAGGCATTGGAGTTTCGGGCGGTCGTTCTCGCGGCCGGGTTGGGGACCCGCTTGCGGCCACTCACCCAGTTCTTGCCGAAACCGTTACTGCCGGTGACCGGCACCCCGGTGCTCGGTCATACCTTGTCCTCGCTGGCGAAGGCGGGTTGCCGGAAGGCGGCCATCAATCTCTTCCATCAAGGGGACAAGATCGCTTCTCGCTTCGGCAATCGGTACGAAGGAGTAGACCTCGTCTATTCGCCGGAAGAGGAGCTCCTCGGGACGCTCGGAGCCCTTGCACCGCTCAGGGAGTTCCTGTCGCCGGCGGACATTGTCGTGGTGGTCAACGGAGACAGTCTCTGTCGCTGGCCGATAAAAAGGTTGCTGCGCCAGCACAAAAAAGCAGCCGCTCGTGCAACGTTGCTGGTCTCGACGCGAGCGCCGCTCGAAGCATTCGGCGGCGGCATAGGCATCGATCGGTCGGGTGCGGTCGTCTCGCTGAGCCCGGACAAGTCGTTCGGGGAGGTGGAGAAGCGTGTCGTCTTTGCCGGCGCGCATGCCTTTGCGCCGACGCTGGTTGCTCATCTCGAGCCACGACCTGCCGACTTCATCCCCGATCTCTACTTGCCAATGCTCGAAGCGGGCGAGCGAATCGAAGTCGTCGAGTCGTCGCGTCCGTGGTTCGATCTCGGCACACCCGCCGGTTATCTGGTCGGAGCCTGCGACTGGGCGCAACGCCGGGGCCCCGCCAAGGTCGCGGGTCGGAGCTGGATCGCGGCGGACGCCGAGGTCGATCGCAGCGCGTCCGTGCGGCGGGCGGTCGTCGAAGCGGGCGCCCGGCTCGCCTCCGAGGTGCAAGTGGAGCGCTCGGTCGTGCTGTCGGAGGCGCGAATCAGGGAGCGCTGCAAAGTCCGTGACTCGATCATCGGCTTTCGAGCCGAGCTGCCGCCGGGGACCGTCGTCGAGCGTCGGCTGGTGACCAAGGCACGGGCGGACGTCATCCCGAGAGCGGGGGATTCCGTCGTCGGAGGCCTGGTGTATAGTCCTTTAGGTTGAGCGTTCTGCCGACCCTTCCATGACAGACAGATCCTTGCGTCTCCTCATATTCGACTGGGACGGAACTCTTCTCGATTCGGTCGCCACCATCGTCTCGTGCGTGCAAGCGACTCTCTCAGAGCTGGGCGAGATGCCGGCTGAGGAAGAGAGCATTCGGGCGTCGATAGGTCTCGGTCTGCGCGAAACGGTCGACATGTTTCGTCCGGGCTGCGACGACGAGCTGTTCGACCAGGTTGTTGCGGTATACAGGCGTCTATGGAGTGAACGATTTGCCGGCCGGCCGGCGCTTTTTGCCGGTGTCGGACAGGTGCTGCAGAGACTCAGGGAGGATGGGTTCTTGTTGGCGATCGCTACGGCCAAGAGTCGAGGTGGATTGCGAGCCGATCTGAGTCGAACTGGTCTGGCGAGCATGTTCAGTAGCACTCGAACGATGGATGAAGCACCGAGCAAGCCGGATCCGAGCATGGTGTTCGAAATCCTGCAGGAACTGAATGTGACGGCGCAGGAGAGTCTGATGATCGGCGACACGACCCATGATCTGGCGATGGCTGCGAACGCCGGCGTCACCGCGGTGGCGGTGTGCAGCGGCTGCGAGTCCCGTCAGGTGCTGGAACGCCGCCATCCGGCGGGCTGTCTGGATTCCGTGATCGATCTGCCCCGTTGGTTGGAAGGCGAGCTTCCCGACCGACCCCGACCCGGTACACGACGGGCCTCTCGGCCGTCAGGTTGAAGTCGTCGAAAGCGCTCGAAGCTCAGGCCGGAGATTTCGACGGATTTGTCGCTGCCGCTGCGAGGAGTTCGAAGACCTCCTCGACTTGCTGCCACCCGACTCGCATCAGAAAGGCCGCGTTGCGACCGTAGGACTTGACGCCAAGAATGAAGAAGTTCAGTTCCGGATTGACCAAATTGTCGACACCGTGGCTCTCCTGGTCCAGACAGTCTTCCGTGGTCGAACCGAGAAGAGCCGCCGACAGCTTCATCGGGCCGGCGGTTGCATAGCACTCGTGCACTTGTAGCTGGCGATAGATCGAGTGGTCACCGACCGAGCCGGTGAGCGACAGAACCCAGTCCACGGCGATGCGCGTCAACGTGCCGTCTTGATGTCGAAGGGTGACCTCGATCTTGCCGCTGCGGCGCGCCAGCGAGTCGACGACAACGCCCTTGAGGGTCTCGATGAACTCGGAAGAGCCATCTGCAAGCTGCTCCGCCTCCGCCACTAGTCGAGCTCGCTCGGGCAGCGGGTCGTCGGGATCCACGGCCCACTCGGGCTGGCTCCGCCGCAGTGCCCACAGGACTCGCGTTCCCGGGTAGCGCTCGGCAAGATCTGAGAGGTCAGTGGCCGCGGTCTGGGCCGAGTGGCCGGCTCCGACAAGCAAAACCGTCTTGCCGGCCCACACCTCCGGTTCCCCCAGGAAGTCCGGGATGTGACGGCGGATTCCATCCGCGAGAGCCCGTTCTCCCGGTGCGGCGATGCCTCCGTCACCGAGGGTGTTGGGATTGCCGTAGGTACCGGTGCAATCGAGCACGACATCGGCATGCTCTATCGACTCGCCGCTCTCGTCTTCGAGCAGGAGTCGAAAGCGCGATGCACCGCGTCTTCCGGATCCGATTTCCTCGTGTTTCAGAAGACCTTCACGGCCGATTTCGACAACCCGCGTTCCGGTCCTCAGATGGGGCTCCACATACGGCAAAGCGGCGAGTGGGTCCAGGACGCGCTCGATCAGCTCGTCACCGGTTGGACAGTCTGGCTTCGCTTCCGGGACGGGATGACCGGCGGTCTCGAGATGACGCCGCATCCTCTCGGAGATGTCGAAGGACCACGGCGAGAAAAGCCGAACATGGCCCCAGGAGCGGACATGGCCGGCGACGCCGGACGAAGCCTCGTAGAGGGTAAACGGAAAGCCGAAATCAACCGCGGCGAGTGCCGCTTCGAGACCGGTCGGGCCGGCGCCGAGAATAGCGATGTGGGTTTTCTTCATAAACAGAATGTATCGTTGTCATGGTGCTGATCGAAAGGGGGGCGATTGGGGTTCGCTCGCTCAGTGTCGCGAACGGGCGCGCTCGCGGGCCGGAAGAATCTCCAAGCAGGTTGTCCACCAGCCGTCGAGGATGGTCTCGATGAACTCGTTGGGAAGCTCTTCGCGCCGCATCTCCTGTGCCAGAAGCCGATGATCGTAGGCTAGTTCCACCAGCTCGACGGCGAGCTTCCCTCGCGCCTCCTCCAACCAGCAATAGCGAACCACGGGCCGGCCGTCGTTGGCTGGCCGGCCGATGACGCCGACATTGATCGCATCGCGACCCGAGGGGAGCGGCCGATGCCACTCGAGGCCGGTGTGGGTGCAACACAGAGCATCTGCTTTTTCCTGGTCCAGGAGCATCTCGAGAAACGGTACGGGAGTGGTCGAGGCGAAGAGGAACTCGTTGATGCGCCGGGGTGAGCCGTGTACGAGGAGCAGCTCGCGGTTGCCGACGAGAACCCGTCGGCGCCGTGGCAGTGTGCCCATCCAGCGTTTGAAACCAAGCGACGTGTTTTCGGCCGTGTAGCGATAGGAGACGTCGGCGAAGTGATTATCGCGAGGATCGGTGTAGCCGCAATTGCAGTCCTGGTGATTGGCGGCAAGAGACTCTTCGTAGTTGCCCTGGATGACACGAACGGCGCCCTCCTCGAGTAGAGGTCTGACCTTGTTCGGGTGGGGTCCGAAGCCACCGAGGTCGCCAAGGCAGTAAATCGCGTCCGCACTGCGCGAGGTCACTTCATCGAGGAGTGCAGCCAGCGCCGGATGATTGTTGTAGACGCCGCCGAAAACTGCGATGCGGGAGTACGGACCCTCGACAGTTGTCGGGTCCGGTTGGTGCGAGAGAAAGTCGCGGCGGGTGGCTTCTTGCGCTGCACTGTCGAGGGTGCGGCCGGCGGCCGCAGTGGCACTGCGAAACTGGCCGAGGGGCACGAGCCTCTCCCCCCAGGTGGCAAGTCCCGCGTGCGCGGTGAGCCGCGCCCGCTTCTCGGCTCTTTGCCGTAATGAGCGCTCGGATTTAGGCATGCGGTGGGACATACGGGTCGCTCTTGATGCCGATCAAGTTCTGCAGCTGACGCCGTAGACGTGGCAGGTCCAGCACGCAGCATGGGCGAGGGGAAACGGACGGAGAGTGTCGGCGAGGGTCGCACCCATCTTACCGCTCGGTTCATTGACCAGGATGGGACAGACCCAGACGCCCTGATCGGTGACCATTCTCGATGTCGAGCATTGGAGATGATCCCAGCCGTCGGCTGGAGCATCTGAGCTTCGCAGCCGCTGCCAGCTTTCATAGGCGGTGCCGCGCTCCGCTTCGGCGCCGATGGGAAAAAGAGGGAGGATCTTGAGCCGCGGTTTGTCGATACCGAGACGACGCAGGACGGAGAAGAACCTCTCTTTGCCGTAGGCAGAGCTGTTTTCATCGTGCACTTCGGTGACAGTGAGGACCGGATTGAGGCCGGCGGCCGTCAGGTTGGCGACGCCGCTGAGAATGCGGTCGAATGTGCCGCTGCCGCGAATCGGATCGTTGCTCTCGGCCGAGTACCCGTCGATTGATACGCGGACATCGAGGGAATAGTCCGCCGCCTCGGCGATGCCGGCGAGCCGACGGCTGCGAGTGCGATCCAGCAGCAGTCCGTTGGTCAACACGGTGGCCGGACCGTAGGCGAGCGTGTGTTCGAGGATCGCCTCCATCTCGGGGTTCAAGAACGGCTCGCCACCAGTGAAGTAGTACTCCTTGACCCCGAGCGAAGCAGCTTCGTCGAGGAAGGTCAACACCTCTTCGAGGCGCATCATTTCGTGAGTGTGGTTAGTCGGTGAGCAGGAGACGAAACAATGGGTGCAGGCGAGGTTGCACAGCGTCCCTCCAACCTGGAACCAGAGCGTGTCGAGATGACGCAACTCGACACGGGGGGATTGCGCTTCCTGATCTGCGGTTGGCGATACAGAGCTCATTCGGTAGAGCAGACGTCTCTTGAACCCGCGCCGTCTTGACCCCTCTACGCAATTGGAGGCGACTCCGGATTTCGCGATTCGGGATCTCGTGGCCGGAGAGTGTACAAGAGTCGGTCGATCGGCTCGGCTATGATCGTGGTTCACGATCGCTCATTTCGTCGGACTCTGGGCGCCAGAGCGGACCCATGACCGAGGTCTACCGGCGGCCGCCGGGAGCGAGCCGGTAGAATCCGCCGGCACGGGAACGGTCCGATGAAGAGAAGACAGAGAGAAGAGCACAGCTGGCACGAGACGCGCGCCGCCGAGCGGCCGGTGGAGCCGTTTTCCACCCAGGGACGCCACGCGCTGGCTCTGGCCTACGCCAACGAATACCGAATCGGCATGTCCTCGCTGGCACTGCAGCGTGTATACGAGCTGGTGCACGAGGAGGAGGACTGGACGTGCCACAGGTTCTTCACCGACGGTGACGGCATGCCGTTGTCGGTCGAGGACGACTCGCCGCTCAACGCCTTCGGGGCGGTCGCCTTCTCGATCTCCTTCGAGGAAGACTACGTGAATTTTCTCCGTCTGTTGGATCGAGCGGGAATTCCGCTGCGCCGGGAACAGCGAAGCGAGCACGACCCGGTTGTCATCGTCGGTGGCGCCTGCGCCATGATCAACCCCCTACCGCTGGCCGAATTCGCGGATGTTTTCGTGCTCGGAGCGGCCGAGAATCTGCTTCCAGTTCTCTTGCCGACACTGGCCGAAGAGCGGACACGCGAGGCGGTCTGCGAGCGCCTGGCAGCGCAGCCGGGCTACTTCGTCCCGTCGCATCACCATCCGGAGGGTCAGGCCTTCTCCCCCAAGCTCGTCAAGCTCGAGCTGTCAGAGAATGCCATGCGACGCCCCGGTCATCTGCCGACCACCGCGATCGTGACCCCGCACACCGAGTTCTCGAACAAGTTCTTGATCGAGATGTCGCGCGGTTGTCCGGAAAAGTGTCGCTACTGCTGGGCGACGTTCGGCATGGGGCGATTCCGCTGGCATCCGACCGAGTTCATCCTCGCGGCCGTCGAGCGAGCACGAGCAGTCACCGACCAGCTCGGATTCGTGGCGACCGCGGTTGGAGATCATCCGGATATCGAGATGATCCTCAGACAGGCGAACACCCTCGGATTCCGCACGGCCGTGTCGTCCGTGCGGATCCCGGCGGTCACCGACGGCGTCCTCGAGGCGCTCTTCGCGTCCGGCGACCGGTCCATCACCCTGGCCCCGGAAACAGGCAGTGACTCGTTGAGAGAGCGACTCAACAAGCCGATTCCCAACCAGCTCGTGCTCGACAAGGTGCGCCTGATATTCCGCCAGGGCTTCACCCAGTTGAAGCTGTACTTCCTGGTTGGCCTTCCGGGCGAGACACTTGAAGACGTCGAGGCAATCGTCGAGTTGGTGGCTGCTTGCCGTCGCGTAATGCTCGAGGAGCTCGCACCGACAGGCGTTATCGGTCACATCCACGTCGGGGCCAATATTCTGATCCCGAAGCCCTACACCGGTTGGCAACGAGAGGCGATGGAAGCACCGGCGAAGCTCAAGCCCAAGATCGCGCTTCTGAAGCGCGGTCTCGGTGCTATGCCCAACGTCTCGATCGGTGCTATGTCGATCCGCCAGGCCGCGTGGCAGACGTTTCTTTCGAAGTCAGGCTCCGATGCGGCCGAGATCATCGAGGCGGCCGCGCGGGGACAGACGATCTCGTCCCTGCTGCGGCGACACGCCAGGGTGATCGAGCCGTTGGTATACGAAGCCGCTCCCGCCGGCCAGCGGCTGCGCTGGCAATTCCTGCGCGCCGGCTAGATCGTAACAACCATTGTCCGCAGATCTTCGTCGATCGCCACGACCGAGCCGTCGGGCACTTCCCGCCACGCCTCGTTAGTGATCGGCTCCGACGCCACGACCGCCGCTCGGTACTCGACCGAGGGGTCATGGCGGATGTGGGGGATGCCACAGATCTCACAGTCATGAACACCCTCTCGCTCCAGCCACCAGAGCGTTCGGCGATGCCTCGAAGCCGCGAGCCTCACACCGTCGGTGAGAACGAAGTTGAGCATCGCCGGTCGCTCGCTGCCGGCGACTCGGCTTCGCTCATCCAGCGTTGTGACCGCCCGTACCAGTATCGCAGCCAGCTCTTCGGCGCTCGCAGTTTTCTGATCGAGATCGACGCCCGCTGCTCGCATCCTGCTCAACAGCCAATAAAATGTCAGCTCGCTGTCGGTATCCCCACGGCGCCTGGCAAGCAATTCGGACTCGGTCTCCTCCTCCAGGCGCTCTCTGAGCTTGTCGAGCGGCCTCACGGTGCCGTTGTGAGCAAAGAGCCAGCGCCCGTGCGAGAAGGGATGAGTGTTCTCGATCGTCGCCCCCCCGACCGTCGCATTGCGAACGTGGGCGATGACGGTTCGTGCATACACCCGCTCGGCAGCGGCTCCGAAGTGCAGATCCTCCCAGGCGGCCAACTCGCGCTTCTCGATCGCCGGCCGGTCGCCGTCGTAGCAGCCGATGCCCCAACCGTCGGAATGCGATTCTCCTTTGCTGTCACTCTTGCTCTGGCGCATTAATGCATTCTGGGCGTGGACGAGAGAGCACTCGACCTTGGTCGGCTCATTGGCGCGAAAGCCGTAGAGTCTGCACACGGGGTTGTCCTAGCCGGTGGTCCCGACCCCTTCTGTCCACCGCGTGCCGAGCCTCCGAAGGGCATCGAGCCGTTCGCCGAGAAGCCGCTGCTCGGACTCATCGAAGCTGCCCAGATGACTCAACAGCGTGCCGCAGGAGAGCGCGTGCTCGAGTGCGGTCTTGACGAGACCGGCGACTTCCTCGCGCGCCGACGGGCTGAGCGTGTTCCCGTGCCCCGCCGACACGAGCCGTCGAATCGCCTCCTGCCCCTCTCCGTGCTCATGATAGAGCTGGTTCACGAAGGCGTCTCCGAGGAGGCTGCGCAAGCGAGGGTAGTACTCCTCCTCTTCGAAACGCATGTGGGGACCGACATTCTGGTCGACGACGTCGGCCGCCTCGATGGCGGTTTCCAGATCATCGTTGGCCAGGGCGGCAGCGATCCGCTCGAGGCCTGTCGTCAGCAGTCGATGATCTTCGAGGAATGCGACTTCGAGCTCTTCTCTCACGGTTGTCATGGGACTCCTCTCTCGCCACCCTCCGCCTGCGATGTTACCGCTCCTCGGCGATTCAGGGCCACGTCTCTCTCGCACCCCAGTTTTCTCCGGCCTACCCCGAAGGGTGTGGTCACGTGTCACTGCGTGCCGCTACCGTGGAACAGGTTTCGAGACCATCGAAATCTCGGAGGACCCATGAGTCGGCAGACCGGCGTCACCTCTTTCGACCTTAGAGGGTGAGGCGGCTTTTCCCGGAGCAACTCCCGTCCATGTCGATCAACGCACCGCGACCGCTGCTGACCGAGCAGGAGATCCTGTCCCGAGTCGAGCTCCTGG
>Ga0224497_10002520_pt1 | contig 10842 bp, 6 predicted proteins | sample SF_Jul11_sed_USG_4_FD_167970 | JGI IMG/M metagenome (GOLD analysis project Ga0224497, IMG submission 167970) | Sediment microbial communities from San Francisco Bay, California, United States - SF_Jul11_sed_USGS_13 | ecosystem: Environmental > Aquatic > Marine > Sediment | place: USA: California...
CCGGGCAGTTACACAGAATTACTTACAGGGTCATGACTCATCGCCTCATCAACAGGCCGGATATACGGACGCAACCTGATTCCCTGTCATCGCCAACATGTGAACTTGCCGAACGGGAGGAGACCATATACGGTTAGAGCGAATGCGAATACCGACCTACATTTCAACCTGGGCACTTGGTAGCGCAGACAGAGCGCCAGCGATATCCGCCGTTAACATTTCTATCGCGCCCGCTCTTCCTGGTATATCACTCGGCTAACCTTGTACATCATGAGATTATCGTGGAATTGTCTTGGATTACTTAAGTTAAATCAATCGATGCCGGCGATCAGCACTTAAGTGCGAATATACTTTTTCGATTTATCAGCGCGCATGTACTGCTTTCTGGCATCGAAGTAGGGCTGATAATCCCAGGAAGTCGCATTGGTATGCATTGCCGATTGTACGATTTTCTGCATCGCAAATTTGGCGTTGATGTCAGGCGTGATCGACGCGATGTCGAAGCGCGATTCGATCACGCCGCCGAGTTCGACTGCAATGTCGGTGTACTCCGGATTCCCACAAAGATTATTCCACTCACCCGGGTCGGCCTCGATATCGAATAGTTGGTGATCGGCACCATCGAGATAAACATACTTGTAACGCCCCTTGCGGATCATAAAACAGGCGCGAAAAACTCCTTCGGCGTGATATTCGGAAATTGCATCGCGCCGGGATCATCCTCGCCGTGCATGAGTTTCATCAAACTGCGACCATCCATGCTTAGACGTTCAAATTCTGGAATGCCAGCCAGATCGAGCATCGTTGGAGCGATATCGATCAACGACACGGCCGTATCGACGGGCGACGTGGCAGGTACGCCCGGCAGACTGACGATCATCGGTATACGCGAAGAGAATTCGTTGAAGCTGCGCTTTTGGATCATGCCCTTTTCGCCCGCCATATCCCCGTGGTCGGCAACGAAAATGATTGCTGTGTTGTCACGCATGCCCTGCTCCTCAAGCACGTTTAACAACTCACCCACCTTGTCATCGATGTACGAATAGAGTGCGTAGTAGCCGCGCCGAATTGCACGCAAGTTATCCGGATCGCGAATTTGATCGGCGTGGCGATCGGCGCCGTGCCAACGATTCAGCGCTCGATCCATTTCCGAATAGTGCGTTTCCATATTTTCCGGATATTCAGGGATAGCGATCTCGGCATTTTCGTACATGTCCCAATATTGTTTTGGCGCGACAAACGGCGGATGCGGGCTGGTGTACGACGACACTAATGCAAACGGTTGATCGTGTTTTCTCCGCAAATACTCGAGACTTCGGTAGTGGGTTTCCTCGTCGAACTGCAATTCCAGCGTCCACCCGGAGCCGATGTTTTCGGCAAGGTATTGCTTGTAAAAATCGAACGCCAAAACATCGGCGCCAGCTTCACTGGGTTGATATGACCAATCGTAGGACGATGGGTAAACATCCGTGGTCAACCGACGTTTGAAACCGTGTAATTGATCGGGACCGATAAAATGCATTTTGCCGCTCAGCGTAACGTCGTATCCGGCATTGGTTAGATAGTGGGCGAAGGTAGGCGTGAGCGCGGAAAACGAGTCGCCGTTGTCGTTGCAACCGATACGGGAAACATACCGCCCGGTCATTAGGCCGGCGCGGGCGGGCACGCACATTGGACATGGGGTGTAGGCCGCGTCAAAACGCGTTCCCGCTACGGCCAGCCCGTCGATGTTGGGTGTTTTCACCGCATCGTGCCCGTAGGCACCGGCGAGAAATGGCGTCATCTGGTCGACCATGATGACGAGAATATTGGATGTTCGCTGCATCGGATCCTCCGAAAGTCATAGAAATAAATATTATTAATATTTACTTGATAATTAGTTAATATTATGTATACTGAGTTGTGAAAATATTAATATTAATGATGTCGAGCCAATCCATGCCTTCCTCCAATCACTGCTCCTACTGCGACGCTGGTATGCGCATCAGTAAATTGACCTGCGAGGAGTGTGGCCTCGGCCACGAAGGCGATTTCTTTACCCCGCGGCTGTACCGCCTCGAACCCGAGGAGCAGCAATTCGTGGAATTGTTTGTGGTTGCCAGCGGCAGTCTCAAACAAATGGCGGCGGCGCTGGGTGTGTCCTACCCAACGGTCCGCAACCGGCTTGACCGGCTCATTGAAACCCTTAAGGCGGAACAACACATCGATGAGGCACGCAAGGAAACAATCCTCAAGGACATCGAAGCCGGTCGCATCCGACCCAAACACGGCATGCGCATGATAGAGGCAATCTGAGAGCGAGTGAAGCCATGACCAGTAACGACGACGCAGCACGCATTGACGCCATGCTAAAGGCGGGCACCCTCAGCGCTGAGCAGGCGGAACGCCTGCGAGGCTCGCTCAAAGCGCAGCAGGAACGCGACCGCATTTACGCACAACGAAGTTCACACTCGCGCCAACGCAGCCACCACCGTTTTGCCATCTTGTTCGGTGCGTTGGTGTTGTGCTTCGTGCTGGGAATCACCGGTGGCTACCTGCTGTTGGACAACGCCACTGATATCACTGCCACAGCACCTACGGCGCCGGCCGGGACGGTTAATGGCCAGCGCCCCATCGATCTTTCCATGCTCGACCAAGAAAGGAGCGACACTATGCAACGCACCGGTACCTTCTCTGGCATCGTTATTCTATTGATCATTTTCGCCGCTCTCGGCGTCGGCCTGCTGCTGCTCTACAACGGCTTGGTCAAATCACGCGAACAGGTCAATGCCGGCTGGGCGCAGGTAGAAAATGTCTACCAGCGCCGCCTCGACCTGGTGCCACTGCTTATCGACGGCGTGAAGACCTACATGGAACATGAACGTGATACGCTCACCGCGGTCACCGAGGCCCGCGCGCGCGCCATCGAAGTCAGCGGCATGCTGGGCGGTGAGGCCCCGCAGACGGTGGAACAGTTCAAGACGCTCGAAGCCTCCCAAGGCGCGGTCGAATCGGCCCTCGCGCGGCTGTTCGCGATCGTGGAAAACTACCCGGATCTCAAGGCCAGCCAGAATTTCCTGGCCCTGCAGGATCAGATGGAGGGCACCGAAAATCGCATCGCTTTCGAACGGCGCAACTACAATGAATTCGCGCGCCGCTTTAACACACGCACGCTGACCTTTCCTTCCAACATCGTAGCCGAACTACTGGACTTTGACGCCAAGCCCTACTTCCAGGCCGAGAATCGAGCCATGGAGAGTCTCAAAGACCCCTTCAATCGGCTCGCGGAATGAATGCCTCGGTGCGCTCGGTTAGACTCGCGCTGATCGCCGCCGCCATTACGATTGTCGCTGCCACCGGCGGGATCTATTTTCTCAACCAGCGCGACACACCAGCGCGGCTTGCCGCCTTTGACCCCGACGCCCGTCCGCAAAACGAACGTCATCTTTTCGACTATGCCGACATCTTGAGCCATTACCAAGAAGGCGCGCAACGTTATTTAACGACTCTCGCCCAACGCTTTCACATCGAAGCGCTAATCCTCACCTTACCCAAGCCCCTGCCCGGTCGCTCGCTGGAACAAACCGCGGTCGATGTCGTGAACGCCTGGCGCATCGGCATGGACTTCGAAGGCCGCGGTCTGTTGCTGCTACTCATCGACCGTGACAAAGAGGTCAAACTCGAAGTCACCTATGCCCTCGAAGACGTATTCACCGATGCGTTTAGCGGCTACATCGAGGACCTGCAACTGCGGCCCTACTACCGCGCCGGCGACCTTGGAACCGGGCTCATCGCGGTGATGGAAGAACTCGAACAACGCGCTCAACTCAAAGATCAAGGGAACTATACACCCGGCATCATTGCCACCATTGACAGCGAACTGTTGGCCGGCGGTGCGGGTGCACGCCGAGCGCTCGCCCGCGAGGCACCGCCACCCGAACTTCCCGTGGCCCGTACTGGCCGTGGTGCGCGCACACCGAAAGAAGCGTGGGAGATCATGCTCACCAAATGGGCGGGGCAAGGCGCTGAAATCCACACCGACGTCTACACCGCGATCACGCGGCTCGCTATGGGCAGCCCCGATAGACCCGACCCGCGCAGCAAACACTCCGTGCCGCACTGGCAATCGGCCCCCACCACCGTGCGCCAGAACGGCGATCACGCGGTCGTCACGTTCGGCCCTAAGCAAGGCTGGGACAACGCACCGTTTCTGTTCTGCAATACCGGCGCCGGCTGGAAATTCGATATCGTGCACCAGCGCCGCCTGGTGGTCATGGGGCCCAGCCCAACCTGGAAGATCGAACGCGGTAACTACCCCTACGTCGATCTATTGAGTGACTTACCCCAATCCATGGGCAAGGACCTGCCGCTGAAACCGGGTGACTATTACCGCTGCAAGGACGATCAAGCCGTCGCAGCACGCATCGCGGCACTGGAATCCGCCAATACAAATAACCTCGGTGACATCGCCGGACTACTCGAACTCGCGCACCTCAACGTTATCACCGGCCGCCGGCCCAACCATGTGCAACCATTATTGAATCGCCTAAAGCAGCTCGCCCCGCAACTCCCCGAACCCTATCGATTGGCCGCGATCTACAACGTCAACACCTTTTTTCAATATGAGACCGCACTCAAAGACGCGCAGAGCTACGTTAAATTACGCCCCGACGATGCGGACGGCTATAACATGATTGGTTTTTTGCACCGCCGCCTACGCAACTATCAAGAATCAATCGACGCTCTCGAACGCGCTATCGACATTCAACCCGGCAGCGCCTATGCCTACAGCGTTATGGCACGCAACTACGTGTCCCTGTGGCGCGAAGCCAAGACCGATCGCGCACGTACCCGCTACCGCAGACTTGCCCAAGAGCTGGCCGGTAAAGCCGCAGCCACGCCCAGCCTCACCCCGCAACGGTTGGCATGGCTAGAGGCATATCTCGCAAGGGCGGGGATGTAGCACGAGAACCTCTTGGATTCAGCATTGCAATTGCACGCATAAAGACCTCGTCGTGGAGTGTGCCTGCGGTGTGGGCGAGACACGGCTACTTCACCCTAGTCGATCGTTGCACGGTGCGCCCGCCAGGCGCGAACTCGCCGGGTGGCCGCCATGCCGGCCCACCCGATCGCCACGAGCAATGTCAGGGCGGACACCGGCGCGGGGTCGGCACTTAAACTCACCATGGCACCGACCAGTAGCGCGATGCCAATCAGCAATGCGGCGAACGCGGCGGTGGGTGATCGACGTCGGCGGCTGCGCAAGGTGACGATGGCAAACCAAATCAGCGCCGCACCGAGTACGCTCAGCAACACCCCGTAACGGTTCGCATCGGCGGATGCATAGCGAATGCTGAACATCGCGTCGTCGTCGAATTGGTTGGCGTAAAGCTTTTCAAACGCGAAGTGCACGCCCTGCACGGGGACGCCGATACGCAACGTCCCGTCCACGGGTAGCTCGGTCGCGCGCGCGGTCCCCACTGGAGAAACCGCGTCGAGTGCCGACCACGCATTGCGCGGATCGCCCGGCGCTCCATTTACTATCATTTTTAACGAAGTGTCGGGCTTGTCATAGCGTGCCCCATCGGGAAGGTAGACATCCCATCGCGTGTGCGTGACTACCATATCCGGGGACGGCAGACTTCCCGAAATCGTACCTATAAAACCCATCGCATGGGCGCGCGTTGCGTACACCATCTCGACCGGAAAGCCAGCGGATGCATTGATCATCTTTATCAATACCGAGGGTCGCCCTTGCGGTTCCGTATCGCGATACCGTGCCGGCTTCTCGGGCTTACCGTCGACAAACACCGACCATACATCCGTGTCCGGCGGTAGTATAAGACGCATAAATTGTTGGCGACTGTTGCGCACGATGAATCTTGCGGTAGTCACCGCTAAGCCGTCCCGTGTGAACAGGGTACGATAACCGGCATGTTCGATCATTGCGGCCTGAACATCGATCTGTTTGTGGCGCGTCACGTCCAGATCGAGTTTGAATGGGGGTTCGGCGTGCACATATTTGTACGCCAGCAGTATGGGATTGGTCGTCTTCAGCACTAGTTGCCGTGGCAACTCACTGACATCCAATGACGCCAGTTGTTCTGCCGTGATGGCTTTTATTTCTACGGCAGTGAGCGCTTCGACCGCGATCCGCCCGTGCTCTACGTCGGCATCGGCGACTGAAATGGTGGGAACGGTCGTGTGAGTATCGCCGTCGACCATGATGTGTTCGTAAATCACTTCGATCCGAAATACGCCCCGCATGTCTTGCGTGAAAGCGAGCGAGGCGATCTGCCCGATCGAATCATCGCGAATATCGTGTGAACGCAGTGATGGCGCAGAAATATTCAATACGCTAATGCCAGGCGGAAGCCGCAACTCGAGGTCGGTCACCGCGCCCGACTTGACGGCAACTTCGATCGTCGCAGAACCCTTTAGCGCCACATCTCCGATCGAAATCAACGTATCTACCTGCGCATCGTATTTGCCCTGCACCGGCTCCGGCGCGACAGGGATCACTCGAAGCGACGGCGCCGCGGTATATTTGTAGGTGTGTCCAACCGCAAAATCGAAATGCTCGCGAACGAAACCCGGCAGTTGGTTCTCGCCGACACGCGTTACGCCCTCCTCGATTATCGGATCGAGCGACAACTCGGGACCCACCAGTAGCGCCACCATTCCACGCTGCCGATGCACCGAGAGTACCTCGATCAGCGGCACCGCGACGCCTTGCTGCGCATCGACCGCTTCGCTCGCAACCAATCGCTCGTAGTGGAGTTCGAGCCGGTATTCGCCGCGGACCGGACGATCCAGGAAAACCTGCACTTTCTGCTCGGAACTGGCAGCGAGCGGCGACATAACCCAGTCGGAAATACCGCCGTCGGCCGCAGTAACCCGGTTTACCTGCACATCGGCGGGAACGCTTAACTCCAGAAGATTCGTCTCGCCGTGGGTCACTTCTAAAACGATGTCGGCACGACCGTGCAACACCCCCTCTTCCGCATACACAATATGGAACAACGACGCGTTGGCTCGCACCGCGCCGCGCAACGCGTCGGGTACGGCCTCGACCCATTTGAACTCAACGCTATCCGCTAACGGCACAAACACCTCGGCTTGGGTATGCTGATCGTCACGCGACAGCATCACGTTAGCCCGCGGCGATACGCTCACATCTTTATTACCCGGCAGCGTTAGCATGAAGTGTGAAACCGGAATGCGCGGAATACGCAAGCTCACCGACGGCGGACCCTCGGCGTGGACAATCGGCGTATCGAATCGGAGTTCCACATGGTGCGCACCCTGCCCCTGAATGCGGGTCGCGAATTTCTCGTCCTGTTCAACGACAGCAGACCGCTCACCATCGACCAACAGATCAGTCAAGGTCACCGTGCTCGGCAACAGTGGCAACGTCACCGCTTCGTCGATGTTGAGCACAACATCGAATGTCACCGCCCATTGAACTGCATCCCCGGCGAGCTCACCTTGATATTGCGCACGGCTGATAATGTAGGGCGACGCCACGGGGGTTCGCCACGAAAACAGAACCGCAGAGGTAGTCGGAATGGTCGCGGTTACCCGCGTGTTGCCATCGTTCTCGATGCTGCGCAGCCCCGCCGATGGGACGGCAGCGACGTCTAGATCATCGCCCGGCAGTTGCACGGCCAGCTGCGTCGCGGCTGCCCTGGGCATTGCAATGGGCAAAACAAAACCGGGTCCGGAGCGGGTCGGGTCGGCGCCGTATCCCAGCCGCATCGTAACTACCCCGGCCCGATTAGTGCTCCACGATAAGCCGTCGGGTCCGTTCACTAATTGGATCGGTTGGCCGTCGACGGTCACCGTATTCAACGGCGTGCCCAGCGGTAGCACTGGGATGAGTGTCCACACATCTTCAAAAATTTTAATGGAGAGCTCGGCATGGATATCTGCACTCGGCCGCTCTTCATCGGAGATCGACACCGAGACCGACGAAACACCGATCGCAAACCCGGCTGGCGCCGGCACAAGCTCGTGTTGGGACAAAGTGAGCAGGTGCTGATAAACCGCCAACGGTACACGCACCTCGCCGCCGCCGGTATCGACGGGTTTGCCCACCGCATTTGCCGACATACAAAACAGTGCTCCCAGTACTAAACCGCGTAATCCCATCATGTTAGTGCTCCTGAATCGGTTTAAGCTTACGAACCGCTGCGACCTGTAACGATTCGGCCAGATACAAGTGCCCAACCTCGGTGAGCGGCGGCGTATTCAATACCGTCACGTACTCACCAAGCATCGTTTCATCCGCAATCATTTCCGAATCGTTTCTCCATGTTTCGATTTCGTGGCGCAAGCCACGCAGTAATTGTTTGGTCTCCGCCAACACGTGGCGCGCTCGACCGGGTTGGTGGCGAGACAGAAAGTGACTTGCCTGCCAGGCAGCGCTCGATACCTTCCAAGCCAATAAATTCTTGAGCACGTTACGTTGCAGTGGGCCCACGGACCGGTCACCCAACGCCACGCTCAATGTTGCGCGCGCCACGTTGTTGCGAAGATGGATGAGATCTTTAAAGCGAACGGTTACGTCGGCTACCGCACCGGGATGCTCGGCCAGCACGTCCAACAGAATCACGTGCGTGTCGCCGGCGTAAAACGTAGGGATTACGACTTGGATGCCGTCGTCGTCGTCACCGCGATCGGCCTTAATGCCTAGTTGTTGTGCCAGACGCCGATCAATGCTGCGTTCGGCAACGCGCACGCGTTGCGCGGCCTCGCTGTCGAGTCGCCGCGATCCAATCACTTCGATCAACTTCACGCCGGGCGCCAGGCGAATGCGGAAGCGCAGCGCCTGGGCGACCACTTTCGCCGCCATCGCGAGTTCGTCGTCGATTGTGGCGGCGGCGTCCGTGTTCGACCGCAGCACTCGGCGCCGGCCCTGCCCGGCCTGCACCAGCCGATCCAAACTCGGAGTCGCGGCGTGCTCGCTGACTGCGACGACGCTGGTCATGATCCCGGCTAATGCGCCGTGATGCACGCTATTTGCGAGCGTATCCACATCCGCATCTAGTGCAGTGGGGGTCACCAGCAACACGATGCGCCCGCCTACCACCGCGTCGACATCCGCCACCTGGCGCATCGCAGCACGCAGGGCTTGGTCGACGTCGAGTCCAGTACCCGAGGCCGGTGGCTGCGCCGCGAACAACGAAGTGAACGCGGCTTGCATCGGACCGTGGCGGAAGCGTTCCGGGGCCAACACTACACCCCCGGATTGCCCAGCCACCAACAGCGAAAAACGATCCCCGGCTTGTTGGGCCCGCTCCAGGGCGACCAAGAGTGCGCGCATCCGCGCACCCGTTTCTGCATTTACCGGCGTGCGCAAATCCAAGACCACCGCCACGTTCATCGCTGGCCGCTGACCTGCGTAACGCTCGCCGGCCTTGATACCGATCTGGACGCGCAGCCGGGATGGGCCATCGATCGCAGCGCTATCGGCGTGCACGTATAGTCCCAACGCCGAGCGCGATGGCCGATCGAAGGGTTGACTGACCGGTTGCACTGCTGCCTCCAGCGAGTACCGATCGAACTCGGCGAGCGGCGGCGAGGTACGACGTAGACCTTGCAGGCGAGCTTCGAGCACGCGCAGCACGGAATCGCCGGGCACGTAAGTATTCGCCCAGTATCCCGCCGGCTCTTTGAATTCCAGGTTTTGGGTCGATCGCAGTGCTGCCAGAAACCCCTGGGCCACCTCGCGCCCGTCGCGGTCGACCTCTGACTCACGCTTGGCCGGCATCGTCAGTTCGTCAGCGGGCGCCGGCCCCGTAGAACCACCTAGGAACCCGGAAATGTCCACCGTCGAGGCGCTATCCTTATCTTCCATGGTGGGTAATCCGAAGGCGGGCGACTTCACCGTGCCCGGCCGCACCGGTTCTGCACTGCTGCGATCCTGCCTATGCGTGGGCTCCTGCGCGGCGATCGACTCCAAACCCGCCATCGACCCTTGTTCTTCACGGTCGACTTCTTCGGTTATATCTAATTTCAGGTCCGCTTCGGACTGCGCGGTTTCAGGCGCAGTTAGGTCTGACTGCGGAGCGTCGAAATTATCCACCTCGGCCGCGCGATATTCGCGAATTTCCGCGATGCGCGAATTCGATAGGTTGAGGTCGTGCGGCAAATTCTCCAGCAACCCATCGTTGCCCCGCGCAGACCGTTCATTTCTGAATAGCTTGAAGCTGTCTGGGCCGATTCGGCTCGCAAACTGGCCGTCCGGTTCTTGGGCAGGGGCAGCATATGTTTTTGTCTCGGCTTCGCCAGCCATTCCGGCGAGGCCCCCGTGACGAGGCGGCAACGACTCTTCCTGCTCCCGTCCACCGGATAGCCCAATGCCGTTTTCGTCACCCAGCGCGCCGCGAGCGAACTCGGTTTGCTGCGCGTGTTGAGTGCGGTCGCGGCGTTCTTCATTGCGTTGGTCCGTAGCAAAAGACCCGGACCCGATGCCCACCGGGCCGCTCGATTCGGCATTTGTGATGGACGGAGCCTCGGGCTGCTTGTCCGCGACAAACGGAATCGGTAGTCGATCCAGGTTCACGACATCCAGCATATTCTGCGTCAATCCAACCGCGGCCAATATCACTGCAGCAGTTGCTAACCCGGCGGCGAAACGGCGATAGGCGAATTCGCGAGGCGCTGACTTATGTCTCTGTGGCACAGTAACCGCGGCCACGGTCTCGGCGACGAGCTTTTCGTTCGGATCATGCTCAGGTAGATCACGGAGCGCGATCTCCAGCGACCGAATCGTGTCTGCAAACGGTCCACAACGCGCGCACTCGGCAATGTGCTGCGTCAATTCCTTGTCTCGTTCCAGTTCCGCGAACCCGCATTCCG
>Ga0224497_10002525_pt1 | contig 10829 bp, 11 predicted proteins | sample SF_Jul11_sed_USG_4_FD_167970 | JGI IMG/M metagenome (GOLD analysis project Ga0224497, IMG submission 167970) | Sediment microbial communities from San Francisco Bay, California, United States - SF_Jul11_sed_USGS_13 | ecosystem: Environmental > Aquatic > Marine > Sediment | place: USA...
AGGACCTTACAATTGAAGAAGCAAAACAAATAGCTTTACGAGCTGTTAAAGCCGCAATAACTAGAAACATTGGTACTGGCGATGGAATTAACATCGCAATTATGGACAAAGATGGTTTCCGTCTATTGACTGATGAACAAAAGAAAGCCGTCATCGAACTTTAGTGATTTAATGCAAAGAAAACAATCAGAAAAAGATTCACCTCCTAGTGGTCAAAATATAATGGCTACCATACTGCAAAGTATGCCAAAGGAGGCAAGTATTACAAAAATAGAATATGAAGGACCAAGAATTGCTCTTTACACAAATACTCCTCGCTATTTGATGGAAAACAATGATACAATATCAAATCTTGTAAACATTATTAAAAAAAGAATTGTTGTCAGAACTGATGAATCAATTAGAAAACCTGAAACTGAAGCTAGAAAAATCTTAGCAGAATGTGTTCCAAAAGAAGCGAATTTACAGGGAACTATTTTTGATACCACTACTGGTGAAGTATCAGTTGAAGCAAAAAGACCTTGGTTATTACAAAGAAACGCAAAAGAATTCAATCATGTTGAGGTTACTGAGAAGATAGGTTGGAGATTACGTATCAGAAAATCCACCACCATACCTTCACGCACGATTCAAACAATTAATGCGACTTTGAAACAATCTTCCTCTGATAGAAGCAAACAGCTTAAACAAGTTGGTGATGAAATTTTCAGACCACGATTATCTCAAAGAACTGAAGTATCTCTCCATACTCTTGGCGGATTTGGTCAGGTAGGAAGGTCATCAATGCTACTATCTACGCCAGAAAGCAAGATCTTAATTGATTGTGGACTTAATCCTGGTGCACGCTCTCCGATGGATGCATTTCCAAGGCTAGATTCTATAAATATAACACTAGATGAACTTGATGCCATAGTTATTGGGCATGCACACTTGGATCATACTGGATTCTTACCTGCACTATGCAAATACGGATACAAAGGCCCAATCTATTGTACTGAGCCAACCCTACCAATGATGAATTTGATTCAGTTAGATGCAATCAAAGTTGCATCTGCCCAAGGCAGAACTCCAATTTATGCTGAACGAGATGTTAAACAAGTTATGAGACAGACAATTACTTTGCCCTATGGAACTGTGACTGATATTTCACCTGACATCAAGCTAGTCTTTGCAAATGCAGGTCATATACTGGGTTCAGCTTTATGCCACTTTCATATTGGAAACGGCGATCATAATTTTGTTTATTCTGGTGATATTAAATTTGGAAAAAGTATTTTGTTTGAAGCTGCTAGTTGGAATTTTCCAAGAGTGGAAACATTATTGATTGAAAGTACATATGGTCTTAAAGAAGATATTCAGCCAACCCGACAAGAAGTAGAATCCTCTTTCATTAATGCAGTAAATAATACTTTAGCAGATGGAGGTAAGGTTTTGATACCTATACCAGCTGTTGGGCGTGCACAAGAAATTATGATGGTTATTGATCATTATATGAAATCAGGAGAAATGGTTGAAGCACCAGTCTTTACAGAAGGAATGATCTCTGAAGCATCAGCAATACACGAATCATATCCTGAATATCTCGCACGAGAACTTAAGCAAAAGATTCTGGAAACAGATGATAATCCCTTTGATTCTGAATACTTTACAAACATTGAACATGCAGATGCCCGAGAAGAGCCAATGAGGGATAATTCACCATGCATTATCTTAGCGACATCTGGAATGTTGGAAGGCGGACCTGTTTTAGAATACTTCAAAAATATAGCGCCTGATAAAAACAACAAAGTGTTGTTTGTTTCCTATCAAGTGAATGGAACCATGGGAAGAAGAGTTCTTGATGGTTCAAAGCAAGTAACCATGTTAGGAAAAGAAGGCAAAGTTGAAGTTGTTTCAGTTAACTGTGGTGTTGAAAAACTTGATGGTTTTAGTGGTCACAGTGATTACAATCAGTTAATGTCATTTGTACAAAGACTAAGACCAAAACTTCGTCGTGTATTAGTTAATCACGGAGAACGTAAGAAATCAGAAAGTCTTGCTATGAATATTAGACGAATGTACAAGCTATCCGCACATTATCCACAAATTCAAGAAGCAATAAAATTATTTTAGATCGTATTCTGGTTTCCAGATCTTTATGCTACTTGGAGCAATTATGATTCTCTCTTCTCCTAATCTTGCAATTTCAGCATTAGCAGCTTTTGCTATGGAATACAATTCTTCAACTACTTTACGAAGTTGTTCCACATCTTTTTGAGCCAATGGTGTAACCCGTAAAATCAAAATCATACCTTTTTTGATATCTTCCTTGATGGAATGAACATCACTGATATCTCTAATTGTTATGGCCTTTAGAAATGTAGAATTTTCTTGTTTTTGCATTCTTATTGAAAATATTATCTACTTCCTCAAAAACTCTTCCTTAGTTATGGATAATTCTTAAAAAATTTCACGCCTACATTCTAAATTTAATGTAAGACTGTTCTTCTGCAGATTCACAAATAACTTCTTCAGATGAGTCACCGTTTTTGACAGAAATAATGCTCTGTTTATTTTTTGGTGCGTCTGAATATCTTAGGGTTACAGATGATGCAAACTCGACATGAGATTTTGCATTTTTACCGCGTAAAATTGAAACCGGTCCTACGTAGTCTTTGGCTTCAAGTAAAATATCTCCTGGCAATGCCAAAGCTTTAATCATTTCATTTTCATCTTTATGTCTTCCAACTACAAATTTTGTTTCTTCATCTAATCTGAAATGTCTTCCAATTTTCAGTAAATCAATTTCATTAATTGTTGGAGTTTCAATATGATCAAACAAATCTTTAGCTTTAATTCCAAATTGTGGTTCTGTTAGCAAACAACCGCCACCTGCATTTGGTGGATTTTCTATTCCGTATTCTTTAGCCATTTGCAATTGAGTTCTTCTTGTCCTGCCTTTGATCATTCCAAGATTCTCTCTTTTGATCAAACCATCTTTTTCTGCATCTGTTGGTGGTAATAATCCAGCTGATAGTGGCCTGACAATTTTTCCCTTTAAGTTTGATTCATTTTCAATAATGTGTAACGATGGTGCATGTTGACTCATTGGACGTTGACCTAATACTTCTCCTGAAATAATAAATTCTGCACCAATTTCTTCCATGTGTTTTTTTGCTGCATCAAACATCATTGTTCTACAATCAACACACGGATTAAACCCAGCACCAATTCCGTGCTTTGGATGTTTTAACATTTCAATGTATTCATCACCAAGATAAACTGTTTTTAAATTTACATTGAGATCATCAGCTCTTTCTCTAATTTCAAATCCACATCCTCTTCCACAATCAAAATCGCAAAAAGGAGTTTTTATTGCAACAGCTGATACATCAAAACCTTGTTCTTGCATCATTCTAACTGCAAGCTGACTATCTAATCCTCCTGATAGCAGTGCAACTACTTTCTTCTTCTCTTTTTCTTCAGTCATTGCGATCTGGCTCAATTTTCCATATACAAACTTTACATCATACATAAATTGAGAATTGGAGATGTTTTTGTATGAAGCAACGTAGAAAGAATCTTCTCAAATATGCTCAAAAGATCGATTGTGATGTTCTGGTCACATTTGAGCCTGAAAATCTATTTTACATGACTGGATTTTGGGGTGAGGCAATTGGTCTGCTTGAAAAAAATGGAAAAACTACCATTATCACGCCTGAGCTTGAAGTTGGAAGAGCAAAAGAAGAATCTGAAGATTGTGATGTAATTACCGCCGAACGAGGAGAGGGTCTAATAACTTCAGTCATCAAAAAAATTAAGAAAAATAGAGTCTGTACTGATTGCCAAAATTATTCTGTAATGATGTCATTAAAAAAATCAATTCCAAAAATAAAATCATCAACTGAGCCATTTTACAATGCACGTATCATAAAAGATGAAAAAGAAGTACAAATTCTCAAAAAGGGATCAAAAATCATTGATGAAATGTTCCAAATTTGCTCAAAAAAGATGAAAGTTGGGCAAAAAGAGTCGGAATTACAAACTATTCTGATGAAATATGCAATGGAACAGGAAATGTTTGATACCGGTTACAAATCTACATTAAATCCGCTAATTATTGCCGGAGGTCCTAATGGCGCACTTCCACATGCTCAAGTCACCAATAGAAAATTCAAAAAGGGTGATCTTGTAGTTACTGATCTCACTCTAAGATACAAAGGATATGTCTCTGATGCAACAAGGACATTTGCAATTGAAAAAATCTCATCACAAGCAAATGAAGCATATGAAATAGTAAAAGAGTCACAAAGACTTGGACTAAAAGCTGTAAAACCAAATATTGACTGTAAGGATGTTGATACTGCATGTAGAAAATATATTGAAGAAAAAAATTATGGCCAATACTTTATTCATTCAACAGGTCATGGAATTGGATTAGAAGTACATGAACTACCAACTGTATCTTACAGAAGTGTTACAAAGTTAAAAGAAAATATGGCAATCACTGTAGAACCGGGAATCTATATTGAAAACAAATTTGGAATTAGAATAGAGGATTCGTTGATTGTAAAAGAACGACCAATCGTAATGCACAAATTTACTAAAGATTTAGTCACGCTTTGAGCCTAATCATAATAATTAACTAATTCAATAATGTATTTTCCTTCTGAGTTATTTGATATAATTTTTTCAGATTCTATATTCACGTTCCAATCATAATTCATTTCGCCTTTATGGGATTTAAAATTAAATTTCACTTGGTATTCTTCAGAATTAATCTTTGTTATATCTAAATCAACAACAGTTTTTTTATGATTAAAGATTTTTTCATTGGGATATTCTTCGCTTATTTTGTTCTCTATTGCTTCCATTACAGTTAACCCGTCATCGTTTGGACCGTCATATTTCATCAAAATATCTATAACTTGCTGGTCTTCATCTGACAATTCAGGAAAGCTCTTTTCCAAAGTTCCTTTTGTCATTTCTGGAATTACAAATACCACTAACATTGCAATCAAAGCAAGATAAATTGGAGCTCTCTTTTTAAGAAATGATTTAAAATCATTCCTTTTTGGCTTATCTTCTTTTTTCTTGTTATCCTTACCCATTTCTCTCTAATACTCTAGTTTTTTGCACTTAGAATTAAAACTTGCCAAGGAAACAAAATATCTCCGTTTTTTTTGGTATACCGTGCTGTTTTTTCTTTTACCATCTGTTTCAATTCTTTTCTTTTTGAATAATCCAATTCATTTAGCTTTTCTTTTAGTGGCTTTGCGATATATTTTAGATATGTCTTCCAATAATCTTCAAAATTCCCTGGACTATATTGAAAAATAAATTCTTTAACTTTAATTTTTGAAAATCCTGCTTTACTTACTTCTGATCTTAAAGCAGATTTGGTACCAAACCTATCAAGATTTGGAGAGCCTGGAGGAACATAGTCTGGGATATATTTGATAACTGAATCTAAAATACTGCTAAAATATGGAACTTCTTTTGCACTTCCATGAACTGAAATTCCTATTTCCCCTGATTTTTTGAGGCTATTTTTCATGTTTTTTAATGCCTTTTGCGCGTCTGGAAAGAAAAACAATGCGTATTGACATGTAATGACATCAAATTTTTTAGAAAAAGAGAATTTTTCGGCATCGGTGTTTACAAAATTTACATTTTGTTTTTTACCATTCCATTTTTTTGCAATTTTAATTGCAGTAGTAGAGGTGTCCACTCCTATAACATATCCTAATTTTCCAATTTTCTTTTGGATTTCATTTGTAACTACTCCAGTACCGCATGCGACATCCAAAACTGCATCACCTTTGTTGATATTTACTAATTCTACTAGTTTTTTTGTACTTTGAAATGGCCCTTTGTTCACGCTAGCCCATCTCCTATGATATCTGGGAGCAACTTCATTCCAAATTTTCATATTACGTTGTTTGTATTCTGAATGAATGAATTTCATTTTACATGCTTCCACAATCTTTGATCTATTTTATGTAATCTCTTCCAAATCCAACTTTATTATTTTGCCTGTTTCATGATAGTATCTATGTTCTAATTGTTTTAGTTGTTCCTTTAATCTTACATTATTTGATTTTGAAAATCTTTGTTTAGTTTCTTTGTATTCTGCAACTAGTCTTCGAAGTTCTGAATTTTTCATTTGATTTTTACTTCAATTTGCTTTCTAATAATTTTAGCAATTTTTTCTTTATGCATCCACCCTGAGGCAACATTCTTTTTAGAATCTACTATGATCACCTGATTCTTCTGAGGATTTTTCTTGTATCTGATTGAACCAATATCATTTGCTATTATCATATCTGCAGATGCATCTCTCAATTTTTTCTCAGCTGACTTGATTAATTGAGATTTTGTCAAATTTGTTTCTGCTTTAAAACCGACAAGAAATACATTTTTTTGATATTTTTTTATTTCATTAATGATTTTTGGGGCTTTTTTGAGCCTGATGTTCATAATTGACTTGGAACTTTTGATTTTCTTTTTACTTTGAGCAGTTGGAACATAGTCTGCAATTGCTGCCGCCATAATCACAATATCAATTTTTTTCTTCAGTTCTGATTTTACCGTAGTATGCATTTCTTTACTGGATAAGACATTGATTATTTTTGCACCTTTTGGCGGCTTTTCTCTTCCTGGTCCATAAACAAAAGTTACTTTAGCTCCTGCAGAAATTAATTCCAATGCTAAACTAACTCCTGTCTTTCCAGAACTCTGGTTTGTAATTGCTCGTATGGGATCTATTTGCTCAATGGTTGGTCCTGCAGTCATTAAGATTTTCTTATTTTTTAATAAAGACGAGGATCCAAATTTCTTTAATATATCTTCTAAAACATCTTCAGGCTCTGGAGATTTTGCTTTACCCTCAATCATTTTGGGAGCAAGGAATTGAATTTTATTTTTTAAAAATTCAATGTTTTTTTTAACGGCTGGATTTTCATACATTGATGCATGCATCGCAAGACACATCAAGATTGGAATTTTTGATCCAAAACCTACTGTAAGTACGGTTGATACGGGCGTATCATCAATGCCATTTGCTAATTTCCCTAACGTATTTGCAGTTGCTGGATACACTACCATCAAATCTGATTGATTATAATCTGCTAATCTGATGTGCTCTAATTCACCAGTAAGTTTTGTAATTACGTCATTACCTGTGGCCCATTTGAAATATTCTGGTTGTATTAATTTTGTGACTGCATTACTTGTAACACATTTCACATCTGCTCCATGTCTCATTAGCAATCTTGCAAGTTCAATTGCCTTGTATGCTGCAACACTGCCTGCAACACAAAGTACAATTTTTTTCCCGGTTAATTCTACACCATGCGAGCTAACTATATCTAAAGATGGATGATCTTTTTTCTTTATCTTTTTTTTAACTGCCAATTTGTTCACGTAATTTTTTTAGCTCTTCTTCATTCATTGAGAACCAGTTCTCTTTAGCAGGAAATGCACCTGATTCTACGTCTTTTTTATAATCTCCAAGTGATTTTACGATGTCTTCAGACAAATTCATGTATCTTTTTGCAAATTTTGGTTTAATCTTATCATACATTCCTAACAAATCTTGAACAACCAGTACTTGTCCATCGCAATTTACCCCTGAGCCGATTCCTATTGTGGGTATGCTAACGGTTTCAGAGATGATTTGAGCAACTTCATGACTAACCATCTCTAATGCAATGCTGAATACCCCTGCATCTTCAAGCTCCTTTGCGTCTTCTATTAGCTTCATTGCGGTATCTGTTGTTTTTCCTTGTACTTTGTATCCTTGTGAAAGCACCGTGGTCTGGGGCTGTAATCCAATATGGCCCATTACTGGAATTCCTACATCGACTATTGCACTAATCGTTTCAGCCATTATTGAGCCGCCCTCAAGCTTTACAGCATCTGCTCCTGTTTTAATTAATCTGCCAGAATTATTAATTGCATCTTCAATACTTGCTTGATATGACATGAATGGTAAATCTGATACTAGTAAGGAACTTCTTCTGGCTCTACTGACTGCTTCTGTAAACATACACATTTGATCCATTGTTACAGAAATTGTGTTTTCATAACCAAGCATTACCATTCCTGCACTATCTCCAACTAACAATACGTCAATTCCGGCTTTGTCACATAGTGAAGCTAAAGTGTAGTCATAACTTGTGATTACTGAAATTCTTCTCTTTTCTTTTTTCATCTCCAGAATGTTCTGAACTGTTTTATGCAACTTTTGCTCTCCTTGTCAGGTTATTTTTTATCTGGATGACATTGTCTCTTAGATTTTTTTTGTTATCAAAATCACTGATAATTTTTTGCAGACTTTTTTGATTCTTTTTTGATAGTTTTTTTGATTCATTGATTAACAAATCAATTGCTCTTGTTACATTATCTACAATTGTAATGTTGGCAGTCTGTGAAGTTCTTGAAAGGGGGTTTAGATCAAATGTAATGACCGTTTTTCCTGCCTTCCTAAGTGCCATGGTTCTGTCTCCATCTTCTAATGGCACAACTACTACATCTGCTACAAAAATTCCATCTTTATCGACTATTCTTCGTACAGAATCAATACCGGGTAGTTTTTTAGATGATGCAATACTTGAACCTAAAACTTCACCAGCCCCATTTTTTTTGAGAGTTTTGATAATTGCTTTTTTCCTTTTTTCATTTGTATAAAATAAATTCACCTCAAGTTTTGCTTTGATTTGCTTTGACAGTCTTACAATCTGTTTTGGACATAATGCTGCTATGTTGCCATTAACTGAAATTACAGGCATTTCTGCCAATAGTAATTGTGCGGCTGCAGCTTTGATGGCACTTGTTGCAGCCTTGCCTGTTTTCTCCCCTAGGAGATAATCAAAAGCTTCTCCTCTGCCTTGAGCTAAAAGCCCCTCTTTTGCAACTAACCCATTATCAAATCCGTTAACTAGTTTTTCACGAATTAAAAGTGATTTGAATCTTGGATGGGATTTGGGAATTACGTGCATAATTTTAGTTAATTTAATAGAACTCTTGCCCCATCATCATCCAATTCTGATTTTATTATAATTCCATCAGAATATTTTTGCATGATTCCTAGAACCTCATCTTCTTTTTCTTGCGGAATCATTGAAAAAACAGTTTCCCCAAATAGTGCAATTCCACATTTGATATTACTTTTAGATAATTCATTTACCAATTTCTGCATTCTTGGAGTCATAACGTCAACGTATCTTGCAAATTCCAATGACATATCTTGAAAATGCTCATAATTTTTTGATTCTAATAATCTGTTCACCATTTTTCCCCCAAGTCCATTAATTTGTGACAAACGTTCTTTGATGAATTTATTTGTAGATATTGGGGAAAAACATATCATAATTATAGAAATTTTATCTGTAGTAATTTTCTCAACATGACCGATTCCTGGTGCACCGGGTTTAACGCGAATTTCAAAACCTCCATGAAATGATGCTAAAACATCACCCAGTCCTGTTTTACAATTTACTTCTGCATTATGTGCAATTTGCCCAATTGTTGTTTTGCCTAATTTTGTTTCAAGGGCTTGATCTAATGCAAAGGATAGCGATAATGCAACTGCACTACTAGAACCTAAACCATATCCAACTGGAATTGATATGTCATGTTCAATTTTAAAAAACTTGGTTGAGAACTCTCCAAGTTTCAGAAATTCATTTAAAACATATTCTGAAACATTTGTCTTATCCGATTGATAACCATTTGATGTAATTTCAAAGTTTGATCCTTGATCATTTCTTGTTTCAATTTTTACTCTGGTAGTAACCCCTTGTTTTATTGAGAAGCCTGCTCCCATTGATCCTAAATTTTCTAAATTATTTTGATTGTCATCTAAATGGGCTTTAAAAAAGCCTGTAACATGTGCTGGACAAAATGCTATTGCCTCCATTGATTTTAGTTTAAATTTTACATAAAATATAAGAATATGGCTTAAATTAATTAAATTAGTATAAATTGACTAAATTCATTCGACGCCTACAAAGAATTGGAAGTAGTATTCTGGTATCTCTGCCAAAAGAATGGGTTGTTGCAAATAATTTGGATAAAAGCAGCGAGGTTGAAATTGAAACTGGTCAGGATAGTGTTTCTATATCTGCTAATAAAGAAGTGCGACCAACAAAAAAACTTGTAATTTCTTATCCGTTGCCCAAAGAGGAAAATATTGTTGCAGACCTTACTGGAGCTTATCTTTTAGGATTTGATATTATTAAAATTAATTCTGAATCCATTATTCCGGGCAAAGACAGAGAGGAAATTCGCAATTCAATGAGAAGATTAGTTGGAATGGAGATAATTGAAGAAGATGCATCTCACATCAACATGCAATTTCTTTTAGATGCAACAACACTTAATCCAGAAAAAATCCTCAAACGAATGAGTTCAATTGCAATTGGCATGTACGATGATGTGTCCAATGGACTAATTTCAAATGATAAATCTAATCTACAATCATTGTCAAAACGTGATGTTGAAGTAAATAGACAATACTTCTTGCTTGTTCGTTTAATCCGCAGTACACTAGTTGACAAAAGATTATCTAATGCATTTAATTTGGAAAATATTGACGTACTTGATTATAGAGTTGCGGCAAACATTCTTGAGAATGCAGGTGATTCTATTGTAGAACTTTCAAATTTTATTTATAATTCCTCTTTATCAAAAGAATATTCAGAGATAATCTATAGTGTGGTAAAGGATTTTAATAAACTTGCAGAAAAATCTATTGATGCATTTACCAAACCTGATAGACTTTTAGCTATTGAAGCCATATCATTGCATAAACAATATGAAGAAAAACTTGGTTTACTTCGAAATAC
>Ga0224497_10002527_pt1 | contig 10817 bp, 8 predicted proteins | sample SF_Jul11_sed_USG_4_FD_167970 | JGI IMG/M metagenome (GOLD analysis project Ga0224497, IMG submission 167970) | Sediment microbial communities from San Francisco Bay, California, United States - SF_Jul11_sed_USGS_13 | ecosystem: Environmental > Aquatic > Marine > Sediment | place: USA: California...
AGGGGGAAGGTCGCGATGGGACTCAAGACCCTTGCGCAGGTACTTCAGGGCGCCACCGAGGCGGAGCGGCCCGCCGAGCAGGCACAGTATCTCATGCAATATTATCTTCCCATTCTAAAGCGGAATCACCCCGACGACCATCCGAAGCGGCTCAGAGACCTGGAGCATTTTTACGGCATCACCGAGCGCTACCGCAGCCTCGAGCGCTTGCTGAGCGACATGGCCCTGGAGCCGCCCAACGATAGCGTGGCGGGCGTGCTGGCGGTGAACCCCGACGAGGGCCCGTTGGTGCTGTCGACGATTCACTCCGCCAAAGGCCTGGAATGGCATTCGGTATTTATCCTTTGGGCATTGGAAGGACGATTTCCGTCATTTTATAACATCAGCTCCGACCAGGATCTGGAGGAAGAACGCCGGCTCCTTTACGTGGCTGCCACGCGGGCCAAGGAAAATCTGTTCATCACATATCCGATCCAGATTTTCGACCGCGGCCTGCGCATGGTACTGTCGCGGCCATCGCAATTCGTCGAAGGTATCTCCGGGGAGTTGCTGGAGCCAATGACGCTGGTCGATGAAGAGAGCCAATGGGGTTGGGAGAGTTAATCATGGTGCACTTTCTGCATAACCTAGTCGTTTTTGTCGGAGGAGCGGTGCTCATGGCTCTCGAAATAGCCGGCAGCCGGGTGCTGGCACCTTATTTCGGCAGCTCGATTTTCGTATGGGGGAGCCTGATATCGGTTGTCATGGCGGCTCTAAGCATCGGTTACTATTGGGGCGGGTGGCTTTCCGCTCGGGAACCTTCCTATGGACGCCTGCTCTCTTTGCTCATGGTTCCCGGTGTCTTAATTTTCCTTTTGCCGTTCATTTATCCCACGGTTAACGAGTTAGTGGCTCGGGCTGATTTCGGCACGCGTTGGAATCCCTTGATCGCCTGCAGCATCTATTTTTTGCCGCCGGGAATTTTTCTCGGGAGTATTTCACCTTACGTCATTCGTCTTGCCGCAACCCGACTCGCCACGGTGGGCAGCACCGCCGGCACGCTCTACGCGGTGTCCACCTGCGGCAGCATCTTTGGCACGCTGCTCACGGCATTTTACTTGATCCCTTTGATGGGTGTAAGTAACATTATTCACGCGCTGGGTTTGACCTTGGCATGCCTGTCCTTGCTGGTGCTGCCTCTCGTTGGGCTCCGGGGCACCACCCTGTGGCGCGCCGTGACCGCGCTATCCGTCATCGGTTCAATAATCGTTCCCTGGCCGTCGCTGGTTTGGGCCAGAATCAAAACGCTCTTGGAAAAAGACACCTTTTACCATCGAATCCGCGTCGAAGAAGACGACGAGGCGCGCTACATGTACTTTGATCGGACGCTGCAGAGCGCCATGAATCTCAAAGACCCGACGGCGCTTCGGCTGGTTTATTCCCGCTATACGTCTCTCGGCTTCGCCTTCCGCCCCGATGCCAAAAAAATGCTGGTGGTCGGCCTCGGCGGCGGATCGATTCCAAAGAAAGCGCAAGAAGAATTTCCCGCCATGGAAATCGACGCCGTAGAGATCGATCCCGAAGTGGCGCAGATTGCCAAGAGCCACTTCAACGTGCGTGAAAACAAAAATTTAAAAATTCACGTTCAGGACGGACGAATGTTCCTCACGCGGACGTCGAATCAATATGACATCATAATACTGGACGCTTACTACACTGACGCCATGCCGTTTCATCTGGCGACCAAAGAGTTTTTTGAGCTGGCGGAGCGCAGGCTGACGCCCAACGGCATCATCGTCGCCAATCTCATCAGCGCCGTCAACGGACCCAGCGGAAAAATCGCCCGCGCCTTCGTAAAAACACAACGCCAGGTGTTCCCGCAAACCTATATATTCGCGGCGCGCAGGCCCGAAAACGTCAGCATTGAAACCATCCAGAACGTGATCGTCATCGCGACTCGAGAAAAGCAGCGCCTGGATATCAAGGATATCCTCAAAAGCGCCTCCACGCTGGGTAAAGGTTTATTGCCCGACCCCATCAAGGACATCGCCATCGCCTACTACGACGGCGCGCTTTCGGAAAAAGACGTCCCTGTGCTCACCGATGACTACGCGCCCACTGATAATCTGCTTCATCATTAGCACGCTTCTTTTCAGCGCCTGTGCACTGGTCCGCGATGACCCGCCGCAACGGGTCGTGCGGGTCAAAGTTCTTGTCGACCCGGCCATGAGAATGCACAATTCCGGCTGGGAAAAAGAAGCGCGTGGGCTGGTGGAGGCAGCGTCGGACTACTATGAGCGTGAATTCAATATCCGGTTCATTACTCTGAGCGTGGCGGCGTGGCCGGACCAGGAACGAGTACCGTCAACCGCTGATCTTCTGGTGAGGCTTAAACGGAATTTTTCACGCGAACTGAAAGACGCCCACCACGACTTGATTGTCGCCTTTACCGGCGAGACGGTGAGCCGCTATATTAGAGCCGGGCGCCCCCGGGTGGACAGAGTCGGTAACTGCCACGAGGGGTTGGGAAACTACGTCGTGGTACCGGTCCGTCGAGTGTTTCGCTACGCCGGTGCCGGTGCCGAACTTGAATACGACACCGTCGCTCTGATTCATGAACTAGGCCATATCTTCGGCGCGGAACATGTCGCCGACACGCAATCCATCATGAACGAGGACTTCGACTATCGCACCGAATTCGATATGAATAACCGCAATGTAATTTTAAAGAATCGCCTGTGCCCGTTTGCGAAATGACATCGTTGATTTCTTGATTTGACGGTTTGAACGACTTGAACTTTTTGAACGATTTGAGCCCGCGCACTGACTTGTTCGGGCGGTTCCAGACGTTCAAGCCGTCTCGGAATTTCCCTAATGTTAGCTAATCTGCGCGTAGTATTAGTGCGCCCCCGCGGCTCCGGCAATATCGGATCAATCGCGCGGGTCATGAAAAACTTCGGCGCCCGCGAACTCTTCATCGTTGGCACGGCGCGCACGCGCAGTTTTTGGGCCCGCGCCATGGCGGTGCATGGCCGGGATGTTCTTGGCGAAGCAAAATGTTGTGAAACGATTCGAGAAGCAGTCGCCGATTGCAATCTCATTGTCGGCACCACGGCTCGGTCCGGTCTGTACCGCCATCATAGCCAAACCCCACGAGAAGTTGCGCCGGCAATTGCCGCCGCGGCGCGTTCGGGAAAGGTCGCCATGATCTTCGGACCCGAAGATCATGGTCTGAGCAATAAAGATCTCGAATCTTGCCAGTTGCTCGTCACTATTCCTACGGATGCCGAGTATCATTCATTAAACGTAGCGCAAGCGGCTGTGATCTGCCTTTACGAAACATTCGTCGCATCGATAACGCAGTCAACCCCGGCCGTAATCCAGCGCGCTCAAGCGGAATCTATCGACCGGCTGTTTGACATTATGAGGGCATCGTTACTAAAAATCGGCTTTCTCGATTCCGAAAACCCGGAGCATATGCTGCTGGCCTTTCGTCGCTTTCTGGGGCGCGCGGGGCTTGAAGACAAAGACGTCAGGATCCTCACCGGCATGTTTCGTCAGATCGAGTGGTACGCGGAAAAGGGTTGGAAGGTGGTCCAGGAGAAGGAAAAGCGCGGTGTGAAAATTCGCTAACTCGAATTATTAAAAGGCTTTTTGCGCAAGGGAAGGCGAATCCTTCCAGCCCCTAGCCATAACTCACGTCGAGGTCCCGGGTGCAAGATTAAACCCTTCGGATTTCGCTTCATTACCCTGAACTTCAAAAATTGAATCTTGAATTTAAATCAAATGCGCGGCTCGCCTCTCAATTTACATTGGATGGTGATTTTCTCTTGCGCTAAGAATAATGCGTGTTAGGAGGCCCAGCATGAACGTCAACCAATTCGATATAAAAAAAACCGGCTTGCTCTTTTTCGACATTCTCAACGGCTATGTGCCGGAACCGGAACCAGGCAAGCCGCGGGTACTTAAACCCTGGATCCAAAACGCCGTTAAGCTAAGCAAGGCTGGCCGCGCCGCGGGACTGTCGATCTTTTTCGCCAAGGGTAACCACCGGCCGGATAACGCTACCACCGCCCTGATACTCACTGACACGAATAATTCGCTGAAGCCTTGGCCCAATGGCGAAGTGACCAAGACCAAAATGCACGTTATCGCCGGCGACAAAAGCTCCGACGTGCTCGCCGATCTGGAGCCGCGGGCGGAAGATTATTACATCACCAAGTACCGCTGGAGCGCGTTTTTCCAGACCTATCTCGATCTCGCCCTGCGCGCCCGCGGCATTGACACGGTGATTGTTTCCGGCGGTTCTACGGACGTGGGTGTCACTTCGACCTTGTATTCGGGCCGGGACCTGGACTACAACATGATTGTCGTCAGCGACGCCTGCGGGACTTCCCATGACCAGCGCGCTCATGACATGCTGATGGAGCTGGTTTTCCCGCGCATGTCGCGGGTGCGCACGACGGATCAAGTCATTGAAATGATAAACGACGCACAACGTAAATAGACTTCGTAAGATCACGATAATCATTTTTGAGGCCACTCAAAAAGGCCGCAGTTGCGAGGCGCGCGATGCTCGACGAGCGCAGGCGTACAGTGCGTAGTACGTTGAAGCGAGGCGGGCAAGCGCAACGAAGCAAATGTGACTTTTTTAACGGCCTGCGAAAGAGGAGGAAAGCATGGCATCCAATGGACAACCACCAGTGGGCGTGAGCAAGAATATTAAACTCATCGGCAGAATCGATCTGCCCGGGGGTGGCTCCATCGTCGTCGAAAACGGCTATGCGTATGTCGGGCATATCGAACCGCCTTACGGCACATCGATCATCGATGTAAAAGATCCCAAAAAACCCAAGCTCGTGGCCCAGCTCGAAGTGCCCGAGGGCATTCATTCCCACAAGGTGCGCGTGAGCGGTGACGTAATGCTGATCAATTACGAGCGTTACAAAACTAAAAAGGAGCCCCAGGGCGGCCTCAAAATTTTTGACATCTCCGATCGCACAAAGCCTCGCGAGATCGCCTTTTTCAAAGCCACGGAAAAAGGGCTCCACCGTTTTACCTACGACGGCCGCTACGCTTACCTTTCGCCCCATATGGAAGGTTATGTGGGCAACATCGCCTTGATCCTGGATCTCAAAAATCCCGAGAAGCCCGAGGAAGTGGGTCGCTGGTGGATGCCAGGCCAATGGAAGGCGGGGGGCGAAACACCGACCTGGCATGGATGGGATCACCGTTGTCACCATCCAATTCGCCGCGGCGACCGCCTGTACATCAGCTACTGGCACGGAGGTTTCGCCATCGTCGATATTTCGGACATGAGCAAACCCAAAACGCTCAGCATGCTTGACTGGAGCCCGCCCTACCCTTGCCCGACGCACACCACCCTGCCGTTCGCGAAAAAAATCATGGACCGGGATTTCATGATTGTCACGGATGAAGAAGTCGGCGAGAAACTCATGCCGACGCCGAACGCCTTTCTCTGGGTGGTCGATATCACGGAGGAGACCCGGCCCATTCCGGTTGCTAATTACATGGTCCCCTACGACGGCGAATCCAAACCGGGAACCCGTTTTGGGGCGCATCAACCCGCGGAACAGGTCTACGATAATATCCATTACGTCACCTGGTTTGGCGGCGGCCTGCGCGCCCTCGACTTCTCGAATCCCTTCTCTCCGCAGGAAGTCGGTTATTACGTTCCCAACCCGGGCAAGGACCAGAAAGCAGTTCAGAGCAACGATGTCTTTCGCGCCGACGATAATAAGCTTTATCTCATCGACCGGTTGGATGGGTTGGAGATACTGGAGAGCCAGCTGTAAACGATTTCGTCGCTCGTTCAAGTGTTCAAAGGTTCAAGCCTTGAAAACGATAGCTGCGCGCCAAGCGTGGGATCCCTGTGTTTTTACCTTGAACTTTGAACGGCAGGCAGTACGATGAATTGGACGAATCACGCCAGAACGTCTTCTTGCGTCGCGTAGTTACGGAGGTCGTCATGGCATACAACGCTAAGGGCAGAAAGAAGACTTTTCCCGTATTCGATTGCGACAGCCACATTTACGAACCGCCAGAGATCTGGGACCAATACATTCCCAAAAACCAGCAACCTTTCGCCAAAACTCATTTCTATAGAGACGCGGACAGGCTAATCTTGGTTCGTAACTCAAAGATCAGCTTTCGAGATCCGGACAAATATAAATATCCCGCGGAAACCTGGCACCCCGGATTGACCAAACAAATTATTGGCGCCACGCAGCCGGGGACCAAAGAATGGGATGAAAAGATTGGCAGAAATGCCAGCGCCAGAAATCCTCGTGTGCGGCTGAAGGACATGAACGCTGCCGGCATCGACCAGGTCATGATCTTTCCGTCCACCTACGTCTATCTGCCGCTGGTGGAGAATGCCGAAGCAGCACAGATCTGCGCGCGAGCTTACAACGACTGGGTCTACGACTACTGCAGCGCGGATCCAAAAAGACTCTTCCCCGCGGCGGTCCTCCCGATACAGAACGTGGACTATGCTATAAAGGAGTTGCGGCGGGTAGCAAGACGAGGGTTTAAATCGGCGCTGGTTCGCCCGATCATTGCCCAGAATAGATACCCCACATTTCCGGAATTCGATCCCCTGTGGCGTGAGTTCGAAGAACTAGGCTTGGTGCTGGGAATGCATACGTTCCCATCGCGGGGCGAGGCATTGTCGCCCGGATTGGGTGAACGCATGGGAGCCGACCGGAATCGCTTGTTCGCGGACGAGGACGTGCTGGTTTATTCACCGGGACAGTTTGTGGCAAACATCATGCAAATCATGGGCTCCAAGCAAGCCGGTGACCAAGCGTATGGGTTCATCGCCGAGGCGATGACTTGGACCGGAGTTGTTTTAATGACCGGTTGGCTGGAAAAGTTCCCTCGCCTCAAGGTGGCGATTCTGGAGTCCAACTCAAGCTGGCTCCCGTTGGTGCTGGAGAAAGCCGAGACCTACCTTGAGTTATACCGCCACCTGGGAGAGAAGATCGGCGATCCCCGCGAGGTTTTCTATAAGAGTTGCTATATCGCATTCGAGAGTGACGAAGAAATGACTTTTCGATTGTGGGATCTGTATGAAAACATCGGTCTTTGGTCTTCGGACATGCCGCATCTCGATGCCTCGGATGTTTGGGAGGCGATCGATCACATGGACAAATGGAAAGTGCCACGAGAAGTTCAAGAAAAGATGCTTGGCGCCAATGCGCGTCGTCTGTATGGCATAGAACCACGACTGGTTGTGACTCAGGCACCCGATGAGCATGAGCCGGTCACCCTGTCGCGGTATGCATAGCTCGACGCTTTCTTTTGCACGGGCGTTAATGTCGCAGAAACCGCATTGCCGGATTACGAATCAGCGTAGGATCGGCGATACAATGAAGGTTTTCGTGAAGGGAGAGTAACGTTCTTCCGATTACCGGCTTCGCACTTCCGGGTTGAGCAGATTTACCGGCTTGCCATCTAAATAGTCCAGGATATTCGTCATGGCGTGATTGAAGAGCTCCTCCAAGGTTTCCAATGCCGCGTAGCCACGGTGCGGCAGCAGGATGACGTTGTCCAATTTCCGCAGCGGATGATCGAGGGGCAGGGGCTCGACGTCGAACACGTCGAGACCCGCGCCACCTAACCCACCGTTCTCCAGGGCGCGGACCAGCGCCGATTCGCTCACCAGCGGGCCGCGGGAGGTGTTGACGAAGATCGCCCCCGGCTTCATCAGCGATATTTCCTTCTCTCCGAGGATGCCACGGGTCTGATCGTTCAAGGGAATATGAATCGTGACGATATCGGATTCCTTGAGAAGCGTTTCCATGGATGCCCGCTCGGCGCCGACTTCCCGAGCTTGTTCCTCGGTCAACGTTCGCGTCGATGCCAACACCCGCATTCTGAACGCTCTAAGAATGCGCGCGACTTCTCTGCCAATTCGACCGAAACCGATAACTCCCGCGGTCTTTCCCTCCACGACATTTCCGGCCACCGCAGGCCAGAGCTCATGGCGCATGCGCCGGTCGAGCTGCGGAATGCGCCGCATTAGCCCCAGTATTAATCCGATGGTCAACTCCGTCGTGGACATGCCGTTATCATTGGTTGTCACTGCCACCGGGATGCCGCGCCTTGTTGCTGCGGCCAAATCGAGATGGGCCGCCCGGCGGCCGGTTTGGGAAATGAGCTTCAGGTCCGGAGCGAGGGCAAATTCATTTTCGCCGAATCTGGTGCGCTCGCGCAGCATCAAAATGGCATTAACTCCGCCCACCGCCTGTGCCATCTTCGCCGGCGTGTCCAGGCGTTCTCTAAGAATCGTGACATGGGCACGGGCTTTCAATTTCTCGTACGCGGGAACCTTCGCGGCTACGTCTTCGTAGTCGTCGAAGACTAAAACCTCGAATTTTTGGTTGCTCGCCTCGCTCATTGCAACATCCTCACTTTGATCAAGCCCGCATTTCGCTGCGCTCCATCCGGGCTACCAGGTTTGGAACAATTTCCAGTGGCACATAACCTTGTAGAAACGGATTGACTCCCGCCAAGGCGCCAAGAACGTAACATGCGTTTCAAAACCCGAATTTTTCCAACTTAGCGGCCTTTGCGTCTTTACGGGAGAAATTCCGAAACTTGTTTGCAGTCTCGCCATTGTCGGGCTTAGTAATGCCTTCTTAGATTCACAAACTACGCTCCCGCTTGACTTCCTCCAACTCCTCAAGGCTCCGCGGCCAATCCTTTTTCAGCAGACGCGACAGCGAGCGATCCGCCAATAGTTTTCCGCCGGTCTGGCATTTCGGGCAGTAGTTGGTCTCGTTTTCGGCGTGCACGATGCGCTGAACCGGCGACCCGCAGACAGGACAGGGTTTGCGGTATTTGCCGTGCACCGCCATATCGGGCCGGAAGGCCGTAACTTTTTCCGGAAAGCCGGTGCCCGTCTCGCTGCGCAACTTTTCCACCCACTCCGTCAATACCTCGCGAATCGCATTGTAAAGCACTTCGATCTCCGCGTCGCTCATTTGTTTGGTCAAGCGAACTGGTGACAATTGCGCCCGGTGTAATATTTCGTCGGAGTAAGCATTGCCGATGCCGCTGAAAAGATGCGGATCGGTGAGTGAGCGTTTCAGCGTGTGATTTTCCCGCGTCAATCTTTCACGGAACTGATTCAGAGTCGCGGCCATGACTTCCAAACCTCCGGGGTCATGCTCTCGCAAGGCGGCTTCACCATGGACCAGGTTGATGGATGCGCGCCTTTTGGTGCCGGCTTCGCTTAACAGCAGCGTGCCCCCGGGAAAGTCGAAGGCCGCTTGGCCGTATTTTCGCGCGAGTTTTGCCCCTATTGGTTTCCAGTGAAACCTTCCGGCGATCATCAAATGAACAACGAGAAAGAGATCATCTTCGAGCGCGAACACGATGCGTTTGCCGAGACGGCGCAACGCCAGAATCGTTTTTCCCTCCGCCCTGCTGATGGGCGGATCGAAGGAACGCACGACAAACGGACTGCCGAGGCGAATTTTTTGAATCCGCTGATTCAATACGCGCCCGTGGAGCGCCTCGATGTAAACGGTAACGTCGGGAAATTCAGGCATGATTGTAGGAAATAGAAGATCGAGTATAGAGCATCGAAAATGGCAATCTTCGATCTTCTATCTTCAATCCTCGGAAAGGCCGGTGCCGGCGGGTTCTGTGTGAATCTTTCGCATCCCGCCCGCCATTACCCGGGCTGCCCAGCTTCCCGATAGCTGAGAAATTCCTTCGCCTGCATGGGAAACAGCACGCCGAGCAGAACATCTTCGTCGCTTTTGGCCAGCGGCCCGAGGGCTTTAATTGCTTTGTCCCAGTCCGCCGGATCGGCCAATTCCCCCGAACGTTGGGAATAGTCGGGTTCTTTGTCTTTCATAATCTTCTTGATCAGATCTTTGTTCACAGGGCCGGGGGGCTTCCCGTATCTGCCTTTGACGTAGTCGCTGGTTTCCCTGCTGACAATCTTGTATCTCTCTCCTGCTAAGACATTGAGCACCGCCTGAACGCCGACGATTTGGCTGGTGGGCGTCAACAGCGGCGGGTGGCCAAGATCGCGCTCGACGCTGGGTGTCTCCTTAAGCGCCGCTTCCATCAGGTCCATTCTTTTGGCTTCTTTGAGTTGCGCAACCATATTGGAGATCATTCCGCCCGGAACCTTGTGAATAAAAACCTCGGCGCTAACGCCCGTGTACCCGGTTTCGTATCGTTCATATTTTTCCTTGATTTCTCTGGTTATTCGAGTGGGCTCTTCCAACAGCTTCACGTCGATGCCGGTGTCGAAAGCCGTGCCCGCCAAAGACGCCACCATGGTTTCAGTGGCGGGATGCGCCGATCCGAAAGATAGCGGTGAAAGCACCGTGTCGATCATGTCAACGCCCGCCAATATGGCCATCAGATGGGACATACTCGATGTGCCTCCCATATCGTGACAATGCAGCAGGACCGGCAATTTGTCCCCTGCCCGGTCTTTGATGCCTTTGATGATTCGGTAACTATCGAAGGGCGTCAAAATACCGGTGGCGTCCTTGAACGACAACCAATCCGCGCCGATCTCGATCAACCGCTCCGCATACTCCATCCACGTTTCAAGGGTATGAACGGGGCTCACCGTGTAGTTCACTTCCACATGGGCTTCGCCGCCGAGATCTTTTACGGCTTTGGTCGCAACCTCGATGTTGCGGAAATCGTTGGTGGCTTCGAAGATGCGAAAAACATTCATCCCGTTGGCAATCGCCCGCTCGACAAATTTACAGACAATACTGTCCGTATAAGGCCGGTAGGCCAGTATATGCTGGCCGCGCAGCAGCACTTGGAGTTTCGTGTTG
>Ga0224497_10002532_pt1 | contig 10806 bp, 10 predicted proteins | sample SF_Jul11_sed_USG_4_FD_167970 | JGI IMG/M metagenome (GOLD analysis project Ga0224497, IMG submission 167970) | Sediment microbial communities from San Francisco Bay, California, United States - SF_Jul11_sed_USGS_13 | ecosystem: Environmental > Aquatic > Marine > Sediment | place: USA...
CTTTACCCCTCTCGTCACACTGGATTGCTTTGATGTCCTGGCCGCCCACGTCAAGAACCGTCCTAACCTCCGGCCCGTAGATGTAATTGGCGCCCCTGGCATGACAGGCGATTTCGGTAATGCTCCGGTCCGCAAATGGCACATTGACGCGCCCGTAACCCGTACCGATACAATAGTCCATTCGGTCTTCCGGCATATCCGTAGCTTCGAGCGCGAAATTCAAAGCATTGCGCGCGCTGTTCGGACTGTCAGAGCCCGTCCGCATATTCCCAAACGCGAAGACTTCTCCATCAGCGGCAATAACCGCCTGAGAACTGACAGAACCCACATCAATGCCCACCGTGACATATTCGGCATCTCGCCAATCGATGTCAGGATTGCACCAGTTGGACTCGGTCCATCGCCACCATTCCTGTTTTGCTACTTCCGACTCTTTAACTGCACACAAAATGGTAACCTCCTATCTTCGTCATTACGCCTCTTCTGATGCCACGATAGCAGCACCGAGAGCGGGTCCGAATTCCGGTTCATCGGGAATAAAAATATGCTCTAACTTCAACTCCCGCCGCATTGCTTCCACAAATCCGGGATTCTTCCCGACGCCGCCGAGCATCGCGACATCTTCATTAACGCCGAGTCGCCTAACCATCGACACGATACGGCTGGCCATAGCATCATGAATCGATTTGCTGATGTCCTTGACCTCTGTTTTTGCGTGAATCAGCCCGACAACCTCCGATTCCGCAAAAATTGCACACTGCGCATTCATTGGAATCGTTTTTTCCGATGTTAAAGCAAGCGGGCCAATTTCTTCTATGGATAATTCGAGCGCGCGACACATTGCTTCGATAAAAGCACCCGCGCCGGCGGCGCATTTCTCGTTGATTGCAAAATCGACTACGGCACCGTTCTCGTCAATCTTTACAGCTCGGCCCTCTTCGGCTCCCACATCCGTCACGGTTCTGCATTTTGGAAAGAAATAATTAGCCGCTTTCGCCATGGCTTTGATGTCGTTGACCATAGTGTCGGCCACATCAATGGAATCCATGCCCGAACCGGTTCCGGCAAATTTGTCAATATCGCTTTGAGATATGCCTGCCATTTTCAATGCGATTTCAAGGGAACCGTGAACAGCCTTTTTCTGGTCGAAACCTGTCAGCACCGAGCCTTTGCCGATGATCTCACCGTTATTCATTATCACTGTCTTGGTGTTTTTAGCGCCACAATCAATGCCAGAAACTATCATTGTCTTAAAGTCTCCTCGTGTCCCATTACGGGTTTCTGCAGCCCCATCGTCTCTAAGAAAATCTCAATGCGATTCAAAGTCGCCGACTCGTCAAATTCACGCTCATCACCCATGTTTCCTTCATAGGTCATCACCTTATGACCTTTTTCTATCAGTCCCAGCCGGGTTTCGGCGATGCCGATGGAGAGGCCTTCGCAGCCTCGGTTGTAATGAAGGATGATCCCATCGACTTTCCAGTTCCTCGCGATGGCGTCCATCATGTCGATCTTGTATCTGGGACTATAGAAATGCTGATACTCGGGTTTGCTAAGGTGCCAATCCGCCAGCATCGTGCAAGCTTCTTCTCTCGTCCCCGGCTTTTTGTCAGGAAGGGGTCGAGGGCGCAAATCACGGGTCTTATCGTCATAAAGCCACATACCCGTCAGCCCATAGGTATAAATAGAGCCAATCGAAACTGCGCCCCACAGTTCGATGTATCGATAGGTGTTCAAGAATCCCCAGGGCGGCTGCGTGTCGCTCATCCACCGCAGTTTTTCGTTGCCGACAGCAGCGATCCCGCGATCGACGCGGTCCTTTACTTCGTCGTACAGCTCATCGTAGAAATCAGCGAAAGCGCCGCTCGACTTTTCCAGGGTGCCAAACACGTATAAGGCATAAATCGATTTTTCATCCAATGGAGCGGGAACTGTCCGATTCAGCATGCAGATCTCGGCCCATTTGTTCGTCGAACGGATATCGTTCCATGCTGCTTCCAAAAACAGCTCGTCATCGAATGTCCGCCCGGTCACCTTTTCCAGCCACTCAATTCCGTCCAGGAGTTGATCGGCAACGTACTTGACTCGGTGCTCGTAGATCGGCTCGAAAGGCGGATACGCACCTGCTCCAACGTCGACGACGTACAGCGGAACATCGCCGCCTTCCAGTTCGCAGGCATTCTGATACCACTTGCCATGAGAACAACAGATATGTTGAGTCCAGGCGAAATCCGGTTTCGGGTACTCGCCTCCGAACGCATATTTGTTCACCAGGATGGAGCCCCAATAGTTTCTCATATAGGAGCAAAGATCCCGGGCGAAGCCGTAGTTCTCCGAGGCCTTCAGGAATTCAGCCGACACCGGCCTGTTGAAAGCGCAACTGGCGGCATAGGGTTCGCCGGTTATCGTGTAGACATCCTTGCCCAAACCCCGTGGTACCGCATCGAATGCCCAGGCGCTGCCCATCCAGCGGAGACCGCCTCTTTCTTTTGCCGCCGCGTAATCCGCGTAGAAGTTCTCTCGTAATTCCTTTGCCTTGTTCCAGCACTTCAAAGGCTCAGTCGGATATGTTGACATGAACTGTCTCTCCCGATAGTAAAGACGCGGCTAAAACAAATCAGCTTCCGCCTCCAGGGTTTCAAGAAAAGCCTCGACACGAATAGCAAAAGGCCCAGCAGGTGTGGTCACGTCGAATTCCAGGAAATAAGTTGGAATCTCGTTGTCTTCCAGATGCTTTCTTACAAACGGAATATCCGTTTCGTGCGGGTCGCAGAATTTCTGCTGAATGACGATCGCGCCGTCCACATTGAAATCTTTGGCGAGCTTTGAAATCTGCTTCAGTCGTGTTCTTTCCGGCCAGTCTTTGGCTGGGCACGGCACTCTGGCAATGTAGCGTTCAGCAATGGCGGTTAAAGGATCACTCGAAGGTTGCTCGACTTCATCCCAGAAATAGCGGGTGGTCGTGCAATGCTCCTCGACGACGACAGTAGCTCCGACGGACTCGCGTTCGCCCAGAGTTTCGACCATCTTGATAAACTCGATTTCATCGTTCTCGCTGCCCACGAGAAGCAGCCTCTTGCCCGGGTCTCTGTCCAGCTTTCTCGTCTGTAACTCCTTTTTGACCTCTTCGGCCACCGGCAGCCATTCGCGTGCGTCGGTAAAAAATTGCGCACAAGCCATATACATGCATTCAACTCCCGTAATGGGGGGTGAATCCTGTTTCCGAAATTCATAAATGTCTTTCATTACGCGGCGTGCGTTATTCATAATTTCAATGCCGCGCTGCAGATCGCTGTCCGTGATTTTCTTGCCCGTCAGGTCCTCGAGTTTCTTGATCAGGATTTCGTATTCTCCGAGGAGAAAAGGCAGCGCTCGGGGGCTCTGAACATGGTTGGGCATCGGCAAATAGTGGCTCCAGCCCGGATTTTTGTTGATCTCCCATGAGGTGTACGCTTGCCGCAACTGAATGCAGGACTGCGCGATCATGATCCCATCTAAATAATCATATTTTCCCTTCAAGCCCTGCGCTAAAACATCACGGCAGAACGGACAAAACATGCCGAACAAATGCGGCTCTGTGACATCCTGCATCTGGTGCGACCCGAGAATTCTGACCGGCAGGACATCAAAAGCGTAAAAGATCTCCTCGGGAACATACGTACAGAAGTAACCAACTATCTTGTTCCCTGTTCGCTTCTTCCAATCCATTTGGTACTCATGACGGTTCTCATACCATTCCTGGAATTTCTCGATAGCCACTACAGTATTCCTCCCTGCACTAAATTCCCCGCTTCAAGGCTTGTCGGAGCAAGCGAGGACCGGTGGCATTGGGACCCTGGAGATGGCCAGGTTTGCCTATACCGGTTGTGAAGTCGTTTGTGGAGCCACGTCTCATTCGGGCAGATCCCACCAGAAACGCCGAATCGGCCTTAAAAAGGTATTCCGGTACTTTTATACTAACATCTTGGAAGATGCAGATTTTGTCAATTCGGGAAACTACTTACGAAGCGGCTTCCACTTCGACTGGAGGCCGCGTGAAAGCACGCATATCGGAATGCCGGCCGTGATCCGAACGAGATAATCGATCAGCGACTTGCCGCGCCAGACCAACAGACCGACATATGATTCGTCGTTTCTATGTGTGGGGCGCTGTCCCCTCGATCCGAAAAATCGGCAAGGTTTTGCCCGATCTCGGTCGGAAGCTGCAATGCGAATTTTCCTCGGCCCGGCGCGGCCCGACCGTTCGCTTTCGGCCAGGACCGCGAGATCGAACAGGCGTCCACCACAGCATTACCAGCATTACCTATCGCTGCAGGTGACTACGTCCCGAGGTAACGATCGTCCGCAACGAGCCTCACCTTGTATTGCTCGTTTCCGGAGCCCGGTGAACCGTTGCAAACGACCTGACCGACGAGGTCAGGATCCGAGCTGTGCCTGCCCAGATAAACCACGAGGTGCTGGTTTCTGTAGATCGCCGATCCTCGGAGAGTATCGACGTGTTCGAAACCGCAAGAGCTCATCAGCCTCAGCAATTCATCCACATTAAGCGACGAGCGCAGTTGGGCGCTCATACGATCGACCAGGATTTCGTGTTCAGTCGTCATTCGATAGTTTCACGCCTCGTGCCCACACTGAATGCAGGAGAAACGCTTACGACCAGCTCGTTCATGACCCGAATCGTCATGCCGGAAAGGCGGGCATCACCGACGCTAACGTGCAGCGATTGAAATTGTGTGCCGGCTAGATAGTCTCAGCCATTGAGCATTTCATATTTTTGTTGCAGCTGCTCCTCGGTCTCCTCGAAATCCGGATTCGGGACAATGCAGTCCTCTTCGGGACAGACTAGTTGGCATTGTGGCTCGTCCTCCGCGCCGACGCATTCGGTGCATTTGAAGGGATCGATAATGTAGATGGGACTGCCGGCACTGATCGCCTCGTTAGGACAAACCGGCTCGCAGGCGTCGCACGCGGTGCACACGCTGTTGATCATCAGGGCCATCGAACTATCTCCTTATTGGCAGCCTGTAAAGAGCTCCCTGCCGCGCCGCGGCGTTAGCTCAGGATTTCTGCTAATGATGCCACAACAAAACGAAAATTCGTCGGTTGCGAAATCGAATGCCGCAGACCCGGCAAACGACTAGCGGTCATGGCCAAACCTCGCCTGATCGGAACGCCGCAATCAACGCTCGTTCTTTGCTGAACCGGCTCGCGCTGCCGGCAACAGACTTTCGGTCAATTCGTCCGTCCAGGATTCCCCGGCACCGAGCGCGCGGCGTAGTTTGACGAAATCGATTTCGCGTTCGCCGCCAGCAGGCTCATTGAAAGCCCGAAAGCCCGCGCGCGCCTCGGTCATCATGTTCAGCGCCAGCCACGCCCGGGAGTTTTCCTTGTTGGCATTCCAGGCGATGAGTTTCGGTTTGCGGAGTTCCTCGATCGTTTTTGTCACGCAGTCCGGAAAAGTGTAGACGAATTTGGCGCAGAGTTTTTCGACAGCGTCGTCGAGCAGGCTCAAATCGACCGAGCCCTTGGCCAGCAATGCCTTTCCGGCTTTGAGTTCATCTCCTGTTTTCGACTCGCCGTGAACGATACGGCCGAAATCGTCGAGATAGCGCGAGGTTTCGACCAGAGGATTCGGCACGAACTCCCCGTCAACCTTGAGCGCGGGAACCAGATCGGAAATGATTCCCAGGCGATAAGCCTTGTGTGCGGACCACGGTTCGCAGAGCACGCCGGACACCATCGCCTGTTCGGCACCGATCATGAGCGGCAGAAAATCCGTGGCGCCCCCTATCGGCGCCGATCCGTGTTTCGGCCCGGCCTGGCCGAAGCGCGCCAGATCCTGGGCAACCGAAAAATCGCAGGCCATGCCGATCTCCTGCCCTCCGCCTATACGCATGCCGTTGACGCGGCAAATCACGGGTTTGTCGCAAGCCAGAATCGACGAGACCATGTCGTTGAACATGCGCATGTACTGGCGATACTCCTGCGGATGGCCCGCATAGTATTCCGCGTATTCCTTGGTATTGCCGCCGGTGCAAAAGGCTTTGTCACCTGCGCCTGTAAACACGACGGCCACGACATCGCGCATCGCGCTCGCTGAACGGAAGGCCAGGATGACACCTTTCACCATCTCGTTCGTATAGGAGTTGTATTGCTTGGGATTGTCGAGAATAATCCAGGCGTTGTAGAGTCCGTCTACGACAGCGCCGTCGGGGCCATGGACCGGTCGCTTTTCGACGATCACGCCCGGAACGACTGTCCCGGGGGCCAGGTCAAAATCCACGAGTTCCTGGCCGTCCGCTCTTCTTCCGGCTTCTGCATTCATGTCCTCAATCCTCCCAAAAGCGCCGCCGCATCTGCCTCGATCGTAGACGACAACGACGCAATAGTTGCTTTTTCAGGGTATAACGGTATTATAGTACCTTATTACCATTATAGTCAATGTCGCTCCACTCAAGGGATCGCGCGTGCCAGATCAGCCCGGCAACTCGAAGTCTACGTCCATCGCCCTGGTAGGCAAAGGCGGTGCCGGCGTGATCACCGCCGGCGAAATCCTATTGATCGCCGCGGCGCGCGCCGGATTGTACGGAATGATGATTCCGGTTATTGGACCACAAATACGCGGCGGTGAGTCGGGCGCGCTATTGCGACTCGGCAACTTCCCGATCAACTGTCTGGACGATCGCATTGACGTGTTGGCGGGCATCGGCTGGCTGCATGCCGAGCGGTTTCGGTCCGATATTCCGATCGATGCCGACAGTCAGATCGTCACCGATCCGGCCGAAGGGGCTGTGCCTGATTTCATCATCGATGCCGGAGCCCGAATTTATGAGCTGGAGATGACAGCGCTTGCGCAGTCCATCGAGGGCGGACGCGAGAACATGATTGTGCTCGGCTATGTTGCGAGACTTGCCGGGATTCCGGAATTCGCCGTGCTGCAGGCCGTCGAGAAGAAACTCGGCCGCAAAGGTCGTGATGCGATTCGTGCGAGTAACGAGTGCGTACAGCTGGGATACGGCAAGGCCGCAGGAGTCAGTCAGGTGGAACCCGAAGCCGCGCCCGGCGCGAGCGATAGCCGATGGTTGATGAGTGGTAACCATGCGACCGGACTCGGCGCGATAAGAGGCGGCATCCGGTTTGCGGCTGCCTACCCCATTACGCCGGCGACCGAAGTGCTCGAATGGCTCGCGCCAAGACTCAGTGATGCGGGCGGCACGCTCGTGCAGGCAGAAGACGAACTCGCGTCGATCAACATGGTAATCGGCGCGTCGTTTGCGGGCATACCGTCCCTGACCGCTACGTCCGGTCCGGGACTGTCATTGATGATCGAGGGTCTCGGACTCGCCGTTGGCGCCGAAATTCCGATTGTCGTCATCGATGTCATGCGGGGCGGTCCGTCGACCGGCATTCCGACCAAGCCCGAACAATCGGATTTCAACGCAGCCGTATACGGCCTGCATGGCGATGCACCGCATATCGTTGTCGCCCCGAACTCGGTGACGGACTGTGTGTTCACCACGCAATGGGCCGTGCATCTTGCAGACGCTACACAGGCGCCCGTCATCGTCCTGTCAGACCAGTTCATCGGTCAGACCAACGTCGTGCTCGATCCGATCCCGGCGATCGCTTTTTTCGCAAAAAGAAAACTTGCCGAAAATATCGACGGGAAATTCGAACGCTACGCATTGACAGCCGACGGAATATCGCCGATCCCGGTCCCCGGCACACCGGGTGGCCAGTATCTGGCGGGCGGTCTCACGCACAGTCCGACCGCGCGACCCTCCGGAATGGTCCATGATCATGTTGCGCAGCTCGATAAACGGGCGAGGAAAATCGACGACTTCGATTACGGGCAACACTGGGCCGATATCGAAGGCGACGGTGAACTGGCAATCATCACGTGGGGTTCAACGACCGGTACCGTGAAAGAGGCCATCGACAGGTTGCCCCCTGAGCTGAGCGCAAAGTTGAAACTGATTTCCCTCCGGCTACTGCTGCCGGCGCAACCGCGAAAACTGGCAGACGCGCTGAAGGGCGTCGAGCGCCTGCTGGTCATCGAACAGAATCACAGCGGTCAGCTGTATCGATTCCTGCGCGCATGGTACGACCTGCCCGCGGCCACGGAAACACTGCATCGACCCGGACCGACGGTCTTTCGCCCCGGTGAGATCGTCGAGCGACTGCTCGATTGGGGTCAGCCATGAGCGCGCAAGCCCCCTGCAAGCTCAAGGCCAGCGACTACAAATCGGACTACAAGCCGGTCTGGTGCCCTGGTTGTGGCGACTATCACGTACTATTAAGCCTGACCAAAGCGGTTGCGCAAATCGGTCTGCGGCCTGAGGAAATCGCCGTCGTCTCGGGTATCGGTTGTTCGTCGCGAATTTCAGGCTACCTGAACTGCTATGGATTTCACGGTATCCACGGGCGCGCGCTGCCGCTGGCGACCGGCGTGAAGGTGGCGCGCCCGGACTTGACTGTCATTGCCGCCGGCGGCGATGGTGACGGATTCTCGATCGGCGGCAACCATTTGCTGCACGCCTGCAGACGCAACATTGATATCACTTACGTCGTCATGGATAACGAAATTTACGGCATGACCAAAGGACAGCCGTCGCCGACGACCGACCCGGACTGGGACAGCAAGCTTGCGCCCGGCGGTACGGGCATCTCGCCGTTTCACCCGCTCGTGATCGCGCTCGCCTCCGGAGCGAATTTCGTTGCCCGCGCATTCTCCGGAGATCCGAACGGCACGGCACGGATCCTGGTCGATGCAATCAATCACCCGGGGTTTTCATTCGTGCAAATACTGAGTCCGTGCGTGACCTTTCGACCTGACCAGAAAGAGTGGAAGAATGCGGTTCACCCGGCACCCGTGACGCCGACGTCGGACCCCGCTCAGGCCGCAAGACGGCTCATGACGGATGATGGGTTTAACATCGGCGTCCTGTACAAAGGCGCGCGCGAGCCCTACCGACAAGCCGTCGTACGGGAACCCCGGGTCGAACGCGATATCGATGAGGAGTTCATGGTATGAGTCGGGTGCCCTCCAATTTCTTCGCTCAGCCCTTTTCCCTCGGTGAGCTTTTGGCGCATGCGCTGGCTATTGAACTGGACGCTGTGCAAAGTTATTCCGAGCTGGCGGAACAGATGCGGCAGTGCGGCAACGATGACGTTGCGGAACTGTTCGAAAGAATGTCGAAACTGGAAGCGGAGCACGCTTCAAAAATTCGCGAGGAAGCCGGCGACACCGAACTCCCGGAACTCGCGCCATGGGAATATCGCTGGCTGGAACTGGAAGCGCCGGAGAACATCGATCTTGCCGGCGTTCACTATCTGATGACGCCCTATCATGCGCTTTCCCTTGCGCTGGATAACGAAAATGGCGCACTAGCGTTCTTCGAAGCCGCGGCAGACAACTGCGAGGATGATCGCACCCGCGAACTCGCAATCGAATTCGCCGACGACGAACGCCAGCATGTCGCCTGGATGGAAGAGTGGTTGGCCAAATTCCCCGAACCGGATACGGATTGGGACGAGGATCTCGATCCGCCGGCAGCAATCGATTAGAGGCAAGACACATGTCAGACGGTCCACTGAAATCCTGGCTGGAAGCCGACGGCCGGGTATTGCGACTGCAACTCGCAAGACCGAAGGCCAACATTATTGATGCCTCAATGATCGATGCACTGAGCATCGCACTCGACGGTTACATCGCGGAGCCGCGGTTGATGGCGGCCGTACTCGATGCGGAAGGACCGAATTTCAGTTTCGGTGCAAGCGTCGAGGAGCATTTACCCGAGCAGTGCGCCGGCATGCTGGACAAACTCAATGCGCTGCTAACGCTGATGATCGAATACCCGGTCCCGATAGTTGCGGCAATCAACGGGCACTGTCTCGGCGGTGGGCTCGAAGTTGCATGCGCGGCCAGCCGCATCATCGCTGCCAGGAACGCCAGCCTCGGTCAGCCAGAGATTTCGCTCGCGGTTTTTGCCCCGGCGGCTTCGTGTTTCTTGCCGGAGCGCATCGGTCAGTCGCAAGCCGAAATGCTGCTCTTGTCGGGTAACAGCGTCGACGCAAAAACAGCTCTGCAAATAGGCCTGATCGATGAAATCAGCGATGATCCGACCGAGGCGGCGCTGACCTGGATCGACGCCAACCTGATCGGCAAGAGCGCGAGTTCCCTGCGAATCGCAGTGGCTGCCGCCCGGCATGACTATGTCGCGCGAATCAAAGAAAAACTTGCAACTGTGACTGCAATGTATCTCGACGATCTGATGAAGACTGGCGACGCTCTCGAAGGCCTCACGGCGTTTCTGGAGAAGCGCAAGCCTGTCTGGGAGAACAATTCGAAAGGAGCTGATCAATGAGCGCGTATCGCTGGGTGATGGAGGCGCCGGATAAACCGCTTGCCAAAGTGGATTTCGAGCCCGATGAACCTGCGCCGAACGAGGTCGTGGTTGAAGTTGCCGGCTGCGGCGTCTGTCATACAGATCTCGGTTTTTACTATGACGGCGTCAGAACGCGGCACCCGCTGCCGCTGACCTTGGGCCATGAAATCTCCGGGCGCGTGGTGACGACCGGCATCGACTCAGGTCAGTGGCGTGACAAAGCAGTGATCATCCCGGCCGTCATTCCGTGTGGCGCCTGTGATCTTTGTGATCGCGGTCACGGCACAATCTGCAGAAACCAGAAGTCACCGGGCATCGATATGCACGGAGGATTCGCAACCCATATCACGGTGCCGGCGGCCGGACTCTGCGAAGTCGACACGGCCCGATTGGGTAGGGTCAAGATGGAATTGGCAGA
>Ga0224497_10002533_pt1 | contig 10804 bp, 12 predicted proteins | sample SF_Jul11_sed_USG_4_FD_167970 | JGI IMG/M metagenome (GOLD analysis project Ga0224497, IMG submission 167970) | Sediment microbial communities from San Francisco Bay, California, United States - SF_Jul11_sed_USGS_13 | ecosystem: Environmental > Aquatic > Marine > Sediment | place: USA...
AATACCGCGCGGTGAGCTCGAGAACCTGCTTAGCCAGAGCGAACCTAGTTACGACTACGGCGAACAGACCTACAAGTTCCGCCACCTCGGGATGTATCTGGGTGGTCAGGCTGCCAAGTTGTCCGCAGACGAGCCCTTTATTCCGGTCATTCTCGTCAGGGCCGGCGAATTCTCAGCGGCGTTGCTGACTGACGAGATGATCTCGAGCCGGGAAATTGTCGTCAAATCGGTCGGCCCGCAGCTCGCGAGCATTCGCGGCATCTCGGGTGCGACGATTCTGGGCGACGGTCGTATCGTGTTGATTCTGGATATCGCCGCGCTGGTGCGCACCGGCGCTCCTGTGGTCGAGCTCAAGAAAGCCGCGCCGACGCCGGCGGACGATCGTCCGGTGGCCCTTGTCGTCGACGATTCGATCACGGTTCGGCGCGTCACCGAGCGTTTTCTGCAGCGCAATGGCATGCGCGTCGTGACTGCCAAAGACGGGCTTGATGCGATCAGCGTAATCGCAGAAACCAAGCCTGACATCATATTGCTCGATATTGAGATGCCGCGGATGGATGGCTACGAATTTGCGTCACACGTTCGCAATGATGAGCGTGTCGCTGACGTCCCCATAATCATGGTGACGTCACGTGTTGGCGACAAGCATCGTGCCCGTGCAATCGAGCTTGGTGTCAATGATTACCTGGGCAAGCCGTATCAGGATTCGCAACTGCTGGAGGCTATTGCGCGCCTGCTCGAAGAAAAAGGAATCTCCCTGTTGTGAGTGCCGAAGCCGAGGAACTATATAGCCTGCTGGTACCCCTTGCCGATGACCGTCTGATCGTGCCGCGCGCCTGCGTGGTCGAAGTTGTGCGTTTCGCCAATCCTGATCACCAGGCCGGTGCGCATAACTGGATGCTGGGCACCGTGAACTGGAATGGTCGTGAATTGCCGGTCGTGTCTTTCGAGGGCATGCTCGGCAAGGAGGCTCCGGCTACAACGGGGCGTGCGCGAGTCGTGGTCTTCTATGCCAGCACGGGACAGCTGAAAACGGGATATTTCGGTATTCTGACGCAGGGCTTCCCGCAGTTGGTTCGCGTTAACAAAGATGTGCTGAAACTGCATACGACCGAAGGCTGGCCCGAAGGCGCGCCGGTACTTTGCCGGGTCAAGATGATCAACGAATTTCCACTGATTCCCGATCTCGAAAAACTCGAGGCCATGCTTGCTCAGGAGTCTGTTCAGGCCTGAGTGAGTTCGGCCAACACAGCATCACGGCGGTCATCGAAACGCTGACGGCGGTTGCGACTAGGTACATTCCGGCGTTGATTGCCCCTGCATGCATGACAGAATCAAGCAACGCCATGTTGGCGTCATTTTTGTGAAAGCGATGTGGAGGAGCCCTGCGATGAAAAAAATACTCAATTTGTTACCAGCCGGCCTCGTGCTCGCGCTTGCCACGGGCTGCGTTAACACCGAGTTGATGGCAGACGTCGATCCGTCCGCCGACCTCGTGGGTCTGGACACGTTCTATGTCGCAAAGTTCGGGCCCGATGAAAGAGGCATCGAAGCGATGATAGCCGCCGAGCTAAATGCCATGGGCAAGACCGCGACGTCGGGCGCTGATCCCAAGCCGCCTGCGCCTGTGGACGCTGTGGTTACTTATGAAGACAAGTGGATGTGGGACATGACCATGTACATGATCGAGCTTAGTATTGATCTTCGCGATCCGGAGACCAATTACAAGTTCGCGACGGGGCGATCGTACAGAACCTCATTGGCAAGAAAGAAACCCGAGGCAATGGTCGCGGAAGTGCTGGGCGAGATATTTGGTACTGAATCATCCGGAGCAGCAGAATGAAATTGCGCAAATTGTTGGGTCTTTCATTTATCCTCCTGGCGGTAACAGGATGCGCGGTTGGGAACCAATATGATTATCGATCTGCAAGCGTCGCGCTGCCGCTGGCCGGCACAGGAGAACTGGGCATAGGCGTCATTGACAACAGAAGCTATGTGCTTAGCGGAGACAAGGAGCCGAACTTCATCGGTCTGCAACGGGGTGGGTATGGCAATCCGTTCAATGTAACGACCGCCAGCGGTAATTCTCTTACTCAAGACATGTCGGAGTCGTTGGAAAATGCTCTGCGCAATAGTGGCTATACCGTGACGGGCCTGCAAATTGTTTCGGCGGACCCTGCGGCGGTAACATCTGCGATTGCTCAAAGTGGAGTCGCGAAGAACATCGTGCTGACTGTGACGGAGTGGAAAACGGACATCTACATGAACATGACGTTGCATTTTGATCTGCTGTTGGAGGTCGTTACGAAGCAGGGCGACACGGTTGCTTCCAACCAAATGCAGGGCGAAGAAAAAATCGGCGGCGGAGCATTTGAAGGCCAGAATTCGAGAACCGCCGCTGCAGCTTTCGAAACGAAGATTGGCAGGCTTTTCAACGACCCAGAAATTCTCGGAGCGCTGGCGAACTAGGCTAACGCAGGCAAAGGTCAGGCGCTATCGGCAGGCGGCGGGCAGGTGTTTGGGCTGGATGGCGCCGCCACCGGCGCACGTCCAGGTCAGGCTGCCGACGTTGTCTGCCGCGGTCAAGGTGAGTGTTTCGCCAACAATGTTCGTGTTTGCATCGGGGCCGAAGACGATCGAGATAACGTCATCAGTAACGGATACTGAGCCCACGTAATTGCCCTGGATTTCTCCGGCAGGCACAAGGGCGGCCGCGTCGTTATCGGCTGGGTATGCGCCGTGCTCCTGATAGTACTCGGAGACCGCGGCCTTGGCGCCAGCTGCAACATTGATACCTTCGGCGATTTGACCGCGGATGGTGTAGTCCAGATACATGGGCACGGCGATCGCGGCCAGAATACCGATTATGGCGACGACGATCATCAATTCGATCAGCGTAAAGCCTTGCTGGATGGGCCTTGGTCTCTTCTTCATGGCAAGCGCATCGAATTCAGGTGCTTGCACTCTGACAGAAACTGTCCGGCGGGTCGCTTGACTGCGTCACGGCGCTGTCGCGGACCTGCGTCACTTCTTATGTAATATCGCCGAGGTCGCCCCAGAGTGTTTGAGCGATGGTGAGGGCGGCCACCGCTGCAGTTTCGGTGCGGAGTATTCGCGGGCCGAGCGAGACAGCGGCAAAACCGGCGGCCTCGGCGTCGCCATATTCCTTGTCGCTGAATCCGCCTTCGGGCCCGATCAACAAACAGACCTTGGTTGCCGGAGCCGTGACGGAGGCCAGGGCAGTCTCAGCGTATGGACGCAATATCAAATCCGTATCTGTCTCTTTGGTCCGCGCGCCGTACCAGTCATTGATATCCATAATCGGATCAATAAGCGGCGGGCGAATACGGCCGGATTGTTCACAGGCGCTTTCGGCAATGCTCTGCCAATGATCGCGGCGTTTGGCGGCGCGCGTCGCGTCCAGTCTTACGATACCGTGTTGTGTCAGCACAGCAGAAATACGCTTCACTCCGAGTTCCGTCGCTTTCTGTATGACAAAATCCATGCGTTCGCCGCGGGAGACACCCTGCACGAGATGAAGTTTGAGGGGCGATTCGGCGGCGGAATCGACTCGCTCACCGATAAGCAGCCCGGCAGCACTCCTGCCTAAGGTATATATCGTCGCGCCGAACTCTCCATCCCGACCGTTGAACACCGCCAGGGAATCGCCGACCCGCAGCCGCAGAACGCGTCCGACATAGCGAGTCTTTTCGCTACCGAGGCGCAATTCCTGACCGGAGCGAAGATCGTCGTCGATGAAGAGTCGCGTGGTAGTCATGGGCGTTGACGGTTATCATCCGCAAACCTGACTATCGTCCTTCCGGACAGCTGGGGCAACTGTTGATGAGAATTGCGTACCGCATCGATACCGAGACCGGACTTATCGAGCCAGCAAGGCAGTGTACCAGCCCCAATCAGGACGAGCGGCCGAAAGGCGCTGCGCCCGAGCTGCTGGTTCTGCACGGCATCAGCCTGCCGCCCGGCGAATTCGGCGGTCCGGAAATCGAGCAGCTGTTCACGAAATCGCTGAACTGGGACAGTCATCCCTATTTCGATGAGATTCGTGGCATTGAAGTCTCGTCGCATTTGTTGATTCGCCGCGACGGCGAGCTCGTGCAGTTCGTACCGTTCAATCGTCGCGCCTGGCATGCGGGCGAGTCCTGTTTCAAGACGCGGAGGTGTTGTAACGATTTCTCGATCGGCATCGAACTCGAGGGTGAAGACGATACCGCGTACGCAGACCCCCAGTATGACGTGCTGATCGCGGTCACAACTGCGTTATTGGCAGCCTATCCCGCGCTCTCCGCTCGTGAGATTGCGGCTCATTCGGACATATCGCCCGGTCGAAAAACGGATCCAGGCCCTGCTTTCGACTGGCTACGCTTGTATGATGGTGTGAGCCAATGCCGAACGACATAGCCGCAAGAGTCGAGAAAGAATGCATCTGATTGCCCTGCTTATCGGTCTGGTCGTCGAACGACTCGCGACGCGGCTTTTTCATTTGCGCAGGCTGCGTTGGCTCGATCGCATCATCGACGCCGGTTTTCGGCACGCCGGCCGACTCCCGAACTGGCCGGCTGTGATTCCGATCATTCTGATCGCCGTGGTCCTCATATTGCCCATATTTGCCGTGACGTTCAGTCTCGGTGACGCGCTCCTGGGTTTTCCGTATCTGCTGCTTGCTATCGTCGTATTGTTCTTCTCGCTGGGCCCGCAGGATATTGGTGAAGATGTCGACGAGTATTGCAAGACAATCGAGGAAGGTGACGACGAGCGCATCCGGCAGACCGCCAAGGCAATCATCGAAAGTGACGTGCCGGAAGACGCGTTGGAACGGATTCACAAGGTTGAGGAAGGCGTTTGCGTTCAGGCAAACAATCGACTGTTCGCCGTCATTTTCTGGTTTGTCCTGCTCGGACCGCTCGGCGCATGGACATACCGTGTCACCGATCTGATTCGGCGTCGCGCCGTCTATGCAGCAGGTCGAGATGAGGAATCAAACGGCACGTTCGAACGCCTCCGCGACGCCGCGACAATGTTGCACGGATGGCTGGCCTGGATTCCTGCGCGGTTGACCGCGATCGGCTACGCTGCGGCCGGCAATTTCGATGCGGCAATCGCCGCCTGGCGCGCCCCGACGGAGCAGAAGACCGATTCACCTTCGGAATACAGTGAAAACCTGCTCGCCCGGGTCGGCGCTGCTGCGCTGGCACTCGTCGATGAGAGTGGCGAGGATCTCACAGCGCGGGGAGTGCGCGGCGCGACCGCCGCTAACCAGCTCGTCTTTCGTCTCCTGCTAATCTGGGCCGTGGTCATTGCAGCGATGACGTTGTACGGCTGGACGCGGTGAAGACGTGGTGCCCGACTCTCACAGTAAGCGTACTGTTTTGCCTTTGCGCGTGCACTGAGACCCCGGAACCGCCTGCCTCTGCAGCACGTCACTCGCGGCTTGTAACGCTGGCGCCCAACCTCACTGAGTTGGTGTTCGCGGCCGGCGCAGGCGACACGCTTGTCGGCGTCAGCGCTTACTCCGACTATCCCGACGAGGCGAAACAACTGCCGATTATCGGTGATGCATTTGTCGTCGATCAGGAGCAGCTGGCGGTGCTGCAACCGGACCTGTTGCTTGTCTGGCAGAGCGGCACGCCCGAACACGTCGTCGATGAGCTGCGCGGCGCAGGTTATAGGGTCGAAGTCATCCGGACGCGCACGCTGGCCGATGTCGCGGCTGCAATACGCCGCATCGGTGATTTGACGGGTTATTCAAACCAGGCCGATCTTGCCGCAAACCTCTACACTGAGGGGCTGCGGACCATCGCGGCACGCTATGCAGACCCCGAAGATCTGCGCGTGTTCTATCAGGTGGACAGGCGGCCCCTTTACACGATCAATGGCGAACACTATGTGAGCGAGCTGATTGACCTTTGTGGAGGCAGTAACGTGTTCGATGATCTCAACGAGCTGGCGCCGGCGGTTGATGTCGAAGCGGTGGTCGACCGCGATCCCGAAGTGATGCTTGCGAGTAGCGATGCGGGCGAGGACGCGTTCAGCGAATGGCAGCGTTGGCCCCACCTCGCGGCGAATCAGTATCAAAATCGCTATTTGATGCCTGCTGACGAAATCGGTCGCGCGACTCCGCGTCTGGTAATTGCTGCACGGGCAGTCTGCGAGGCACTACAGGAAGCACGTAATCGGCGTGCCCTCGCGTTGGCGAATGTGGAATGAGTTCTGGTGTCACGATACGCAAGGCTACTGATTCGGATCTCTCCGCGGCGCAGTCCTGGTTGTCGGACGCACGCCTGCCGAGCGGCGACCTGACGCCTGCTCACATGCGGAATTTCCTGCTCGCACTGGCAGGCGACGACCCGCTTGGCATGATCGGTGTCGAGCAGTTCGACAACATCGGCCTGCTACGTTCTCTCGTCGTCGATCAATCGGCGCGCGGCGCAGGTATCGGCAAACAGCTGGTTGCCGCGCTCGAAACCCGGGCGGCCGAATTGGGCGTCAATGAATTGTGGTTACTCACGATCGACGCCGATGCATATTTTGCACGGTTGGGCTACGTCGTCGCCAATCGAGACGATGCGCCCGATTCGATCCGGGCAACTGCGGAGTTCTCGACACTTTGTCCGGGCGATGCAGTACTCATGCGCAAAAACCTATGACGTACGCCCTGCGACCGTGTCATTTGTCGCAGTCATGGCTCGCTGCGCTTTACTTCCGTCGACAAACATCCTGGTCGCAGGCGCTGCGCCCTAACGCTGTCGGTTCCAGAGCACCTCTTGTCCGGACTCCGCCCGCGCCAATACGCGCGCGATAACGAACAGCAGATCGGACAGTCGGTTCAGATACTTCAGGACCTCCGGGCGTACGGTCTCGGCGCCGGCCAGCGTCGTCGTAATGCGCTCCGCGCGCCGCACGATCGTACGGGCCAGGTGGCATGCTGCGGCGGCCTCGCCGCCACCAGGCAGGATGAATTCTTTCAGCGCCGGTAGGTCAGCGTTCAGGGTATCGAGTTCGTTTTCGAGGCGGTCGATGAGATCCTCGTTGATCGCACTGTAGCCGGGAATGCAGAGTTCACCGCCGAGTTCGAACAGGTCGTGCTGTACATCTGTCAGGGTGTTGCGGACGTCTTGCGGTACAGACGCAGATGCGAGCACTATGCCGATTGCGCTGTTGGCCTCATCGACAGTACCGTATGCATCGACACGCAAGCTGTCTTTGGCGACGCGCGTGCCATCGCCGAGGCCTGTGGTGCCGTCATCTCCGGTACGCGTATAGATCTTGCTTAGTCGTTTACCCATGTGTTGGTGCCTGCTAGTTCCAACGATATTTTAGTTCGACCAGTCCGCTGCGCTGCTGCATGCGGAAGTTGGCGGCGGTCTCGTACTCGGTGTCCAGCAAATTCTCGATGCGCGCATGCACAGCCCAGCGTTTGCCGAGGCTGATCTGGCCCGACAGGTTGGCGACAACGTAGCCGTCCAGCTTGACACCGCCGAAGTCCTCGCGCGCTCCGCTCGCGACAAGCGAGACACCGATGCGGTGTGAACCAATATCCTGTGTGTACGAGAGCGTCGCCGTTTCTTCGGCACGGCGCAACAAACGCTCACCTGTCGCCGCATTTTCGGCCCTCTGCTTCGAGACTTCGGTCCGGATCACGAAGCGATCACCGCGATACTCGTATCCGACCTGTGCCCCGCGTATCTCCGCTTTGGAGATATTCTGCAGTTCAAACGTCTGCAGGTCGAATTCGATCAAGTCATCGATGTCGTTGCCATAGAGCTCGATGTCAACGCTGTGCCCATTGCTTGGTGAGTAGCGAAGTCCGAACTGCGCGTCGTCGGCCAGTTCGGGATTCAGGCCTGGATTGCCGCCGAAGCCGAATCGATCCGTAGCGTCCGGAGCCCTGAATGCATGGCCCAGCCCGACGTTGAGTGTCCAGGCAGCATTAATCAGGTAGGCATACTCGGCGTTCCACGTCGTGTGTTTGCCGAAGGCCTCATGATCGGTCAGTCGGACAGCGACGAACGTCTTATGGCCATTTCGTGACCACTGGTCTTGCAGGAATGCCGCGCGTACGGCGGTGTCCTCCTCAAAACCGGAACCGAACGACAGCGTCGACGCGGTTTCGTCCATCGCAAACAGTCCTCCCGTGACCGTATGACCCGCAAAGGCCTGACTGTACTGCCAGTCAAAACTGATACGTTCGGACTCGACGAAGTCGTCTACCTGGTTCTGCGTGATCTCGTCCTGCATGAAAGAGGCGATGAGCGTGCTCGTCGCATTGGCAGAAACTTTGGAACTCAGCTCGACAGCCGTTGTCGAGTTTCTGAAGTCCTGATCGACAGGGCTCAGAAAAAAGTCCAGGTATTCCGCCGTACCGTCTGTTTGCCAGCGGCGAATACTGATTTCGTTTCTGCCGACACGCCGCGCGGCGTAAAGATTGGCCGTGAGGTTATCGTAGCCGCGCTTGATGTCAGAGTCCGCGCGCGGCGCGTAGCCTTCAGTCGACTGCCAATCCAGAGTAATGCCGAACTCGCCGTTCATGCCGTGATTACCGCCCGATACGTAGCCCGAGCGGGTATCGAAGCTACCCCCGCCAACGCTGCTTTCGAGGTAAGCGTCTCTGGCCCGGCGCGTAATGATATTGATCACGCCGCCGATCGCATCGGTGCCGAACAGGGCTGAGCGCGCGCCCTTTACGATCTCGACACGCTCAATGATCTCGGGCGCGATGTGTTGAATCGCTGCACCGCCGAGAGTGCCGGGATTTATCCGGACTCCGTCAATCAGGACGAGCGTGTGATTGCTTTCGGTGCCACGCAAGAATATCGATGACGCCTGACCCGGCCCGCCGTTGCGGCCAATGTCGATACCGGCTTCGAAGCGCAGCAGCTCTGCAAGATCCGTTGCGAGAGACAGCTCGATATCTTCACGCGTAATCACGGTGACCGGCACGATCGCGTCGCTTAGCGGAATCTCCGTTCGGGTAGCGGTCACAATAAGTATGTCGCCAGGCGCCGCGTCGGTCGCGGCAGCTGTGTCGTTGATTGCCAACGACAGCACAAAAGCCGCAACGGCAGCTCGGATAGGCATTTGTCTCTCCAGTGCGTGCCGCCCGCACGCGAATTCGATCGTGAGTGTCACGGTGCGAAGAGACTGCAGGGACGGCGTCATGCGCGTCCGAACCTGCGCCCGCCGCGCCGCTCGTGGCTCACAAGGCCGGTCTCCGGGCTGACGAGCGGATTGACTCCTTGCCGCAGCGCCTTCCCGCAAAGCTTGCTATTCGCTTCGCAGTGGCTCCGATCCGATTGCTTCGAACCAGGGGCTACGGATTAACTCGATCACCGTTGCGGGGGCAGCGTCGGGTTGAGCATGATTCTCATGCGGCACCGACTTCCCGTTCACCCGATTGTGCCTAACCGGGTTCACCTAGTGAGCGTCGTACGATAGGCAGGCAGTGCGGCACTGTCAAGCGAGGCACCGCACGCTTGTTTCTTTGCCACCGAGCGGCCATAGTTGCGCCGATCGCATGCAGTGACCTGCAAGGACTGATGTGGACGCCTACGACGACAATAACTCATCAGATTATCTGCGAACTGCGTTGGAGGCAGCGCGCGCCGCCGCCGGGATTAGCCGCCAGTACTATGCCGGCAACTTCACGGTAACGACGAAAGCCGACCTGACGCCTGTGACGCAGGCCGACATAGAGTGCGAGCAGGCGATACGCGAAGTCATTCTCAGCCGCTTTCCCGAGCATGGTTTTTATGGCGAAGAAACGGGCCGCACGCGTGACGACGCTGAATATCTCTGGCTCGTCGATCCGATTGACGGCACCAAGAGTTTCGTGCGGCAGTACCCGTTCTTCTCGACGCAGATTGCGCTTATGCATCGCGGCAAAATCATCCTCGGAGTATCGAGCGGCACGATGATGGAGGAGCTGGCCTGGGCGGAAAGTGGTGCGGGAGCCTGGCTCAATGGGCAGCGAATATTCGTGAGCGACATCGACGATGTCGATCGTGCTGCCGTGTCGACCGGTAACCTCAGGTCACTGGCGATGAGCGAGGGTTGGGCAAAGCTGGCCGAAATAGTCTCACGTGCGGACCGGATACGCGGCTATGGCGATTTCTACCATTACCATCTTCTTGCTTCGGGCAAAATCGAGGCCGTGATCGAATCCGACGTCAATATCCTCGACGTTGCGGCGTTGTCCGTGATCGTCATCGAGGCCGGTGGGGCATTCACGGATCTGAACGGCAACGCCATTGGGATCGAGACCCGGTCAGTGCTTGCGACCAACAAGGCGCTGCACGACGAGTATCTTGCGCGTCTAAAGGGTTGGGTTGCCTGACGCGGCGACGAACAGTTTGTGCGAGCGCCAGCTAATGGCCTCCATTTGTGTAGCGAATAACTCACTGAGCCGCGACTCGGTCATTACCTCATCACTCGCGCCGAGTTCCCATCGACCGTCGCCGAAAAGTAGCAGACAGCGATCCGCGAACCGCACGGCCAGATTTACGTCGTGCAGGCAGGCGATTACACCGGCGCCCGAATCGGCCAGGAGCCTGAAGACCTGCAACACTTCGAGCTGGTGCGCTGGATCGAGGTGATTGGTCGGCTCGTCGAGCAGATACACGTCAGGGTCCTGCGTCAGCACCTGCGCAATTGCGAGCCTGCGTCGCTCGCCGCCCGACAGGGTCAGAACATCGCGCGCCGACATTTCATCAAGACCCATGGTCTGCAGCGCATGGTTGGCGACGGCGCGGTCTTGCTCCGACTCCCAGCGAAACCGGCCAATGTGCGG
>Ga0224497_10002534_pt1 | contig 10803 bp, 8 predicted proteins | sample SF_Jul11_sed_USG_4_FD_167970 | JGI IMG/M metagenome (GOLD analysis project Ga0224497, IMG submission 167970) | Sediment microbial communities from San Francisco Bay, California, United States - SF_Jul11_sed_USGS_13 | ecosystem: Environmental > Aquatic > Marine > Sediment | place: USA: California...
CCCGGCATGACGGCGCGCAATGTGAGTCCGGCCTCGGTCAGCTCGAGCAACGCGAGATCAGTGACGTAGAAGATTTTCTTGCCACGCTCCAAGCCGACACGGCCGTTGAACGTGATCTCGTCGACCTGATCCACGACCTTAGGCTTGCCGGGCTTGTCGACACGCAGCCGCTCGCCGTCGATGCTGACCTCAGCGCCCTGCATCCACTTGCCGATGAACAGCACCGTGTTGGCCGATTCGATGATGCTCGGTGCACCGCCCGGTCCGACATAGTCAAGCATGCGTGGTCCCCGCTTGGAAAGATTGATGTTACCGCCCGAGTCGAGCTGCAGGAAGCCGAGCATGGCCGCATCGAGGTGCTCGCGGTAATGATGAAACATCCAGGCCGACGACTCGAGACGCTCCGGGTTGATGGCCGCGCCGAAAAATACACCCGGCGCCGGCAAGCCGCCGTAGGGTCCGGACTCGGTCGTGAACGTGATCTGCTGGTGCAGGCCCGTCGCGAACAGCACGTGGCAGACCTCTTCGGCCAGGCCCACGCCGATATTGACCGTGGCGCCGACCGGAACGTTGTCGGCAAAGGTCTTTGCACCGAGCCGAGCCAGCGCGTCATCGAGCCGGCTGCGGCGCGGCGTGATGCCGAGCGTCTTGTTCATGAAGCGCAGCCGCGCCATCGCATCCTGTGCATCGACCCTGGCGCCCGCCGTAAACATGGGCCAGTACTTGCGTTGCGGCACCGACCCGGTCTGCTCGTTGCGTGGATTGATGACGACGGCGTCGACATCAGTTGCCGGAAGGCTGATCAACGCATCATCGCGATCGATCAATCGGCAGACCGACACCAGGACGAGTCCACCGTTGGCCCGTGCCGCGCGTGCCGCTTCGATATTCTCGGTGATGGTCGCCGCGTGGTGGAAATAGACGTTGCCGTCGCCGTCGGCATACGGCGCATTGATGAACGCAACATCGATCGGCGGCAGGGTATAGACAAGTTCATCCCCATCCGCCTCCACGAACTGCGACGTCGCGTTCGGCGTGACCGGCGAGCCACGACCGACTCGCGGATCCAGAAACGAGCCGGTACCCGCATGGCTGCGCACCTCGGGCTCGCCGCGTCCCTGCGCCTCGATGATGTGCGTCATCTCCCCTTGCGGCAACGTATGCAGCTCCAGCCGCTTGTCTTCAGCCAGACGCAGCATTGATTTTGTGGTTTCCGTATGCCCGGTTATGTAGCGCGTCACGAGACGGTCAACCGCTACGTCTTCCACGGTCCCGGGCACACGGCCCCGCCCGCCCTGCCCGGCGACCGAAATCCAGGTGAGATTTTTCGGCTCGCCGCTGCGCTCGAAGCGCTCGCGCAGAGCCCAGAACAGAATCGAACAACGGGCGTTGCTGCCAATGCCGCAGGAGATGACGCAGGCGCCGTTGGGAATCGCATCCACGGCCGCACGTGCGGACCTGAATTTGTCCGGCAGCGGTTCCGGCGGCAGATAACTCGTATCGCGACGATCCCAGATCAAACGCCAGCGGAAAATGTGCGCAAGGAGTTGTACCTTGTCAATAACATTCACGGTCTGTCGATCCGCACTCGCGATATAGCGCGCAGTCAGCGACAAGTGCTTGTTACTCTTCCCACTGATTTGCCTCGTCAACAAAATCCGCCCGTTGTGGACGAACGACACAAAACCGATGGCCGGTTGGCGCTTCCATGACCCACCAGGTTCTGATTCGCTTAACGCGCTTTGCCCCCAGCTTTTCCAGTCGGTTGACCTCCGCTTCGATATCGTCCGACTCAATGTCAATGTGAACTCGACTGGGATGTTTGACCTTTTGCACCTCAATGTATAAATCATTCGCACCGGTTTTGAGAGCCACGTAGTTGTCCTCTGCCGGATCAGTTGAACGCTGTTCACTGCATCCCAGGGCTTGGCTCCAGAATTCCGCAGCAGAGTCAAGATCGTCGGTGTCACAATCAATGATAAGCCCTGCTAATTGACTTCGATGCATGTCACTCTCTCCGATCAGCTATCCACGATCGCGTATTCTAGCCCACACGACCCGCGCGTCAGCAGCGCGGCCGCGTTCCGGGCCGGCAATAGGTCAAGCGGGCGCTCCCGGCGGCGTCAGCCTTTGATGCAGACGAGCGGTTCAAGCCGCGCGACCTTGCGCGCCAGACCTGCATACTCGGCGATATCGACGACCCGGTCGACGTCCTTGTAAGCCAGCGGCGCCTCTTCCGCAACGCCCCGCTGCGAAGGGCTGCGAATGACGATGCCGCGCTCAGCGAGCTCATCGACGACTTGCCGGCCGCTATACTGGCGGCGCGCCTTGCGACGGCTCATGGCCCGGCCGGCCCCGTGACAGGCCGAACTCAAGGCTGTCGTTTCTCCTTCGGTCGTACCGGCCAGCACGTACGAAGCGGTGCCCATGGAGCCGCCGATCAGGACCGGCTGACCCGCGGCGCATAGCGTTTCATCGAGGTCCGGATTGCCGGGGCCGAATGCTCTCGTCGCACCTTTACGGTGCACATACAGTTCACGCGGTTTGCCGTCGACGACGTGGACCTCGACTTTGCAGATGTTGTGCGACACATCGTAGAACATGTCGAGGCGTGCCTGCGGCAACAAGCGACGGACGACGTCGCGCGTCAGGTGGGTGAGAATCTGCCGGTTCGCCAGCGCACAGTTCATGCCGGCGCGCATCGCGCCGAGATAGCGCTGGCCGAGATCCGAGTAGATCGGGGCACATGCGAGCTCGCGATCGGGCAGGTCGAGACCGAGGTCCGGTGCAGCGATGACCATCTCACGCAGATAATCCGTGCCAATCTGGTGACCGAGACCCCGCGAGCCACAGTGAATGCTGACCAGGACGTCGTCCTCGGCCAACGCATACTGACGCGCGATATCCGGTGCATAGATGGCCGCAACCCGCTGCAATTCGAGGTAGTGATTGCCGGAGCCGAGCGTACCCATCTCGCGCCGCTGGCGATGCTTGGCGTGGTCCGATACATCGTCGGGTCTTGCGCCGTCGATACAACCGCGCTCCTCGGTTCGCCCGAGATCGTCAGTTGTGCCGTAGCCTTGCTTCACGGCCCAACGCGCGCCGCCTTCGAGCATAGCGTCCATCTGCCGGTGGTCGAGCCGAATCGACCCGCGGCTGCCGACGCCCGCCGGGATGCCCGCAAACAGCGCGTCGGCAAGTTCGGTTTTGACGGCGTCGACATCGCGCGGATGCAGACCCGTGTGCAACGTGCGCACGCCACAAGAAATATCGAAACCGACACCACCGGCTGACACGACCCCGCCTGCTTCCGCATCGAAGGCCGCGACACCGCCAATTGGAAATCCATAGCCCCAGTGAGCGTCGGGCATGGCGTAAACCGGGCCAACCAGGCCTGGCAGCAGCGTGACGTTATAGAGCTGCGTAAAAACCTTGTCGTCCATCTGCAGGATCTGCTCGCGATCGCCGAACAAAATACCCGGTGCACGCATCGGGCCTTCCATTGGGAGGCGCCAACGATACTCACTGTCCTGGACGAGACGATTCAGATCCATACGCTATACATCCACCACACATTGCCCATGCCAGCGACCCGCGCTGTCCCTTGTGACCGAAAGCGCTGTGTAAGTTGCGCCTTTGACCTCGACGACGGGTTGATGCCGAAGCCGATCGACAGCCTCGCCCTCGAGCCGGCCTTCGAGCTTTTGCCCGTCTAGTTCGACATGCCAGCTGCCGAAAATCATGCCCCGTGTCGCCATCTCGAAAATCAGTGCGTTGAGCCAGTCAACGAGCAATAATGCATTGCTCGGTGCTTCGCAGTGAACCGTTACCGTTTCAACACGCCGCACGCCCGCGGGCTCGGTGATGATTGCGGTCAAAGCCTCGCCCATGGCTTCGAACAAGCCCTCGCGGGTCTCTGCATCAGCGCGCAAACCCATATCAGCCTCATGCTCGAAGTGTTCCCAGTTACGCTGTTGCATTCTCTTGCTCAGCCATCGGTATCCGTGATTTGGCTGCACGGCTGGCAGCCCGGCTATCTTGGGTCCGGCGGGGAGTCATTAGTGGCTTCTCGGAGGAGCCGTGGATCCGTGGCTTTGCGTCTCTGACTTTGGTCAGGTTTGCCTTACCGTAGCGTTGATTTTCGCATGCAACAGGCCACGGTCAATGCCGGGATGTACTTAGCAATGTCCGATTTCATTTATAGCAGTCATACAAACGTCGCAGGAATCGGCAATCTGCAAGGCAGCTAACGGCCTTTAGCGGACTTTTCTATAAACAACTCGCAACGCCATGCATGGCACTCGATGTCTTCCGGGTACGTCGCCCACGTCGGCGCCCTCGACACAAGGACCGCAAACCCCGGGCTGAATTGGTTCGGCTCATCCAAAGTACCGTGAGCGGCGCAAATGACGTCATCGGCTTCGAAATACTGCACGTTGTCGATCGTCGGGTAGATAAACAGGCTGCAACCGCAGCCTCCACAGAAAGCTCGATTGATTGTTGCGTCGCTATCTGCGACCACCTCGTAGCTGTGGGGGGGCGCCCCGACACAAGTTGAATAGGCTTCGCGGCCCACTAACAACGAATATCTTGTCAGTGCCTGTGAACTACTGGCAATCCCGACAATGACAGAGATACTGCCGTGTCGGCCGGGACGTGAACTCGTACGCAATTTCTGCGCACCGGCATCGCCCTGAAATAATCGTGTTCATGTCGCCCCAATTTCTGGACTGCTCCTTTCCCAAGATCATTTACACGATCTATGAGCGATTGCTTTGGGTCAGTAGCAACCTATCAGCAGTCTATCACCTGGTTGGCTGCTTCCGGCCACAAGCGTTCATCAGCGCTCCATAGTAATTACGATTTTTCCTTTATGATGTCCTTGCCCGAAGTGCCGCATTGCTTCGGGCACCTCACTCAATTGATAGGTTCTGTCGATAATCGGAACCAGCTTGCCAGCCTCAATCAGTTCCTTCAGATCTGACAGACCTTTATTCGGTCCATCCGCAACCAATCGAAGCTTCCTTTGCTCACCGGTTAGCGACGCAACAAGGCTCAGGAACCAGAGTTGGTAGACTCGTGGGATAGAACCGCCGATCATGGCGTAGGTGCCTTCGGGTTCTAACGCGCCCCTGTTGTCGATCATTGATCTAAAGCCCTGGCAATCAACAATCAGGTTGTAACGCACTCCGGTTTTCGTGAAATCTTGCAAGGCGTAATCGATAACATGGTCCGCGCCAACCGAGCGAACGACGTCCAATTTATGCGAGGCATCTACGCCCGTCACCTCGGCCCCGGAGAGCTTGGCAAGCTGAATTGCGAATGTACCCACACCGCCACCCGCTCCGTTAATTAAAACTTTCTGCCCCGGCTTCAGTTGCCCCGCTTTGCGAATTCCCTGCAGAGCCAGGACGCCTGCCTGCGGAACTGCGGCTGCTTGCTCAAAAGTAGAATTCGCAGGTTTCGGTTCCATGGCGGTTTCATGCGCACAGGCATATTCTGCAAATCCACCCCAGTCATCCCAGAGATCACCAAACACCTGATCGCCTGGCTGGAATCGCGTTACCTGTCTGCCTGCTGCCACAACCGTCCCCGCTATGTCAGCCCCGAGAATCTGCTTCCCTGGCCTTGGCTTTAGGAGACCAAAAATGAGCCGGTTTATAAACGGTGTACCGTTCAAAAATTCCCAGTCCCACGAATTGATAGACGAAGCGTGAACGCGGATCAGCAGCTCATCGTCCTTTGGCGTAGGCCTCGGAATGTCTATCAATTCAAGACCATCCGGTGGTCCATATTGTGTAAATGCAATCGCTTTCATCAGCATCCTCTGTGGACACCAATCATGACCAGAGTGGAATCTGGTGATCGATAGTTTTGGCCGGCTTTGGGTCAGTGGCAGCCGGTCATCAGTTTACCAGCGCACGGGCCGCTTCCGGCCAATAGGAGCCGTCCAATTCCGGCGATTACTTTGCTTCACAAACGGTGTGTTGTCCCCACCCGATAAACGTATAGGGCCGACCACCTAACTTACGACATTCTTCTTCATCAGTTACCCCGTCATAGACACGCTTCATATATCTCTCTTCAGGGCCCGGGCAATAATCACTACACGCGAATATCTCCACGATTTCTGGTATCTCGAGTTCATCATCTACCGGACCGCTTCCGCATGCGGCAATAGCTACCGACGCAATGATAACGATGGCTGTACTAGATTGATTCATTCGTAAAGGTTCGATTTTCGGTCAAAGCGTGAACGGCGCCTTTGGGTCACAAGCGGCACTGCAGTCCAATATTAGCCTAATGTCTGGTGTCGGGGGTAAGGCGGTCATTCGGCGAGGTGATTTCGAAAGACCCAAGCTGAATGACTGCTTTCACCGATAGCAGACGTTCAGGGGCGCTGACATGCCCTGATTTCAAGGGCAGCTTTCGGCCAAAAGCAGCCGTTGGACTCCGCCGCTCCAATTCACGGATTTGCTATCGCACGACCTTCAAGACACATCACGCTGGAGGAACAATATGCTGCACGCCGTCCATCAAATTGGTGTAACTGTGTGCTCCTTGTTGCGGAATTTTTCCTGCCTCGAGCATATTGAACGCAAGTAACACAGTTGGTGTCACGTTGTCTTCGAGACAACCGAAACAATAGTGAAATGGAAAAACCATGAGTGAACGATCGTCGTTGACGAGCGCAATCGCCTTGTAGTCGTCATGGCCGTGCTGTATCAAGCTAGCCCATTGCCATCCGAATGCTCGGACCATCGCCGCACCCCACAGGCTACCAATTGGGAGTGCGCGATCGTCCCAGTTGTCAATCTTTGAAAACCATCCACGCTTTTTCGGATTCGTCAAAAATCGGTCAATCGCCTCAACGATCTTGTCGGGCTCGGCATCAACAGAGGTGCCAACGAGTTCAGCTCCATCCCTCGCTGCGCCAAGAAGGTTGTTCGCAATTGATTCTGGAATTGGTTCTTCTGACGTGCTCATGTTTCCTTGCCTTGGGTAAACCTTGAATGCGATAACGATGTTTCACATGCCAAAAGTGAAAAATAGCATTGGCAATGGTTCCGATTCTTGCGTACGTCTGTTTCGGGTCAACAACCGTCATTGTAACCTGAAGAGCTTGGACGGCTGGAGACGGCCATTTCCGGACGTTCAATTACGCTAGATTCCCGACCAGGTTAAGACGCTATCTGAAAGCTGTGCGCTGTGCAGATTGCCGGGCACCAAACTGACGGGCGAAGGCCATCAGCGACTGATGATTTTCAACTGATACTGTTGGGCCAAACTGAAGATGGTCGACCAAGCAGTAGAGGGCAACCTCGAACAAGGACAGGTCTCGCTGCTTTGGAAGTGCTGCCACGACATCAGTTGCATGCTCTTCAAGCCAATCAAGCGATCCTTTTAGTCCGGCACGGGCTTTTCCGAGCAACACGTTGTTAGGGGGCACCTTGCCGACATGCTCTGCCATGAGAATTTGAACCTGCGCTGCCATGCAGTGCCAAACGAGTTCGTGCGCGTTGCGCGAGAGATCGTCATCGAGATCTTCCGGCCAGACGATTCGAGCTGGTGCCTTGGCGCGTTCAGCGAGCGAACGACAGATGTTTTCGGAGCCGTAGAGGACCGACTCATCGTCGCGGAGAATCGGCATCCGAAGCGCCGGGTTTCCCGCATACTCGTCTGGGTCCAGAGCTGCAAGGTCCTCGAGTCCAACGAAGTCGTAATTGATGCCTAACTCTTCCGCAAAGATTAGCGGCAAGCGCGTAAAAAGCGAGCCGGTTCGGCCCAAAATCTGAAGAGGCTTGTCGTTCATTCTGGCATTGCGTCTGCGCTGAGAACTTTTGATTTCTTGACCGGCCGGATTGGGTCAGAAGCCGTCAGTCTACCTCAAAACACCCGGGCGGCTGGTTCCGGCCAAAGGCAGACGCCTGTGTTTCAGTGAGATGAGCCGATGGTCCCGCCAATCCTTGTTACAAGACCTAGCTCTTCTATTCCATCTAGCGGAATACGCTCCCAACGGTCGTCTAATAGGCCAGAGTTTTTCCCCGTACCAATTCCTCGCCGCCAAATTGATCCGTCATTGCAGAGAGCGAAGATATCCACCATTGTCGAGTCATTTTCTGCTGCAACGATTTCGATCTGAACTATCTTTCTACCGCGTCTCGACGGCATTGGCTCTGCAGGCTTCCACAAGGATTTCAAGCCATGCGCGGCAGTTTTCGCTGCGGACTTTGTGGGAAATTCTCCCAGGCAGTGCTTATTGCCACGGTGAGTGATGCCAAAAACAGCCCAATATTCTGCTTCTTCCTCGCTGGGAGCGATATCTTCCAATGAGCAATACCACTCGCCGCGAGAGTGACCTCGCATTGGGTGAATTTCCATAGACTCGATTTTTTCAGTCATAGCGAAGAACCTGCCAATGGCACGATTCTAGACAATATTCGGGCAACATCGCGGTAAATTGAACGTAAAGCGACCGGCCGCTTTGGGTCATTAGCCGACATTCTAGCCTATATCAGGCGAATGGCTGCTTTGGAGCGTATAGCCGACGATCTGGAACCAGATTTCCGATCAGCCAAACCCAATGTCTGCTCTCACCGTTAGCGTACACTCATGGAGCCGGAATTGGCCTGGTTGGAGCGGCAGCTAACGGCCAAAAGCGGAAGTTCACTGGATGAGAAAAACCCGGCGCACGACCGGGAGTTGTCTGATTCTCAGGGCGTGCACCAGATAAGCGAGATGTGGGTGCGGTCTTGGACCGTCATCGGGACGTCTTCCGGCATGGTGATCCCGAAGCTCTTGTCAGTACCGTAGCGAACACCGGGAATTGTAACCCGGTGTTCGCCCAGACATTGCCGACCCGCGTTCGGCTCAGTCGAACCATCCCTCGGCGTCGAGCTGCTGCCAGATCAGCTTGACTGCCTCGCCACCTTCTCTGGCGACGCGCGCGAAATTATCGGCCACGAATTGACCGTCGAAGACCTGTATGTTGCCATCGGTCATGACGAGACGGGTCGACAGGCCGTTAGCGTAGAGCAGATTGTTCAGCGGCTCAGGCGGTAATGTGCCGACCCCCACCAGCGGTCCGCTGACCTCGATACCGACGAGATCGGCCTTCGCGCCAGGCGCAATGCGGCCCAGGTCTTCGCGCCGCAGGCCGTCTGCGGCAACCAGCGTGGCCCCGCGAATAGCATCCCACATCGACGGCCGCTGCAGTGGAATGGAGCTGGTGGATGCGATTAGCGAGTGTCGCGCCTGTCCGTAGAGCACCGCCAGCTTGAGATTCTCGACATAGTCGTTCGAGTGCGTATCGATGCCGATATTCACATTCATCCCGGCAGCCAGCGCCTCCGGGTAGGGTTGGGTGCCGCCGCCGGCGCCGCCGGCCGACGGGCAATGCGCGTAGACTCCGCCGCCTGCGTTGAGTATCGGCGGGTCCACGACGAAATCTAGACCACTCATGTGGGCCCCGAACAAGGGGCCGTTGAAGAAACCGAACTGATCGCACCACTCGGTCGGGGTAACGCCCCAGAGACGCTTGACGGTGTCAGTTTCACGGGAGGACTGGGATAGATGGATGTGGATGCCATTCCCCAGCTCCGCTGCACCCGCCGCATAGGCCATCATCGTTTCGGGTGTCTGGGTATCCGCGGCGTGGGGCGTCATCTGCGGCAGGATCCTGCCATCGTCGACACCGTTTACGCTGCGTGCAAATTCGAGGTTGGCCTGGATCTCGGCGAGCGTTCCGGGCACGGAGTCGAACAGCGCCTGATCATCAGCCCGAAACCAGATCGGAAACAGCCGCGCGATGCCAGGCACCATGCCCCCGGGGTAACCTCTGACGCCCCATTTGCGGGCAACTCGCACATACGACTGGGCCTGACGCAGGCTGAGGCTCATCTCTACGTGCGTTGTCGAGCCACCTAGCAGCAGCTCCGCGACGTTGAAGGCGGTGAGCGCATCCAATTCGGCGTCCGAGAGAGTCTCGACAAGTTCCAGAGGTCTAGCGAACGAACGCCCCATCTCGATTATGCCGCGCGTCGGTGTAGCGCTGCACGCGTGGGTATGTCCCGATATGAAGCCCGGGACCACGAACTGGGTGCTGGCGTCCAGGCGGCGGAATCCACGAATACGTCCCTGTCTAACTTCCTCAATGTAGCCGTTGCGGACGAGTATCGAGACGTCCCGCATCACTTTGAGCTCGCCGGCGGCGTATATGAGAGCCTGCCCGGCCTCGACGACGAAGGCGCCGGATGGGACGTGGTGCGGCCCGTGGCCGGTCCCGGGCTGTTTGTCAGGGCGCCAATGGGCAGCCGCCGTCAGCGGTAACGCCGCGAGAGGCGCCGCGAGGGCGGCTTTCAGAAAATTTCGTCGGCCATCGTGGGCGATGTCCGTATCACCGTCGCCGCGCGCTGCGGCTGTGCAGACAAAACATGCGCCAGTGTGATCGCTGGTGGTGCCCTGATCATGAGTTGACATCGCTCTTCTCCTCAATTCTTCTCAAATTCACTTAGACTGTGTAATTAACTTGTCCGCACCGCTTTTCGTCCCTGTCTTTGGGCAGGTTTGCCTTTTTCGGTGATGTGCAAAAAGCATAGTCTAAACCAAGCAATTCGCCAGTTCTTGCGTGCGATCGTTGCTCCCCAACTAGGTCCGCTTTGGGTCAACGGCGGACATTCAATTGACCGGCATTTCACGATTCGGACCGGCATTTTTCGAGCAAAATCGGACGTTGGTGAATATTTGAAGCTCAACTCAAATTGGCACCTTGCCATATCGTCCAAGCTCCAATTAGGAGAAATC
>Ga0224497_10002536_pt1 | contig 10802 bp, 11 predicted proteins | sample SF_Jul11_sed_USG_4_FD_167970 | JGI IMG/M metagenome (GOLD analysis project Ga0224497, IMG submission 167970) | Sediment microbial communities from San Francisco Bay, California, United States - SF_Jul11_sed_USGS_13 | ecosystem: Environmental > Aquatic > Marine > Sediment | place: USA...
CGGCGGATGGTTCATCGAGCCAACCATTTTTACCGATGTAGCGCCCGACTCGGCGCTTGCGCGGGAAGAGATTTTCGGGCCGGTGCTCGCGGTAATGCGCTTCGAAACCGAGGACCAGGCGGTACAGATCGCGAACGACTCGGACTTCGGCCTCGCCGCCGGTATCTGGACCGAGGATCACCGGCGCGCGCTGAATCTGGCAAATCGCCTCGAGGCCGGTACCGTTTACCTCAACAATTACTTCGATGCCTGCACGCAATCTCCGGTGGGCGGTTACAAGCAAAGCGGCTACGGGCGCGAAAACGGCTGGGAAGGTATGCGTGATTTCGTGCAAACCAAGAGCGTCTGGTTGAGCACCGCGCGTCGCATCGAGGCACCCTTCTGAACCGCGTACCGATCAGCACAAACTTCAGGCCACGGCAGACTATCCATCGCATGGCGGCGATATCACTGCTGGGCCTGGTGGTAGGCCTGGTTTCCGCTTTTGCGACCATCGGCTTCGTCGAACTGGTGCGCTACCTGAACGAAATCCTTTACGTCAGCACCGCCAGCCGCAGCGGGCTGGAGCAAACTCAACTCTGGTGGATCACGATCGCGGTGCTTACCACGGGCGGCCTCGTGGTCGGTCTCAGCATGCAGTTCGGCGTCGAAAGGGGCGTCCAGACCGGGCCCGCCGATACCATATACGCGGTTCAGTTACAGGAGCGTCTGCCGACGCCCCGCTCCGGCGTGGTCTCGACCGTGACCGCGATACTGTCGCTGGGCTGCGGCGCTTCGGTAGGTCAGTACGGCCCGCTGGTCTATCTCGGAACGCTGATCGGCCAGGTCACCAATCGCCTGCCTTTCGGCCTGAGCGACGTGCGCAGCATTGCGATCGCCTGCGGCGTCGCGGCGGCGATATCGACCGCCTTCAACGCACCGATCGCCGCGTTGATATTTACCCATGAAGTGATACTGCGCCATTACTCGCTGCGCATGTTTGCCGCGGTCACCGTCGCCAGCGCCTGCGGCTACCTGGTCGCCAACGTCGTATTCGAGCACCCGCCGTTATTCCTGATCGAGTTCGATGGCAGCTTTCGCGGCGTCGAATTCTTTCTGTTCGCGCTGGAGGGTATCGCCTGCGGCGCACTCGCGGTGCTATTCATGAAAATGCTTTACCACGCAGAAAAGCTGTCGCGGAAAATCGGGACGCCCGCGGCGCTCAGGCCGATGATCGCGGGATTCGTCATGGCGCTGGTTGCGCTACAGGTGCCCGAAGTGCTGGGCGCGGGCCAGGAGGTGTTCGACCAGGCCATCGTCGGCGGCGTCTATGCCGCCGATGCGCTGTTGCTGATTCTGGTCGCCAAGCTGCTGGTCACGGTGCTTTGCATCGGTTTCGGTTTCTCCGGCGGCGTGATTTTCCCGGCGCTGTTGATCGGCGTCCTGTTCGGCGCGCTGTTCGCGCTGCTGGTGCCCGGGCAATTTCTGAACGACTACTCGGGGCTATCGGTATACGCGGTCTGCGGTATGATGGCGCTGATGAGCCCGGTGATCGGCGCGCCGATGACGGCCCTGCTACTCGTATTCGAGCTTACCCGCAGCTACGAAATCACCATCGCCGCGATGGTCGCAATCGTGTTTGCCAACCTGATCGCCCACCAGTGGTACGGCCGCTCATTATACGATTTTCAGCTCGGCGAGCGCGGTATCGACCTGTCCATGGGGCGCGTGCGCGCCTACCTGATGCATCATACCGTCGCCAGTCGCGTCACCGATTCGCTGCCGCTGGTCAAGCCAGGCGCCAGCCTGTTCGAGTTGCGTCAGCGCATGGCGGAGAATTCAACCGCGTCGGCGGTCATTGTCGACCAGGACAACAAATACCTGGGGCTGGTGTCGCAGCCCCAGCTACTCGGACTCGATGACAGCATCAGCGTCGGCTCGATTACGATCAATCCCGCGATCGAGTTTAACGAGGCCACCAGCCTGTGGGATGCGATGGAAACCATGCGCGGTTATATTGGCGAGGCGATACCTGTGATCGATTCCGTCAGCAAACGCTACCTCGGGGCGATACCCGAGGCGGTGATCATCAATGCTTACCTGGACGCGGCCCAGGAATTGCGCCGTGAAGAGTACGAGGTTTGAATTATGGACCTGTATCAGTCAATCGTTAACCAGGTGGCCAATGCCCTCGACGAGGATGTCGGCAGCGGCGACATCAGCGCCGAGCTGATCGACGCCAGGATGCAACTGCAAACCGAATTACTGGTTCGCGAAGACGCCGTGCTATGTGGCTGCGAATGGTTCGACGAGGTTTTCCGTCAGTGCGATGCCGCGATTACCACCCGCTGGCAGGCCCGCGACGGGGACCCTATCGCGGCGGGCAGCATCGTTTGCGAGGTGGCCGGTCCGGCGCGTGGACTGCTGACCGCAGAGCGCAGCGCGCTCAACTTTCTGCAAACCCTGTCGGGCACCGCGACCGTAACCCGGCGTTATGCCAACCTGATCAGGCACACCGGTTGCCGCATTCTGGATACCCGCAAGACCATTCCGCAATTGCGCCTCGCGCAGAAATACGCGGTGCTGTGCGGCGGCGGCGGCAACCACCGCATCGGCCTGTTCGACGCTTACCTGATAAAGGAAAACCATCTCGCCGCCTGCGGCAGCATAGCGCTAGCGGTGACCCGGGCCAGGGAGCTGCATCCGGAGAAACTGCTGGAAGTCGAGGTCGAAAACCTCGAGCAGCTGCAACAGGCGATCGACGCGCAGGTCGACCGCGCGTTGCTCGATAATTTTACCGTGGCGCAGATGAAGCAGGCGGTCGCTCTGAATCAGCAACGGGTCGAACTGGAGGCTTCCGGCAATATCGACGAGTCAAGCCTGGTCGAGGTGGCCGAGACCGGAATCGATTTTATATCCATCGGTGCGCTAACCAAGCATTTGCGCGCTATCGATTTCTCGCTGCGCTACGCCACCGTAAATACCGATTGAACAGCACCGCGTCGGACGACGGCAAACAGGATCACCTGGCCAGGGGAATCCTGGCGTTGATCCTGGCGACCCTGTTCTTTGCCGGGCAGGATGCGATCACCAAGCATCTCACCACCTCCGTGCCGGTGCCGCAACTGGTGTTCGTGCGTTACCTTTTCTTCGCCCTGTTTGCATTGATTTATGCCTCGCGCCAGCGGCCGCTGCGCCAGGCATTCCAGGCGCGCCGCCCGCTGACCCAGTTGTTTCGCGGTTTGCTGATCTGGGCCGAAATCGGGCTGTTTGCCTATGGCCTGCGCTTCCTCGGCATCGCCGAGATGCATTCTATCTTCGCCTGTTTCCCGCTGATCATCACCGCGCTGTCGGTGCCGATGCTCGGGGAAAGCGTCGGCTTGCGGCGCTGGCTCGCGGTTTCTGCAGGCTTTGTCGGTACCCTGATCATCATTCAGCCGGGCAGTGGCATATTCAGCGCGGCCGCCCTGATCGCGCTCGCCTGTGCGTTGATGTTCGCCATCTACAACCTCGTGACCCGCAAGGTTTCACGCGACGACAGTTTCGAAACCTCGTTGCTGTACTTTGGCGTGGTCGGATTTGCCGCTTCATTGACGGTGGTGCCTTTTTACTGGGAACCACTGATGCCCGGAGAACTGATCTGGTTGCTGGTGATCAGCGCCACGTCGATTTGCGGACACCTGTTGCTGATCAAGTCGCTGCAACTCGCGCCCGCGGTAATCCTGCAACCGTTTAACTATTTTATCCTGGTCTGGGCCATGATCATCGGCTACAGCTTTTACGGCGAAGTGCTTGGCACCACAACGCTGGTCGGCGCGGCGCTGGTGGTCGGTAGCGGTATTTACATCGCCAGGCGCGAGTACCTGGTTGCGCGGGCGACGCGGCGGCGACCGCGCAAGGCCCTGTACCCCCCCGAGGCCTGACTATTCTTCAAACCTATAACTGGCGTTGACGAAATCAATTTCCGTCCAGTCCCGTAAAGGTGTATTGTATTGCGATTGTAAATACACCGTGTGAACTTGTCATACGCTACTATAATACGGTATTGACTCTGCTTTTTAGCAAAAAACCGGCGTGAACCAGGAGCCCGAAAATTAACGGTAGCGTTATTCTGATCAACCTGATAGGCGGAGTCGCCCTGCTGTTATGGGGGCTGCGCATGGTGCGTATCGGCGTTTCCGAGGCCTGGGGTAGCGAGATACGGGGCGCTCTCGGCGCCAGCCTGCAGAATCGATTCAAGGCTTTTGCTTCCGGGCTCGGCGTCACCATGCTACTGCAAAGCAGCAGTGCGACGGCACTGCTGACCTCGTCTTTCAGCGGCCAGGGAATCCTGACGACGGCGACCGCGCTCGCCGTATTGCTGGGTGCCGATGTCGGTACCGCCCTGGTCGCGCAGATACTGACCTTCGATTTATCGGCACTGTCCCCGATTTTAATCGCGGTGGGGGTTGCGGTTTTCACCTACTCCCCGGGCGGCCGTGCGCGCGATTGCGGGCGCATCACGCTGGGTATCGGCATGATGCTACTGGCGCTGAAACTGATCGTCGCCGCATCGCTGCCGATGCGCGAATCTTTAATCGTGCAGCAGATTTTCGTCGCGCTCGGCGAAGATCTGGTGCTGGCGATAGTCTTTGCCGCCATCATCGCCTGGGCTTCGCATTCGAGCCTCGCAACCGTGCTACTGGTAATATCGCTGGCGAGCACCAATGCGATCGAGATTACGGTTGCCTTTGCCCTCGTGCTCGGCGCCAATATCGGCAGCGCGATACCCCCGTTCATCGCCACGCTGGGGGCGAGTCGCAGCGCCAGGCAACCGCCCCTGGGCAACCTGCTGTTTCGCATCGCTGGCGTGCTGATCGCGCTACCTTTTCTCGACCTGATCGCGAGCCAGTTCTCCCCGTTCGCTATTGGTAGCGCACGTCAGATCGCCAATTTTCATATGCTGTTCAACGTCTTGCTGGTGGTGCTTTTCCTGCCGCTGATCGATCGCATGGTGGCGTTGACCGAACTTCTGCTGCCGATGGGGGAGCCGGTTAGCGACCCCATGGAACCCAGGGAGCTGGATCGAGGTGCCTTCGAAAACCCGCTGGTGGCGCTGGTCAACGCGGAACGCGAAGTATTGCGCATGGGGGATGTCGTCGAACGCATGCTGCGCAACGCGTTCATCGCGCTCAAGAAAGATGACTACCAGCTGGCGCAGAGAACCCGGGAAATGGACCGGCTGGTGAACGAGTTTTACGATGGCATAAAGCGTTATCTCACCGCGCTCGCGCGCGAGACGCTGGGTGAAAAGGAAAGCAAAAGATGCACCGAAATCCTCAGTTTTGTAACCAACCTCGAGCACATCGGCGACATAATTTCCGGTGACCTGACCCACAACATCATGCGTAAAAAGCTGGTCACCCACAGCAAAATGTCGCTGCAGGACCGCGAGGATTTAAACAGCCTGTATCAGCCGGTAATCAAAACTTTTCAATTGTCGCTAAGCGTGTTCACCTCAGGGGACGTTGCAATGGCGCGTCAGCTGCTGGCGAGGAAATACAAGTTCATCAAACGGGAACGCAAGGCCGTTATGAATCACCTGCAAAAAATCCGCGACGATTCAGCCTACGACTCGCGGCTTAGCGCGATGCAGCTCGACGTCGTGCGCGACCTGAAACGCATCAATTCTCACCTGACCTCGGTCGCCTACCCGATCCTGGAACAGGCGGGTCAGCTGCGCGACCGCCTGCGCCGCAGCAAGCATCAGAGCGCGAAGGGCAGCCGGGTCGCGTCGGCGAACAGGCACTCGCCGAGCACTTGATCCGGCGGGTGGATTATCAATCGGTCGTATCGCTCGACGATGAACGCCCGGAAAGACATGCTTAGGCCAGCAGGCTGCACCTGTACCAGGACCTGAATTCGACGCGTCTACTTTGAACCGAACGGGAGACAACCATGAAACGCTACGCCAAACCTGTACTGATTACGCTGTTGGCCCTGGTCTCGCTGACGGGCCTGGCTTCGGAACAAAAGCAGCGCGCGGCGGATCAGGAGGCGGGGAAATGGCTCGCCCTGGTCGACGGCAGGCAATACCAGGCTTCCTGGGAGCAGGCCGCGACACTGTTTCGCCAGCAGGTTTCCGCCGCGCAGTGGCGTCAGTCGGTGGCCTCCGTGCGCAGGCCGCTCGGCAGCATGATCAGCCGCAGACTGATCGCCGCCACCTATGCCAACAGCCTGCCCGGCGCTCCCGACGGCGAGTACGTGGTGCTGCAGTACCAGACCGAGTTCGAAAACAAGAAGCAGGCTATCGAGACGGTAACCCCGATGCTCGATGACGGACGCTGGCGCGTCTCCGGCTACTACCTGCGCTAATCACCTCGATACGGGGAGGTACCGATGTATGCCTGTCAGCCTCGACGCAAGGTTGTCGGCAAAACCGCATCCAGGACCTGCCGCATGCTGACGATCGATCCGGGCGAGCACGAAATTGCATCGCTTACCGAAAACACGTCGAAAATAATCATTAATGCGGTTACCGGCCGTAACCATGTTATCTGGCAGGAGGTCAAGATGGGGATACTGGCGGCGCGCGCTACTGCAGGAGGTTTCCGCAGAAGCAGGACGCGCCCGCGTTGACGAATGCAAATTGATCGCGGCGGAAATGTAGCAGCCTGCCGGACTAGCGGTTCAGCAAGGCCAGGCGTTCCGGGGTGCCGATATCGACCCAGCCGCCATGGAATACTTCACCGGTTACTCGGTGATCGTCCGCGGCCGCGCGCAGCAGCGGCGCCAGCGCGCGTTTACCCGCGGCGAGCCCGTCGAAAAACTCGCGCTGGTACTGCGCGATACCGCTGAAGGTATAGCGCGGAGAACCATTATTAGCGACCACCGACTGGTCCAGCGTGAAATCGCCTTCGGGATTATGCCCGGGGTTGTCGACCAGTACCAGGTGCGCCCTGCTGTCGATTTGCCGTAACCCGCCAAAGTCGTAATCGGTAAAAATATCGGCGTTGACGACGACGAAGCGTTCCCCCAGCAGCGGTAGCGCCTGCACGATGCCGCCCGCAGTTTCGAGCGCCTCGGCTTCCTCGCTGTATTCGATCTTGAGCCCGAAACCGCGCCCGTCACTGAGCAATCCGCGAATCCGCTCACCGAGCCAGCTCAGGTTGACGACGATATCGGTAAACCCGGCAGCGCCGAGCGCCTCGAGATGATAAACGATCAACGGTTTGCCACGCACTTCGAGTAGAGGTTTCGGCACGGCGTCGGTCAACGGTCGCATCCGCTCGCCGCGCCCGGCCGCCAGTATCATCGCTTTCATGGCCGCTTCACCGCGCCGCGAGCGCCTCGACCCGCTGGCCGAGACCCAGTTGTTCGAGCATCGACAGCAGACCGGCCATCGCGGTTTCACTGGCGCCGACCTGTCGCAGGTATGCGAAGGTGCGCGGAATATCCTTGAGGTAGCCCGATTTACCATCGCGAATGCTAAGCCGCGAAAAAATCCCGATCGCCTTCAGATGACGCTGAATGCCCATCAGGTCGAACCAGCGCAAAAACTGCTCAGCCTCGACCGCGACGAGTCCGTTGACGCGCGCAAGCTCGTAGTAGTCGAGCGCGAGTTGCGCGACGCGTGGCGGCGGCCAGTCGATATAACAGTCGCGCAGCAGAGATACCAGGTCATAGGTGACGGGACCCCTGACCGCATCCTGAAAATCGAGGATACCCGGATTGCCCCGCTCGAGCCGCATCAGGTTGCGCGCATGATAATCGCGGTGCACGAAAACCTGCGGCTGCGCCAGTGCATTCTCGACCAGCACCCGCCGGGTCCCTTGCCATATGGCCTGCTGTTGCCGATCGAGCTCGATGCCCAGCAGCTTGCCCAGAAACCAGTCGCTGAACAGGTCCATTTCCCGGTTCAACAGCGCTGCGTCGTAGGGCGGCAGGTCATCGGCGTCGATCCGCGTTTGCATTGCCAGCAGCGCCGCCAGCGCATCTCCGTAGAGCGTGGCCTCGGACTCGGGTGTCAGCAACGACAGGTAGTCGCTGCTACCGAAATCGGTGAGCACCAGGAATCCCTGCGCGAGGTCCTGCGCGATGATTTCGGGCGCACTGAGGCCGGCACCGCGCAGCTTCTGCGCTACCGCGATGAACTGATCGCAGGGTTCCTGCCGCGGCGGCGCGTCCATGACGATCCAGGAGTCAGCGGCGGTCTGCAGGCGCAAGTAAGCGCGAAAACTGGCGTCCTCAGAGGCGGGGCTCAGGCGATAATCCCGGTAACCCAGCGACGCCAGCCATCGATGCAATTGGGTCGATCTGTCAGTCATTTGGCAGTAACGGCTGCGATCCTGTTAAAAGGCCGGTATTATCCGGTTTTTATTCAGGCAAAGCCATACAACCGATGAGCGCTATCGAAAACCTGCTGCAAGTCATGAAAGATTTACGCGACCCTGAAAACGGCTGCCCCTGGGATATCCGTCAGACCAGCGCATCCATCGCGCCCTATACGCTGGACGAGACCCACGAGTTACTCGATGCGATCGAGCGCGACGATACCGAAAATCTGCGCGAGGAACTGGGCGACCTGCTGTTCAATATCGTGTTTCACGCGCGCATCGCCGAGGAAAAAGGCCAGTTCGATTTCGACGATGTCGCCCAGGGCATTACCGACAAGATGCTGCGCCGCCATCCGCACGTGTTTGGCGACCAAAGCGGCGAACCGGTCAGCGATGAAGACCTGTCGCAACAGTGGCAGGCGCTCAAGCAGCAGGAAAAGTCGCAGCGGCAACCGTCCCCGCTGGGCACCGATTCCGCCTCCAGTTCGGCCATGTATCGCGCCCGCCAGATTCAGCAGGAGGCGGCCGGATTTGGCTTCGACTGGCCCGATATCAACCCGGTTTTCGACAAGCTAGAGGAGGAGCTGGCGGAACTGAAGCACGCCTTCGGCAGCGGTGACAGGGATGCCATCAGCGACGAGCTCGGCGACCTGTTGTTCGTGTGCGTCAACCTCGCTCGTCACGCCGGGGTCAACGCCGAAATGTCGCTGCGTAGAACCAACCGGAAGTTTTTGCGGCGTTTTGCGCACGTACAGAGCCAGATGGCAGCTTCGGGTATCGACATGGACCAGCGGCAGCTCGAAAAGATGGAACAGTTCTGGCAAGAATCCAAGGACCTGGTCGGGTAACGGAAATGACTCGAAGCCGGCTCAAGACGGAACAGCGCATCATCGATGCGGTCGGCACGATATTGCTGGAACAGGGCTACCCGGCGGTCGGCATCAACGCCATCGCGCGCCAGGCAGGCTGCGACAAGGTATTGATTTATCGATATTTTGGCGGATTCGACGAATTGTTGCTGGCGTTTGCAGAAACCACCACGCTGTGGTGGGAGGTCGATGAAATCATTACCGAGACGGCTGCCGATTGCGCGTTGATCGCGCTGCCAGATTTGCTGCAGATCCTGCTCGATCGCTACGTCACCGCGCTGGAATCGCGCCCGCTGGCGCTCGAAATCATGGCCTGGGAAATGTCGGCGCAAAACAACCTGACCAACGCGCTGGCGCGCACCCGCGGGGAACGCGGCATGGAGCTGGTCAAGCGCATTCGCGGTTACTATCAACAGCCGAATATCGATATCGGCGGCATCCTCGGCGTGTTCGGCGCCGCGATCAATTACCTCGTCATCCGCACGCGCAAGCAGCCGCAACAGTACAAGACCGAAGAATGGTGGCGCTTGCAGCAAACGATCGCGAAGCTGCTGCAGGCCTATGCCTGACGATGTGCTGCGCCTGGCGGATATAGACCCCGCTCCGCTGTCGCGCCTGCTGGCGCGCTTCGAACTGCAGCTGCATATCGGTGCGGCCGAAGAGCCGATTCCGGGCAGCTACTGGGGCGACGCGGAAGCCGGATTGCGGGCAAACCGGCTGCATGCTCGTAACGACACCCCGCTGCATTCGATTCTGCACGAGGCCAGCCATTTCATCTGCATGGATTCCGCGCGTAGACGCGGGCTAAATACCGACGCCGGCAGCGACGACGACGAGGAAAGCGCCGTGTGCTACCTGCAAATCCTGCTCGCGGACGAGCTCGACGGGCCGGGTCGCGAGCGCCTGTTTGCGGATATGGATGCCTGGGGCTACAGCTTCCGCCTCGGTTCGAGCAGGGCCTGGTTCGATCAGGATGCCGGGGACGCGCTCGCCTGGCTGGTAGAACGCGGCCTGCTGGACGAGCTGCAACGCCCCCGGTTCCGACTGCGCGCCTGACTAAAGCGGGAAAAGCAGGCCGGAATCGAGCATTTATTGCGCGCTTTGCGCTAAAGATTTGACGCTCCCGACCGATATCACCCATACGAGCATACTCGCGCTTTTGCTCGGTACTGGATTTACGCTTTGCCAAGATTGTAAACAGGAGCAACTGGGTGGACATCGCTACACTTGTCGGATTCTTACTGGCATACGTCATCATCGGTACTGCAATCAGCCTCGGTGGCCCTTTCATACTGTTTGTCAATGCGCCTTCGCTGCTAATCGTGATCGGCGGCACTTTCGCCGTGACCCTGATGCGAATTACGCTGACCAATTTCTTCGGCTCGTTCAAAATCGCGCTCAAGGGATTCTTTTACCGACTCGACGCCCCGCAAAGCCTGATCGAGGAATCGGTCGAACTCGCCAACGTCGCGCGCAAGGAAGGCATACTGGCGCTGGAGGGCCGAGAAATCAGCAACACCTTCCTCGAGCGTGGCATCGGTCTGTGCATCGACGGTCATGCGCCCGAGGTCGTCAAGAACCTGCTGGCCAAGGATATCAACATGTCGATCGAACGGCATACGATCGGGGCCGACATGTT
>Ga0224497_10002537_pt1 | contig 10802 bp, 8 predicted proteins | sample SF_Jul11_sed_USG_4_FD_167970 | JGI IMG/M metagenome (GOLD analysis project Ga0224497, IMG submission 167970) | Sediment microbial communities from San Francisco Bay, California, United States - SF_Jul11_sed_USGS_13 | ecosystem: Environmental > Aquatic > Marine > Sediment | place: USA: California...
CGTTGGCGATCATCTGGCTGTCCGTGCCGCCGAGCAGATCCGGCGTCAGAAACGAGCCCAGCGCGGGAATGAAAGTGATGATGACGCCGGAGATAATTCCCGGCAGCGCCAGCGGTACCATGACTGAAACGAACGTGCGCGCCTGGCCGGCGCCGAGATCGAGACTGGCTTCGAGATAGGAACGGTCCATCCGGTCCAGCGCGGCATAAAGCGGCAGCACCATGAAGGGAAGGTGCACGTAGACGAGACCGAACACCACGGCAAAGTTGTTGTAGAGCAGCTCAAACGGCTGGTATTGTTGGCCGAGAAGGTGGTATTCACCGAGTCCCACGAAAACCAGCAACACGTTCGCCTTTTCCCACAGCCACTCTACGGTAAAGTTCATGAAGCCGCGGGTCCTCAGTACCGCAATCAGCGCATAGGTCCTGATCAGCAGGTTGGTCCAGAAAGGCAAAATAACGAGCAGCAAAAGAATGCCCTTCCACCGCTGAGAAGAAAAAGTGATAGCAATGGCAAGCGGAAACCCGGCCGCAAGGCAAACCAAGGTGGTGAGGCCGGCGAACCAGAAAGATTTGAGAAAAATTTGCAGATAGAGCGGGTCGAGGGCGCGGGCGTAGTTGTCGAAGGTCCAGGTGATGGCAATGTCGACGATGCCCCGCTTCTCGCCGAAACTGAAAATCCAGATCAGCGTCAGCGGAATGATAAAGAACACCAGCAGCCAGACGGTCGGCGGTATCGCGACAATCCAGAAGACAAGAGGGTTCTTGCGCCAGCTTTCCAAGCGGATTCCCCGCAATCAAAGGGTGGCCCGTTGCGGGCCACCCTTATGAGACAGACGTGTTACGCCGCCTGGATTCGGGTCCAGGTTTCGTCGATCAGACGCTGGTAGTCTTCGCCCTTGTAGATGGACGCTTCGGACTTCCGGGTCACCTCATCCGGCGGGAAAATAGCGGGGTTGTCCCGGTATTCGGGCGGCAGCTTGGCCTTTGCCGCCTTGTTCGGCGTTGCGTACTGGATGAAATCCGCAATCTCCGCGCCGGCATCCGCGTCGAGAATGAAGTTGATCAGCGCGTGCGCGTTGTTCGGATGCGGCGCACCCTTGGGAATGCACAGGCAATCCTGCCACAGCAGACCGCCTTCCTTAGGCACCACGTAAGCGATATCTTCATCCTCGTCCATCACCTGAAGAATGTCGCCGTTCCACTCCATGGTGAGATCCACCTCGCCGGATGCGAGTAGATCCTGTCCGTTGTCTTCAGCAAATACTTTTATGTGAGGCTTCTGTTTGATCAACATCACTTCGACTTTCTTGATCAGAGCGGGATCCGTCGAGTTGAGTGGATAACCCATGTACTTGAGTCCCATCTGAATAACCGCGCCGCCGTCTGCGAGCAAGGCGATACGACCGGAGTATTGGTCCGAGTCATATAGCCACTTCCAGCTGTCCGGCACGCTCTTGACCTTGGACTTGCGGTAGCCGATGCCGATGGTGCCCCACATGTAGGGCAGGCTGAACTTGCGGCCGGGGTCGAAAGCGGCGTCGCGGAAAACCGGATCGATATTGCTGATATTCGGGATCTTGGAGTGGTCGATGGGAACCAGCATGTTCGCCACGATCATGCGCTCGACGTAGTCGTTCGTCGGGACGATGAGATCGTAGCCGGGGTTGCCTTCCTTGAGCTTGGCAAACAGTTCGTCGTTGTCGGCAAAGAGATCCATCTTGACCTCGATGCCCGAAGCCTTTTCAAAGTCTGCCAGCGTCGTCTCGCCAATGTAGGTGTCCCAGTTGTAGAAATTGAGCTTCTTTTCTTCGGCAGAAAAGCCTTGGCGGGGTATGAAGCTGACGCCCGCGGCGACGGCTCCCATTCCGGCAAGAAAGCCCCGGCGGGACACGCCAGGTTTCATGATTCGTTTCATTTCCCTCTACCTCCTTAATTTGGGAGTTTTATTCGGAAGCCGCGTCATTCGAGAAACCCGGCTAGTTTCACCATGCCTAAGTGACAAATCAAGGGCGCCTTGGCCGGGGCCGATTAGAGCCCGATATCCTGTGCCGTCAGGTCCAGGCAGCGCCGCGCCTTCTCGATCAGCTCGTCAATCTGTTCCGGCGTTATCACGAGCGGCGGCGACAGGATCATTGAGTCCAGCACGGCGCGCATCACCAGGCCGTTGTCGAAGCAGTAGTCGCGGCAACGGCTGCCCAGATCGCCGTCATTCTCAAAGCCCCTGCGGCGGGATTTGTCGCCCATCAGCTCGATGCCCCCCAGAAGGCCGATGCCCCGGATCTCGTCCACCAGCGGGTGGTCGCCGAGCTCGCCCAGCCGCTTCTGAAAGTACGGCGCGGTCTCTTTTTTCACCCGGTCTACGATACCTTCGTCGCGGAGAATGCGAATGTTCTCCGCCGCCACAGCGGCGGCCACCGGGTGGCCGGAGTAGGTGAAGCCGTGGAAGAATTCTCCACCCTTGTCCACCATCACGTCGACGATCCGGTCGCTCACCATGACGCCGCCAATGGGCAGATAGCCGGATGAAAGCCCCTTGGCCATGGGCATAAGATCCGGCTTGAGGCCGTAATAGTCGCTGCCGAACCATTCTCCGGTGCGGCCGAATCCGGTTATGACTTCGTCCACCACCAGCAGGATGTCGTATTTCTCGCAGATACGGCAAATCTCCGGCCAGTAGGTCTCGGGGGGAACGATGACGCCGCCCGCCCCTTGAATTGGCTCGGCGATGAAGGCGGCGACGTTATCCGGTCCGACCCGGTTGATCTTCTCCTCCAGCCAGCCGGCCGCCTTGCGCCCGAACTCGTCCGGAGACAGACCGCCCCCCAGCTTGTACCAGTAGGGCTGCTCGATGTGCTCGATGCCCGGAATGGGCAGGCCGCCCTGGGCATGCATGGGAGTCATGCCGCCAAGGCTTGCGCCCGCCACCGTGCTGCCGTGGTAGGCGTTCTTTCGGCTGATGATGGTGTGGCGCCAGGGCTTGCCCAGGAGATCCCAGTAGCGCCGTACCATGCGCACGACGGTGTCGTTCGCCTCGGAACCGGAGTTGGTGAAAAAGACGTGATTCAGGTTTTTCGGTGTGACCTCGGCCAGCAGGGCGGAAAGCTCCACCGCGGGCGGGTGGGTAGTCTGAAAGAAGTTGTTGTAGAAAGGCAGCGATTCGAGCTGGCGGCAGCCGGCTTCGATGAGTTCCTTTCTGCCGTAGCCCAGGTTCACGCACCACAGCCCCGCCATCCCGTCCAGGATCTTGTTGCCCTCCGAGTCCCACAGGTACACACCTTCGGCCCGGGTAATGATGCGGCTGCCTTTCTTGGCCAGAGCCTTGTAATCGGTGAACGGATGCAGGTGGTGCGCCGTGTCCAGGCGTTGCCACTCGGCGGTGGGGCGGTTATGGGTACGGTGGGTCACGGGTTGATATTCCAGCAGCATTCAGGGCCGAGCAGGACTATAGAGCCGGTCTTTGGAAAAGTCGATTATGCAAAGCGCACTATCACGATGTGGTTTTTTTCTGCTAGAAACACCACTGGGATTTTGTTCAAAGGTTATGAGTCGCGACTTGATCAAAGGTACCATTCGAATTCCCGGGGAAAGGTTTCACCCATGAAGGCGTCGAATTCCGCCTGTTTTACCTGGGCATAAATCTTCGGGTAATCGGCGCCGAGATAATCCGGCAGAATTTTCGCGTTTTCGATGGCGCGAATGGCCTCCCAGGGGGTCAGCGGAAGCATTGCATCGACCTCGGCGCCGGCGTTTCCCGAGTGCTTCGCGCCCGGGTCCAGCTTGTTAATCAAGCCGTAGTGAACGCCCGCCAGAACGGCCGCCATGACCAGATAAGGATTGGCCTCGGCGCCGGCGACGCGGTGCTCTACGCGGCGGCTCTCACCGTCGTGGACGGGCAAGCGGAATGCGACGGACCGATTGTTTTCTCCCCAGTCCGTGGTCACCGGAACGAACTGATCCGGTTTGAAGCGGCGGTAGACGTTGATGTTGGGCGCGAATATGGCCATGGCTTCAGCCATGGTGGCTTTGAGTCCTGCGATAGCGTGGCCGAGAATTGCGTCGCCGTTCTTAAATTTAGGATCGAATACGTTCTCCCCGCCGTCGTTTTGAAGACTCAAGTGAATGTGCAGTCCGCTTGCCGACTGATCCGCAAACGGTTTGGACATGAAGGTTGCATCCAATCCTTCTGATCGGGCCACGCCCTGCACCACGCGGCGCAGAAGCGCGCCATCGTCGGCGGCGCGCACCGGGTCGTCCCGATGCTCGAGGTTCAGCTCGAATTGCCCGGCGCCGTATTCGCTGATCATCGTGGTGCTAGGAATTCTCTGCGCTTCGCAGGCGCGCTCCAAGGCGGACAGTACGCCATCGAACTCGTCCAGCTTGGCAAGCGAAAGGACCTTGCCCTGGGATTCCGCAGCACGGGTTCGCGGCGATAACGCGCTGCGGGGAAGAGTCGAGTCGTCGCGCCGGGCTTCGATCAAGTAAAACTCGAGCTCCACGGCGACGACCGGTTTGACGCCCAGCTCGCCGAAACACGCCGCGACCCGTTCGAGCACGTGGCGTGGCTCGTACCATAAAGGTGCGCGGTCTTTGGCGCTTTGGTACTGGCAAAGTACCTGGGCGCGGCCCGGACCCATCCAGGGTACCGGCGCCAGCATGCCGCTGACGGGGACCGCGAAGGCATCGGGATCGCCGTCGGAGAAGCCGTGACCCATGGGATCCGCCGTGTTTCCCAGAACGTCCACCAGCTGCATCGCCGCGCACACGGGCGTTCCCGTCGTATACAGCTTTTCCATGTGGGAGCGCGGCAGCCGTTTGCCGATGGCGTTACCGCATAGATCGATAACGAAAGCATCCAGGTGGGTGATTGCCGGATGCTTCTCCAAGAACGCGTGAAGCTCGGTCACTTCGGCGGTCTTTCGGTGTTCCATCTCTGTACTCGTGGTCTGAAATGAACGGCGTCGGCACCCGAACACTAAACGTAAACGTGCGGCCCAGCGTCCGCGTGACCGCCGCTACGCAGCGCCACGCTCAAACGTTCAGCAGCAGGTGCTCCCGCTCCCAGGAGGTGATCACTCTGAGAAAGCTCAAGAACTCTGTTTCCTTCACCGCGATGTAGGCGGTGACGAACCGCTCCCCGAGGATTTCGATCAGCGGCTCGCATTCGCGTAAGTTTCCGATCGCTTCTTCCAGGCTCCGAGGCAGCTCGAAGGGAAGCTCGTAAGCGCTGCCTTGGAGGGGATTCGTTGGCTCGAGTCCCTGCACCATACCTAAATAACCGCAGGCTAAAGACGCGGCGATGGCGAGATAAGGGTTCGAATCCGCCCCGGCAACCCGATTCTCCAGCCGCGTGTTCTCGGGCTCGGAAAACGGCACGCGAAGCCCGGCAGTGCGGTTGTCATGGCCCCACTGCACGTTGATGGGCGCTGCCATGAATTTCGTGATGCGGCGATAGGAGTTGACGTTTGGCGCGAAGAATGACATCGCAGCCGGAAGATACGTTTGCAAACCCGCGATGTGCGACAGAAAGAGCTTGGACAGCTTGCCGTTGTCACCAGCGAATACGTTCTTACCTGTGGCTTTGTCCAACACGCTCTGGTGGACGTGCATGGCGTTGCCGGGTTCACGCGCCATGGGCTTGGCCATGAAGGTGGCATACATGTTGTGGCGCATGGCGACCTCACGCACGGTGCGTTTGAACAGAAACGCCTGGTCGGCCAGATCCAGCGCGTCGCCGTGCTGCAGATTGATTTCCATCTGCGCCGCGCCGGACTCGTGAATCAGGGTATCGAGCTCGATCTCCTGCGCCTCGCAAAAGGCGTAAACGTCTTCAATGAGCGGCTCGAATTCCGCCAGTGCGTCAATGCCGTAGGACTGCCGCCCGGTTTCGGCGCGGCCTGAGCGGCCGATGGGAGGCTCCAGCGGATAATCCGGATCGGTATTGGGCTTGACCAGGTTGAACTCGAGCTCCGGCGCAACCACCGGCACCCAGCCCCGTTCGGCGTAAAGCTCTAGGATCCGCCTCAAGATATAACGCGGCGCCGTGTCGACCGGCTTGCCGTCGGAGTAAAAGCAATCGTGGATGATCTGAGCGGTCGGCTCCCTCGCCCAGGGCACCCGGCGTATGGTGTTGGCATCGCCTCTGAGCACCATGTCGATGTCCGCGGGATGCACGGCGCTCTGGTCCAAGGGATAGTCGCCGGTGATGGTCTGCAGGATCAGCGCCTCCGGCATGCGCATGCCTTCCTCCCGGCAGTACTTCTTTGCCGGCATGATCTTGCCGCGCGCCACGCCGGCCATATCCGGCATCAGCGCTTCGACTTCCGAAATGTTTCGCTCTTCACACCACTGCGTGATCGAGGTCATGACTCGAAGATCCTTTGGCGCGGCTACGGCAAGCTTCACCGAACGCCTCAAAAAGTTTTTTTGAAAAGCTGTTTTCCATCACCCGCCACTCCGGATGCCACTGAACGGCTAGAGCGAACGCGGCGGCACCTTCGACACGGTAGGCTTCAACCAGGCCGTCGTCGGCGACGGCTTCGACGATCAAGCCGCTGCCGAGACGATCGACGCCTTGAGAGTGCAGCGAGTTGACCTCCACTTTGGAAGCGCCCGCCAGCTTCTCTAGAACGCCGCCCTTTGTGAGCGTCACCGTGTGCGCGGGTTCGTATTGCTTCTCCAGCGGCAGGGCGTTGTCTTCCCGGTGGTCGCCGAATCCCACGACTTCCTGGATCCTCTGGTGCAGCGTGCCGCCGAAGGCGACGTTCATTTCCTGAAAACCTCGGCAGATGGCGAGCACAGGAACCCCGCGCTCCACTGCCCGGACGATCAGCGGCAGGGTGGTCGCATCCCGGTGAGGGTCGTGAAGAATATCGGCAATGTGCAGGCCGCCGTATCGACGCGGCTCCACGTTGGAAGGGCTACCGGTCAGCATCAGGCCGTCCACGGACTCGAGCACGGTGTCGAAATCGAGGCCCTCCCCGAGCGCGGGTATGAGCAGGGGCAGCCCGCCCGCCGCCGCGTTGATGGCGGTGACGTACTTCTCGCCCACGGCGTGAAACGGGTGCGGGGGAATAAATTTCCGGCAGGCAGGAATGCCGATGACGGGCCTACGTGGGCTCATGGACCTGTCTCACAAAAAAGGCTGAAAACTGACGTTCGGACGACCGGCTTCAGGCGGCCTTGAAGGGGCGGCGAAGTGTGCGCGCTGTGCGCGGCGGGTAGTCAAACGGTCCTCATTTGTCCGCTAAAAACAGAAAGATACCGCGGCAGCGGGGGAATTTCCACCAGCGCCCGGGTGACTCGGGCAGGGAGGAAGCAAAGGCTTAGGCGGGCTCAGGTCGCCTGGACTGGTATTCCTCGGGGAAGCGTTCGAGGCCGTCGTCGATATCCACCCAGTCCACTTTGGTGGAGACGTACACGTGGGCCGACGGCGCCCGATCGATGGGCCCGTCCACCAGGGCCCGGACGATGTCGATCTGATCCGGCCACTTGCTGGATTCGAAAAAAAGCTGGGTGCCGCAGGTGTTGCAGAAGGCGCGACGGCCGTGATCGGATGAATCGCGCCAGCGGACAGTGGCTTCACCTTGAGTCAGTCGAAGCTGATCTTTGCCTACGCCGAACCAGGTGACGAAGGGCGCGCCGTGGGCCTTGCGGCACAGCGTGCAGTGACAGTGCAAACACCAACGCGTCGGCGGGGTCACTTCGAAGCCGACGGCACCGCAAAGACACGCTCCGTGAAAAGCTTTGGCTGCGCTCATGGATGAATTCTGGCCACCCGTATGGGGCGCTGGCAAGGTCCAGGCGGGGGCCGCGGTCGGTCAGTGCGGTAAATCTTGCGGTCTGGTCTTTTCAAGACTCAGCCTCTAAATTGCGGGTTTTCCCAAAGCAAAAAATGAACCGTCTCGGAGGCGATCATGGCCGGCCAGCTCAACCGATTCAGCTCCAGAATTACCCAGCCCAAGTCCCAGGGCGCGTCTCAGGCGCAGCTTTTTGCCACCGGATTCACCGACGAGGACCTGAACAAGGCCCAGGTGGGGATCGCCAGCGTCTGGTACGAAGGCAACAACTGCAACATGCACCTGCTGGATCTCGCCGCCAAGGTGAAGGAGGGCGTCGAGGCCGCAGGTTTAAAAGGCATGCGCTTCAATACCATCGGCGTTTCAGACGGCATGTCCATGGGCACCGAGGGCATGAGCTTTTCCCTGCAGTCCCGCGATCTCATCGCCGACTCCATCGAGACCATTACCCGCGGCCAGTGGTACGACGCCAACATTTCCATCCCCGGCTGCGACAAGAACATGCCCGGCTGCCTCATGGCCATGGGCCGCATGAACCGGCCGGCGCTGATGGTTTACGGCGGCACCATTCGCCCAGGCAAGTCCGACGGCGACACCATCGACATCGTCTCTGCGTTCCAGAGCTACGGCGAATTCATTGCCGGAAAGATCAGTGAAGAAAAGCGCAGCGACATCGTGCACCACGCCTGTCCCGGCGCCGGCGCCTGCGGCGGCATGTATACCGCCAACACCATGGCCTCGGCCATCGAAGCAATGGGTATGTCGCTGCCCTACAGTTCGTCCACGCCGGCAACGGATCCAAAAAAGCTGGAAGAATGCGTCGCGTCGGGCAAGGCGATCCGAAACCTGATGGAAAAAGACATCAAGCCGCGCGACATCATGACCCGCGACGCATTCGAAAACGCCATGGTCATCGTCATGGCGCTGGGCGGTTCCACCAACGCGGTGCTGCACCTCATCGCCATGGCGCGATCGGTGGACGTCGATCTCACCATCGACGACTTCCAGGCGATCAGCGACCGGGTGCCTTTCATCGCTGATTTAAAGCCTTCCGGCAAGTACGTAATGGAAGATGTGCACAACGTGGGCGGCGTTCCCGCGGTGATGAAGTACCTATTGGAAAAAGGTTTTCTTAAGGGCGACTGCTTGACTGTTACCGGCAAAAGCGTGGCAGAGAATCTTGTTGACCTACCGGGCTTGAGCGAAGGGCAGAAAGTCATTTACCCAGTAGAAAAACCCATCAAGCCGAGTGGCCATATCACCATCTTGAAAGGCAATTTCGCCCCGGGCGGCGCGGTGGCCAAAATCACTGGAAAGGAGGGCCTGAAGTTCAGCGGCCCTGCCAATGTCTTCGATTCGGAAGAGGACATGCTCAAAGCGCTGGAGGAGAACAAGATCAAGAAAGGCCAGATCCTCGTCATCCGCTACGAAGGCCCCAAGGGCGGCCCCGGCATGCCGGAGATGCTCACGCCCACCTCCGCCATCATGGGCGCAGGCTTAGGCAAAGACGTGGCGCTGATCACCGATGGACGATTCTCCGGCGGATCCCACGGCTTCATCATCGGCCACGTGGTGCCGGAAGCCCAGGAGGGAGGTCCCATCGGCCTGGTCAGGAACGGCGACGTGATCACCATCGACGCGAATACCAACTCCATCTCCGTCGATGTCTCCGACGAGGAAATCGAAAAGCGCCGCAAGGCCTGGACGATGCCGCCTTATAAAGAGAAGCGCGGCACGCTCTACCGCTACATCAAGACGGTGAAGAACGCCTCGGAAGGCTGCGTTACCGACGAGTAGTCCGCGGCTGTCGTCTTCGGGGCGGGCATCTGGACAAATTCCCGTTCAATCCAGCGGGCCGCGCACGCCGCGCTCAAGCTGGATCATGATCCGCCTCCACGTGATTCATCCTTCCTTGGAGTCGGAAAAGCGATCGTCCCTAAGTCGGACTAAACTCTATTATGATGTTGATAGTAATGCTAGATATTGAATCAACACGTTCTAAAGTCGTATCGCAATCCGGCTTTTTATCGTCCTACTATTAGTTATGTTTATTGCTAGAGCAAATTACTAAAATAAGGAGAAACAATGCCTCAATACATTATTACTTATCTAGGCGGCGATAAGCCATCTAGCCCAGAGGAAGGTAAGCAGCATATGTCGAAATATAGAGCTTGGTTATCTTCATTGGGCGACTCAGCAGTTAGTCCTGCTAATCCGCTTAAGAATACGGTCACAGTAAACTCTGATGGTACTGTTACCACTGGAGGCACAACGTCGATGTCTGGTTTCACAATAATTGAAGCTGATTCTATGGAAGCGGCGCTGTTAATTGCAAAGGCTTGTCCTTTTCTCGATATTGGCGGTTCACTTGAGGTGTCAGAGTTAATACAGATGCCAGGCCAAAAATAAACATAACAATTGAATTCACTCGGATCGCAGAAAGCGCCGCTCGTGCTTCGCTCTGCTTTTAGCGTCCGGTGATGCGAAGCGTTAAACGGCCGGTCGATGAACAATAAGCGAATCACAATGCGGGTTAAGAGAGTGTACGGAGAACCGGAAGAGGCGGACGGACGTCGTATTCTGGTTGACCGATTGTGGGCGCGTGGGCTTTCTAAGGAGAAAGCCAAGGTGGATATCTGGGCAAAGGAGATTTCTCCTTCCACAGAGCTGCGGCGCTGGTATGGACATGATCCAAATAAATGGGCCGAGTTCAGAAGCCGGTATGCTGCAGAATTGGACGCTAACCCTGAGGAAGTTGAGGCGATTGTGAGGGAGGTTCAGGCGGGCATCGTTACGTTTCTATACAGTTCAAAAGAAGAGCGAATGAACAATGCGGTCGCTCTGAAGAAATACATAGAGTCATTAATAGATGCTAAAGCCGGATAACGAAATCAAGATGTCGGATCCTGAGGGATCCCCACAAAATGTGACCTCATGCTGGCACCTGTGAGATCACATCCTGGTTGAGTAGTCGTATGGCGACGCGTAAGTCGCCAACCGTTAC
>Ga0224497_10002538_pt1 | contig 10800 bp, 6 predicted proteins | sample SF_Jul11_sed_USG_4_FD_167970 | JGI IMG/M metagenome (GOLD analysis project Ga0224497, IMG submission 167970) | Sediment microbial communities from San Francisco Bay, California, United States - SF_Jul11_sed_USGS_13 | ecosystem: Environmental > Aquatic > Marine > Sediment | place: USA: California...
GCCGACCTTCACCCCCAGCTCTATCTTCAGACCCTGTTGCGTGAAAACCTTGAACGCTTCCTTGGCAACGGAGGTATCAGCTGCGCCGAGAAAGTTCGGCAGCGCTTCGAGCACGGTCACGTCCGAGCCTAGGCGGCGCCACACCGAGCCCATCTCTAGGCCAACCACGCCCGAGCCGATGACGCCGAGCTTGGCTGGCACGGCGGCCAGGCGCAGCGCGCCATCGTTGGAGAGTATGCTTTCTTCGTCAAATGGGGCGCCGGGTAACGCACGGGCGTTGGAGCCGGTGGCGACGATGATGTGTTTGGCGGCGAGCAAGGTTTCTTCTTTGCCTTCTACTTTGATCTCGTAGCCATCATCGACGGCGCGCACAAACGAGCCACTGCCGTGGAAGAAAGTGACCTTGTTCTTCTTGAAGAGATACAGGACGCCGTCATTGTTTTGCTTGACGATGTCACCCTTGCGGCCGAGCATTTTGGCAACGTCGATCTTCAAGTTCGATAAGCCGATGCCGTGATCGGCAAAGCGGTGCTGTGCGTGTTCGTAGTGCTCCGACGATTGCAGCAGCGCTTTGGAAGGGATGCAACCCACGTTGGTGCAGGTGCCGCCCGGCGCCGGGCCGCCCGCGGCGTTTTCCCACGCGTCGATACAAGCCGTATGCAGGCCGAGCTGTGCGGCGCGTATGGCGGCGATGTAGCCGCCCGGGCCGCCGCCGATGACGATGACATCGAATGGGTTGGTGCTCATGCGTTGGTCCTATTCACGAATAGGTTCTAAATATCAAACAACAGGCGCGCTGGGTCTTCCAGCGCTTCTTTGATCGCGACCAGGCCGAGCACCGCTTCGCGCCCGTCGATGATGCGGTGGTCGTAACTCAGCGCCAGGTAGTTGACGGGGCGCACTACCACCGCGCCGTTTTCGACCACCGCTCGGTCTTTGGTGGCGTGCACGCCCAGAATCGCGCTCTGCGGTGGGTTGATGATGGGCGTGGAAAGCATAGAGCCAAAGACACCGCCGTTGCTGATCGAAAAAGTGCCGCCGCTTAATTCTTCGAGCGAGAGCTTGCTCTCCTTGGCTTTGAGCCCGAAGTCGGCGATTTTCTTCTCGATATCGGCAAAGCTCATCTGGTCGGCATTGCGCAAGATGGGTACCACCAGTCCGCGTGGCGATCCTACGGCGATGCCGATGTCGAAGTAGCCGTGGTACACGATGTCGTTGCCGTCGACGCTGGCGTTGATGATCGGGAACTTTTTGAGCGCTGCCACCGATGCCTTGACGAAAAAGCTCATGAAGCCGAGTTTGGTGCCATGTTCCTTCTCGAACTTTTCCTGAAAGCGCTTGCGCATTTCCATCACCGGGGCCATGTTGACCTCGTTGAAAGTGGTCAGTATCGCGTTGGTGGCCTGCGATTGAAGCAGGCGCTCGGCGATCCTGGCGCGCAGACGGCTCATCGGGACGCGCTGTTCAGCGCGGTCTCGCAAGTCTGCCGCTATCGGCGCAGCCACCGGTGGTAGCGGCTTGACGACCGCGGCGACCGCAGGCGCGCCGCTCGGCGCGGCGTTCGCGGCCAACGCATTCAACACATCGCCCTTGGTCACGCGGCCGTCTTTGCCGGTACCGGCCACCGACCCTGGGGCGAGCTTGTTGTCGGCGATCAATTTGGCTGCGGCCGGCATGGCTGCAGTGCTCTTGGCGCTTTCGGCAGCGGGGGCGGCCACGGCAGCGGGAGAGGCTTTGGCCGTCGTTGGGCTCGCGCTGGCAACGCCTTCGGTATCGATGCGGGCGATGACTTCGTTGCTGACGCAACTCTCACCGTCTTTCTTGACCAACTCTGTCATCACGCCGGCACTCGGCGCGGGTACTTCAAGTACCACCTTGTCCGTCTCTATCTCGACCAGGAGCTCGTCCAACGCAACCGGCTCGCCCGGCTTCTTCTTCCATGTCAGCAAGGTGGCTTCGGCCACCGACTCGGAGAGTTGCGGTACTTTGACTTCTGCGATGGTCATTGTTGATGCTTTCAGTGTTTAGTCGAAGGTGAGGCTACGCGCAGCCTTACTTGGTCAGAACAAAGCCTTTGAGTTTGCCGAACGCTTGCTCCAGCAACGCTGCTTGTTGCTCCTGATGCAAGTGGTAGTAACCCACCGCGGGCGAGGCCGAGGCCTGTCTGCCGGCATAGCCACGCTTTTGCCCTTCGTCCATGTTCTCGTAGATGTAGTGCTGCACATAAAACCATGCGCCCTGGTTTTGCGGCTCGTCTTGGCACCACACCACCTCGCTCAGGTGGGGGTATTGCTTCAACTCGGCGGTAAAGGCCTTGTGCGGGAAGGGGTAGAGCTGCTCGACGCGCGCGATGGCGACGTCCAACCGTTTCTCTTGCTGGCGCTTTTTGACCAGGTCGTAGTACACCTTGCCTGAGCACGCAATCAAGCGCTTGACCTTGCTAGCATCGACTTCCGCGCTGGTTTCGCCGATCACAGTTCTGAACTCGCCGCTGGTGAACTCGTCGATCGGCGAACTCGCGTCTTTGGCGCGCAGCAGCGACTTGGGCGTCATGATGACCAGCGGCTTTCTGAACATGCGCACCATCTGACGGCGCAGCACATGAAATATCTGACTGGCCGACGTGGGTTGAACGATTTGCATGTTGTTGTCCGCCGCGAGTTGCATGAAGCGCTCCAAGCGCGCCGAACTGTGCTCGGGCCCCTGGCCTTCGTATCCATGCGGCAGCATCAGGGTCAAACCGTTGGCGCGGCCCCACTTGACTTCACCCGAAGCGATGAACTGATCGATCACTACCTGTGCGCCGTTGACGAAGTCGCCGAACTGTGCCTCCCAAATCACGAGCGTGTTCGGATCGGAACTGGCGTAGCCGTACTCGAAACCGAGCACGGCTTCTTCGGACAACAGCGAATCGATGACAACGAACGGCGCCTGGTCTGCGGCGACATGCCCCAAAGGCGTGAAGGTGCCTTCGTCCCATTTTTCGCGGTTCTGATCGTGCAACACAGCGTGGCGGTGCGTGAAGGTGCCGCGCCCGCAATCCTCACCCGACAGGCGCACCGCGTAACCGTTGGCGACCAGCGAGGCAAAAGCCAGGTGCTCGCCCATTCCCCAGTCGATGTTGGTTTCCCCCCGGCCCATCGCGGCACGGTCGGTCAGCACTTTCTCGACCAAGGGGTGCACCTTGAAGTTGGGCGGCACCGTGGTGATGCGTTCGGCCAGGCGGGTGATTTCGGTCAAGGGCAGGGCCGTGTCCGCCGAATCCGTCCACTTCTTGTTCAAGAACGGGGCCCAGTCCACCGCGTACTTGCTCTTGTAATTTGTCAACACCGGGTCGTAGGTGTTTTTGCCCAGGTCCATCGCTGCGCGAAAAGCTTTGGCCATGGCATCGGGCCCGTCCTCCGGCAAGACGCCTTGCGTGACGAGTTTGTCGCCATAGAGCTTACGGGTACCCGGATGGGTGCCGATTTTCTTGTACATCAGCGGTTGGGTGAGCGCTGGCGTGTCTTGCTCGTTGTGGCCGAGCTTGCGAAAGCAGACGATGTCAATCACCACGTCTTTGTTGAACTCTTGCCGGTAATCGAGCACCATCTGCGTAGCCAGCACCACGGCTTCGGGGTCGTCGCCGTTGACGTGCAATACGGGGGCTTCGACCATCTTGACCACGTCGGTGCAGTACAGCGTCGAACGGGCGTCGCGCGGGTCGCTGGTGGTAAAGCCAATCTGGTTGTTGATCACCACGTGCACCGTGCCGCCGGTGTAGTAGCCGCGGGTCTGCGCCAAGGCCAGGGTTTCCATCACTACGCCCTGGCCGGCAAAAGCCGCGTCGCCGTGCACGATGACCGGCAGCACCGTGTTGCCACGCGTGTCGCCGCGACGGTCCAGACGTGCTTTGACGGAACCTTCGACCACCGGGTTGACGATTTCAAGGTGCGACGGGTTGAAGGCCAAGCTCAGATGGACTGGCCCGCCGTCTGTGGTCACGTCGCTGGAAAAGCCCTGGTGGTACTTCACATCGCCTGACGGCAAGTCGGCGGGCGCCGTGTGGTCGAACTCGGCGAACAAACCGGCTGGGCTTTTGCCCAATGTGTTCACCAGCACGTTCAGACGCCCGCGATGTGCCATGCCAATGACGACTTCTTGTATGCCCTTATCGCCGGAGCGTTGCACCAGCTCATCCATACAGGCGATGAAACTCTCGCCGCCTTCGAGCGAAAAGCGCTTCTGGCCCACGAACTTGGTGTGTAGATAGCGCTCAAGGCCTTCGGCGGCGGTCAACCGCTCAAGAATGCGCTGCTTCTTTTCAGCGCTGAAGTTGGGTTTGGCGCGGATGGTCTCCAGGCGTTGTTGCCACCAGCGCTCTTCTTTGGGATCGGTGATGTGCATGTACTCTGCGCCTATCGATCCGCAGTAAGTCTCGCGCAGCGCCTGCAAAATCTCGCGCAGCGTCATGCTTTCTGCCTTGGAGACATAGGTGCTGCTGGCGCTGAACACCATGTCCATGTCGGACTCGCTCAAGTCGTAGAACGCCGGTTCCAACTCTGGAATCTTCGGTCGCTCTAAACGCTTCAATGGGTCGAGGTCGGCCCAGCGCGATCCAAGAAAGCGGTAGGCCGCTATCAGAGATTGCACGTGAACCTGCATGCGCGCTACCGCCAAGTCGGCGCTGCTGGCCTTGTTGCCGAAGGACTTTGCCTTGGCGCGCTGTGCGAAAGACTCGATCACCGGCGCGTGCGCCACGTCGGGTGCGCCGCTGCCGTCTGCGGCCGCGACGTTTTGAAGCGAGTCGAAGTAAGCGCGCCAACCGTCGGCGACGGAACCCGGATTGTCCAGGTAGGCTTCGTACATCTCTTCGACGTAGGGGGCGCTGCCCCCAAACAGGTGTGAGTTCAACCTGTACTGCTGCATCATTTCGCTCACCTCTAGCACCGGTCTGCGGCGCTCTAGTGGGTACAAAACCTTCCGCGACACGGCTGCACCGGTTAGCGGACTAGCGGCCCGTCTTGGCAAAACACGCGAAAGGCGGGAACGAACTACAGATCTAAACCCAACAATGTAACACCGTCACGCAAGCTGGTACGCCCACGGATAGAAGGGGAATACCGCCGTTATCGCCGGATTGCCGGTTGGCTTAGGGTGAGAACCTGTGGCTCCGCAGCGTATGAGTCACCGCGTCATTCACATCCACAGCCAGGCGCCGCCCAAGCCCGGCTGGGGCGAGGCGTGCAATGGTTGTGGCGTGTGTTGCCTGCTGCAACCATGCCCCGTGGGCGTGCTCGTGAGCCGGCGCCGCCACGGTGCGTGCACCGCATTGGTATGGCAACAGGCCGAGGGCCGCTACCTTTGTGGCATACTCGCCACCCCGCGGCGCTACACGGGTTTGGTTTGGCCGTGGGCGCAAAAGGTGGCTGCGCGTCTGACGCGACGCATGATTTCCGCCGGCCGCGGTTGCGATTGCGACGTTGAACCCGAAGCTGAAGTTGAACAAAAAACGGGCTAGCGTCAAGTGGTATTGGAGTGAGTGATGCGGGGGTAGTGACAACGCGGGCGTAACGACGCCGGCGGTGGGGTATGGCGCCCCATAGTGCAACCCAGCTGACACCTAAGTTTGGTGTGACGCCGTGATGAGGCAAGTGTCGTCGTCTGCACACTTGCAAGGTTCCAACTGGTTAGGTTCAAAGTCTCCATCGACGCAAGTTGCGCTGGAGACTTTACTTTGCCGTTTGTTGCAATAACTACACAATTAAAAGGTCAGTCATGAAAAAACTTTGTCTAGCGCTGTCGACGGTTTTGATCGCCGCTTGTTCAGCTATGGATTCTGAACGGTTCGCAATGGAAGTTGACGAGCCTTCTTTGCAAAGTAAGGGGCGTCTATCGGCACCACTTGCTGAAAAGGAATTTCTACCGCCAACGCATCCGCTGACAGCCGGTGCGCACGCTTGTAGTTTTGACTATCCGCCCCAGGAGCGCGCCGCGGGTTGCAACCGTGCTCTGGCGCGCACGATCAACTTTGGAGACATGCTCGACACGCCCACGGAAGGTTTAGGTCCGGTGCTGAGTGACGAATTCATCACCCTCGCCAAGGGGGCGGGTTTCACCGCGATACGCCTGACCATTCGCTGGGACGCTCGTGCCGACTTTAAGCCACCTTACACCATCGACCCCGATTTTTTCGATCGCGTCGACGGTGCTGTCAAGCTCGCCAGCGCCCAAGGGCTGGCTGTTGTCATCGATATGCATCACTACGCGGCGATGAACACCGCTCCAAAGTCTGAGCAACAGCGCTTTTTGGCGCTGTGGAATCAGATTGCTCAGCATTACCGCAATGCGCCGGCCACGGTGATGTTCGAGTTGCTCAATGAGCCCAACCTTTACCTTGGCCGCGATATGTGGCAGCGTGTTATGTCCGCAGCGCTACGGGAAATCCGCGCGAGCAACCCAGATCGAACGCTGATCGTCGGCGGCGCGCCGTGGAATACGCTCGCTGCGCTGGAGCAACTGCATCTGCCCTTCGACGATAGAAATCTGATCGTGACGTTTCATTATTACGACCCGATCGAAGTGACTCACCAGGGTGCCGAATGGGTAGATGGCTCGGACGAGTGGATGGGCACGGCTTGGCGCGGCAGCGCTGCCGAAAGGCAGGCGCTGAAGGCTGATTTCGCCGATGTCGCCCAATGGGCCAAGGTGGAACGCCGGCCGATATTCTTGGGCGAGTTCGGTGTGTATTCCGAAGCTGACGACGCAACAAGGCTTGCTTGGACCAAAGCAGTTCGTGAGCAGGCAGAGGCGAATGGGTTCAGTTGGGCCTACTGGGAGCTGGCGTCCAAATTCGGGGTGTTAGACCCATGGACGCTGGATTGGCGCGAGCCCTTGCTGCAAACCTTGTTGCCGCAGTCGCCGGTATTGGGTGCGAATGCTCGGTTGTACGGTCGATATGACGATCGGTAGCGCGGGCGTGTATCAGTGAAGTACGCGTTGTTGCGCAGCGAGCTTGTCGATGGTCTCGCGCGCAAGTTGCTCTGGGGTTGGCACGTCAGGGATTTGGGTGTGGCGAGGGCCAACTGTAATCGGTCGGCGCGTTGCCGGGCGAGCTGAGCCTCGATCGGGCGCGCGCCCATGATCCCCGGACGGATTTTGAAGCCGCAGTGTGGCAACGGCATGACGCTCCCGCCGATCTGAAACGCACAACTGTGCGCCGCGCCTTGCCAGAGCCGGCCCAGCGCCGCCGCGTTGTCGGGACAGATAGCCAGTACAGCAGTGTCGCGACGCGTGCCTTGGAGAGCGCTGCGCAAGCTTCGATGCCGCGTCGGTGTCGCCCCGCCTCAGCTTATGCTGTTGATCAGGTCGTCGCGCAGCCGGTTCATGAGCACCGAGTCCTTCAGCGGCAGGTCGCGCGCCCGTAGCAATGCGGCGCGCTGGATCGAGCGTAGCCGAAATAGCAACTCGTCTTCAATGGCCTCGACTTCCGGCGCGTCCTGCTCGGACACGGATTCCATGCACCAAAGCCCGCTGCTGTTCCAACCCTTGCGCAGACGATCGAGTAAATGCTGCGCCAGGGTCAGCGCGCCTTTCATATTTTCTGACTCCGCCGCCTTCGTCAGGGTACCGACGGTGTCTTGCGCCAATTGCAGCGCCGCTTCCAGTTGCGAAAGGCGGGTTTGAATTTCACCGATGCTGAGTGTGGCTCGCAGCCCAGGCTGCGAACGCGCGCCATCAGAAATCATGCCGACCCAGCTCAGGTTGTATTCACCCGGAACGACGCGCAGCGCGACGCTGGCGCGTGAGAGGTTCTGGTTGCCGCCGCGCAGCACGCCGAGCGTGGCTTCGGTGACGGCCAGCTGCTGGCCCAGCGGAGACACTTGATCGCGCTGCAGACAATGCGGGTAGCCGGTGCCATCCAAGCGTTCGTGGTGTTCGGCCACCGCGCGCGCCACAGCGGGCGGGTAGTCGGTGAGCTGCTCGATCAGCAGATTGCCCACGTGCGGATGCACCACCAACTGTTGGTAGCTTTGAAAGTCGAGTGCCCGGTCGGCATCGGCCTCGCCGTACATGGGGTCGATGTACATTTCGCCCAAATCGTGCACCAGGCCACACAACAAGGCCAAACGCAGGTCTTGGGTCGAGCCGCCGTGCGAGATGGTCAGTGCCCCGTTCAAGGCCATTGCCTGCACGGCATGTTCGAAAGATTCCGGACGCGCAGCTTCGCTGGCTGTCAGCAGCAGTTGCGCGACAGAATGTAGCGGCAATCGGGCCACTTCGCGAACAAGCTTCTCGGCGTAGGGGCGCAGCATCGGTGCCAGCGGCGTATCGCTCGCGAGCAAGGATTCAATGGACTTCACCAGCGAGTGTGCGGTGATGCCGTCTTCGGCCAGTAGGCAGCTCTCCAATGGCTGGCGCAGCTGACGATCGAGTAGCTTGCGCTGCAAGGATTGAGATACCGGCTGGTCGCGGGCCCAAAGTTTGGTACCGGAAATATCAAAGATGTCGCGCGAGGCGATGATCGACCTGGTCTCGCTCGCCTCCAGTATGGTGGCCAGGGCATGCACGTTGGCGGTAGAAAAGCCGGTAATTGGAGCAGGTGCGTTCATGGCGGTTTCCAGTAGACGGAGTCGTCTTGCTTTTTGTTTTCGGCGTTTTGCGCGCTGACTCAAGCCGTAACATGTAACACGAGGCGCTGGCGGTAGGCCGGCCGCCAAGGTTCAAAGCGAAAGTCGGCGCCTGCTTTCAGCGTACTGGCGCGCCAGTTTCGCGACGACTTCACGGGTGGGCAACACGGCGTCGATAGCGGCGATGCCCTGGCCGCTGCCCCAAATGTCCTTCCATGCCCGACTCGCTCCCGCGCTGAAATTCATTTTGCCCGGATCGCGTTCTGACAGCAGGTCCGGATCCATGCCGGCGGCCAATATCGATGACTTCAGATAGTTGCCGTGCACGCCGGTGAACAAACTGCTGTAAACAACGTCATCGGATGTGCCGTCAATGATGGCTTGCTTGTACGCATCGCTTGCCCGTGCCTCGTCGGTGGCGATAAAAAGAGACCCGATGTAGGCAAAGTCGGCGCCACAGGCCTGCGCCGCCAGCACCGCGCCGCCGGTGGCTATGCATCCGGCGAGCGCAAGCGGGCCGTCGAACCAGTGGCGAATTTCTTGCACCAGCGCAAACGGGTTCTTGACGCCCGCGTGCCCCCCCGCGCCGTTGGCCACGGCGATCAGGCCGTCAGCGCCTTTGGCGATCGCCTTCTTTGCGAAAGCGTTGTCGACGACATCGTGCAGCACGATGCCACCCCAGCCGTGCACGGCGTCGTTGATATCCGTGCGCGCGCCCAGGGATGTGATAACGACCGGTACTTTGTATTTGGCGCAAACCTGGGCGTCTTGTTCAAGGCGCGAGTTGCTCTTGTGAACGATTTGATTGACGGCATACGGTGCGCAGGGCTGCTCAGGGCGCGACTTGTTATAGCTTGCCAGCGCCGCGGTGATTTCGGCGAGCCATTCGTCGAGCTGCGAAGCTGGGCGAGCATTGAGCGCGGGCAAGGAGCCCACCACCCCGGCCTTGCATTGCTCAATCACCAGCTTGGGGCTGCTGACGATGAACAGCGGTGCGCCGATGACCGGCAGTGACAAGTGGCTCAGTACGGCGGGCAATGGCACGGCTTGTTCGCGATATGCCCGCTTGCAAGAGGTTATGAAAGCGCCTGTATCAACTCCGGCACGGCGGTAAATAGATCGCCCACGAGCCCGTAGTCGGCCACGCCGAAGATGGGGGCATCCGCGTCGGCGTTGATGGCGACGATCACTTTGCTGTCTTTCATACCCGCCAAATGCTGGATGGCGCCACTGATGCCGACAGCAATGTAGAGCTGCGGGGCGACGACCTTGCCGGTCTGGCCCACCTGCCAGTCGTTGGGCGCGTAGCCGGCATCGACAGCGGCACGACTGGCGCCCAAGGCGGCGCCGAGCTTGTCGGCCAGCGGCAACAGCACAGCGTTGAACTTCTCGCTCGAGCCGAGCGCTCGCCCGCCGGAAACAACGATCTTCGCCGCGCTCAACTCGGGGCGGTCGTTCTGGGCGATCTCGCTGCCGACAAAGCTGGAAATACCCGCGTCGCCCGCCGCCGCTACGCTCACCAGCGCCGCCGTGCCACCGGTTGCTGCGGCCGCATCGAAGGCCGTTGTGCGCACGGTGATGACTTTGACGCGGTCTAGGCTTTGCACCGTAGCGATCGCACTGCCGGCGTAGATGGGGCGGTCGAAAGTGTCAGGCGCCCGCACCTTGATGACGTCGGAGACCTGACCCACGTCGAGCATGGCCGCCACACGCGGCGCGACGTTCTTGCCCGCTGCAGTGGCGGGAAACACAAGGTGGTCGTATGTGCTGGCGAGGGACAAGATTTGCGCCGCCATGTTCTCAGCCAGTCCGTGTTCGAGGCTTGGACCATCGGCGTGCAGCACTTTGGAGACCCCGGTGATGCGCGTTGCCGCCTGTGCGGCATCCTCGGCGTGGTAGCCCGCCACCAGCACGTGCACGTCCCCACCACATGCGGCCGCTGCCGTCACAGTGTTGAACGTGGCGCCCTTGATCGAGCGGTGATCGTGTTCGGCAATAACCAGTGCGGCGCCCATGGTCAAATCACCTTGGCTTCGTTCTTGAGTTTGGCAACCAGCGTGGCCACGTCGGGCACTTTGATGCCGGCGCTGCGCTTGGGTGGTTCGCTGACTTTGTGCGTTTTGATCCTTGGCGCGACGTCCACACCAAGATCGGCCGGGCTGAGCACGTCCAGCGTTTTTTTCTTGGCCTT
>Ga0224497_10002539_pt1 | contig 10800 bp, 7 predicted proteins | sample SF_Jul11_sed_USG_4_FD_167970 | JGI IMG/M metagenome (GOLD analysis project Ga0224497, IMG submission 167970) | Sediment microbial communities from San Francisco Bay, California, United States - SF_Jul11_sed_USGS_13 | ecosystem: Environmental > Aquatic > Marine > Sediment | place: USA: California...
CGGCCAGGGCGCCTGCGTCCGGTAGAAGTTTCGTGATGACCTGTTTCCCGTCTGGGACGGTCGCTGCGGATAAGTACAACCAAGGGAAGTAGGAAAATGGCCAGATCACGTATGGCTACCGTTGTCTCCGCGGCGCTGCTCGCAATTCTGGCTCTGCCCGGGATTGCGTCCGCTGCCGCCACGTGTAACGGTAAAGCACCGACTCACATCGGCACGAGCGGCGATGACATTATCGTCGGAACCGAGGGCGACGACGTCATCCTCGGCCTCAAGGGCAACGACACCATCAACGCGCTTGGCGGCAACGACACCATTTGCGGTCACTCGGGTGACGACGTGATCGATGGTGGCAACGGCCACGACTGGATCCTCGCCGGGCCCGGCAAGACCTCGCTCACCGACAAGGACATCGTCCGGGGTGGCGCCGGTCTCGACACGATTTGGGGCGGCCAGGGCGGCGACGACCTCCGTGGCGGCAACGACGACGACATCATCTACGGCAACAACGGCAGGGACTTCATGGCCGGCGGTGGAGGCAACGACGTGCTCTACGGCGGCAAGAAGGCCGACACCATGTATGGCAGCGGTGGCGATGACACGCTGAACGGAAATAGTGGCAACGACATCATCATCGGTGGCGACGGTGCCGACACCATCGCCGGCGGCCTCGGTGCCACAGACACCGTGAAATACGGCCATGCCAGCTCGGGTGTGAATGTCAACCTGGCGACCGGAGTGGTCTCGGGCGGCGCTGGCGCCGACACGGTTACGACCGTGGAGAACGTCGAAGGGTCGGTGTTTGCAGACGTAATCGTTGGCAACGCCAGTGCCAACCTCCTGCTCGGCCGCGCCGGTGACGACACCATGGTTGGCGGCGACGGCAACGACACCCTCGACGGCGAGGATGGCAACGACGATCTCGACGGTGGCAGCGGTGTCGACACCCTCATCGGCCGTGACGGCGATGACACCCTCAGGGGCGGTGACGGCGACGACACCATCAACGGCAACAACGGCAACGACACTGGATTCGGCCAGGCCGGAGACGACCTCATGAACGGTGGCACCGGGGATGACGTCTTTGCCGGCGGCCAGGGCAACGATGAAATCAACGGCAACCAGGACAACGACACGCTCAGCGGCGCCCTAGGCGACGACTTCCTTAACGGCGGCCAAGGCACGGACGCTCTAGATGGCGGGCCGAACACAGACACATGCATTGCCGGCGAGTCCGTCGTCAACTGCGAGGCCTAATCGGCACGGACTGAACTGGGAAGGGGCTCCGGATTCCGGAGCCCCTTTCTTGTCGACAGCACCGGAAGCGAACTATGGACGACGTCACAATCAAACGTGCGGAGCTCCTCCAGGTGGCAATGAGCCCGTTGGAGCCGATGGTGGCCGCCCACGGTGTCATCGCCGAACGCCCGGTGATCTTGCTCCGGGTGTGGGACGCCGATGCGGCCTTCGGATGGGCCGAGTGCGTGGCGTTCCCCAAGCCGGGCTACGTCAATGAGACTGTCGACAGTGCATGGACGGTGCTCCAGGCCGGGATCATCCCAGCGGTACTCAACCGCCCCTTTGAAACGCCAGACGATCTCGCCGACTATCTGGCCGGCGCCATGCCGCAGGCACCAATCGCAGCGGCGACGATGGAAATGGCATTCTGGGACCTCGTAGCGCGGCGGCAAGGCCGCAGCCTCGCCAACCTGCTCGGAGGCACTCGCAGCAACGTTGCTGCCGGGAGGACAATCGGCATCCTCAAGCCGACGGACAGCCTCACCGCGCGCGTGGAAGAGGCGCGACGGGCGGGTTACCAGCGGATCAAGATCAAGATCGAGCCACGCAAAGCGCTGGGTACGGCGATCGAAGCCGTGAAGGCCGCCGAAGGGGTTCCGGTCGTCGCCGACGCCAACGCCAGCTTCGGCACCGACGACGTCCAGAAGCTCCGCGAGTTGGACGCGGCCGGGCTCGCCTGGATCGAACAGCCGTATTCGCCCACATCCCTGCGAGCGTCCTCCGAACTGCGGGGCTCACTGCGCACTCCGGTCGCCCTCGACGAATCGGCCAACACTCTCAATGCAATTCAGCGCATCATCGACATGGATGCAGCCCGAGCCCTCAGCATCAAGCCCGGGAGGCTGGGAGGCCACTCGGCAGCCCGAGCCGCGTATCGGATGGGTCGCGCCGCCGGCCTCGGTCTCTGGATCGGGGGAATGCTCGAAACCGGAATCGGCCGAGCCCACAACCTGGCGCTGGCCTCACTTGCCGGATTTGAACTGCCGGGAGACATGGGCCCCAGCAGCGCCTACTGGACCCGCGAGCTTCTCACTGACCCGATAGAGATGGTGGCCGGCCACATCGCCGTCCCGACGGGGCCTGGGATTGGCGTGGCAGTGGATACCGAATATCTCATGGCAGCAACGCTGCGGCGGGCCGTGGCCGGTTAGTTGACGTAAGTAAGCGACTGGGCCCGCGCCCAGCGTGACGCCACGGCCGCGTACTTTTCGCCGGCCGTCTCGTAGTCGAGCTGTCCGAGGGCGGCCAACGACTCCCTAACCTGGGCAACGGAATCGTCGAACGCCAACTCGACCGCTGAAAAAAGCTCGGCGACCGAGGAGTAGTCGAGTTCGAGCATTGAGTCTTCCGGGAAGTCGTTCAACCAACGCTCGAGATCTTCGACCTGTTCAACGACGTTGTCGTCGAATCCGGCCCGATCGATCACATCCACCGCGTCGGACACCTTCTCGATTGCATCGCCGAGGTCCGTTCGGTAGCGGACAGATACGTCACTGCCGACGTCGTACAGATCCCGGTCGTCAGGTTCGAAAGCGGCAAACCAGCGCAGCGGTACGTGCCACGGCGAAGTCAGGATGTGCGAACGGGCTCTCGGTCTTCCAGCCTTGATGTCCGCCAGTTCGTCAGCGGCCCGCTGCACCGCGTTTTGCGGCAACAGCGAAGCACCTGGGTGGGCGTTGCTAAATGCAAGTATCCCCTCGAGCATGCGGAGCCGGCCTTGGCGGGGACAGACGAGACTGCGGCCTCTCCATTCCGCTTTGAACACATCGTCCACATCGGACTCGGCCCACATGAAGTGCCCGTCGGCGCGCACCACGTCACGCCGCCACGGGCTCGACGCCGTCAGCCGGGCGGCGGCGTGCTGGCTGGGCGAGTAAACCCTCAGATAGGCAGCAGGAATCATGGCTCGTGATGCTACTGCGGAACGCCGGCTTGTCTGGAGTCCGGAGGGTGGCGGACCGCTAGAATCCTATTTAGGCACCCAGCCCAGCCACTCGTCGAGAGCAGGCCCGGCCCCTAGTCTGAAGGAGTTCCCGCCTTGGGAGTATTCGAAGAGATAGGCGGCGCCACCCACGAACAGGTGGTGTTTGGCCATGACCCGGCGTCCGGGTTGAAGACCATCATCGCAATCCACTCAACTGCCCTCGGTCCCGCTCTCGGCGGGACCCGCTTTTTTATGTATACAAATGAGGATGAAGCGCTCCACGATGTGCTGCGCCTGTCACGCGGGATGAGTTACAAGTCGGCAGCTGCCGGACTAGACCTCGGAGGCGGCAAAGCGGTCGTCATCGGCGACCCCGCCAAACACAAGACCGAGCGCCTATTACGGGCCTACGGCCGTGTTGTCGGGAGCCTCGGAGGTCGGTACATCACGGCGGAGGACGTCGGCACGACGACCGCCGACATGGTCATGATTCGCCGAGAGACCGAACACGTCGCCGGCCTCTCCATCGAGCACGGCGGCTCCGGCGATCCTTCGCCCGCAACCGCCCGCGGAGTGATGGCGGCGCTCCGTTCGGTCGCCATCCGGCTTTGGGGCGACGAAGAGTTGGCGGGACGCAAGTTCGCCGTCCAGGGGGTTGGCAAGGTCGGCTCGAGCCTGGTGGAGCGCCTCGCCAAGGCAGGGGCCATCATCACGGTGACCGATGTCAACGAGGCCGCCCTCGAGCGCGTCCACCGCGAGCACGGTGTCGCCGTTGTGGCCCCCGACGAGATTTGGGGCGTCGAATGTGACGTGCTGGCCCCGTGTGCCATGGGCGGCGCGATGAACGCCTGGACCGTCCCCCGACTCAGGTGTGAGGCCGTCGTCGGATCAGCCAACAACCAGCTGGAAACCCCTGAGGACGCGCTCCGCCTCAAAGAACGCGGCATCACATACGTCCCAGACTTCGTGGTCAATGCCGGCGGCGTGATCAACATCGCCCACGAAAAAGGTGGATACGACTGGCAGAAGGCTGCTGCCGCCGTCGATGGCATTGCCGAGAACGTCGCCAACGTTTTTGCGCGGGCAGACGCCGAAGGCGTTGAACCGCAAACCGCCGCCGTTCACCTTGCCGAGGCGAGGATCGAGACGATTGGAGGGCTCCGGACACGACTGAGCCCGGGAGGAGAGCTGTAGGAATGCTGGACCTCGACAACGCCATGAGCCATGAGGCGCTCGGCCTCAGCGACGCTCGAGTCCTCGAGATGTACCGGGCGATGATGCTGGCGCGCCGGGTCGACGACCGGATGTGGGCACTCAACCGGCAGGGCCGGGTGCCCTTCGTCGTTTCGGTGGCCGGCCATGAAGGCACCCAAGTCGGTGCCGCCTTCGCTCTCGACACCAGCAAGGACTGGTCGCTGCCGTACTACCGGGATATTGCTTTCAACCTCGCCCAGGGCCTCACTCCGGAGGACTTCTTCTTGTCGGTTTTCGCCAAAGCGACGGACCCGGCGAGCGGCGGCCGCCAGATGCCCAACCACTGGTCGGAGCCCGACCGCAACGTCTTCACCCATTCGTCGGTGATCGCTACTCAGTTCCCCCACGCCACCGGCATTGCGTACCGGCTCAAGGTGGAAGGTTCTTCGGGAGTCGTTGCGGTCATGTCAGGTGAGGGTGCCACTTCAGAGGGCGACTGGCACGAGGCCATGAACTTCGCCGGCCTCCACGACTTGCCCGTGATCTTCCTGATCCAGAACAACCTCTATGCCATCTCGGTGCCGCACGACCAAGAAGTTGCCGGTTCGGTTGCATCTCGCGCCATCGGATACGGAATCCGCGGAATCGAGGTCGACGGCAACGACGTCCTGGCGGTGTACGGCGTGATGGCGGCGGCTGTCGAAAGGGCTCGAGAGGGCGGTGGCCCAACGTTGATCGAGGCCAAGACCTACCGCTTCAACGCCCACACCTCTGACGACGATGACAAGCAGTACCGAACTGCCGAAGAGGTAGAGACGTGGCGCCGGCGCGACCCCATCGAGATCCTGCGCCAGTACCTCATCGAGGCGCGCCTGCTCAACGAATCTGATGAGGAAGCCCTGATCGAGGACATCGACCACATCGTGACGGCAGCGGTAGCTGCTGCCGACGCCGCCCCCGAACCCACTGACGCCATGAGCCATGTCTACGCCAACCCGGTGGTTCCCACTACCGCGGTGACTGACCTCGAATCGGTTCCAGAAGGCCCTGAAGTCAACTTGATAACGGCCGTCAACAGATCGCTGCACGACGCCATGGAGCGTTCAAAGGATGTAAGGGTGTTCGGTGAGGACGTCGCAGACCCCAAGGGCGGCGTCTTCAAGGCCACGGAGGGCCTCACAGACGAATATGGCGTCGACCGGGCGTTCAACGCACCGCTGGCGGAATCCCTGATAATCGGCGCCGCGATCGGCATGGCTGCTGCCGGCGGGCGACCCATCGCCGAGATCCAATTCGCCGACTTCATCCACCCTGCCTTCGACCAGATTGTCTCGGAGGCAGCTCGAATCCACTATCGCTCCAACGGCCGCTGGACGTGCCCGCTGGTGATTCGTGTGCCCTATGGAGGCGGCGTCCACGGCGCGCTCTATCACTCCCAATCGATCGAGGCTTTCTACGCGCACGTGCCCGGGCTGAAGGTCGTCGTTCCCTCCACGCCCGCCGACGTTATCGGCCTGATGAGAACGGCGGTCGACGATCCCGATCCGGTGATGATCCTCGAGCCCAAGAAGCTCTATCGACTTGCGGTCGGGCCAATGCCGCAAGGTGACTTCATGATCCCGCTGGGCCGGGCCGCGCTGCGTCGACTCGGTGACGACGTGACGATCATCGCATATGGGACCATGGCGCACTACGCCACCGAAGCTGCCGATCGCCTCGTCGAGAGCGGCATCGGAGCCCGAGTGCTCGACCTGCGCTCCCTGCGGCCGCTCGACTGGCCATCGATCCAACACGCCGTGGCGCACACCGGCAAGGTACTAATCGTTCACGAGGACACCGAGTTCCTCGGATTCGGCGCCGAGGTCGCAGCCCAGATAGCCGAGAAGTCCTTCGACTATCTCGATGCCCCGATCCAACGGTACGCGGCACCCGAGGTCCCAACGTTTCCATTTGCGGGAGCCCTGGAGAGCCAACTCATGCCGAGCGTCGAAGGAATCACAGAACGCGCCGCCAAGCTGGCGCGCTACTGAGCTGTCGACATCGCAGAGGTAAGGCAATCGGCCGACCGGCGACACCTATCTGAGCCGTTGCCGGACTGAGTCGAGACGCGCCAACCAGCCGGTATTGACTCGAAAGCCTCCTATCCTCTGCTATCACAGAATGAGGGGACGGACGTGACAACCACACCGGCTGAGCGAGTAGCGGCAGAGTCCTTTGAGGCGCTGTACGACTCGGCCCGAGGCGATTTGTATCGGGCGCTGGCCACGATCACGGACGATCGCGATCTGTCGACAGAAGCTGTCGATGTTGGCTTCACAAGGTGGCGGCGCAAGGTGCGGAAACCAACGCATGTTCCACCGGACGTGGGTGTCATGGCGGCGGCTTTCAAGTGGGCTCAGAAGCAGGCTGGAAAGAAGTCCGGACAGCTCAGCGGATTCCGCTTATCCCGCGATTCCGACGTCGCGGATCAGACCGTCCTCGGTCGGTTCCATCAGTTGTCCTTCGACGAGCGTGGCATGCTCGTGATGCAGCACGTCCTCGGATGGACCGACGTCGATATCAGCCATGCCGTTGGTGCCCAGGGCGTAGGTATGGCGGCCACGGCGCTCAATGAGAGGTTGGGCGGCGAGGGGTTTGGCCCGGATCGAGTCAGCGAGGCGCTCCGCAACCATGCCGCCTCATTCACGATACCGCTGAGCCGCCTCGATGCCGTCAAGACGAAGGGCACGATGCAAAGAGTCGGGGCCTTCGCCGGAGGCGCCGTCCTCACCGCGGCGGCGGTGGCAGGGGCCACGGTTTTGGCGGGAAACATCGGCGGATCGGAACCGGAGGCTCCGGTCGCCGGCACCGCGATCTCCAGCACAGCACCCACCGGAAAGCTAACCGCTGAGAACGCGGTTTGGCAGCGAGTCCCGGCTCCCGTCAACAACGACCAGATCCAGGCGCTGACCCATGACGGAACCGATTTCTACCTGCTGGCCAGCGACGACCGGGGCAGGCCGGTCATGATGCGATCGGACAACGGGCTCGACTGGATCCAAGTGCCGGGACCGGTTGTCGGCCAGAACATGTGGTTCCAGCAGCTGGTGGCGACCCCTGACATTCTTCTGGCGGTAGGCAACGGGTTCGACGAGATACGCGGCAATGAGTCAACGGTCGTGTTCACATCCACGGATCACGAAACCTGGACCCGGGTCGACCTGCCGATCGAAGACGAGGTGCAGATCGGAGATCAAGTCGTCTCGCTGTACACCTGGGTGGAAAGGGTTGACGTGACCGACACCGGGTTCACCATCGTCGGCAACCAGGGCGCCGAGTTCGACCCAGAGCAGCTGCTGAGAGATGTTGTCGACGCCGCTCTCCTCAGAAACGGCTACGGGACGGGCCCCGACGGTATGGAGTTCTTCGACAACCAGGGAAGGGTCATTGAATCGATGACCTGGGAGGAGCTGGGCCTCGATCCTGAGTTCGCGTCGATCCTCAACGGTAACCGACCCGTGCATTGGACCAGCACAGACGGACTCGAATGGGAGGCGGTCAGTGTGACGACGCCGCCCGGCTCGCAAGGCATCGGCTCCTTTGTCACCACCGGCGAGGTCGAAGCTGTGCTCTCGTGGGGCGACTTTGGGCCCTCCGTGTGGATCAAATCCGACGACGAGTGGGTCCGCCCCGATATCGATGCCTCAGTCTCTGCGATGACTTCATGGGACGGCCAACTGCTGGTCGCCGGCACCACAACATCCGGCGACGCAAACATATGGAGCACCACCGACGGTAAGACCTGGGAACAGCGGGAGATCCCGGTCGGCGGCATCCAGCAGTTCTTCACCTCGTCGAGCGGCATCGTCGGCCTCGGCTACGGAGAAGCATTCGCCAACACGCTCGGCCCGGCCGAAATCGAGGTCGGCGATCTCACCGTGCTTGCCTCGAGCAATGGCAGATTCGAAGTGCTCGACGCTGACGGCAACACACTGGCTGAGGCGTCAGAAGAGGATGTTGCAGGCGGAGACATGATGACCATTACCGACCCGGAGTCGGGAGAAGTGGTCGTGGAGTTCGAACGGGTGGCATTCGACGAGGCGTGGCAGATGCTTTACCGCGAAGCCGATTTCCGCAACCAGGGACCACCGCAGGTGAGCATCCTGATGTCCCAGGACGGCGTGACGTGGACGGTGATCGAAACCAGCGATCCCGACTTCTATCCAAACTCCGTAGCGTTCGGCAACGATGCCCTCCTCGTCATCGGCTGGAGCGACAGCGGAGGTTTCCTTGGCTTCGGCGGCGGCGGCCAGCAACTCCTCCTAGCCACACCAGCCGAATAGGGGCTTTGCTCGAAACCCCAAGCCCTTATCCTTCGGACATGGAGTATTCGATACGAGAGGCACGGCGGGCAGACAAGGAACTGCTGGTGCCTTGGACCACGCACACGTTTGCTTGGGGCGACTACGTGGTCGATTCGTTTGACGATTGGATGGCCCATGGCCAGTCGCGCGTGCTCGTAGCCGCCGACGGTGATGATGAACCTGTGGCGGTGGGTCGAGGTGTGCTCCTGTCGCCGGACGAGCTGTGGCTTCAAGGCGTTCGAGTGCACCCCGATTGGCGACGTCGTGGGATTGCGTCAGAGCTCGGTCGGGAAATTGAACGTTGGGGCACCGGTCTCGGCGCCAAGGTGGCTTTGTTGATGACCGAAGATTGGAACGAGGCGGCCCGGGTCCAGGTTTCCTCTGTTGGCTTCCGCAAGACGGCGACCTGGCTCAGGGCGTTTCAGCCAACGAAACATTCGGGCCGAGCTATCAGCAGAAATGCCGAGCCAACGCTTCCCGAGGCGCCTTTGAAGCGGGCCGGCCCGCTGGAGGTTGGACCCGCCTTCCAGGCGTGGTCGAGCGGCGAGCTGAACCGTGCCGCGCGGGGAATGATGTCTGTCAGCTGGCAGTGGCGCCGCCTCCATGTCGAAGATCTGCAGCGGGCCGCCGAGTACGGGGCACTATTTGCCGGGCCGACCGGATGGGCCGTCGGCGCTCCGCGGGACAACTACCTCGAGATCGGGTGGATCCAAACGACACCGGATCGGGCGGCGGCCCACCTCGACGCCATCATCGACGCGGCCGTGACGGACGAAGCCGCCGCTATCGAGATCATGATGCCGTCCGTGGACTGGCTCGAAAAGCCGGCTGCCGAAGCCAGTTTCGAACTCGAACCACTGGTCCTCTACGAGAAATCGCTGTGAGTCAGCGGCCGGCTCGCCTGCCCAGTGCTTGTGCATAGAGCTCGATGGGATGGCGAACCTCGTAGTCGCTGCCCAGGTTGGCTCGGAGCTGCATCTCGCATCCGGGATTGGCCGAAGCAACCAGCTTTGCGCCGCTGGCGCGCACTTGATCGCTCTTGAGCCGGCCCAACTCGTCGGAGGTCTCCGGCTGCGACAACATGTAGACGCCGGCGGCACCACAGCACAGACCCTTATCGTCGATTTCGACCGGTTCGTATCCGGCCGCGACGACGATCTCTCTCGTTTCCGAGATGACACGCTGGGCGTGGCGAAGGTGGCACGGATCCTGCATGGCAACAGTGCGGTTTTGGGTAGGCAGCTTCGGCAGCCTGCCATCCGCAATCGCCCCAGCGATCACAACTGTGATGTCGGCGCTCCGAGCCGCTAATTCGCTCCCGGCGGCTGCCCATTCGCCGTAGCCCGCCAGGTGGGCGCTGCACCCGGCCGCCGTCGCCACAACCAGGTCGTAGCCGGCGAAGGCCGTCGCATTGGCAGCAGCCAACCGCTCGGTACTGGCCACCGCGCCATCATGAGCGGCGAGCGCTCCACAGCAGGTTTGGGAAGCGGGCACGGTCACGTCGTATCCGGCGGTGGCGAGCAATTCGACGGCCGCATCATTGACCGATCCGAACCACACGTCTTGCACGCAGCCGGCCAGCACTGCGACGCTGCCGATACGATCCCCGGTTGCCAACCGGATTTGGCCAACCCGAGACTTTGGCGCGAAGGGAAGGCGCCGCAAGCCACTGAGACGGGACAACAGCCTCACTGGAAGTTTGTCGAGGCGGAGCCTTTGGCCGAGTGCTGCCATGAAGGTGGCGGCTCGCACGGTAGGTCGCGAAGGCAGCGCGGTACCAAGCAGCCAGGCGCGGCCGCTCCGACCGCGATTCGGGCGTTGGACGGCGATCTCGGCGCGAGCCCCTTCCATGGCCCGGCCGAAAGGCACCACGGATGGACATACCGGCTCGCATGCTCGGCATTGGAGACAGAACCCCATCATCTCTTCGAAACGCTCGTCAACTTCGGCAGCACCGGAAGCCACTGCGGACATGGCGGCCAGCCGGCCCCGGGGCGATGCCGCCTCGCTCCCGGTGAGCCGGAAGGTGGGGCAGTGCGGCAA
>Ga0224497_10002540_pt1 | contig 10799 bp, 10 predicted proteins | sample SF_Jul11_sed_USG_4_FD_167970 | JGI IMG/M metagenome (GOLD analysis project Ga0224497, IMG submission 167970) | Sediment microbial communities from San Francisco Bay, California, United States - SF_Jul11_sed_USGS_13 | ecosystem: Environmental > Aquatic > Marine > Sediment | place: USA...
TGGGGAATGGCAGATCGTCGGGTTCGTTGCGTCGAATCGCGCCGGCTCAGTTCCCGAGGCAGATTGGAACGCCGACGGGCCGTGGGTTTCAGACGGACGCGTGAGGTTTATCGGGAACGACGCGCAGATGTTCGCTAGCGGCCTCAGCGTAGGCTTGATCTCTTGGCAACAAAAATGCCGCTGAGCGAACCTTGTGCAATTCTGGATCCACGCCCGAGGGCAACGCGCCCTCTTGCTGCAATTCCTCCAGTGCTTTCAACATCTTTCGCCGCGCCAACATGATGCCACGGTCGGTAGGCGCCAGTTTCTCCTGCGTACGATCACAGATCGGACCCATGCTTTCCTGCAACGAGGCGTCCTGGATTGCTATGCCGCGAACGCCGCTGAACGTCGTGCCGGCCTTTTGCGCCTCGCGATCCATCAAATAGTCGTTACTCTTGTTCGCCAGTGGGATATAGGTACCCGGGACATATTCGCAGTGAATGCCGTCGCCGTTCTCCATTGCCCGGCGCTCATCCGCTGTCAGGTCCCGCAGGGGCTTATAGTCGAAGCTCCACGCCCAGCAGTTTTCGTCATCGATCGGCACCCAGAAATGCCCATGCACGGGGTGGTCGGCTCGCGGCGGGATCATCGTGAACGCCGGCATGAGCCATTGCGTGATTCGCCAGTAATACTGATCGTCCTCTGCGTTGCGCCGTGCGCCGATCAGTAAGCCCCCGGGGTTGTCGACGACCTCGAATACCGGACGCAGATCCGCCATGTTGTACTTGTTGCCTGCGGCGCCCTTGAATAACGGGTCCGACTCCAGGCTGGCGCTGTGCAAGAACGAGACGTGACTGGAGTCGATACCCCCTTCCATTGCCTGCAACCAGTTACATTCCTGCAGGCGCTTGGAGATGAATCGTTGCGCCGAACTGACGTTGCAGAACTCGTACTCGGGTAACGGCGGTTGACGTGCCGGATCCCCGAGGTAAGCCCAGAGCACGCCACCCTTCTCGACGAGCGGGTAGGCCTTCTGTTTGATCTGTTCGCAGAACTTCGGGCTATCTTCGGATGGCACTTCGACGCAGTTGCCGAACACGTCGAACTTCCAGCCATGATAAGGACAACGCAGGCCGCTCTCTTCGTTACGCCCGAACCACAACGAGACACGGCGATGCGCGCAGAATTCGTCGATGAGGCCGAGACGGTTCTGCGTGTCGCGAAAGGCAATCAAACGCTCGGAGAGCAATTGCACGCGTACGGGCGGGCAGTCGGGCTCCGGCAACTCTTCCGCCAGTAACGCCGGCTGCCAGTAACAGCGGAACAGATTCCCCATCGGTGTTCCAGGACCGGTCAGGGTAAGGAGATCGTTCTTCTCTTTAGTGAGCATCGGGTAGACTCCTACAATGCCTGTATTTTAAACGGCTTCGACCAGCCGGTCACGACGACCGGGCCGGCAATCGCCCGGCGCGAAGCCCGAACAAGCGTTGTCTAGTGATCAGAATGGCCGCCAAGAAAACGATAGCCGACCTCCAGCAGATGAAAGACGATGGTCGCAAGATCGTTGGCGTCGTCGTCTGGGACTATCACATGACATGCATCGCTGAGCGGGCAGGCGTCGATATCCTGTCCGTGGGCGACTCGGTGGGAGTCAATCTCTGGGGGCAGGTCAGTCCACTCGATGTGACTATGGAGCAGATGCTGACCGTCGCGAGCGCGGTCCGTCAAGGGCGCAGCACGGCTTTGCTCAGCGTTGATCTACCGTACGGGCCGCTGCAGGAAAGTACGACTGCAGCCGTACGGGCGGGCGCTCGCATGATGGAGGAAGCCGGCGTCGATATGGTCAAGCTCGATGACGCGGCGGATCACCCCCAGGCCGTCACGGCTATGACGGAGGCGGGCATTCCCGTCTGGGCGCAGTTCGGCATTACGCCACACACGGCAGCCAAGTATGGAGTCGAGTACGGTGCGTTGGCTGACACGACGGTATCACCTGACATGAAGGACCGCCTGATCGCCGAGGCCCGAACGCTCGAGGCCGCGGGCGCCGCCATGCTCGATTTCACGAACTCGGGCCCCGTCGTAGGACCCGAAGTCGCTGCCGCCGTCTCGATTCCGGTCATCGGCGGCTTCGGCGGCGGACCGTGGCTCGACGGCCGCGTGCGCTTGCTGCACGCTGCCATCGGCTATGGCGTGCAGAACCTCGACAACGAAATCGAGACCTACGCGAACGTTGCCCGGGTGGCGCTCGATGCGGTTACGGCCTTGACCGAAGATGTGCGGGCCGGACGCCAGATCAAGGGCGCCGCGTCACGGAAATCCTGACAGGCAGAACGCGATGCCGGTTGCGGCGATCAGGCCGTCAACTCGAGTGTCGCGGGAGCAAATAGCGACTCGAGCGCCACGGGTTTCCTGAGAATCTGCTGAGTCATCGCGTGCGCGATGAGGTTCTCGAGCACGTCGCGGTTCGGTGCGATGCCGTACGGCAACGGATCGTCCGTGAGCTCGAGCATCCTCAGATGCAATCGGTCGGCGTCGGTCAGTGACGTGATCTGTCCGTTCTGCAGACGCTGCAGGTACAGGCGTTTCGATTCGGCAAACGCGTGGAAAATCGCAGCGCCTGCATCCGGATGCGCATCGAGCACATCGTCACGGACGACGATCAGATGATTGATTGGATAGTGGCCATTGCGCAGGAAGGCCGCAATGCCCGCTTCGCGTGCGTGGGGAATCAGCGGCCGTATATCGGGATTGTCCGTCTTGACGTTGATCGCGGCGGCGAGCTCGCCGGAGCCGAGCAGACCTTCGATCGTCTTGCCTGGCTCGATCGGAACGACGTTCGTCGGGGCAGCGTAGGCTTCGACATGCTCATCTCCTGACAACACCCAAGTGATCTTGCTGAGGTCGACGCCGTATTCGTCTTGCAATACGGCGCGCGCCCAGACGCCGGTCGTGACCGTGTAGCCGCGACCCACGCCGACACGCTGGCCCTCGAGTTCCTTCGGATCCCTGAGACCCGACTGTCTGTCAACTACGATCGCGCCGTGATGAAACGCTCGCACGAGGAAAATCGGCAGGGCCGTGAACTCCACGCCATGCTCGCGCGCGCACAGATAAGTCGTCAGCGCCATCTCGCAGACATCGAATTCGAGCTCGCGGACCATGCGGCGAAAAGCCTGCACGAGCACGGGCACTTCGACGAAATCGAGAACGAATCCCGTCGGAACTACCGTGCCGTCCTTGAGCGCAGCATTGTTCCCCTGCGTTCGCGATACGGTTTTCAGTCGGGGCCGGCTCATGTCGCGATCTCCGGGTCAGGGGCTGGCGACGGCGGTGGCGCGTTGTCTGCGATCCGGTGATGAACGCGCTGCTCGCGCCGCGAGCCTTCGGGTGTATCGGCAAAGACCAGCGATTTGATCGTGACGGGCACCGTGCGGGACGGTAACCGCAAGCGACCGAGGTCGATATAGTCGAAATCCCACAGGGTCAGACCGTCGATGACCAGGACCTCGTTCCCGAGCCGCAAGTCCTCGCGCAGAACGGCGCCGAGATTCATCGCGATATCGGCGTCGAGGATGACATAGAGCGGCATTCCCTGCTCGAGGCGCTGCGCCATGCCGCGCCTGATGCCGTCAGCGAGCGCCTCGATCTGGCGGTACTCGGGCCGACCTGACCAGCGCAACGCGAGAACGACATCAGCGCCCGTGGTGCCGATGTCGAAGCGCTCGAGATGCTCTTGGATCGCTGTCGCCAGATCGTCGGCTTGGACCGAAGTGGTGAACTCGAATTCCGGGCTAATCACCTGTAGATTGCGCCGTGGCAGAAGTGCATCCGGATCGCTGACGTATCCCGTGTTGCCGCTGAGCTGTGCGGTGAACTCGGAGCCGCCGAGCGCGGTCGAGCGGATACCGTGACTCTCCGATAATGGTGTCCATGGTAATTCGCCGGAATCGACTCGCCGGCGCAGCGCTTTGCCGAGACGCCGCCCGAGGTCGCCGAAGTCGCGGTCCTCGCGATCGTAGAAGAACTCCGACACGCCGCCGGAAAAAATAACGGCGTCGATCTGCTCGAGCTCCGTTATCGGTTCAGTCAGGTAGAGCGCCATAGCGTCGGCTGGCGGCGACGGCTGCGTGAGAATGGCAACCAGATCGTCGGCCATCGATTCCGCAACCCGATCGAGCTCCGCGTCCGTGACGACGTCGCCAGCGTGCCAGGTCAAGCCGGCCCGCGCGGCGTGCGTCCGGCCTGCCGGATCGAGGCGTTCGATCCGGTTGTTCGCGTCCACGGCCAGTAGACGGCCGCCGATGTGAATTGCCGCCGTCGTCAGTACCTTGCCGCGGTCGATCACGCTGAGCTTCGTCGTTCCGCCGCCGATATCGATGTTCAGCAGCCGCTCGCCGCGATCGTACGAGGCCTGCACGGCGCCGGACCCGTGGGCAGCCAGCATCGCCTCCATGTGGTGGCCGGCGCTCGCACACACGAGATCCCCGCATTTCTTCGAGAGGATATCGGCGATGCGCGCGGCATTTTCGCGTCGGAGCGCTTCCCCGGTCAGGATGACGACACCGGTGTCGATGTCGTCCGGATGCAGCCGAGCTGTCTGGTATGCCGCGTCGATCAGCGCACCGAGGGCCGCGTCATCGATCAGCGTCTCATTGCGATAAGGCGTCAGGTGAATCGGTGACTCGAACAGCGTCTGCCTCTCGACGACGAGATAACGGCTCGATAGGTCGACCGATTGACGGCGCAGATGCATGAGCGAGAACAGAATCTGTGTGCCCGCAGAACCGATGTCGATGCATACGCTTCGGAGCGTGACGTTGTCCCGCTGCCACAACGGATGATCTTCGATCGCCCCCTCGAAGTCCGGCCCGACATGATGACCATCGGGTGTGTGGTCGGGATCGGGATGGTAGTGATGCGAGTGCGCTTTCTTCGGATTAATGGCGTCGGGCATCGGGGCCGGGTTCCTTTGCGATCACGGGACCGCTGAGTAGCCAGTACCGGTCGAGCGGATCGAAACGAGTTCGTGCAGATAGCTGCTATGATAATTGCAGAATACTGCGATGATGCTGGAGCTCATACGCATCCACAATAACATTGGCGCCGGCGCAGAATCGTGCGTAGCGCGTTGACGGGGTTGGGGGTAATGAAGACGAACAGCCGTTGGGGTCTCACGGTCGCGCCGGTGATGGCCGCCGCGTTCCTGATACCGATACTTGCATCGAGTCAGGCGCCTTTTCCGGAAGGGCGGGCCAGAGATGCCGTGTTTCTCGTCTGCACTCAGTGCCACCCTTTGACCCGAATAACCGATAACGATCTCACTGCAGCGGAGTGGGAATTCACGCTCTACGACATGATCGCCCGTGGTGCCCCTCTACACGAAGCAGACCTCGAGGCAGTGAGGCGGTACCTGATCGAGAACTTCGCCGTCGACGAGCAATAGACAAGCCGAGGAGCCAACGCATGCGCGACCTGATCGGTGATCTGATTAACGCCAATATTTCGCGGCGCCAATTTCTCGCCGCCATGTCTGCCGCGAGCTTCTCGACAGCCGCCGCGCAGTCGGCTCTGGAGTCGGTTGCGCCATTCATACCGGGTTCCGACATGCCGGAGAACTTTACCCGAACTGTCACGGGTACCGGGGCCGACCTCCTCGTGGAACAAGTGCTCGAGACCGGCGCCGAATACCTTTTCGTTTCCAATGGTTCCGGATTGGGGCCGATCTGCGACTCATTGGTCGATCACCCGCAGCTGCAACTGATACAGGCGACACACGAAGGCCAGCTCGTCGCGATTGCGGACGGATATGCAAAAGCATCCGGGAAGACGGGCTTCGGTATGTTCAGCCGCGTCGGGCTGCCGCACTCCTCATCCAATATGTACAACGCGATGAAGGACAGGACGCCGCTCGTCCTGTTCAGCGACCACGCAGACCCCGATCGTATGGGTACTGACAGTCATGAGGATCTCGATGACTGGCTCGAAGCCATCAAGCCCTACACGAAGTGGCGCTGGACCGTTCACGAGCCGAGCCGGCTGCCGGAGTGGGTGCGCCGCGCCTATAAATTGGCCAGCGTTCTTCCGGGCGGGCCAACTCACGTCCGCGTCCCACGAGATCTGCTGTATCAATCGAATATCTCGGCGAACATCTTCTCGGGTCAGGCCTTGAATATTGCGATGGAGCTGCGCCCGGACGCTCGGGAGGTGGAGCGGGCCGCGCGTTTCCTGCTGGAATCGGCATCGCCGTTACTGTATGTCGGCCCCGAGGTCAGTCAGACGGGTGCCCGCGCTGCCCTCGTCGAGCTGGCCGAGTTACTCGCTATCCCGGTCGTACAGCATCGGAGCTTCTACGCCGATTTCCCGAATTTTCATCCGCTCTATATCGGCGAAGTGCCCGCCGTGCAGAGTTACCTCAACGCCTATCCGGCGCCGATCGACTGTTTCATCAATTTCGGCGCGCGATACCCGAACAACTGGAACTACGCGAACACGGCCGTGATCCATGCGAGCGTCGATCCGACGACGGTCGGCCGCAACACGCCGCTGGCCAGCGCCCTGGTCGGTGACCTGAATGAGGTAGCGCGCGCGCTGATCGAGGCCGTCGAAAGCCTGGCTACGCCCCGGCAGCTCGAATCGCGTACGGCCGCGCGCCGCGCGGCCTGCTCGGCGCACACAGCGCAAGTGCGCGCCTCGCGGCTCGTGGCCGGCAGCCGAGTCAGCGGTGCGCCCGTCCCATGGCAACGCCTGATGTATGAGCTCAACGAGCAGCTGGAGCCGGATGCGGTCATCGTCGAGGAACTCGGAACCGAGCAGAAGACGCTCGGATTTTTCCCGTTTGCCGACGATGCGAAGCTCAAGATCGGTCGTACGGAAGGGCGCGCTCTAGGCTGGGGCGTAGGCGCTTCGGCGGGAGTCAAGCTCGCACTGCCCGACCGGCAGGTCGTCTCCTTGCAAGGCGACGGCGGCTTCCTCTTCGGCCAGACTGATTCATTGTGGACGATGTCGCGTTACGACATACCTGTCATGACAGTGGTAACGAATAACCGCAGTTACGAGGAAACACGCTGGCAGATCTTCAATCGCCAGGGTCGTGCGGGCCGGGCCAACCGCGACTACGTTTCTTATCTCGGTGATCCCGACGTCGATTTCACGAAGCTCGCGGCAGCCTACGACATCCCCGGCGCGATCGTCTCCAACAGCGACGAGTTGCGGCCAGCGATCGCGCAAGGTCTGCGCACGCTCAGGGAAGGCCGCCCATTCATGCTCGATGTGCGCACGCGCACGCTAGGCGCCGGCGCCGAGCTGTCCTGGTATCCCGACTTCTCGCTCGCGGACCATCGCGACAGGAACGTCTGAGCGGAACGGGCCCGTGCTCTGCTAGCTCATGGAGCGCCGTTCGCCCGGCCCGTAATCCTCAGCGCTTCGGTTGCTAGGCGCACGGCATTCTCCGATGCGTTGTATGTTCGGGTAATCAATGCGTCGATCTCCTCCCCGCTGACGGGATTGAGCTCGAGCTGCAGCCGCTGCGCTTCGGCAACGAACTCCGGATCCCGTGCAGCAGCATCGAACGCCCGGCGCAACGCCGCATGCCGATCGGCCGGTATGCCGGGTGGGGCGAGGTAGGGCCTACCCATGACTTGACGGGCGAAGATCAGCTCCAAGGCGACGAGTTCGTCCTCACTATCCGCGAACTCGGTGACGAGCGGCACGTCCGCAAGGTCGGGGTGCTTTTCGAGCGCCATCTGCACGAGCAGGTTGAGCTTGCCGTCGGTTATCCATTCGGGGCGCGTCGACAATACCGTCGACCACGACCAGCCGCAGCGGCCGTCGACCTCACCGCGTTCCATTGCCAGCAAGATGTCGTTGCCGCCCGGGTAGCCTGTGATCAGGCGAATATTGGTATCCAGCAGATTATTCATGACGACCGGAAAGACATCCGGGCCCGCCGCCGAACCGATGCCGCCGACGATCAGCTGGCGGGTCTGAAGATCCTGCATCGTCCTGACGTCGGACGTATGCCAGGAGACGCAGACGCTGACCTCGTGATTCAGGCTGCCTATCCAGGAGAATTCTGTCGCATCGAACTGTGTACCGCGCGCCGACAGCAACGGTTCCATCGCCATGCCGCGGGCAACGGTGCCGATGACGCTGCCGTCTCTCGGTGCTGCATTGTAGAGATAATTCGCGAGCCTGAGGCTGGCAGCGCCGGGCATATTCTGTGGTACGACCGTCGGGTTGCCGGGAATGTGTTTACCGAGATGTCTGGCGAGTACGCGCGCGTAGGTGTCGTAACCGCCGCCTGCGCTGTAGCCGATGAGGAGGCGCAATTCGCGACCCTCGTAGAAATCGGAGACCGGATCCGCGTACAGCGGCGCGGAAAGCACCGCGGCCAGACACGAGACGGCGGCGACCTTCGACACTCTCACCAAGCTAATCCAGGTTCGCCGAGCATTGCGTTCGTCGTATGGAGTGGGCGCCCGTCAAAGCGAGTCCGGCGGGGCGTAACTCTCGTGTCCGGGGACGGGCTCGGTCGGAGGGTACTCGACCATTTTCTGAAAAATCAGATGCATGAACAGGAACAGCGGCTTGGCTTTCATGATCAACACGATTGCTTCGTTGTCCGGGTCGTCTGAGAAATGCTGATGGACGCAGCAATTCTCGACGAGGAGCGCGTCACCAGCCTCCCAGTCAATCCGCCGGCCATCGTGAATGTCGTGCCCTTTTCCTTTGAGCACGAAGAACACGGCGCTGTTCATATGACCGTGCTTCTGGCCGTGTCCGCCCGGCGCGAACGCGTCGACGTGCGACTCGATCGACTGAGCGATCTTTACTGAATGTGGATTGATGATGCTCTTGTGGTAATTCTGCGGTCCGCCCCGCCACTCCTTGTCCTGGATCTTGTAAACGCGCGGCTGCGAAAACAACTCTTGCATGAGCTCGCCGTAGGTTCCTTCGAGTGCCCGCACGAAGGTCCGCTTTTTACTCCAGCGTTCCCAGACAACTCCGCTCGTCCCGGCGGCTCCCGAATCTTCCGACATACTCATGCCCCTGTTAGCGGCCAGCAGGCCTAGACCAGTAACGGGAAATATACCCCATCCGGCCTAGCGGCAGCGGTGTCGATCATATACCTGCCGACATCGTGTGCTTCTCGAGGCAGCGCGGATCGGGTTGTGCAGCAGAAGGGAAATCGGCGGCTCTGCTCTACATCGGCAAGCGGCAGATCCGCTTTCATTCATTTCTTTTGGGGAACCATGACCCGCTGCCGAGCGCGCGGAGCACATCCCGACGGCTTATGAGTCCGACGAGCTTGCGGTCCTCGAGCACGGGAAACCGCCGGTAAGGCGAAGCGGTCATTCTCACGGCGATATCAACGAGATTCTCGTCCGGAGCGACGGTCTCGACCGGAGTGCTCATGAAAGCGGACGCGGGACCGCCCAGCTCATCGTAATAACCGGCGCTCGAGGCGGTAGCGATACAGTCGCGCTCAGTCAGAATTCCGACTAACTCTTCCGTGTCACTGACGACGAGTACGCCGGAGATATCGTTGGCGATCAAGAGCTGTACGACCTGAGTGATATCGGTCTGTGGTGAGACCGTCACGAGCTCGGTGGTCATGTAATCTCGCACGCGCAGAGAGACGCTCATCGATCTCTCCCGCAATCACAATTTGTGTTGCGGCCACAGCTGCCATATAGAGGCGGGCGGCCGAGCAACACACCGAGTGCCATGAAGGCCATGGCCAGTCCGAACACTATGAAGCTCACGATGAAAAACATCATCCACCAAAATCGTCGAACAGTATCCGGCTGCGATCCACTCCAAGTTGCTCGAGCATCTCCATGACGGACGCACTCATGATCGGAGGCCCGCAGAGGTAGTATTCCACATCGCCGGGCGCCGCATGTGTGCTGAGGTAACGTTCATACGCCATCTGGTGTATGAACCCCCTGTGTCCCTTCCAGTCGTCATCGTCACGGGACGCCGACAGGGCAACGTGCAGCTCGAAGTTGTCATGTCGTCTCGCGGCTTCTTCGAATTCCTCGATGTAACAAAGATCGTTTTTGTCGCGTGCGCCGTACCAGAGACTCATCTTGCGGCGCGATCCCCGAGATAGCTGGTCCAGAATAATCGACCGTATGGGCGAGATGCCGACGCCGCCGGCTACGAAGAGCATTTCGCTGTCGCTGTCGCGCGCGCGAAACTCGCCAAACGGGCCCGAGACGGCGAGCGTGTCGCCCGCCCGGAGGCTGAAGAGATACGACGAGCCTTGCCCCGGTGGCGTGCCCGGCGGCGCCGTTGCGGGTGGCGGCGCGATCCGCACGAGCAGAACGACGCGATCGTCCTCCTGTGGCGGATTCGTTAGGGAATAAGCGCGCAGCACCGGGGTACGGACGGCCGACTCGAGCTCCAGCAGCCCGGATAGCCGCCAGTCCTCCACGTACTTCTCGTCGAGCTCGAAATCGCCGAAATCGATACGATGCGGCGGGACCTCGATAACGACGTAGGCTCCCGCTGAGAATTCGATTCTGTCCGGCGCCGGAATCTTTAGAACGACCTCTCTGATGTACGTCGCGACGTTTCGCGCCGATACGACCTCGCACGACCATTGCCGGACGTCGAGCGCCGAGTCTGGCACGATGATCTGCATGTCATCGCGAACCTTGACGGCGCACGCGAGGCGCACGCCTTGCGCTTGTTCGTCGGCGCCGATGTGAACCGCTTCGGTCGGTAGTGGGGCGCCGCCGCCCGACTTGACAGTGACGCGGCATTGACCGCACGTGCCGCGCCCGCCGCACGCCGCCGGAAGATAAATG
>Ga0224497_10002541_pt1 | contig 10795 bp, 6 predicted proteins | sample SF_Jul11_sed_USG_4_FD_167970 | JGI IMG/M metagenome (GOLD analysis project Ga0224497, IMG submission 167970) | Sediment microbial communities from San Francisco Bay, California, United States - SF_Jul11_sed_USGS_13 | ecosystem: Environmental > Aquatic > Marine > Sediment | place: USA: California...
CCCTGGAGTCGGTGACGCGGCACCCGATTTTCGGCTGGCTCACGGCCCCGGAAAGGCCGATGACCGGGGACCCGCCTGGAATCATCAGGATCTGGAGCAGCAGGGGCCTGAGCTGGGAGTATCCGCTGCGAGATACACCGAACAACGCCCTGGTCGCCATGGAGGCCCTGGAGGACGGCTCCCTGGTCACGCTGGAACGCGGGCATGGCCTATTGTTATACATGCCGCTGATTATTTCGCTTAGGCGGACCTTTCCGCTCGCCGCTGGGCTTGGCCGCCTGCCCGACGTTGCCACGGCGGCGGTCCTGAACTCGTCCACCGGCTGGTGGATAGACAATTTCGAGGGCCTGACCCGGCACCGGGGACTTCGTTTCTTCCTGGTGAGCGACGACAACAAAAATGCCGCGCAGGTGACTATTCTGCTCTATCTCGAGATCGTGGATCAGGCTCCGACGGACTACCGACCTGTGGAATCGGACACGCGTCAAGAAAATCGGCATTGAACTCGCATAAACTCATGTTAGGTTTTTCACTAGTCGCCCGCCGGATGCAGGAAACACGGACATGAGCCCAGCAGGAAGCTCCGAAATCACTGAAGCCCTACTGACCCGTTTCGTTCCGATCAACGGGATCGCGCCCAAGCACCTGAAAGAGCTGAAGAATCACTGCGAAATCATCACCATACGGGACGAGCAGCCCATCGAAATGGGGGCAGGGCGAACTCAGTACAGCTACTACCTGGTGGAAGGTGAAATTCAGGTCTTGAGCGGCAGCCGGGTGACCGACACCATCTTCGCCCGCACCGAAAGGGCCCGCTTTTCCCTTTCGCAGATGCGCGAGGAGAAACAAAGCCTGAGAGCGGGCAGCCTGGTCAAGCTGCTGCGCGTCGACCGTAGAAAAATCAGCGCCATGCTCGTCTGGAGCGAGTCAGACGACGACGACGGCAAAGCAGACACCCCCAGCATCGACGCGAGCATCCTGAACTCGGAAATTCTGTCACGAGTTCCCCCTGCCAACGTGCAGAAGATTCGCAGCGTGGTGGAAGAGGTTAAGGTCAAGTCCGGGGACGTCGTGATCCGGCAGGGCGACCGGGGAGATTATTATTACTTCATCCGCGACGGCCGCTGCCTCGTCACGCGTCAGAATGAAGAAAATACCGCTCCGGTGGAGATCGTGGAGCTGGGCCCGGGGGATACCTTCGGTGAAGAGGCGCTGATTTCCAACGCCAAGCGCAACGCAAATGTTTCAATGATCACCGACAGCGTGCTGCTTCGCCTCACCAAGCAGGATTTTATCGAGCTGATTCACAATCCCTTGGTCAACGTTCTCGATTTCACCAAGGCAGTCAAGCAGATCAAAACAGGCGGATGCTGGCTAGACGTTCGCTTGCCGGAAGAGCACGAGAACAACGGCCTGAAGGCAAGCATCAACGTCCCGCTGGCGGCACTGAGACGCCGAATAGGGGAACTCAATAAAAACACGACCTACATCGTTTACTGCAATTCCGGGCAGCGAAGCGCGGCCGCGGCTTTTCTTTTGAGCCAGCGGGGCTTCAAGGCGTACCTGCTGGAAGGCGGCCTGCTTGCCGCCACGGAATCGATGGCTACGGCGAGGGGCGGCGTCAGCAAACCTGCTGCGGATCGGACCGATCCGGCCGAACTTCACACGGAGCTTGCAAAGGTCAACGCCGAGCTCGAACAAGCCATCTTATTGAAGGCGCAGGCGGAAGTTGCGCGCCGCTCGGTGACGCAAAGCACGCTCATTCGGAGCAACATCGCGCAGGAAATGCTCAAAAGGAGCCAGAGCCATGCCAGCGATGCTTCTCGGCGCGCCAGCGAAGGGTTCGAACGCGCGAAGCGGCAGAAGCGCGAAATCGAATCGAAGCTGGTGGAAGCCGAGGCCAACGCCGCCGGGGAACGGAAAAAAGCCGAGGCCCTGGTGCAGAAGCTTCGCGAGGAAGCGGAAAAGCGGCTACGGCTGGAGGACGAGCAGCTACGGCTGGAATACAACGAGGCCGCGCAGAAGATAGAAAACATGCGCCGGGCGAAGGAGGAGGCGGAGGCCCGTTTCGAGAAAGAGCGGAAAAGGGTGGAGTCGGAGCTGGCAAAGGCGCAGGAGGAGATAGCGTCTCAGGCAAGCAAAATCCAGGCAGAGCTTCGCAAAGCGCAGGAAGCAGCAGAAAAGCGGGCGGTACAAATCCGCGAAAATCATGAGTTAGAAGAGCAGCGTCTTCGAGAGGAGATGGAGGAGCGCCTGAGGGCGGAACGCAAACGGCTCGAAGCGGAGTTTGCTGAAACGGTATCGGCGCAGGAAAAAGCCAGATACGAGCTGGATAGGGCCGCAGCCGCGCGCAATCTCGCCGAGGAAGAATCGCAGCGCATCGCCGACGAGCTCAAGTCCGCCCAGGCCAAACGCCGGGCGCAAGAAGATACCCGGGTCAAACGGGAGAAAGCTCGCCTCGAGCGCGAAGCTAAAGAGGCCAAGTCCAAGCTCGAGGCGGCGGAAAAGGCCAAGCGCGCACTTCAAGCGGCTAGAAAAGAATATGACAAGACAATGGCCGTGATACGAAAAGAGGAAAAGTCGCTGGATCACGAAAAACGCGAGTCAAAAGCCGAGCGCGCCCTGCGAGCAGAGCTGGAGTCGTACCAGGCCAAGATGGAGGCAGCGGAGGGCCAGATCGACGAGGCCCTGCGCGCCAAGGAGTCTGCCGATCAGGCCAAGGCCGAGGCAGAGGAAAAAGTGGTGACGCAGCAGGCCGTGGAAGAAGAGATAAGAGTTCAGCTCTACGACGAAATGGAGCAGTGGCTCAAAGAGGAGCGCGACCGCTCGGAAGAAGAATTGTCGCGGACCCAGCAGCTCACGCGCCAGCAAGTCATGCTGGAAAAGCGCAAAGAGGCGGAGCGGAATCGGCAGAAGGCAGCGGAAGCCACGCTCATGTCGGAAATTGGAGCGCAGCTTGGTCACGACGGCGAATCCGGTCTGGCGCAGCAAGCCTCCGCCGAAAAACGCGCCTCATTGACCCGCAGCGCCCACGAGGAAGCTGCCGCCGCAAAGGCGAAAGCGAAAAGCGCCCTGGAGGCGGCAAGAGCGAAGATGAAATCTTTGTTTGGGCGGGGAAAGGGATAGAGGGGAAAACGTACTTCGTAGACGAGTATGTAGTATGTGGTATGTAGTATGTAGGGAATGAGAGAAGCCCGGAACGCTACTGCCCCACATACCACATACTACATACCACATACTTCCTGCCACATACTTCCTACCACATACTTCTCATCCTTCTCCTGCCACCCACTCCTGTTTCGCTTCAGCGCCGTCCAGCCGGGCGACGTAATCCAGAACGGTGTCGACGGTCTCGCCGATATTCTCGTAAAGAATCCCGTGCCGCTTCGACGGTATCATTTTCGACTCGACCTTTGCTGCGCTGAGCAGATCCCGCAGTTTGCCCATGCTTCGCGGATCCACCACCGGATCTTTGTCGCCTTGCAGAAGCAGCACAGGGCAACGGACTTCCTTTGAACTCTGGCGTAGCTGATCCCGGAGTAGCCTGAGCTCGTTGAGTCCCCGAATCGGCATGTGGTAGTAATTAATGTGCGGATGTTCCGACTGATTGGGTCGGAAAGGCATGACGCCTTCCACCGGAGAAATGGCGCGCACCAGGCGATTGGCGCCGTGGACAAGGGGGACAAAACGCATGTTCTTGTTGCCGAAAATAATTGGCACGGAGACGGCGACGACGCCCACCTGCGATTTCGACTCTGCCGCGCGCAGCAAGGCCAGCGCGCCACCGGTCGAAAACCCGACTATGCAGTATCGCTTTCTGAAGCCCGCCATGACCCGGCATCCCTCCCGAACCGACTCCAGCCAGTCGAGGAAGCTTCTATCTCTCAAGTCCCAGGGAGAAGTTCCGTGGCCCTTGAGCCGCACGCCCACCACAGGGTGGCCCGCCTGCATCAGCCTGTCCCCCACTGTCCGTACTTCCGCCGGGGAAGCGAGGAATCCGTGAACCAGAACCACCCCGACTTTCGACGAGTTCTTCGGTAATAGCAGAAATGGTTCGCCTGACTCCGTCGCCGTTTCCTTCAGGTTGATTGCTCGGTAGCGCGGCCCGGAAAACATGGCTTTGTCCCATGCGTAGCTTATTTTCATGTCATCGAAACGAAGTGACGCCACGGTTTCCTCCTGAATTTCGTCCACCTCTTTCAACGCGTCACGCACCGCCAGTCGCGCGCTCTTTAGCGGCGCCACCTCGTTTGCGTAGACCTCCACCAGGTTCTCCAGTCGAATGGAATCAAAGGTGTGCTCCATCCCCAGTTTTTCCATGAACTCGTACTCATTCTTCTCTTCCCGCAGCAAGCGCATGGAGATTGCCATTTTCACGAACTGGTCGAGACCCGAGCATTTTCCATCGGGCAGACAGGCGTAAATGTCCGGGTTACGAATGCTCTCATGCAGATGCAAAGTAGGCTCTTGTTGCGCCCGTTTGACACAAAGATAAAGGAGCATATGAAATTTTGGCTTCGAGATTGCTCGTGCCTCGCGATCGAGAAGCCGAATCAAAAGACTCGACGCCAGATGACTCAGGTTGACGGTGACCCCGGAATATATCCGCCGCATGTAGTCGTCGCGTATGCGCTCCGCGTTACGGCGCATTCTCCTTGCCATCAGTCTTGCCGCCCACCACTCGTCGTCGTGTTTCAGTGTAAAAATCTCGTCGAGCGTGACCAGAGTGCGCACCACCTTGGAGACCAGCGTGCGCTGGACGAAGGACCAGGTGCGGTCGACGCGGATTGGCGTGCCGAGGCGAATGTCCATGTCCGTGTCTTTGAGCAGAATGTTTCCCTCAATCAGCAGTTCCTCCGAGAGGCGCCGGCTGATTCCCCTGTTGATCAGCTCCGCGCCTTTTCTCAGCAGGTTGTCGCTGACACGGATTGGATAAAAGGTGATATTGGCCGGAACGATGCGTGTCGGGCGTTCCGCAGCGCGGATCAACTCCTCGTTGCTGTCGAGTCCGGCGTACTCCGCCCAGGCCTCGATACGGCGCTGGTTGCCATTCTTGTACGCGTCCTTGATCGCTTCTTTCATTGCTTCTACTGAGAGCCCGAGAACCGCGGCGCCCGTATGGTGTTTGCGCCGGATGTTGGCGGATCTCGAATAAATGCTGTAGTCACCGTATTCGTTGACCACCCTGCGATCCTTCACCATCCCGCCTTCGGGAAAAATGATGACCTTGCGTCCGCGAAAGATCTCGCGGCTCAGGAAAGCGAAAAGCTGCGGGTGTTCGTTGGAGACGGCGCCGACGCTGCGCAGATAGTTAGAAAAAGGATCTCCTTCTACGAACAGCTCGCCGGATGCAATGGAGCGACAAAAGACTCGGGTCTTCTTGTAGATCAAATACTGCGGGATGAATGTTTCGAACCGGGCGAAGTGATTGAATACGAATATATCGCCTTCCTCGATTTGCCCCTCATCGTGATGAAAATTGACGTTCACCTTGAGAATTTTTCGCAGCAAATCGAACAGCCGGCTGGTCCATTCGTAGGCCGAAGTACTGATTTCGTACTTTGCTTCTTCGAGATTCATGGCTCGACGTGTGCTGGTCTTTTCCTTGGTCGAAGATTTTCGCCGGGCGCGCGCCTCGATGATCCTAGCCAAGAGCCGGCGCGTCGTTAACAGCGCTCACCGTCATTCCCGCGGCCCGGTGAAACTACCCGTCGGACTCTGGCCTGTCGAGCCGGCTATCGGGCCGTCCGTGCTTGACTTCATTATCCGGATAGAAAACGACGAGATGTTTAATTCCTGGTTGAATTGTCATCGCTGCGATACCGTCGCGCTGGCAGGCTCACAATGCGGCGGGATCTCTGGCCGCCCAGGGTCCGGTAACCGCGAAGGTCAAGCCTAAAAACTGCAGGTTGACGAACAGCGTACTACCGTCCGGCGCGAAAGTGGCGCCGGCGAATTCGGAACTCGCCCTCGGATTTGCCGCCAGCACGTAGATCACGCCGTCCTGGGTAATGCCGATCAGGCGTTGAACTTCCTTGCTGTCCTCGCAAACGATGAGGTCTCCGGTGGGGGCAACGCAAATATTGTCGCCGCGATTGAGCAGCCGGCTGTCGTTGGGCTCGACGCTGAGCTCGAGGGTGCCGGGCTCGTCCCGTTCCCTCCCGGTACCTTCGAAAGGACTCGGCCGGTAACACCATAGCTGCCCCCGCTTGTTGCGGCCGCCTGCCGTGCACACCAGCCAGATGCAGGCAGGACTGCCTTTGCCGCGGGACTCCACCGTGATCCCCTCCCCGCGGGCAAAGGCAGCGGCCCCGAGCTCACGCCCCTGAAAGCGCAGCCCGTCGTCGGGGGCCTCCACGGAACTGAGCGCGACCCAGGACACCGGCAGGCGGACGCCGACGGGGATTTGCGATCTGAAGCCCCAGTTTCCGGTGAAAAGGTGGGGGTGTCCCTGGAGCACCAGCGCTTCCAGCCGCCCGCCCTTGGACAGCTCGCCCCGGGATCGGGGCAGAAACCGGTAGAACAATCCATCCGCGCGGTCCTCGCTTTGATAGACGACGCCGGATCCCGGATCGACGCCCACGGCTTCGTGGTTGAAGCGGCCCATGGCAGTCAGGGGCACCGCATTCACCAGTGAGTTGGACCGGGACGGTACCTCGAAGTTGAAGCCGTGGTCTTTCGCAGCCCCGGCTTCACCGCGGCGAAGCACGGTCTCTTCGCAGGAGATCCAGCTTCCCCACGGGGTCGCGCCGCCGGCGCAGTTGCGCAGCGTGCCGGCCAGGCTCATGAACTCCTGCTCCAGACGCATGGCCTTGGTGTCGTAAATCAATGTGGTGACGCCTCCCCGGCCTACGGCGCGGTCATACATACGCGCCCGCACGCTGGGCCCGGGGCCCGCCGAGAGATGCGCGAACGCGGTGGCTTGTGAGTCAGGAACGAGCTCGTGGTTTCTGAGCAGCCGAACGCGCCCCGGTCCGTCGGGAAATGCGTGCATGCCGTCCGGCAGCCCGGGAACCCGCAGTCCGTCGGACATGGGCCCCCCGGTGCGGGAAATCACCCGGTAGTGGAACCCCGGGGGCAGATCGAGAATGCCCTGGGGATCGCGCTGCAAACGGCCATAACCCCGTGCCCTGACCGGTCCACGCGCCGTCGCCCCGGCAATCGCCGTCCCGAGCCCGGGCCCGACCGCAAGCACCGCCGCTCCCGCTCCTTTGAGCAGGGCCCGTCGGGAGAGGCCAGCGGACCTCATCGGGCGTCTCCACAGGCCGCGCGGAGCAGCCCGGTCACCCGTGGGCTGACTTGACTGGAGCGTTCAGAGAACGCGTATATGCCAGGGTTCGAAGCGCACCCCCAGAAGATTTCGCTGCGGATAACGCATCTGAACGTACCCCAGATCCACGAGACGGTGGTAGACGTCGGTCCTGGAGAATGCATCGGTGAAGTTTGCCCCTCCTAAGCCCCGCTTGCCCACGTCGAAATCGCCGATGGCGTGAAAGGAGTAACCGGGCGGCGCCAGGGAGCGGGAAGCAAGAGAAAGATTGCCCTTAGCACGCTCCGCCTTGTTCATGAACAGGTAGAGCTGCTTGACGACGCTGCGCACCCCTGACGTGAGCACGAGGTCCGGCCCGATGGTTTTTTTAATACTTTTGTATCGCTCCAGCGCCCGTCCTTTGAATATCCGCTGACCCGAACCACGTATGTATACCGTCTTGCTAGGATCGATGTCGTCGCTCAGATTCCTGAGCACCTTTGGCCCGTAAAAGCCGTAGCGGGACGCATCCACATAGAAGAGCTTCTCCAGGAAGTGAAGCTCGACCTTGGTAAAGTTCTCTACCGAGGTGTGCTGCTTGGCCACCTTGAGCATTTTGTCGAAGCTGAGCAGGTTGAAATTACCGTAGCCTACGGTGCTTTGAACGCGATTAATTCGGCGAAGCGTCAACTGCAACATACGAAAGTCATCGTCTCCCGCCAACACGTCGGCGGAGTGCGGGTCGTCGAATTTCGCCATCTTGCGAAAATAACGTTCGCTCGGCTGTACCAGCGCCCACGCCGCGCTTGGCGCGAGCGAGGTTGCCAGCGCTGCTGGAACGAGCAGTGCTCCGGATCTGAGAAGGGCCCTTCTTTTCATCCTCGTCTGAACCTATCCAGCATTCTGCAGCTTCATCGCAAGCGTCAAGCCGTCGCCAATGGGAACCAGGCTGAGCCCGATCCTCGAATCTTTTCGAAGAGCCTCGTTTAATTCCCGAATTGCTTTAGTGTCGTTGGACTGATCTTCTGCATCAACGACGCGTCCCGACCAAAGCGTATTGTCCACCACGACCAGCCCCCCGGGACGAAGCAGTTCCAGGCACTGCTCGAAGTAAAGCGCATAATTTTCCTTGTCCGCGTCGATAAAGGCAAAATCAAATCGGCCTTTTTCTCCACCTTTGATCAACGCCGCCAGTGTTTCGGTGGCCGGCGCCAGCCTCAAATCGATTTTTCCATCCACCCCCGCTTCTTTCCAATATCGGCGAGCGATCGACGTCCACTCCTCGCTCACGTCGCAGGCGAGGATGCGTCCATCTTCGGGCAGCGCTCCCGCGACGCAGAGGGCGCTATAGCCGGTGAAGACTCCCACCTCGAGGGTGTCGCGTGCCCCGATCAGCGCCACTAGCAACGCCATGAACTGGCCCTGCTCCGGGGCTATCTGCATCCGCGCCATTTCCAGCCCAGCGGTTTCCTCACGCAAACGCCGCTGTATCGGTGTTTCACGCAGCGAGACGTCGAGCAGGTACTGGTACAGGTCGTCGCCCAGCGTCAGGGTACGGGTGGACATGGAAAGATCTCGTATGTCGTATGTCGTATGTCGTATGTCGTATGCGGCATATCGTAGATTTTAGTTCGGATTTCGCCGAGCGCATCCCGGCCTCCCCCAGTCATATAGCGGCCACGGCGCCTTGATTCCCGTGCCGATATACCAAATACGATATACGACATACGGGCATGCGATTGACGGCCCATTTTTCGGTATCATTCCGCCCTTTCGCACAGGCGTCCGGAGGGGACCATGGCTCGTATAAACAAGGTGGTGCTGGCCTACTCTGGCGGCCTGGACACTTCCATTATTCTCAAATGGCTGAAGGACACCTACGGCTGCGAGGTGGTGACCTTTACCGCCGATATCGGCCAGGGGGAGGAGCTCGAGCCGGCCCGGCGCAAGGCGGAGAAGATGGGGGTGAAGGAGATTTATATTGAGGACCTCAAGGAGGAGTTCGCCCGCGACTTCGTTTTTCCCATGTTTCGCGCCAATACGATCTACGAGGGGGAATACCTGCTGGGTACGGCCATCGCCCGGCCGCTCATCGCCAAGCGGCTGGTGGAGATCGCCGCCGAGAGCGGGGCCGACGCCATTGCCCACGGGGCCACCGGAAAGGGCAACGACCAGGTGCGCTTTGAGCTGGGCGCATACGCGCTCAACCCCGATATAAAAATCATCGCCCCATGGCGCGAGTGGGAGCTCAACTCCCGCGAAAGACTGCTCGCTTACGCCGACGAGCACGGCATCCCCATCGAGCGCAAGAAAGGCAACGAGTCACCCTATTCCCAGGATGCCAACCTGCTGCACATTTCTTATGAGGGCAACGAGCTGGAAGATCCCTGGACCGAGCCCGCGGACGGAATGTGGCTTTGGACCGCATCGCCGGAAAAGGCGCCGGACAAGCCGCGATACGTCGAGCTCGATTACGAGAAGGGCGACATCGTTTCCGTGGACGGCAAGCGCATGAGCCCGGGCAATGTCATCGCCACCCTGAACCGCATCGGCGGCGAGCATGGCGTCGGGCGCATCGACCTGGTCGAGAATCGTTACGTCGGTATGAAGAACCGCGGCTGTTACGAGACCCCCGGCGGCACCATCATGCTCAAAGCGCATCGAGCCATCGAGTCCATTACCCTCGACCGGGAAGCCGCCCATCTCAAAGATGAGCTGATGCCCCGATACGCGTCACTCATCTATAACGGCTACTGGTGGTCTCCGGAGCGGCGCATGATGCAAACCATGATCGACGCCAGTCAGGAAACGGTGAACGGCACCGTTCGCCTGAAGCTCTACAAGGGAAACGTCATTGTCGTCGGACGCAAGTCGGAGAATGACGATCTCTTCGACGCGGACGTGGTCACCTTCGGCGACGACCGCGGGGCCTACGATCAGAAGGACGCGACGGGTTTCATCCGGCTCAATGCTCTCAGAATGCGGATCGCTGCGCGTATGCGCAATCGTAAAAAGCATTGACCGCGCCAATTCTGCGCGCGGGTCTTGACGATCACGAATGCGAGCATCCGCCCGCGATCTGGGGAAAGTAAATTATTTCGCCATCTTCAACTAGTGATAGCGACCCTCCGAGTGGCGCGTACGGGTTTCTCATTATTAATACGCCGGCCGGTCGAGTCGGGTAGCGAGGAAGGTCATCAGCCCGCTTCCGAAAGTCAGTGATGACGAGCTTCCGCCGACCGCTCAACGTCTACTGATAGTTTTCGTACATCATTCCGGGCCCCTCGACTCAGCGCGAGTCCGGGCCCTCCCGGCCTGAATCGGGCGGGCGTGTGCGGCCCTCCCCAGCGGCCGGATCCCTCGCCAGCGACATGTTGCCGAGGCCGATCCGCCGCCAAGGACTGGGCGGCTTTATACCCTCTGGAAAGGGGGTTACACTCCTTCGCGGACAATAAGAAGCGACCCAGCGGTGTTTCCACCGCAAGATTCTGTTAGCGAGAATGGAGGAGAGAACAATGTCAAAAATCCGAGCTCGACACATCGCTC
>Ga0224497_10002542_pt1 | contig 10791 bp, 15 predicted proteins | sample SF_Jul11_sed_USG_4_FD_167970 | JGI IMG/M metagenome (GOLD analysis project Ga0224497, IMG submission 167970) | Sediment microbial communities from San Francisco Bay, California, United States - SF_Jul11_sed_USGS_13 | ecosystem: Environmental > Aquatic > Marine > Sediment | place: USA...
TAGTATTGCTGATATCCATCGTCATCATCGGCATGTCACAATGTTTGCAGTTCCATTTGGGCATCTGTATACAATGAATGACTCAAGTATATTCGATTGTCTGTTCACCGGCCTGCGGGCCGACTGATACACAGAAGATATTTTCACCAGCAAAGCAGACCCGATGATGCATTGCATTCTTGTAACTATGTAGAGATAGACAAGCAGACAAACCGTCATCACGAGGATGCAGACTCTACGTTGGAGTCAGACGTTGATACGATTCTAAAGGATGGCAAGGGAAATCTGTAAAAAATAAAAAAGATAGTCTAAGTGACTATTCTATTTTAAATTTAATTTCATCATACAGTCCTGCTTACCTTGTCAAAAACATTCTTTTGTTTTCTCATCATGTCTAAAACTGACTTCGTTATTCTCTTTCCAGCTTTCTTCTGAGTTTTCTCGTTTGTCAAAATATTTGTAGACTCCTTCCTTGTCCGGATAAAGAGTAAGAGTTTCCTGTTCTCCAGGTTCCAAGAGATTTGTCTGAACATCCAATCCTTCAATGTATAGCCTGTGATGCTTGTCTCCGTTGTTAATTACAGTTAGGATGTATGCAAAACTGGTTCGAGTGATAAGATGCGGGTTTGGCTCTCCGCCGATCCGAAAATTCCCTGTAGTTGAACCTTGCCATCAATATCCTCAAAAAATACAGTCTGTTCAACACGTTCTTGCCAAAAGATTGAGACGTGCCTTACGTTTCCCTGACCTGTAAATACTATTATTCCTGCCTAAGCCAAAACTCCCACTACAATCGCAATGATTATCAGAGTCTTATCGTGATTACCCAATCGACTTACCTCTTTTTTTGGTCATAGATATGATTGCAAGAACCACACCTGCAGCGCCAAGAGACAGGGCAAACACTGCAAAGTCATATCCTGTTTCACTGTTAAAATTTTTAACTCCTGAACCTGATTTGATGGACGACACTTCTTTTTGCAATGAAGATATCGCATTTTTCAAGGCCACTACATCCGAGCTAGAAGATTGTTTACTAACAGGTGGAAAGTCAAGTATTGCAGTTGATTCTACATCCTTAATTGGGACTTGTACGTCTACTTTAATCCCGTTAATTCCTCCTTTATTCTTGGCATGAATTCCAAGGGTTCATCAAAATCTGACGCATGAAATCTTATTCCATTATGGGACATTATCTTCTTAATTTTGGATATGTATTGTTGAACGCTGGATGTCAGATTACCGTTTTGATATTGCCAGTCTATCCAACTTTGCATCACTTCTCTTAATGCATTAGTGTGTTCCTTTCCTTTGAGTATGTTTAATTCTTCAAAAATTTCCTCAGATGTCTTTCCGCTATAGTATTCTTTACAAAACCTGTCAAATAATCTGTTTGCTGCCTTGATACTTTCCTGAGTCTTTCTAGAAAGTTTACTAATTTTATCTTCAAATGTTTTTTCTATTTTATTTTTAATCAAGAATGAACTCATTAAGCAAAAATCGTTTATAATGTATTAAAGTCCATATTTTTCAATGGATTTCATGCTTGAAGAAGAGTTGATAGATTTGATGACCTTCTGTCTCCAAAATCCAGAATCTGTAGAAATATCTGATAAACACAAAAGAATTACTGAAATCGGTCACGAACTATATGCTGATGGTGGTGTTGATGCTCTGGAGAATTTCTTTTTTGTATTAAAAAACAGGATTATAGAAGAAATAGAAAAAGATCCATCCCAGATGCGTTCACTATGGAATGGCCTTACTGATGAATGGCAGTACTGAATTTCTCTAGTGAGAAGTTTATCCTCTGCCGATTCTGAAAATGGCTGTACTGCATGTTGGGCATGTGCCCTTAATTGCAGGTTTACCATTTTTCATGGTGTATGGTTTAGGGCCGCCGATTTCTCGTTTGTCTCGGCACTTTACACAATATCCTACTGTCATAATTGTATTAGACTTTAGGTGATATTAGCAAGAACTTGTCGAATTTTTTTCACTATTAGACAAATCTCCGATCCGATTTATTGTGTTTCAGACCTCTTTTTTTCATATCAAGCATTTTTGTGATCAATTTATGAATAATTTCTTCGTATTTCTTTTATAATAAACAGATTTGAAGGTAAATTGTTTTTATCACAATTCTAACTTACACTAATTTGCAATTCAGTGTATTCAGCTAATGCATTGTGATTTATTGGAAATCCTTCCCACACAAAAATCTCTGCAATGTACTCTCCTGCTTCTTGTGGCACCCAAAATACTGAGGTGTTCCACTTTTGATGGGGGTTTAATTCTCCACTAAACCATGTGACTTTTACAACAAAATCATTACTGTCTTTGACTTGTACGAGATAATTGAACTTTTGAGATTTTTCTTGATTGTTTGTAATGTCTGCCGAAATTTGAATTTGTTGATCTACATTGACATTGTTACCAACGGGTTCACCAAACGCATTTACTAATTTTGGATTCTCTATTGACGCTCTTTCTAAATCCGTTAGAGCGAATACTGGAATAATTGCAGTAAATGCTAACATGATTACCAGTAATCCTATGCCCTTACCTAACACGATTTTTTGGGCATTATTTAGTTACAAAAGCGTTTCTGCATCAATATTTCCTATTTCAGCTGTAAATCCTTTAAAATTTTTCTAGATTTTTTATGACCGTACTCTTATTTGTGATGATTTTCCCTGGATTAAGTACATTTTCAGGATCAAAAAATTCCTTGATTTCATTGAAAATTTGATAATTCTTTGCTCCATATTGTTTTCTAATGAATTCTGAACGAGCCAGTCCGTCTCCATGCTCGGCAGTAATTGTTCCTCCAAGTTTGATTATTTCATCAAAATATTCAATTGCTATTTTTTTGATAATTCCAATTTTTTGTCTATTTGAAATTAAACGTACATGTACATTTCCATTTCCTGCATGTCCATAAACAATAGATCTGGTATTGTATTTTTTATTTATTTTATTCAGAATTGAAAATAACTTTGGAAGATCTTTTAATGGGATTGCTGCATCTTCAATCACATGTGGAACTCTTTTTTCTTTTTTAATTGATTTTAGACTGTACTGTAATGATGAATCTCTATATCTCCACCATTGATTAATTTCTTCTTTTTTTTGTAATTTTTTAACAATTTTTCCAGTTATTATTGGGTTCAATTGTCTTTCACGTGAAATGATTTTTTCATCATATTCTACAAACAGCAGACATTTACTTTTCTTGTTGAACTTGAACTTTATTTGATTCAGTGTAGCCCTATCTACAAATTCTATTGCAGATGGATTTGTATTGTTAATTTCAATGCAGTTTTTTGCGGCATTGTTTATTGATTTGTATTCTATAACAAAAAGAATTCTTTTCTTTGGATTGTTTTTGATTTTTAGTTTTGCTGATAAAATAATGCCTAGCGTTCCTTCAGAACCTATGATGACTCTATGTGAGTCCCTGATTGTTTTTATTTTATCTATTCTGTACCCAGATGAGTTTTTAGTAACATTTGGAAATTTCTCACTTTCTATATTCTTTGCAAATTTTATAATTTTATCTGCAATTTTTTTATTTTTTGGAAGAGTTATTTTCTTTCCTTTTCCATCCACAAATGTAATCTCTTCTACGTTGTCAATTGTACTTCCATATTTTAGACTTCTACTTCCACTTGCATTATTGCCTAGCATTCCTCCTACTGAACAAAAAGAACCGATTGATGGATTGGGTGGAAAGAATTTCTTTTTCTGTTCTAGCTTTTTGTCCAGATTGCCTTTGATTGTCCCTGGACCAACTATGATACAATTTTTACCGATCTTAGTTGAATCAAAATTTTTCATATCCAGTATAATTTCATCATTTAATGCACTGCCAACAAGCCCGGTACCTGCACCGCGTACAGTAACTGATGTTTTGCTCTCTTTAGCAATCTTGATAGTGTTAATTACGTCTTTTTCATTTTTTGGCACTACTATTATTTTTGGAATTATTTTATACGAGCTTGAATCAACTGAATAAAATTCTCTAAACGCTTTATTTGAAAATACTTCTCCTTGAATCACTTTCAGTAGTTTTTTATGAATTAATTTTTTCATGTGGTGAATCTAAATTTTGATTCTGTAGTAATCCCATCTTTCAGGATCAAATAAAGTGACAAACTCTGCTTGTTCTTTGTCTATTCTTGCTCTAATGACATCGCGTAACGCAAAACTTGTCATGTACATGTATTTCATGGAGTGGCATTGCATGATAAACATGTGGCGCATCTCGCTGCCTCCCTTTAATCCCCAATATCCCATCTTAAGGGCCAGGGGTTCTAAAAATACTGTATTTCCTATGCCATAATTTTCGTCTCTAATTTCTTCACGCAATCTGTATTTCTCAAGCGGTCCTCCCTTTGAAAATCCTACAATTTCGCCATTTTTGTTATTTAGTCTTAATGTGTTGATGATAATTTGTGGATCTTTAATTGATTCCTCAAAATTTTCTTTTTCAAATTGTAATGGTGTTGGCAATTCCATGAATATCTCATATAGTGTTTTGATAAATTTGGGATCTTTTCTTGTTGACATACATTCTATTGTTGGAACTAGTTTGAGATTTTCATAGGAGTAATTTGCTTGAATCGTAATTTCTTGTTGTCTTATTTTCATAAATGACAATACCGTATCAAAGAAATTCTTCCTCATTTCTTTAGGCAGTATTTTTAAAATGCTTTTTATCATGTCTGTTTCTTTATTTAATAATTCTTCAAAATATGCAACTGCACTTCTTATAATCAATGATGGTCTCCATGCAAGCGCATGTGCATTCATTTTTGCCATTTCCATAGATTTTACAAAATCTCCTAATGCGTAACCGCTGACTCTATCTACTACTGATAGATACTGACCCATTTCCATAATGTGCTCTTGATATATCAAGTTATTTTTTGTTAAATCTGATTTGTCAAAACATTGTTTAATTTGCGCTTCGGCATTTTTTTTAAGTTCCCCAATCCATGGATACGTGGTTCTCAAAATTAACGCCTTGATAATTTCTAAATCCATGTCAACTGCATTAATTAATTGGAGAAGTTTTTTATCCATGGAAATAAACTTTAAAACACTTTCTTCATGAGGCTTGTCTACACTTTTTTGAGGATCAAAATCGTGAAACAATGCTGCAACATATAGATATTTTATGTCCTCGTTTGTGATTTCAATCTTTTTTTGTTTTGCAGCCAAGAGTGAAACGTATGTTACTTCTAATTCATGATTGATGTTATGATATCCATAGTATTCTGTTCCAAGACCTTGGCTTTCAAACAAGTCGATTGTGTAATCTAACATCTCAACATAACTATCATCTGCTATTCCATTTTCTATCAACAGATTGAGAATTTCATTTCTCATCGAATGAGTATTTGCAAATTGTTGCAATACAGATATGTGGAAATTACTGTTTTTAAAGATGTTCTTTAATTTTTTGACACTTTGATCCTTTTTTTGGCCGTATTTAGAAAGATTCAATAGAATTATGATTTGTTCATTTTTGAATGTCATTTAATAAGGATTTACTAGAGAATTTGATTAAATTCAATAAAAAAAACTCCCCTGAATTTTTACTTTACCTCAATGATTTCACTTTTGTTATAACTGATACACAAATTACAAATTCTCCCATACCTGTCAATGAACCTACTACCCGTGGAGGGGTGTATTTTTCAGATAAGTTTGCCTACAAAATGAATGGATTGATTAAAGATCTGTCTGTTGTCCCATTATTAACAAGTAAAATGCTTGGACCCAACACTGAATTTGGTGAACTCAGAATTACTACTCAAATTGAATCTAATGGAAAGCCTGTCTATCTGGAAATCTTTACTAATCTTACAAGCAGTGTTCAGACCCCTGACTCAATTGAGCTTAGTATGATCATTGTAAAACTTGAATCCGTCTAGTCGACTTTGAGATATCTGTCATATTTTTCTCTGCGTTCTTTATCTGAAAGTATTTCGTATGCTTTGTTTAGTTCTGCCATTTCATTCTCAGAGTCTTCTTTTGTTTTATCTGGGTGTGTCTTCATTGCAAGCTCTCTGAACTTCTTTTTAATTTCATCTGGTGTTGCATCTTTTGATACTCCTATGACATCATAGTAGTTGGGTAGTTCATCATTGTTTGCGGCCTCGCGAAACTCTTTATCTTCTTTTGTGTTTTTCCTTTGACCTAGTTCTTCATAATCGTCTCCCCAATCTGAGTGGTATTTTTCAAACGTTTTGTCTTTTTTTGATTCTAAATCCTCTTTGTCATATGATGTCTTTCTTCGAAGTATGATGTCTCTTGCCAGAAATAAAACTATTGCAATTACTGCAACCGCAAAACCTGAAAAAAGCATGATTTTTTCCTCATCTGTTACCTCAAGATCCATGTCTAGATTGTCATTTTGTGCATTTGCATATTGCATTCCTCCAAAAACAATAATAGAAATTACAAAAATCCAAAACCTGTTCATTTTTTCTTACCTATGATAATCTAAAATCTTCTTTTGTAGTATTTAGAACCACGTGAGTTATTGTATTTTCCACATTTGGGATGACTGCCAGACTCTTTACAAACTTACTCAACTCGTTTCTCTCCTTGAATTTTGCTATGATTATGGTATCCGTTGACCCTGTAATGTCATACACCCCACAGACATTTTCAAACCTTGATATTTCATCTTCAATATCCATTACTTTGTCATTTTTGGCTATGATCTCAATAATTGCAGTAAGTGAATATCCAATTTCCTCGTGATTAATAATTGCGGTATATCCTTGAATTATTTTTTCTTTTTCAAGTTTTTTGATTCTAGATAATACTGTCACAGTTGATATTCCTAGTTTTAGGGAAAGCTGTCTTGCAGACTGTCTTGCATCCACCAACAAGTTTTTGAGAATCCTTTCATCTGTCTCATCTAGATTCATACTATGCTACGGTGGAGAATTCATTTAAATTTTCAGTTAATTCTTGTATAATTGTTTAGTTTTATCTAATTATTTTTGATTTTAAATTTTCACATTTAATACAAATGCTGTATCTAATCATTTATGGTTCAAATAAGTGATCTTGTGAAGCAAGGACAATCCCTAATGGATGATAGAAAATTTGATGATGCTCTTGGATTCTTTGAACAAGCACTTCTTTTGAATCAAAATGATCCTGATCTTTGGAATTTCAAAGGAGTTGCACTTCGTAGTCTGGGCAGATACGAGGAATCTATGGAATGTTTTAACAAATCATTGGAAATTGAACCTAGGGATAAATATGCATCTTGATTTAAACAAAATATCTCCTTTTCCAAATTGGTTATAGTATAATGATCGTTGATTTAATTATCACTTTTTCTTCTGTTATGCAGTGACTCATCAGCAACTATGCCCGCAATCTATAGTATCTGAAAATAAAAATCAGTTTATTATTAACAAAATATTATCAAATACAATGAGTGCTAAAATAGAAAAGATGCTGATACAAGCTTTAGAGTATGTGGAGGATGGAAATTATTCTGATGCATTGAAACTTTATGATTTGGCCCTCCTAGAAGAACCTGATAATACAAGTGTACTAGTTGACAAGGGTGCAACATTACAAAACATGGGTAAATTGAAACTTGCCATTCGTTGCTATGACAAAGTTCTCAATATTTTCCCTGAACATCTTGATGCGTTATTAAACAAGGGTGCTGCGTTACATTCAGACCGAAAATATCTTGAAGCAATAGAATGCTATGACATTGCTTTGAAAGTTGACAAAAAATGTGCTATGGCTCTTGCGTATAAGGGACTTTCATTAGGAGAAATGGGCAAATTACAGAATGCGATTAAATATTTCAAAAAAGCACTATCTATTGACAAACACTATGATCTGGCAAATATTTCCAAAGATGTTGCTCAAGAATTATTAAAATCAATTAAAACAAAAAAATCTAAAACACAGTAACATCGCCAGGGGCTGGCTCTCGTTTAATCTGCTTTTCATTGTCTTCAAAAAAGTCACCGTGTGCAGATTTTTGATGCTCTCTTAATTCCTCTATGTTTTCAAAACCGTCATGACACAGGTAGCATTTTGGTTTGTGTTCATCCACTAGAGGAAGCACCATGGTACTGCTAACACGACTGGCTACTTATTTCTTGAGACTATAAGGAATATATCCTGATATGAAAACGAAACAATATGCTAGCAGACCTGGTTAAAGATTCTCAAGCCTTAGATCGTGCAATTGCAGGAGAGGAACTCTCTTACAAAGATGGCCTAGAACTAATGAATTACGATAATTTACACTTACTTGCAGCTGTTGCAGATAATACCCGAAAAAAACTAGTAGGTGATACTGTGACTTTTGCTGCATCTTATTACATGAATTACACTAATGTCTGTGCTGCTAGCTGTCAAATGTGTGCATTTTATCGTAAAGAAGATGCAGATGATGCATATACGCTAACCCCCAAAGAAATCGAACAAAGAGTTGGCATTGCAAAACAAATGGGTGCAACTGAAGTCCACATTGTTGGAGGTTTTCATCCAAAACTCCCACTGGAATATTATGAGGATATGATGAGGGCAATCAAAAAGAGCCATCCTCAACTTAACATCAAAGCATTGACTGCAGCTGAGATTTACTATTTGTCAAAATTAACAAAAAATTCGACTAAAGAAATCTTATCTCGACTTAAAGATGCCGGACTTGATTCAATGCCTGGTGGTGGTGCTGAACTATTCCATCCTGGGATTAGGGAAAAAATTGTTAGAGGAAAATGCACTGGACAGCAATGGCTTGATGTTATTGAGGAGGCTCATAACATGGACATTAAAAGTAATGTCACGATGCTTTACGGCCATATAGAAAAACCTGAACACATTGTTGATCATCTCATTAAGGTTCGTGAGTTACAAAAAAAGACTAAAGGATTCATGACTTTAATTCCCTTGAAATTTAGTTTGGATAATACTGAACTAGAGCAAGAACATTTGGTAAATAATGAGTGTTCTTCTGTATATGATTTGAGAATTATTGCACTTTCGAGATTAATGCTTGCAAATGTTCTGAACAACATCTCTGTTTACTGGGTTGCATATGGGAAGAAACTTGCACAAGTTGCGTTATCAAACGGTGGAAGCGACCTGGTTGGCACTGCATTTTCTGAGGAAATTTATCGTGCTGCTGGAAAAGAAACTTCTTCCTCAGTTGAGGAATTGGCAACAATGGTTAAAGAAATCGGTCGTTTTCCAGCTCAGAGAAATACTCATTTTGAAATCTTGAGAAAATTCTAGTTTTGAGATTTTTAATATATCCAACAAGTTTTTAGACGATGATGCTGTATCTGTTTTATGGAAAAATATGAAAAATTACTCAATATGTTGATGGATTTTAATAGTGATATACGATTTGCAGCAGTCTGTGATCAAAATGGAGAAATTTTATGGAATACTAAACGTAACAATGTCAAAAATATGGTTCCTTTAGCCGATACAAAAAAAACACTTCAAAGAGCAGTAAATGCTTGGAATGAACGCTCTAAAATCGAAGGATTGGTGGGAAAAGGAATCTATGTTATTGCAGCATATGAAAAAATAAAGCGAATTACCATTCCCTTAGGTGGCAAGCATATTTTGTTTGTAAGCATCGATAATCCAAAATTAAAGGCTTCAAACAAGAAAAGCTATGGGCAATTAGTAGAAATGGGCAAAATAATGTCTATTGTGGATTTTGTGAATTCTACAAACTAAGTGCTCTGATTTTATTTTTCCATTTGTTTTTTAATGGAGTCTATCTTTTCTTCCATTTTGACATGTTTGTCCCTTCTTGAATCTATTTTGATTATAATTTCAACTCTGGCTATTCCCAGATTGTGAACTGTCTCCATCATTTTCTTTGATGCTAAATTTATCACATCGATATCATTTGATTCTAAAATTGTTCCCATTGCATTGATTTCATATCTCAAGTTCTCAATATCCTGAATTGATTCTATGGCTTTTGCAATGTAAAAACTGGCACTTGTGGTCCTGGTGGCCATCGGATATATGCTTATTTCAGATTGAATCATGTTAAATATACACCACTTCTTTTTCTTTAATAATAAGATCGTGCCTAATTATTGTTAACATCTCTTGCATTGATGATAAAATAACAGTAGACGATTTCTTTGATGGGATTGGTTGAAAATTAAAGTCAGAAAATACATGATATGCGGCAGCGATTGCACTGAGAATTTAGTATTTAGAGATCACTGATGAATTGTTCATCTGGGTTTTATACAAATTTTGAAATCCTGTATCATGACTAATTTTCGCTATGAATTGACTCAATTCGTTGAGCTAAATTGCGGTTGTAGGCTAGATGATGATTCGGGAGAACTATATGACGAATGCATCTCCCATAAACAATCAAATTTCATGCAATAGTTGCATGACCGCTTTTTTTCTTTAATTATTTTTTACGCCATATGTTATTGGACTGTCAAGCAAAACAATTCTGGTTAAGTTGATGTAATTATCGATGGTAGAAATGTGAGAACAACCTCATGTAAATTATAAAAAAATATTCAACAAAATAAAACCAAAATGACTATTCTGAAAACAATCTTACTTTACTGATAGAATGATTTGAGATGTCATTATGTATGCTTGATATTGATTCCTCTTTGAATGTCAAATCACATACATAACATTTGAAACCGTTGCATGACATACAATCAATTTGAAATTTTTGTATTAAAGTGACACGTAGAAATCATTCTTAGATGAAATTTAGCCTCACAATTATCA
>Ga0224497_10002543_pt1 | contig 10789 bp, 8 predicted proteins | sample SF_Jul11_sed_USG_4_FD_167970 | JGI IMG/M metagenome (GOLD analysis project Ga0224497, IMG submission 167970) | Sediment microbial communities from San Francisco Bay, California, United States - SF_Jul11_sed_USGS_13 | ecosystem: Environmental > Aquatic > Marine > Sediment | place: USA: California...
TAAGCCCATACAAAAGGCAAATTTTCATAGTATTTGAGTAATAATCATAAAATGTCACAAGTGTTCAAAACAAGGCAAGTTAGAAAAATCAATGTTTTTGCAGTAGGTTTTATACCAATTTTATTTTCGTCTTTATATACAAAAATATCTGCTATTGAATAATTGACACAGTTCTAACCAAAAAATAATAAAACAATTCAAATCATATTTTTGACAAACATGCCATTGAGAAAAAATGGTTAAATACCATAGTGTACTATAGTACACTATGGATACAACATCAATTCAGGTATCAAAAAAGTCAAAGAAACAATGGGATTCATTCAAGAATCACCCACAGGAGTCATATGAGAACATGATAAATCGAATTTTAAGAACTATCCAAGAAGATGACTCTGATTGGCTTACTGTTAAAGATCTTCAGGATATTGAAAAGTCAATACGCGAAATAAAATCTGGCAAATATACCACAAACAAAGATCTTAGAAAAGAATTAGGTCTATGACTTGGACTGCCATATGGTCTGATAACGCAAAAAAAGAAATAAAGCGTTTGTCACATGATATCCAGAAACGAATTTTAGATAAAACAGAGGATGTGGAAGAAAATCCGTTTCAGTATCTTGAAAAAATGACAGGTCAGCCATTCTACAAGTATAGGGTGGGAAATTACAGGATAATTGTGGATGTTGTAAATGACAAACTTATTCTTTATCTACTCAAGGTAAAAAAACGTTCAAGAGTATACAAATAAGAAATAATTGAATAGCAAGGATATGATCAGAACGAAAGATCAAATAATTTTTTTGACAAACTTGATTTCTCATGATAGGATTGTGTCACAGATGTGATTCCTCAGGAGTTTCTCTCGTACTGGATGAGGAGATATTTGAGGCGGTTTGTGATGGGTGTAAGAACAGTTTGAATTAAAATTCATTACTCAGTAAGATCTATAAGCAAAGATCCTTTTGTTGTTTTGAATGTCTGATTTTATTCCTGTATGGGGGAAAGGATTGGAAGAATTAGAAGATGATATTGAGTGTGAAATTTCTTGATCTATTTTAGATTTTATCTATCTTTTACTTAGCAGCAAAAATCTCATGTGAACATCTAATAAAAGAGATATAGAATTACTTTCATTAAACGATTTTAGATATGTTTTATTCCTATTTCATTAAGTAAAAGACATAGATTCATCTACAGACACATTGAATAATTAATCAAAAGTGGACAGATTTGGATAAAGACGGGCGCAGACTGAACCGAATAATCAGACAGCTAGAGTCAAATTAAAAATGAAACAAATGATGAGATGAAACTTGCATACATTGACAGGCTAATCAAGTGTACGCGTGAGAAGCTCAACTAGCACAACTAGTTTTAGAAGTCAACGAAGTTCTAAGAGAAGCCAAGAAGGGATTCTAAATTATAGACAATTTTAAGTTCATGCAAGTCTAAAAAAATTAGTGAATAAAGTATCTGCCATAATTAGTCTTATATTTCTGATAGGTATTGGTTTAGGATTTTCACTAAATGTTGCAGCAGAAGATTTGATTCCTTCATGGATAAAAGAAACTGCAGGGTTTTGGTCAGAAGATCTAATCGATGACGTAACTTTTGTCAACGCCATGGAGTGGATGATTAAAAACGGCATCATAGTGACTGCTGAACTTAGTATAGTTGATTCGTCCGAGTTCGATGATCTAAGTGATAGGCAAGTAATTGTCCCTGAATGGATCAAAAATAATGCCCGATTTTGGGCAAATAACCAAATAAGTGACTCAGATTTTCTAAGTGGTATAACTTATCTTTACAAAGAAGAAATTGTAAAATCACCCAATGTTATTGTAAATGAATTAAATCCTGAATGGACTCTTGGTCCTGGTGATTATGAGTTTTCTTTGACTAGTTATGGCTTAGAAAGAAAATACATTGTACATATTCCCTTATCCTATGATATTAGTAAATCCACACCAGTTGTGTTCAATTTTCATGGAGGTGGGGGTAGCGGAGAAGGGCATAGAGATAAAACTAACATGAACGAAAATTCTGAAAAACATGGGTACATTGTTGTTTATCCTGATGGCATTCCTGTAAAGGGATTTGAAGTAATAAACTCATTAAATTGGAATTCTGGAATGAATTACAAAAGCCTAAGTCAAGCAGATGATGTAGACTTTTTTTTAAAAATGGTCAGCAATTTAAAAAATCACTTCCATATAGATGAAAAACGAATTTATTCCACTGGTTTTTCCAATGGAGGACAAATGTCATATAAGCTAGCATGTGAATTGCCAGATAAAATCGCAGCTATTGCACCTGTGGGTGCACCTGTAAATGCCGAAGCATCTTGTGAATCTTCTAGCCCGACCCCAGTTATGATTATTCATGGCAAAAAAGATCCATGTGCCCTTTATGACGGGGGAGTTTGTGGAGGAGGTTGCTTCTACAAATCTTTTGGTCTTAAACAATCTTCTGAAACGATGTTGATGTGCATAGATGTGGATACTGTGACCAATAATTGGATTATACATAATGGTTGCTCAGATGAATTCAAAATAACATACAAAAACGATGATGTCGAATGTAAAACTTTCAATAATTGCTCTGCAAATTCTGAGGTTATATTGTGTAGTAGCAATACTGCAGGACATACTTGGCCAAGTGAAATACCTCCTTCCAAGATAGGTGCATTAAATGATCAACTCTATTCAGTACTAGGAGATATTACCTATGATATTTCAAATGATCAAATATGGGAATTTTTTGAAAGACATTCACAAGAATAATGTTTAATTCAATTATGATTTCTTGTGACATTAGAAATTCGTCTATATATTTTCTAAAACAACTGCATGTATTTTTATTGGTTAATGCTTGAGAAAGAATTTCAAATCTCTTTTTACTTTTTAATCGTCTTGAACATTCTAATGTAGATCTTCCCGTTGTAGTTATTATAAGAATAAGAAAGCAAATTAGTTAACATTTCAATTTTCTGTGAACCACTGAAATAGACAAGTTCAAATTATGATTAATTCTTAATAATAAGATCAAGTTACTATAAGGCACACCGATAAAGAAATCAAAAAACATGTTCTTATATCATAAATTAGAATTTAGTGTTAATAAATTCAAAACATTAAGTAGATGTGTTCAATTTTTTATAATTTGATGTCTTCTTTTCATTAATTTATAGACTACAGTAATAATACCAATTATCGTGTACTTATGATACCGATTATTACTTCTATTCTTTCAAATGATGACCACACTAAATCCCAAAAACTAAGGATTGTGACAGAAAAGGAAGTTAAACGGATTATAGATGATTCTTCATCTGAAAACGATAATGTGACAGGTAGAAAAATATCCTTTTTGTATTCTGAAATCAAATCAGCAGATCTTTGAATTTCTGTAGAAATACCTATTGTATACGTAGTTTTTGAGACAACTGCAACAGGAGCTTTTACGTCTATGTGAGTTGTAACAAATGAATTGGGAGGTAAAATTTGTTCATTTCGATTAAGTAATTCTAGTTCAAGGTTTTCTGATTTCTGATCAAGTTGTTCAGTTATAGAGTTTTAGAAAAAATTATTCTTTTTTCTTTTTTGTTCGTTTGATTTATTTAATATTCAAATACTTCTGGGCATGTATACAAGACTTTACAGGTGCAGACTTTAGTGGTAAATCATTGAAGAAAGGAAATCTTGATGTGTAATTCTAATCGATGTTAATCTATTGCATTCTCCGATATCAATAGACAAAACATACCATGAAAAGATGGAATTGTTTCTTTCTCGACTAAAAATCCAGAGTTTCCAATCCAAGATATTTAAGGATAATTTTTTGGTCACCCTTGAAAAGTTATGGTTGACCAAATTTATTCCCTTAAGAAAAAAAATACACCAATGTTAAGTCACAAGTGCTAATTTTAGACAATTTTTGACACAAAAGGATGAAAAAATAACAGATGATTTGAATTCTAGCAAATGTTCAACACTGTTATCGGGCTTTTAACGTGATCGTTTAGTACTCTTTCAACTGTTCTTTTTAATGGTGATCTAGGCATTTATTACAAATTATACTTAAAATTTTGTGATATAACAACTTGAATCTTGAATTAATACGCATTACTATCTAGACTTAATAAACTAGAACCATTACACATTCTTTTCATTGACTGAAATCTTAAATCAAAATAACATTATTGTAAGAAGTTGGCAATAGTTTATGGAATTGCAGACAGTGAAAAACAACTTCTTAACAAGTTACCTCGCGAAGTTAGAAATATTGATGACATTCCTAGAATTAAAAAAGAGTTTGAAGAGAAATTAAAGAAAAATGATAACGGATTCTTTTCAGGTATTAGAAAATGGAATTATAAACGACAAATTAACAAGTTTGAAAAAAATAAAAACAATCCATTTCATGCTGGGACAAGAGGAGAAAACCTAGTCATTGAAGAATTACTAAAGTTTGATGATAACTATCATATTTTATGTGGTGTGAGATTGGAATTGCCATATTATGTTACTTACAATGGACGAAAAAATCTAAAATCTGCTCAAATGGATTTGGTAGTAGTTTGTCCCAAAGGTGTTTTCATGATTGAAGTTAAAAATTGGAGCAATCGTTATGTACAAAATAATAATAATCTTAACCCATATGAACAAACTGATCGAGCAGGAAGGATTCTTTGGATCAGATTACAAAAAGTAGTTAAAAACATACGAGTGACAAATGTATTGCTATCTATTCAAGGAAACATTCCTTACAATGAAAATTATCGTGCAGTATTTGTTTCAAACTTGGATAGAATAAATCAATTTTTAGAAAGACGACCAGATTCTTTGAGTTCTAAAGAAGCAAAGACACTTGTTGATAACCTAAAACATCATGTAACTAGATGAATTCTAGTAATGATGAAAACACAAAGATTTGAGTTATCATAAGGTGATATAACAAAACTTAATCTTATGTATGTCCTAGTTATTGACTTTTAATGCAACCATTTTGTGCACTGCTGGGTTTTACCCTGAATGATTGTTTTAAATCCAAGTCTGTCTAGTATTGTATACATATCATATTTTCTTTTAACCTAAACTTTTTTATTATTTATGATATGTATTATACGCATGGTAAGTATTGTAAAAGAGAGAGGATTTTACTATCTAAAACACCACATCCAAAACAAAGAGCGACGAAAGTATCTAGGCAAAACAATTCCAAAAGACATAGAGCAACACAAAAGGGAATTTCTTAGACAGTTTTACTGTCAAGAATGGGATGACACAATACAATCAATTGGAAAAAACTATCAGAAAACCATCAAAAAGATTCCCCAGTCAATACAGTTAAAAAATTTTGAGAGCTTTGGAATTGCATTTACATACAACACTCAGAGAATTGAAGGATCTACCCTTACAGAATCAGACACCAGAGATTTGCTTACATTTGGAGTAACTCCTGCAAAAAAATCACAAATAGATACGATTGAAACAAAAAAACACTATGAGCTGTTTATGAGATTAATCACATCCAAGAAAAGATCAAAACTAACAAAAAAAATTGTGTTACAATGGCATAAGGAAATATTTGATCAGACAAAGATAGGCGAAGCTGGAAACATCAGATCATACATAGTGGGTGTAATAACAAATGAGAAAATAGAGTTTGCCGCAGTTGCAGAGATTCCAAAAAAACTGGCAGAGTTCTTTAGATGGCTTAACAAACACGATGATGACAAAAATGAAAAGAAAAACGTTGTCGAGTTTGCATGCATGGCACACTACAAGTTTGTATCAATTCATCCGTTTGGTGACGGCAACGGTAGAATTTCACGACTCATTATGAACTATATTTTGTTAAAAAATAATTTCCCATTGATGCTCATAAAGAACATAGATAAAAGAGCATATTTCAAGTCACTAGAAAAGTCTCAACTAAATCACGATGAGATTCATTTTCTAAAATGGTTCATGAAATACTACATTAAGGAAAACAAACAGTATCTGACAAATTTGAATAGTTAATTCACAATTATGTAAATGGTTTAAACCTCAAATATACAGATAGTTTGATTTTTAGATAATTGTATTATCTATACTATTTTTATAATTTTGAGATAACAATCTTTCTATTTTTTACCTCAATATTTACTTGAGTTGTTTCATTCCAATCAAGTTCAGACATTATTGAGTTTGGGATGGTGATGCCGTATTTGTACCAAATATTATTGCCTTCTCTTCGATTAATCCTCTTGTTTATTTTCACAGAATATGTTGTTCTACTCTACTAATAAATAGGCTGCCTATACATTAATATATGTAGGCTGCCTATAAATAATGAGAAGATGGTGGTTATAACTATGCAAAGAAGAAAAAGACCTTTTATAGAAATGGGAGTTATTCTAATTGATGCTTTCACAAAATAATCAAAAGATTCGTGAAGGAGTGCAGGTTCCATTTTTGGAGAAAATGCTAAAAGAAAATCAAAAAACACTCGAACAACTAGAAAATAGTTTTGATGAAACTGAGGGAAAGCAACAAGAAAGATTAGAGGTTATAGAAAAAATATCAAAAATAAAATCAAATATTATAGAACTTGAAAAAGCAGCAGAGTATTCCGAGAAAATGGAATACTTTAGACATCCAAATATACCTCAGAACATTCCAGATGAACACATATGGAATAATGCTTGGTATGATGAGAAAAGAAATGCATGGGTGACACTAAATGACTATTTCTTTCAACTTCCTAATTCCAGAACTAGAGATATTCAAGTAGAATATGAAAAAGACAATGTTACAAATGTTGGAATAATTATTGAGGGAGAGCGAATTGAATTCAGAAAGGGACTGCCATCAATTTTAAGAGAGAATGATAAAGGGCAACATGTATGGTATTTACTTCCAACATTGTATGATGTGATGCTAACATTAGAAATTGTTAAAGGTAAATTTGATCCTGAGAGACAAGAAAATGCATGTCTTTACAGAACTGGGTCTGACGCATATATCAGTATTTTAGGAGATCATCTTACAGAACAAGAATATGCATTTGCAAAAGAATTCATGCCAGCTATGTCAAAGACACCAATAGAAGTTGTAAGAGCAATGCACGGACGACCACATGATCCTAAAGAGTACAAAAAGCAATTAAAACAAATGGAAAAAGAAACCAAACAGTGGGAAAAAGAACAAAAGAAAAACAAATAATTTTTAAATATTTTTTTATAGAAAAACTATAATGCTTTGAAAGTTTCTCCTTGTTTTCCATTAGCGTGATTAACAATCTTTTCTGCACTGAATGGATGCTTCTCTAGTTGTTCCACCAATCTCTGATCAACTTGATTTTGAATTTCAGGCTTCATATTTTCAAATCCCATCACATTATTCCTTTGAACATTAAGATATTCTTGCTGTCCCTCCAGTGTCCCAAACCTATTGTGAACTCTGTCAAGATGCTCCATGCTGTTAATTACCTCTCCTGGATTTGTCATCAATCTGGCCGACTCTCCAGTTTCAGGCATTACAGCTTGTGTTGTTTCCACATTGATTTGTGGTGACTCCATTGTTGTCATGGATTTTGAGAGGTCATTGAGAGAATGGTTTGCACCACTAATCTGTCCTGCCTCAAATGCCTTGTTCATTCCAACATTCTGGATGTCATGAACCATTGGATTTACAGCCTGATCCACATGCATTGCATGGCCTGCTGCCCTTAGACTTCCAGCTGCAAGACCTGTACTTCCACCGTAAAAAGCTCCTTTCATTCCTGTCTTTAATTTCTCTCCAAATGACATGGGCGTGTGCTCAATTACTCCAGAAGTCTTTGTTAACGCATCATTTCCAAATGCCATTGGTGTACTTACACTTGACATGCGACCAATTCCAGGAGATGATACAGTACCCATCCCTGCCATTCCAAGCTCCTGTGAGGATATTGGCGGTTTCATTCCAGAGGGTCTACCCCCACCTAGACCTCCAAGAGTAGCAGCTCCTCCCATTCCGGCCATTGCAGTTGCTCCATTTGCAGTGCCTCCCAGTGATTTTGCAATACCACCAAGTGCACCTTGTCCCACCATGCCATCTACTATGCTACCGGCCATAATCGCAGTGGACATCATCTGTCCCACTTGAGTCACGATATTACCTAGCATTGGTGCAAGCATAACGGGGAAGAACACTGCCAAAAATCCAACTGCAAGGGATGCAAACCAGTCCTGCATTGCAGGAAGTGTTGCAGAATCCAAGTATGCAAGACCAGTAGTCAAGACAAGTGCTGAAAAGACAGGGGCAATACTCAGTCCAATCAGATTCTTAAACAACATGTCCTTGACTGACCTGAACATTGGAATAAGACTCAATGTCAACAGTAACGGAATTGACATTGCAATAATTATTGTCAGCAAAATTCGTATGGTACTAATGATAAACATCATTGCAGTCATAAACATCACTGCAAATCCCTTAAACAACGCCAAGAAAACATCTTTCATCATTCCTTGTGCAAATGCGCCAGGGTCTGTAAATGCAGAAGCCCATGCATCAAGATCAAAGATATCGACTGGAATCACGCTTCCCATGACTCTCCATAATTCCAATGTCCTGTCTGCCGGATCATCTCCTGTTTCAAAGGGATCAAGCAAAAACAATGAAAAGTTCTCAATGATTATTGCGTAAATATCCCAGACAAACGGAAACACCAAAAATATGATCAAAAACAAGACAATCTTTTTTATGATTCCAATTGCAGTTCCAGGATGAATCCACCTTACTATCTCAAAGACATACCCCAAAACTGCAATCATTGCCACTGCAACCAGAATGATTACAGAGATTGATACCAACAACCAATACAGATCAATTCTTTCATTTGATGCGGGATTGCCGTCTACATCAAGAATCATGTCGCCTGTTGTGTCATCATACTCAAAGAAAGTGGGCATGTCAGTGATCAATTGAGGTACAAGTAATCCGCCAACTTCTACAAATCCTTGTGATATTCCAATCAGTGCTGCAAATATGATAAATGCAATCCCTATCATCAACGGAATTGAAAAGACAAATCCATCATGCGATGAACGGAAATTAATTTTCACGAAAAATGATGAATTATTTGCTTAAAAGGGAAAAATTTGTGATGAATGGTTAGATTGAATTGGGAGCACAACATCATTGGAATATAATTAGCAGCAAGATTTTGTACTATTTTTGTAGAGCATTAATAAAATAACGGGTTTGATAGATTATTGTTTAATTCTTCGAATAGAATGATGACAATTAACTCCACTAGAGATTGAAATGGCGTTAGGATTTTTCTTGCTATTGTGATACGGCACTCTGTGTCCATCGTACACATCTTTTACTCTAACATGTTTACCTTCCAAACAACTACATTCTCAACGAGGTTGTTGGGCTATTTCAGCTCGCTAGATCTCACACTCTTCAATTTTTTCTTCTAGTAATCGACTCGCCAAGCCTCTTGTATACCAAGTACTAAATTCACTTAGGGCGAGAGTTTTAGATGCATCGCATTGCAGGGCATACATCCTTTTATTATTCTCATTTCACATTTACGGAATAACATGAAGACATCAATATCACATTTGGGAAACTCCTTTTATACAGAGATTAAACGGTTAAATCCATGAAATGTGGTTGCACAAAAAGAGGAATTGTGATATACAATCACTTGATGAGTTTTGATCTAGAACAGTGGGATCAGAGAAAATAGTCTAATTTTTAGAAAAAAATCCTAAATACAAAAAAGACATAATGCCATGATCAGAGGAGTCTCATTTTCATTTTACATAATACTCTATTACGTCCTGCTCCTTTGGCATTTTGAAATTAGAAGTGTTTAAGAAAAAAGAAAATGAAAGTTTGAAGTTACTGTAGATTGTCTATTAGCGTTTGAGCACAGTCTCTTAGCAAGTCTGCTTGTTGATTAGTTAGTTTCTTTCCGTCTTGCGCATTTACCTGATTGATAAAGGCACCAAGTAAATTAATTGCCTTATTACTATCTCCGTTTTCAAAGGAATTAGAAGCTGTAGTTATCTTTGCAATCAAGCTGTTTTCAGTTCCTTGGTGCAAATTCATTGATTCTATCTTTTCAATGAATCCATCAAATGTAGACGTTGTAACTATTACAGTTACAGTAAATGAATCTGCATTTTGGTTACCTGAAGCATCAGTTGCAGTACAATTTACCAGAGTATCACCTAGTAGGAATGAATCACCTGATGCAGGATTGCAAACTATTACAGGATTTGGATCTACCACGTCAATTGCAGTAACAGTAAAGATAACTTTTGTTCCAAGTGGGTTTGTTGCATCAACTGTAAGATCTTCTGGTGTTATTATTACTGGTGCTGTGGTATCATCACACTCAAGGGGTTGATTGCCAATAATGGGATTGCCAGTTATTGTACCTTGTTTTCCAGAGGGACAATTGTTAATGATTCCATCGTTGTTGATGATATTGCCGTTCTCGATGGTGCCGGAGTTGATGATGCTGCCACCTTCGTTGTTGATAATAGAGCCGAAGTTGTCAGGGAAGCTGTCGTGGATGATGATGATGCCTGAGTTGATGATGCTGCCGGAGTTCTCGATGGTGGCGCCGATGCCAAAGCCCCTGATGTTGATGGTACCACCTTCATTGTTGGTAATGGTACCGCCGTCATTGTTGGTAATACGTCCTCCTCCGATGGTAATGGTGCCACCATCGTTGTTGGTAAAGGTGCCACCATCGTTGTTGGTAATGGTGCCACCATCGTTGTTGGTAAT
>Ga0224497_10002546_pt1 | contig 10785 bp, 9 predicted proteins | sample SF_Jul11_sed_USG_4_FD_167970 | JGI IMG/M metagenome (GOLD analysis project Ga0224497, IMG submission 167970) | Sediment microbial communities from San Francisco Bay, California, United States - SF_Jul11_sed_USGS_13 | ecosystem: Environmental > Aquatic > Marine > Sediment | place: USA: California...
CACCGGTAAGCGCAGCGGGCATACATTTGCAGGACTTGAGGTTATCCTGTCGGTATCAAACGATTTGACAGATTCGACCGTGGCAGACCCGACTATCGAAATCGCGCTGATCAAGGGGGATGGCATCGGCGTCGAGGTAACCGACGCCGCGCTCGCCATCGTCGACAGGGTATTGGAAAAGACCGGCAATATCCGGCCAGGTTACCGGGAGATTCAGGCCGGTGCGGGGTATTACCGTGAAACCGGGCGCGATATCGAACCCGGCGGCGAGGCGGCGGCCGGACGGGCCGACGCGATCTTCCTCGGCGCGATCGGACTGCCCGACGTCCGGTACGAGGACGGCACCGAGATCTCGCCGCACCTGCGGTTGCGCGAGCGCTACCAGCTGTACGCCGGCGTACGCCCGGTCAGGGCTTATCCGAACGCGCCGCGGCGCCTCGCCGACCCGCGCGCTAGCGAGATCGACCTGGTGATCCTGCGCGAATCGACCGAGGGGCTGTTCTACTCGGCCGCGGTGCACGGCCGCGGCGAGGTCATCGACAACCGCGAGGCGCGCGACGTGCTGCGGATTACCCGCGTTATCACCGAGAAACTGCATCGCTTCGGTTTCGCGCTGGCGCGCAGGCGAAAAGGGCACGGCGGCAAGGGGATGCTGACCTGCGTGGACAAGGCCAACGTGTTCGCGTCGATGGCATTTTTCCGGAAAATCTACGATGAAATAGCGCCCGAATTCCCCGATATCCGGACCGATTACAATTACGTCGACGCGCAGGCGCTGGACCTGATACGACGACCCTGGGATTTCGACGTGCTGGTGACCGAAAACATGTTCGGCGACATCCTGTCGGACCTGGCCGGCGGCCTGGTCGGCGGGATGGGCATGGCCGCCTGCGCCGAGATCGGCGACGCGACGGGGCTGTTTCAGCCTGCCCATGGCAGCGCGCCCGATATCATGGGCCAGGACCGGGCCAACCCGCTGGCGGCGATCCTGAGCGCCGCGCTGATGCTCGAATACCTTGCCGAAAAGATGGGCAACCCGGGACTTGCCGACGCGGCGCGCCTGATCGACGCGACGGTTTATCGCGGATTTGCCGAAAACAGGCTGCAACCGGTCGAATTCGGTGGTCATATGGGTACGCGCGCGCTAACCCGCGAATTGCTGCAGATGTTATGAACGTCGGCCGACTGCGAACAGCGCTTGCGACCAGGTCAAATTGTCGCGCCCGGTCCGGGTTCAGGCCGCAGGCGCTTGCGGGAGAATCAGCCATGTACGTCGTCATTGTCGAATTTACCGCGCAGCCAGGGCACGCGGAAGATTTTAAGCGGCGAGTTCGGCAACAGGCGAATGATTCGCTCGAGCAGGAGCCGGGTTGCCGGGTTTTCGACGTCTGTATCGATCCCGAGCGCGATAATTTCGTGCTGCTTTACGAGGTCTATACCGACAGAGCTGCGTTCGATGCGCACCTGGCATCGGCGCATTTCGCCGATTTCGAGGCCAGTGTAAGGCACTGGGTTGTCGATAAAGAAGTCCGTACCTACCAGAAAATCTGAATTCGCAGGCTGAATCCTGTTTCAGGGGCGCCCATACTCGTTTAAACTGCAACATCTTCGACTATAATTTCGATCGGCGTGAACTATACCGGGGTGAGGGAGCAACAATAAAATTCAGGACTTTCTTCAAGCTGGTTATACCGGTATTAGGTGTCGCGCTGATGCCTGTTTCGGCAATGGCGGGTGCGCTGCAGGCTCCGACCGGCAGGGTCATCCTGACGGTGTCCGGAAAGATAACCAATACCAACGCTGGCGACAGGGCGGAATTCGACCGCGACATGCTGGAAGCGCTCGGCGATTCGGAACTCGCGCTGGAGACGCCCTGGACCGACGGCCGGCAGGTTTTCAATGGCGTGCTCGGCAGCAAGCTGCTCGATGTGGTCGGGGCCAGTGGCAACACGATCGCGGCGCGAGCGATCAACGATTACCAGGTGTCGATACCGATTTCAGATCTGCGCAACTACCCGGTACTTTTTGCGCTGAAACAAAATGGCAAATACATGCGGGTGCGCGAAAAGGGTCCCATCTGGATTATTTACCCGCGCGAGACTTATCCGGAACTGGATACCGACCAGATTACCGATCGTTGGGTCTGGCAGCTTTCTGAAATCGTAATTAAATAGATGAACATATCGCCGCCATCCGGACGAGCTTAAACTGTTCTTCAGCATATCGCGATAACTACCGTGGCAGACGGCTCCAGTCAACAGGCTAAAATATGCGCGGCGTTCGACTCCAGACGCCCGGTGCTGTTGTGGACCTACGTGCTGCTGGTCTTCGCGGTAGTGCTGTTCGCGCTGGCCACGGCATACGGATTCCTGAAGATGCGGCAGGAATCCGACCTGGCCCAGTACAACTCGCAGGCCGCGTTGTGGCTGGTTGTCTCTTTCGAGCGCGAATACCATATCCTCGACTCGATGCTGTGGCGCTACGCCATCGGCGACCCGACGTTGAAACCGGACGATCTGTTGACGCAGTACGACGTGCTTTGGAGCCGAATCGATCTGATGAAGCAGGGCAGTCAAAGTCGACCCTTGCAGCATGTCGAGTCTTTCGATTCGGCGGTAACGGCCGCAATGCAGCTGGTGCAAAAACACGAGGAGGCTGTATTTGGTGCGGTAAGTGACCGTCTGTCGTTACCGCAGTCTTTTCTCGACGAATTCAGGGAAATGGCCGATCCGATCCACAGGTTCATGATCGATACCCATTTGAATCGTGCCTGGATTGTCGATGTTCGCGAAAACCAGATAAGAGATACTCGTATAGCGATCTACCTGACCCTCGGTGGAACTCTAGTCAGTACGCTGACGCTGTTCGCGATCGTAATTGTCCAGCTAAGGGATCGACACAGTAACCTGGTACGAACCATGAAGGCACTGGAGCAAAGCGAAAAAGATCGCGATGCGCTGCACGAGGAAGTCCGTCGACGCAAGACCGTGGAGAGGGAGCGCAAACTGCTGATGCTGGACCTGGAAGCGCGCAATGAGGAGCTGGAGCGCTATGCCTACACGATTTCGCACGATCTCAAGAGCCCCCTTTATACGATTCAGGGCTTTACCGGATTCCTGGAAAAGGATCTGGCGCAGGGCGATAACGAAAAGATGCGCTATGACCTGATAAAGATCAGGAACGCAGTATCGACGATGAGCAAGCTACTCGACGACATTCTCAACCTGAGCAGGATAAACCTGTCCGACGAAGCGGCGCAGCAGGTGTCTCTGGTCGATATAGTCGACGACGCCATAAAGCTGGTAGCGCGCGAGATCGGTGAGCAGGGTGTCGCGGTCAGGATCCAGCCGAATCTGCCGACCGTCATCTCGTCGCCGCAACGCTTGACCGAGGTTTTCCAGAACCTGATCAGCAATGCAACCAAGTTCCTCGGTGACCAGTTAAACCCGGTGATCGAAATCGGGGCGGCGCATGAGGGGGAATTGATCATTTGTTACGTCAGGGACAATGGTATCGGTATTGCTCCCGAGTACCGCGATCGTATATTCAACCTGTTCGAGCGACTCGATAGCAACACGCAGGGCACCGGTATCGGGCTCGCGATCGTCAAGCGCATTATCGAGCGCCTTGGCGGCGAAATATGGGTTAAATCCGACGGCATTGGTACCGGCAGCTGCTTCGAATTCAGCCTGCCCGCAAAGGTTTCGGCATAGTCAAAAACTCCCCGCTCGTGGCGTCAGATATCCGACGCTATGCGGCAAATATTCTCTGCTATGCTCAAAGACACTATGCACAATGCAGAACAGAAACTCGACCAGCCGGTTACGCTGGAGCAACTAATCGGCAAGGGCCAGGACCTGCCCAGCCTGCCCGAAATCTATCTACGCGTCTCGGAGCAGCTGGAAAACGAAAACAGCAGCGTGCAGCAGATCGGCGACACGGTGCAAAACGATCCGGCGATTACGACGCGCGTATTGAAAATGGTCAACAGCGCATTTTACGGCCTGCCCAACCAGGTCTCGTCGATCGCCCAGGCGGTTTCGCTGCTGGGTCGGGAAAGGCTCAAGCACATCCTGATCGGCTCGGTGCTGCGTGGCGTTTTCAGCGGTAGCGACAATCCGGCGTTTTCGATGCAGGTGTTCTGGCAGCACAGCATCAAGACCGCCATAATCGCCCGCCAGCTGGCGCAGCAGACCCGGCAGATCGACGAACCTGAAGCCATGTTTACCGCCGGTTTGCTGCACGACATCGGCAAGCTGCTGCTGATCAACAGGTTTCCCGAGCGCATGCTGGCGGCCGAGGAATACATGATTCACAAGCGCGTCGACATTCTTAGCGCCGAGCTCAGGCAGGTCGGCCTGTCGCATACCGCCGTCGGCGAGGCCCTGATGCAGCACTGGGGATTGCCGCAAATGCTGGTGGATTGCGCCGGCATGCACCACGAAACCGTGCACGACGGCCCCCATCGTCATGCCACCCACCTGATTTACCTGGCCAATTGTCTCAGCCAGTACGTGCCGCCGCTGGATCACGATGAAACGCAAACGATTCTCGACGATATCGAAAACTGGGATATGGGCGCGCTTTCGCTCGATCAGATCGCGAGCGCCTGCCAGCATGCCGACGATATGGTATTCGAAGTGATGGAGTCGTTGGGCATGGTCACGCTCGAAATCAGCGCCGACTAGCCTTCCTGCAAACCCCGGCTACTGGCTAGGGCCGGGCTTTTACCGCCGGCCTGGGCTTGCCGACCTCGGAAAGCCAGATGCCCCCGAGCACCAGCAGTAGCGCCAGCGCATGGTAGAACTCGAAAACCTCGCGCAGGAATATCACCGCCATGATCGACGCGAACACCGGCACCAGGTTGACGAATACCCCAGCGCGCCCGGGCCCGATCAGCCCCACCCCCTGGATGAAAAAAATCTGCGCGATCAGCGACGGCAGCAGCGTAACCAGCAGCGCCAGTATCCATCCCAGTCGCGTCGGCATGATCCACCCCTGCTGGTAGGTTTCGAACGCCACCAGCGGCAACGAAACCAGCCAGGCGACCGCGGCCATCACGGCGAACAGGCCGAGCGCGCTGACGTTGGGGCGTCGGCTCAGGCCTACCGAGTAGGCCGCGTAGAAAAAGCAGGCGATCAGCATGAACAGATCGCCACGGTTTACCGCCAGGTCTCCGAGGTTGCCCAGCTGCCCCCGTGAGGCGACGGTGACGACCCCGAGCAGCGTCAGCGCGACTCCGAAGCCCTGCACCGGGCTGATCGGATGGCGCAGCACCAGCAGGCTGCCGAGCAATACGAATACCGGGATCGAGCCCTGCAGGATACCGATATTGATGGCCGTGGTGTGGTGGCCGGCGACGTAAAACAACGCGTTGAAAAGCGTGAAACCGCAGCTGCCCATCAAACCCAGGAACGGCAGGTGGTTGCGCAAAATCGGCCAGTCCCGGGCGATGTTCTGACGCGCAAACACCAGCAGTATCAGCACCACGCCGAGCCAGCGGAACGTCACCAGCTGCATCGGCGAAATTTCGCCAACCGCGAGCCGGCTGATGATCGCATTCAGTCCCCAGCACCAGGTCGTTACCGTCAGCAACAGGTAGGCGCGCAAATGATGGCTATCGATCATGAGCGTATTCTGGCGCCCAGCACCAGCTCGCGGTGCAGCGTATAAAGACCGCTGGCGACGATAATGCCGATCCCGGCCAGGCTTTGCAGGTCGGGAACTTCGCCCCACACGAGGTAGGCGATGCAGCCGCCGAAGACGATGGTCAGGTATTTCAGCGGTGAGACGATGCCGACCGCGAGGTGCCGGTAACTCAGGGTCATCAGGTATTGCGCCATGCCACCGAACAGACCGACCGTGACCAGCAGCGACAGGTCTGCCGGCGAGGGCGGTATCCAGCCCTGGATCGCCATACCTGCGATGCTGACAACCACCCCGGTCATGGTGAAGTAAAAGGTGATGCAGACGGGATCGTCGATTTTGCCGAGGTGGCGGATGATGATCGTCGTGCAGCCGATCAGGAACGCGGCGGTCAGCATGTAGAGGCTGCCGCTGGCGAGCATCTCGGCGCCCGGGCGCACCACGATCATCATGCCGATAAAGCCGAGTATGACCGCAGTCCAGCGACGTGCCCCGACTTTTTCGCGCAGCAGGATAACCGATAGCGCCGTCATGAACAGCGGCGCGGTGTGCAGTATCGAGACCGCCTCCGCCAGCGGCATCAGCGAAAAGGCGTAGAAGGCAAAACCCATGGCGGCGATGCCGAGCACGCTGCGCAGCAGGTGCAGTCTGTGCTGCGAGGTTCTGAGTACGCCGATGCCGCCGCGCATGAAGATAATGACGACCACCGGAAGCATCGCGACCGCGCAGCGAAAAAACATGATTTGCGAGGTCGGATAATAACCGCCTAGCCATTTGACGCTCGCATCCATCATCGAAAACAGCAGGATGCTCGACAGCATTGCGCCGAATCCGAGCGCCGGGCTGTCGAGTTGCCGCCTGTTTAGCGGGTAGGGATTACTGGAAACTTTGGCGCTCCCGTCCGTCGAGAATCAGGTCGGAGGCCTTCTCCGCCACCATGATCGTCGGGCCGTTGGTGTTGCCCGAGATCAGGGTCGGGAATACCGACGTATCGACGACGCGCAGACGCTCGACCCCGTAAACACGGCAATTCGTGTCGACTACCGCGGTTTTCGGATCGGGCCCCATCATGCAGGTACAGCTGGGATGGAACACGGTGTCGGCGCGGTTGCGGATATCCTCGATCAGCTCGTCGTCGGTCTGCACGCCAGGCCCCGGCCTCATTTCCTCGTCGATAATCTGCGCGAGCGCGGGCGTTTTTGCCAGCGCGCGCAACAGCTTTGCGCCTTCCAGCATCTGTGCCAGGTCCTCGTCGGTGGACAGGTAGTTCGGATTGATCGTGACCGGCGCGAAGGGATCCGCGGAATCGATCTGCAGATGGCCGCGGCTGGTCGGCCTCGTCTGGCCGATGGAATTGAGGAAACCCGGGTAAGGGTCGGGTCGCATCAGCGGTCGCTGCCCGGGCGGCGCCGTGGTGTAGGTGATCGCGGCGAAGTACATCTGGATGTTGGGACGCGGCCGCGACGGATGACTGCGCAGGAATCCGCCGCACTGGTTGACGCTCAACGAAAGCGGGCCGTTTCTGAACAGCAGGTATTGCGCGCCGGCGAACAGTTTTCCCCACCAGGGATAAAGCCGGTTATTGAGCGTGGGCACGAGCGATTTATAGTAGATGCAGTAATCGAGGTGATCCTGCAGGTTACGGCCGACGCCGGGCAGGCCGGTTACCGGTTCGATGCCGAAATCTTTGAGCAATTCCGGGTCGCCGATGCCGGACAGCTGCAGGATCTGCGGCGAATTGATCGCGCCGGCGCTGACAATGACCTCGCGGCGCGCCTCGACCTGCCGGGTCCGGCCCTTGTGAACGAACTCGACGCCGGTCGCAACCCGGCCGCTAAACCGTATCCGGGTAACCTGGGCATGCGTGATGAGTTCACAGTTATTGCGCTTAAGCGCCGGGTACAGGTAGGCGCGCGCCGCGGACATGCGCCGGCCGTCGCGCGTGGTGATCTGGTAATAACCGACACCTTCCTGGTCCGCGCCGTTGAAGTCCGGGTTGACGCCGAAGCCCTGCTGTTGCGCCGCCTCGAAAAACTGCCGGCAAAGCGGATGATACTCTGCGCTCGGATTGTTGACATAGAGCGGACCGTCGCATCCGCGGAAGTCGTCGCCGCCGCCGGCATAGGTTTCGGACTTCTTGAAGTAGGGCAGGACATCCTGCCAGCCCCATCCCGGATTGCCGAGGTCGCGCCAGTCGTCGTAATCCTGCTGCTGCCCGCGGATATACACCATTGCGTTGATCGAACTCGAACCACCGACCACCTTGCCGCGCGGCCAGTAGCTGCGGCGGTTGTTGATGCCGGGCTCGGGTTCGGTCAGGTACTTCCAGTTGACGGCTGCGTCGTAAAAAGTCTTACCGTAACCGATAGGCGTCTGTATCCAGAAACGGCGGTCGCTGCCGCCGGCTTCCAGCACCAGCACGCGATTTTTGCCGTCGGCGCTGAGTCGATTGGCGAGCACGCAACCCGCGGAACCGGCGCCGATAATGACATAGTCGAACTCGAGTTCCACGTTGCTGTCCGGACAAAAAAGAAACCGAATTATAGTCGCTAGGGCTCCCGGGTAAAGCAAAACGATATCCAGTTCAAGGTTTCACCGGGACGCCGCTTGATGCATAATCTGGTCGCTTGAGCGAACGGAGCATCTATTGAAATTCAGCGTCGAAGAATTCCGCGCATGGGAAAACAAACGCGTAACCCTGGTCGGCATGTCGGGGGTGGGCAAGTCCTATCTCTCGGCCAAGCTGCGCGGCAGCAACTGGTTCCACTATTCCGGCGACTATCGCATCGGCACGCGTTATCTCGACGAGCATATTATCGACATGCTCAAGGCGCAGGCGATCAAGGTGCCGTTTCTCAGGGAGTTGCTGCGCAGCGACTGGATTTACATAAAGAACAACATCCGCGTCAACGATCTTGGCCCGGTGCTGAGTTTCGTCGGCAAGCTGGGCAACCCGGAGCTCGGCGGTGTCGAACTCGGGGAGTTTATCGAGCGTCAGGCGATTTATCGGCAGGCCGAGGTCGACGCCATGTACGACATTCCGCATTTCATCGAGAAGGCGAAGAATATTTACGGCTATGCGCATTTCGTCAACGACGTCGGCGGCAGCCTGTGCGAACTCGACGAGCCGGGCGTCATGGATATCCTCGTCGAAAACACGCTGATACTCTATATTCAGGTTACCAACGACGCGCAGGAACAGGTGTTGATCGAACGCGCGGTCTCCGATCCGAAGCCCCTTTATTACCGCCCGGAATTTTTGCAGCAACACCTGGAAATGTATTTCGACGAAACCGGGCTGGAGTACGCCGCGCAGATAGACCCCGACGAGTTTGCCCGCTGGGTATTCCCGCGCCTGTTTCGTTCGCGTCTGCCGCGTTACGACGAAATTGCCAGACTCGGTTACACGGTGACGTCGGAAGAGATCGACTGGGTGCAAAATGATGTCGATTTTCTGCAACTGCTGGAAACGGCGATCGCAAGACAGCAGGGGGGTAACGACTAATGCCGCTGGTTGCTCATAACGATTTACCCACCTTCGCCAAGCTCCAGCAGGAGGGCCTGCGCGTGCTGACCCCGGGACTTGCCGACGAGCAGGATATTCGCGAGCTACATATCGGCCTGCTCAATATGATGCCGGACGCCGCGCTCGCCGCAACCGAGCGACAGTTTTTTCGTTTGATCGGCGAAAGCAATCCGATTGCGCAGTTTTTCGTGCACCCGTTCACGCTGGACGCGCTGCCGCGTGAGCCTTCTGCGCGCGAACACATCGATAAATTCTACGATAGTTACGAGCAGATCAAGGAACAGGGGCTGGACGCGTTGATCATCACCGGCGCCAACGTAATCGGACCGGATCTTTCGCAGGAAGTCTTCTGGGAACCGTTGATCGAGGTTGCCGACTGGGCGCATGAGCATGTTACGTCGACGCTATGTTCCTGTCTTGCAACCCACGCCGTGCTGGATTTTCGCTACGGTCAGAAACGCTTCCGGCAACCCAGGAAAAAGTGGGGAGTTTATCGACACCAGGTGGTCGAGCCGTCACATCCCCTGGTCGTCGATATCAATTCCGAATTTGACGTGCCCCACTCACGCTGGAACAGCGTATATCCCGAACAGTTCGAATCTGGCGGATTACGGGTACTGGTCACGAGCACCGACGGCTCGGTGCATCTCGCTACCAGCCCGGACGGTTTCCGCACCGTGTTTTTCCAGGGGCATCCCGAATACGACACGGTATCGCTGCTGAAGGAATACAAGCGTGACGTTAATCTGTATATTTCGGGCAGGTTCGAAAATTACGCGCCGATGCCGGAGAATTACTTCAGCGAATTTTCCGCTGCGGTATGCCGCGAGTATCAGGCGCGAGTCGAAAAAAGTCTGGCGGCGAATACTCCTATACCCGAGTTTCCGGAGCACCTGGTGACAGGCCGGTTGAAAAATACCTGGCAGGATACCGCAACCGCAGTAGTCGGCAAATGGATCGGTTTGATCTACCAGTTTACCAACATGGATCGCAGAATGCCTTTCATGAAAGGGGTCGATCCGAATAATCCATTGGGGCTGTAACCCGGCGCGACCGCGGTCATAACCCGGAAGATCGTCTAGTAGGATCCCCAGGAATCCTGCTTGCGCCAGCGGATCCGCGTCACCACGATGCCGACGACGAAGGCGATCAGCGATACCGCCCCCCCGCGCACGAACCAGTCGAGTCTGGTGCTGTCGCTGAGTTCGGCGTTGACCTCGGTCAATTGCGCCTTTTCCTCGCGCAGCTGCTCGACGACGGTCTGCAGGCGCTTGTTCTGCTCGAGGATATTCAGCGTATCCTGCGCCGCATCACGCACCGTTGCGAGCTCCTGTTCGGAGGCGCGCAAGGTTGTCTTGAGTGCCTGGTTGTCGTTTTTTTCGCGTTCCAGCGCCTGGTTGAGTTCGTTAATCCTGCTGGTTTGTTCTGCAACCCGGCTTTGTTGCTGCTCGTAGCTGGCCTCGAGCTGCTGCAGGCGCTCCCTGGCGGCAGGGATGTCCATCAGGAAGCGGGACAAAACGTATCCTTGCTTGCCGCCAGCGGTTTCGACCAGCGAATACTGGGAGGGGAGGTCTTCATCTATCACGGTAACCGCCTCGCCACTGCGCAGCATG
>Ga0224497_10002549_pt1 | contig 10780 bp, 13 predicted proteins | sample SF_Jul11_sed_USG_4_FD_167970 | JGI IMG/M metagenome (GOLD analysis project Ga0224497, IMG submission 167970) | Sediment microbial communities from San Francisco Bay, California, United States - SF_Jul11_sed_USGS_13 | ecosystem: Environmental > Aquatic > Marine > Sediment | place: USA...
CGGCGGCTGCTCTGGCCACCGCGATGCCGCCGCGGGTTGAACCGGTAAAAGACATCATATCGATACCCGGATGTCGCGACATCGCTTCGCCGACTACCGGGCCGTAGCCGTTGACGAGGTTGAATACGCCCGCAGGTACACCCGCCTGGTGCAGCATCTCGGCGAAAATCATCGCGTCCAGCGGCGATTCCTCGCTCGGTTTCAGCAACATCGTGCAACCGGCGGCAAGCGCCGGAATGACCTTGACTGCAACCTGGTTCATCGGCCAGTTCCACGGCGTGATCATGCCGCAGACACCGATCGGTTCGTAGCGCAGTATCATGTCTTCCTCGATACTTTCGAACCTGAAGTTAAGCAACGCCTTGATCGCACTCTTGATATGCCCGGCGCCAAGCTTGGCCTGCGAACCGCGCGCTAGATCAACCGGCGCCCCCATTTCATCGGAAATCGCCTGCGCGATATCGTCGAAATAATCCTTGTACAGAACTCGGATTTTTTCGAGCAGTTCGAGCCTTTGCTGGACGCTCCACTCCGAGTAACTGGTAAACGCCCGGCGCGCCGCGTCCACGGCACGGTCGACATCTTCGGCGCTGCCCGCGCTAATCCGGGTAAAGGCTTCTTCGGTTGCAGGATTGATAACATCGATCGTTGCCGGCGTCAGCGGGTCGACCCATGCGCCGTCGATAAAAAACTTGAGGTGATCCATCATTTATCACTTTCCTGGACTAGCAAGAGATATTACGAATGTGAAATGTGCCGTGAAGCGCCCTGTTGTGCAAGTGAATTTTCAGAAGTCCCGCAACAACCGCGTTGTTTCCGGATCGAGAAAGCCGTCAACCGTGGCATCGGTTTCGAGTTGCAGGGCGGTCTCGATCGACTGCGTCGCGACCCGGTTCAGGACTCTTTTCATCGCTCGCGACGACGATGTCGGCAGGTTCGCGAGCCGAACCGCCAACGCACGGGCCTCGTCCTGCAAACCGTCATCGTCGACCACGCGCCAGGCGATGCCCATATCTTGCAACGCCTGCGCATCGTAGTGCTCGCCCAGCAACAACATTTCGCGCGCCGTGCCGAGCCCGACAATCGCCGGCAGCAACGACGTGACGCCACCGGTAACCAGCAGGTTCAGCGATACTTCGGGGAAAAACGCGCGCGCGCCCCTGCCCCATACCGAAAGATCGCAGTTGAGTGCCCACTCGAAGCCGCCGCCGACCGCCCATCCCTGCACCGCGCCGACGACGAGCTTGTCGCCGAGCAGGATTTCACGTGTCGCCTGCTGGATCGCGTCGACAAACTCGCGCGCGCTGGCTTCATCGGAAAAATGCTGATGCGCCCTGCGATCGTCCCCGGCGCAAAAGGCGCGCCCGGCGCCGCAAAACAGGATTACGCTGGCCCGCGGGTCGCGATTGGCCTGCCGAAAGGCGTTCGCGACATCGTCGATCAGTTGCCGATTCATCGCGTTCAGGCATTCGGGCCGGTTCAGGCGCACGGTAGCGATTCGATCCCGGACCTCGTATTCGACTGTTTGATAGTTCATCGCATTTCCGACGCAGCTGCCAGTAGCCGATTGTCGTCGACTGGCCGCGAAAAATACATACCGGTACGGCAGTTTGCTCACTATAATCGGCGTTTTACGGGAACCCTGTCCCGCCGGAACCTTGATGACCGAGCATCGACTCTTTCCCTACCTGATGATCCTCGGATCCGGTGTGATCTGGGGCGTGACCTTTTCGTTCGCGCTAATCGCGACCGCGCAGGGCGCGCACCCGCTCGGACTGTCGGCGTGGCAGGTGGTGCTGACCGCGCTGTTCTTCCTGGCCGCCTGCCTGGTGTCGCGCGTCACCCTGTTCGATCCGAGGAATCTGCGCCATTACGTGGTGCTAGCGCTGGTCGGCATTACCGCGCCGAACCTCCTCTATTACTACGCCGCGCCGCATCTGTCGGCCGGCATTCTCGCAATCACAGTGTCGACGGTACCGCTGTTTACCTACGCGATCATGCTGGTGCTGCGATTCGAATCCATCATCGCACGCCGCCTCGCGGGAATCGTGCTCGGCATGATCGCGATCCTGTTGCTGGTCGTTCCCGACCAGGGACTCAGCAGCGACGACGCGAGTTTCTGGATCCTGCTGGTAGTGGTCTGCGCGCTGCTGTACGCGATCGAAAACGTCTACATAAGCCGGGGTATTCCGGCACATATCGACATCCGTGAATTCCTGTTCGGTTCGAACCTGATCGCAATCCTGTTGCAGTTTCCGCTCGCGATTTACCTCGGTGTCGATGAATCCTGGACCTGGCTCGCGACCGACGCGGGCATCGCGGTCATCGGCATCGCCGTCGGCAGTGGCTTCGCCTACTCGATGTTTTTTTACACGATCAAGACCTCGGGACCCGTATTCGCGAGCCAGTGCGCCTACGTCGTGACCATTTCGGGCGTGATCTGGGGTATCATTATCTTCGCGGAGCAGCATAGCGTCTGGGTCTGGATATCGGTGATCGTCATGTTGCTGGGGCTGGTACTGGTGACGCCGGACGAAGAAGATGAACTCGAAAAGGTTAAAAAAATTGCAACCGCCGAATCATCGTAACGATCGAGGCCAATGAAAATCACCTGTTATGGAGTCAGAGGATCGATCGCGGATTCGGGGCGCTGCTGGCAAATCCTGAAATTGCGCCCGCCGCTGTCCTTTGCGCGTTCCGACCGGGACAAAATGATCGCCGCGACAGGCACCACGCAGGACGGGTTTTCGATATGAACGGAGCTAACCACGCGAGCGCATTCAACCCGGTCGGAATAGAGGAACTGATGGCGAGCTATGTCGCCTCCGGCAAGACGGCCGGTATGCTGACCCTGGTGAGCCGCCGCGGCGAAATCGAGCATCTTGGTTGTCACGGCTACGCCGATATCGCGAGCGGGACGCCACTTCGCGAGGATACGATTTTTCGCATCTACTCGATGACCAAGCCGATTACCAGCGTCGCGCTGATGACGCTGATGGAGCAGGGTCACTTCAACCTGGACGATGCCGCCAGGCGCTGGATTCCCGCGCTCGGGAACCTCGAGGTTTACCAGCAGGGCAAGATCGAATCCGATATCACGATTCGCCAGCTGCTGACCCACACCGCGGGCTTCAGCTACGGCTTCGAACCAGACAGGAATCCGGTCGATGAGCTGTATGCAAAAGTCTGGCGCGGCAAAATCCAGGACCAGACCATGGAACAGGTGATGCAGACCCTGCTCGAGTTCCCCCTGGTCGCGCAGCCCGGCACCCTGTGGCATTACAGCATCGCAACCGATATCTGCGGCTACCTGGTCGAGCTGATGAGCGGCATGCCGCTGGCCGATTACCTGCAGCGTACCATTCTCGACCCGCTCGACATGACGGACACGGCTTTCGAAGTGACCGCGGAGCGGATCGATCGCTTTGCAACCCTGTACGGTTATAGCGAAGACGATCCGCTGGCGCAGCTCGAGCGCAACGAGACGTCACCCTACATATCGGCGATGTCGGGCATACCGGTGCGGCTGCATTCGGGCGGCGGCGGCCTGACGTCGACCGCGGGCGACTACTGGAGATTCGCGCAGATGATGTTGAACGATGGAGAACTCGACGGCCGACGTATCATAAACCCGGATACCGTCAGCCTGATGACCCAGAACCATGTCTCCGAAAAGCTGCTGCCGATGAGCTTCAATGGGATCGCCCCAGGGGAATTCAGCGGCTACGGCTTCGGCCTCGGTTACTGCATCAACATCGATCCGGCCCGCACCGCAGCCGCCGGCTCGGCGGGCGACTTCGGCTGGGGCGGCATGGCGGACACCTACTGCTGGGTCGATCCCGCCAGGCAGCTGGTCGCTATCCTGATGCAACAATACCTGCCCTCGCTACACCACCCCGGCAGAAAAGATTTCCGCAACGCGGTCTACCGGGCAATTTGACTACAAAGATCTTGAGCCAGGTCATTCGATCGGCGCACCCGGGTACACCCGGTCACCATTTAAAAATAACGGAGAAGCATTAAATCGGAAACGGGATGGTCGTTTTATTGCAAAAGCATCATGCCCGCGTAACCCGAGCGAGCGGCCGCCCTGCTACGGGGCCAATCCCATAAAGTATTTCGAGAAGCGGAAAATGGTCGAACGAGAACATTGCTAGGATTTCGACTCTTCGGAGTCGCTACCGTTTTCCGCTGGGAGATGCCCACCAAAGTATTCATAATACTTCTTGATCCAGAATGGGGATACCAGAGTCGTATAAGCGATCACGAGTACTATCCCGGCGTATACCGTGGCACCGAATACACCTGTCGCTCTCCCAAGTTCGGCAAATATGAGGCCTACCTCCCCTCTCGGCACCATGGCCATGCCGATGGCTATTCGCATTGGTATCGATATCTTGATTAACCAGGGGCCAACAAGCTTGCCAAAGATTGCGACCGCTCCCATGAGTATCGAAAACGTCCAGATAAATGGCGACGACCAGTCGACTGCGTTGAAATCCAGCGAGAGCCCCACGACAACGAAAAAAATGGGCGTAAACAACTGGATTATGGGACGCATCTGGTCGTGAACCCTCTGCGTAAACTCGGGGTCGAGATGCAATGCAGCGCCGAATGGCAGGAAGAAGCGTCTCGAAAGCGCTATGCCTGCAACAAAACCTCCGAGCAAGTGCGGCGCACCTACACTGTGTGCAAGCGAGGCGAATAACAGCACCACGGAAACCAGCACGATCGGGATCATCCCCGGCAGATCACTGTAGTCGTGATAACGTTTGAAAAACGGTGACAGTATTTTCGCCACCAGCGGCGCAAGAACGAAGTATGCCCCCACGTAAAGAATAATCTGACCCGTGTGAGCCATCGTGACCGAACCGCTTAAGGTGAATTCATAAAGCACCGCCAGTAGAAACACGCCAAGAAGGTCATCGATTACGGCGGCACCTAGAACAATCTGTCCCTCCAGTTCCCGGTGCCGGCCTAAATCAGACAAGATGCGAATGGTTATGCCGATACTTGTCGCCGTCAAGGTGCCGCCAACGAAAAGCGACACCATCGGGGATAATCCGAATATCCAGTAACTGCAGGAAGCTCCAAGAAAAAAAGGTAACACGAACCCAACCAGTGCAACGATTACCGATTTCGGGCCAGCCTTGACGAGACGTTCCAGATCAGTTTCGAGTCCAACTTCGAACAGCAAAAGAATAATTCCAATTTCGGCCAGGAAACTTAAGACTTCGTTCGGTGCAATCCACCCGAAGAGACTGGGACCAAGGATAATGCCCGCACAGAGCTCGCCGATGATCGGTGGCGCCTTCAGGCGCAGCGCGATTTCGCCGCAAATACGTGCCGCGAGCAGTATCGCGGCGATCTGCAGTAGCAAGATATGGATTTCTGCAACTTCTTGCATCGCCGGCAGTGTAACGTCATTACCTGATCGAATTAACAATTTTCCGGTGTTTGACCGGTGAGTAGACGGCAGCCGGCTTTAGCATTCCCGTGCGCATCTATTCCGAACGAAATGCCGGCATCCAGTGTTTTCGGGAGAGAACAGATGCAGGGATTCCGTGATGGTCGCAGCTCTAAACCCTGGATTCTTTTTTGCGTAGTGCGCCCGCGAGATATCGGGCGCTTAAAAACTCGTAAATCGAGAGCTATAAACGGCCCGGAACAGATCCTTAAACTCGATGCGCACAAAAAACCGGGGCAAATGATAATCATTTGCGAAATAGCCCGGTAACACCTCCGCTAATGTCGAAAATGAGAATGGCATGAATATGTCGACGAGCCCTTTTTGATTTCGCTGATGGTATTGACAGCTACAGCTATCCAGGTATACACAACATTGGTATCAGCGCAACAGGAATTAATCGATGGCAGGTATCGGGCCGGTCACGACCAATCTGGGAGATCTAATACGACGTGCCGGCGTGCGGCCCGGTATCAGCGCTCCGAAAAACGAACTCGAAATTTTTTGCAGCTTGTGTGTGGGCCGCGTCTACTATCGAGACGAGAATCGCTCGCTCTATTTCGTCGATTCGCCGGCCCTGTCCATTAGCGATATTATCGAGCAGGTTTTCAAGGGTCTGGAACAGTCCCCGGTCGTCCGGCAGCTTTACATGGAACAGCACAAGCTGTTTCAGGCCGCCCTGTGCATCCAGCTGACCGAGGGGCAGCGCAAAGCACTGTTTGCCGCATTCGCGTTGTCCGGTATTCACATCAAGCGATCTGCGAAAGCGGAAACAACCTCCCTCCCTGAAAAACCCGACATCGAGGTGAATCCGCAACAGGTTACGGCAGGCGAAAGCATTTCAGCGTAATCGCCGCAGTGTTTTAGAGGGGTCGAAAATTACCGATTGCTGTTATCCTGCGGTGCTTGGCGGCCCTCTCGCAAGTACCTTTCGTCGATCGCGCGCAGGATGTCAAAGCGACTGATCTGCCCGACCAAGCGACCGTCCCGTACTACCGGAAAGCGCCGGAAACTGGAATTAAGGAATTTCTCGGCGGCTTCGAGAATACTGCTTGCGGCGTCGATGGTTTCCACTTTGCGGCTCATGTACTGCTCCACCCGACCACCCCAGTCCTGGTGGTAGGCGGTGTTGTAGACGATCGCGAGGCAATCCTTTTTCGACAGTACGCCAACCAGCTGCCCATCCCGGTCAAGCACCGGGGCACCCGAATACCGCGTCTCCAGCAGTATGCGCATCGCGCGGACGATATCCTCCTCTGGCGAAAAGGTAACCAGGTCGGTCGCCATGTAATCTTCGATGGTCGCGTTCATGGCCGACTCCTGCGTGTGATACACGCGCTGCAATTGCCGCAACTGCCGCAAAGCGGTCGCTTTTTCAGTATCAAGCCGATGGACAGCCCGGACACCGCCAGCAGGAAAATCGGAATCGCGATAAACAATGTCGTCATGTCGAGCCTCTCCAGGAGTGTTTAACCGCCAAAGTCGTCAAAGTGTATATTCTCCGCGTCGACACCGAGTTCGTCGAGCATTGCCTGCACCGACTGCACCATGAGTGGCGGGCCGCATAAATAATACTCGCAGTGCTCCGGAGCCGCATGTCGCGCCAGGTAATTGTCGCAGGCTACCTGGTGAATGAACCCGGTGTAACCTTCCCAGGCGTCCCCCTCTTCCGGCTCGGACAGGGCGGGGTGCCATTCGAAATTATCATGCTTTCGCTGCAGTGCCTCGAATACATCCTCGTAGTAAAGTTCGCGTCGAGACCGCGCGCCGTACCAATAAGTGATCTTGCGCTCGCTATGCTGCGTTTCGAGCAAATCGAGTATCTGCGCGCGTAACGGCGCCATCCCCGCGCCGCCGCCGATAAACACCAGCTCCCGTTCGGAAGGCTCGACCGCAAAGTGCCCGTAGGGCCCTCGCAGGGTTACCGGGTCTCCGGGTTTCAGCGAGAATAACCAGCTCGAAACCACCCCGGGCGGGGCCTCGGCTTCCCCGGGTGGCGGCAACGCAATGCGAATATTGAGTATGATCAATCCCTGCTCCGCGGGATGATTCGCCATCGAGTAGGCTCGCGTGACTTCGACGTCGCTGCCCGCCTTCAGCCGCCACAGACCCATCCTGTCCCAGACGTCGCGAAACTCGGGCTCGATATCGAGAGCGCTGAACTCGAGCCGATAAGGCGGGCTGGTCAACTCGACGAAACCGCCGGCGCGAAACTCCATCGGCTCGCCCTCGGGTAGGCGCAATACTATCTCGCGGATCAGCGTGCTGACGTTATGCGTTCGCTCGACCCGGCAGTGCCAGGTTTTGACATCGAAGTAGGCTTCGTCGACCTCGATCGACATCGGCGCCAGCACCCGTACCTGGCACGCGAGTCGCCCGCCCCTGCTAGCCTCGCGCCGGTTCATATGCGCAAGTTCCTGCGGCCCCGCCTCTCCGCCGCCGTCGACCACCCGGATCTTGCACAGACCGCAGGTGCCTGCACCCGCGCAGGCGCTTGGCAAATGAATGCCGGCCTGCTGGCAGACTTCGAGTAGCCGCTGCCCGATCTGCGCCTCGACGGCCTTACGCCCGTTGATCTGGATATTGCATTCGCCTCTCGGCACGAGTAGGCGCCGCGCGCCGAGCACGAACAGCGTCAACGACAGTACGATTGCCGAGAAAAAGACGACACCGAGGATCGCTTCCTGCATCAAGCCATTCCTGCAAAAGCGAGAAAACCCAGCGACATGATGCCGGCGACGATGAAGTTCATGCCGAGGCCCTGCAGACCGTCGGGAATATCCGCGTACTTGAGCCGTTCGCGAATCGCGGCAAACATGACGATCGCGAGCGCCCAGCCGAATCCCGAGCCGAAACCGAAAACCAGGCTCTCGCCGAAGCCGTAGCTGCGCTCCACCATGAACAGACTGCCACCCAGAATCGCGCAGTTGACCGTGATCAGCGGCAGGAAGATCCCCATCGCGCGATGCAGTCGGGGCACGTGAAACTCGAGCGTCATTTCGAGCACCTGCACCATCGCCGCAATCACGCCGATAAACGTAATCAGCTTCAGGAACGATAAGTCGATATCGCCGAGCCCGGCCCATCCGAGCGCACCGGGCGCCAGCAACCAGGTGAAAATCAGGTTATTGACCGGCACCGTTACGGTCTGCACGAACATTACCGCCAGGCCGACGCCGAGCGCGGTATCGACACGCTTCGAAACCGCCAGGAATGTGCACATGCCGAGGAAGAACGACAACGCGAGGTTGTCGAGAAATACCGAACGCAGCATTAACTCGGCGAGCGCGCTCATTCCGTGCCCTGCTCGTGCGGACGCAGCGTAAACTCCGGTTTTTCGGCCTGCTGCGGGCGCTTACGTCGGATATACCAGATAAGGCCGCCGATGATGAAGAACGCGCTCGGCGGCAACAGCATCAGGTGCAGCGGTTCGAACGCACCGCCGTCGCTGACCGGTACCAGGATCTGCAGGTTGAGCAGGCTGCCCTTGCCGAAGAATTCGCGGATCGCGCCGACGATGACCAGGACCAGCGAATAACCGAGACCGTTGCCGATTCCGTCGAGGACGCTGGCGCAGAAACCGTTGTGCATCGCGAAACCCTCGGCACGTCCGAGCACGATGCAGTTGGTAATGACCAGCCCGACGAACACCGACAACCGCTTGCTCATCTCGAATGCATAGGCCTGTAGTATCTGGTCGACGACGATCACCAGCGACGCGATTATCGTGATCTGCACGATAATGCGCACCGAATGCGGTAGCTGCCTGCGAATCAGGCTGACCGAACCGTTACCGAGCGCGAGCACGCAAACCACCACCACGCTCATCAGCAACGCCGTATCCAGCGCCGTGGTCACCGCAAGCGCCGAGCAGATACCGAGAATCTGCAGGGTCAGCGGGTTTTCATCGACCAACGGTCGGGTCAGTATTTTCCAGTAATTATTTCCTGTCATCGATTCGCCTCGCGGATACGTTGCAAAAAAGGACCGAAGCCGAAGTCTCCGAGCCAGAAGCGCACCATGCCATCGACGCCGCGGGCGGTGCGAGTGGCACCCGAGATACCGTCGACCAGGTATTTTGCATATTCGTCGGTCTCGGCGCCGCCACGCGTTCTAACCCCTATTCGCAGCACGCCGGCATCGTCATAGATGGGCCGGTCGCGCCACTGCGCCTGCCAGTCGGGATCCTCGATGCGGGAACCGACCCCCGGTGTGTCGCTCTGCTCGTATATCCTGAGCGCGCGCACCTTGCTCGCGGCGCCATCCAGCAGCAGCCAGGCGCGCAGGATGGACTGGTAACCGCGCCCCGAGACCGGCAGGATGATGGTGTGGATTGCATTGTCGCTACCGCGCAGCAGGTAGACCGGAGCGTGCAACGCGCGCCGCCTGAGCCTGGCCAGGTCGAACTCGCGGGGTATCTCGACGCTGGTGTCCGGATTACTTGCCGCGATTTCCGCATCGAAGGTCGCCGGATCGATGCCGTCGTCGAACTGGCCACTGGCGAGCTCGACGACATGTGCCTCGAGATTTTCCGTCTTCACCATCGGGGCGATACCCGAGAGGGCTTCACGCACCAGCTGGTTGACGCGTTCGGCCTTGACATTTGCCTGCTGGACCGGCCGCAGGCTTACCGCGACCACGGATACCAGCAACGCGCACACAAACGCGACCGCGAGCGTGACGCCGAGCGCGCGCGCGGTGCCGTCCCGGTTCGCCGTTTCAGACATGACGGCGCGCCCGCTGCCGTATATTCAGCGCGATCACCGCCTGATCGATCAGCGGCGCAAGAATCGAGGCCAGCAGCATCGCCGGTATCACCGCGTCGGGGTGGTTGGCGTTGACGACCCGGATCAGCACGACCAGCGCACCGATCAGTAACCCCTGTATCCACCTGCCCGGGTTGGTGCAGCAGGAGGCGACCGGATCGCAGGCGAGAAACACCGCGCCGAAGGCAAAGCTGCCGAGCAACAGGTGCCAGTAAGCCGGCATAGCGCCGGCACCTGAACCGTCACCCAGCAGGTTGAAAAGAGAAGCCACGACGGTCAGACCGATCAACTGCGCCAGCAGCAGACGCCAGGCGATCACGCGGGTAACCAGCAACAGCATAGCGCCGATGGCGACCGCGAGCACCGACGTGGTGCCCATGCTGCCGCTGACGCTGCCGACGAAGGCCGATCCGAGATCGATCCCGGCATCGGCGAGAGCAGCTTCGCTGCCGCGATGGAACAGCGAGATCGCGTCGCTGCCGGCATAACCCGTCAATCCCTGCCACAGTGGATGCGCCCCGTCGACATTCGGGAAGCTGACCTGCAC
>Ga0224497_10002550_pt1 | contig 10778 bp, 9 predicted proteins | sample SF_Jul11_sed_USG_4_FD_167970 | JGI IMG/M metagenome (GOLD analysis project Ga0224497, IMG submission 167970) | Sediment microbial communities from San Francisco Bay, California, United States - SF_Jul11_sed_USGS_13 | ecosystem: Environmental > Aquatic > Marine > Sediment | place: USA: California...
CACAAGGTGTATGAACAGATCACGAACGTGGCGACTCTCCCAGGTATCGTACAAGCCTCCTATGCCATGCCCGATGCACACTGGGGCTATGGTTTTCCAATTGGAGGCGTGGCAGCCTTTGACGCTGATCGAGGTGGAGTCGTCTCTGCCGGTGGAGTAGGCTTCGATATTTCTTGTGGCGTTCGAGCGCTGTATACCGGCCTTCAAAGAAAGGATATCGAAGCAGTGAAGCCGGAGCTGGCCGATATTCTGTATCGGAATGTGCCTGCCGGTGTCGGAAGCACCGGCCGTCTCCATCTCGATAGCAAAGGGATGAATGCCATGCTATCCGGTGGAGCGCAGTGGGCCGTCAAGCAAGGATACGGTCTCCCCGAAGACTTGAACCGAATAGAAGAGCACGGGTGTATGCAGGGAGCCCTCTCGGATTGCGTCTCCGATCAAGCGAAAAAACGTCAGCAGAATGAAATGGGCACCTTAGGATCCGGTAATCATTATTTAGAAATTCAAGAGGTGGTGGAAACCTATCACGATCCTTTGGCTCAACAGCTCGGCATTCAATCTGGTGACATTTTGGTGAGTATTCACTGCGGATCTCGCGGACTGGGGCATCAAATTGGTACGGAATTTCTCAAGAAAATGGTTGTGGCCGCTGGCAAATATGGCATTAGATTGCCTGATCGGGAATTGGCTTGCGCCCCGATCGATTCTCCCTTAGGCCAGGAATATCTAGGAGCCATGCGAGCAGCCATCAACTGCGCCCTGGCAAATCGACAAATCGTGACTCACCTGGTTCGACAAGCGTTCGCAGATATTTTGCCTCACGCAGATCTCTCACTCATGTACGACGTGTCACATAACACGTGCAAAGTTGAAGAACATCGGGTTGGGAACCAAAGTCGGCGATTATTTGTTCACCGAAAAGGCGCGACCCGGGCCTTCGGACCGGGACACCCCGACATTCCCTCCGATCTCCAGCGTATTGGGCAACCCGTCCTCATCGGTGGCACCATGGGCACCTTCTCCTACTTATTGGTGGGAACGGCAGAAAGCATGACCATGGCCTATGGATCGGCCTGTCATGGGGCAGGACGAAGCATGAGTCGTCACCAAGCCACCAGACAGTGGAATGGGGGAAAGGTGATTGACGATTTAGCAAAAGAAGGCATTCTGATTCGGAGTCCGTCGAAACGCGGCGTCGCCGAGGAAGCTCCCGGCGCCTATAAAGATGTCACTGCAGTTGTTGATGCCGCTGAGGCAGCCAAGTTAGCTTGGAAGGTCGCCAAAATGCGCCCGTTAATCTGTATAAAGGGATAAGGCATTCATCCGGGGAAAGACCAAGATGGATGCCCGATAACAAACGTCGGGCATGACGGTGTGGGGATGGACTCCCGATGACTAATGTCGAACATGACCATATTTAAGGAGGGTTCAGTTATGAGTAAGACGCAACAAGAGGAAAGCCTTCAAAAAGTCTTAGAAGCCTTCACGAAAGGATTGACGGTATTAAAAGAAGCGATAGGCCTTGTTCATTCGGCAAACGATCAACTACCGGCAGGGGCATCACAAAAGGCCATTCAACAAAAAGTAGAAGAAGCTGAACGGCTGATACAGGTGGGACATGCCGGCATGGGAGAATCCTTAGGGTTTCAACTCTGTCACTGTACGTGGCCGCCACAAGTGATGGCCAGCACTGGATATACGAAAGAAACACATGTTGAACAATTTACCTGTCCAAATTGTAAAAAATCGGTTTCTCTCTCTGGCCGAAAAAAACCAAGCGAACACGTCACCGCCTTTGATCCCTATGATGTGTATTAACAACATTCCTCAAAAAAACTTGCAAATTGGAACCATCTGACCATGACCGTCAAAACATCGCAGGCCAAGTATATACGCTGGTTTAAAGAAATTCGCGCAGAGGATATTCCGTTTGTTGGCGGAAAGAATGCGTCCCTTGGCGAAATGTATCAAGCGTTAACACCCAAGGGAGTCAAGATTCCCAACGGGTTTGCCATTACCGCTGAGGCCTATCGATATTTTCTTCGTGAAGCCAAGCTTGACTCGAAGATTCATGAAATTCTGAGAGATCTCGATACCAATGATCTCGAAAATCTTCGCCAACGGGGCAGACAAGTTCGTCACGCTATTCTTGGTGCCACACTCCCCTCTGACCTTGAAAACCTCATCACCATGGCATACCAAGAGTTGAGTGAAGGGCTCACAGGGCCTGCGGATGTTGCCGTCCGAAGCAGCGCCACGGCAGAGGATTTGCCCGATGCCAGTTTTGCAGGGCAACAGGAAACCTACCTGAATGTCCAGGGGGATCTCTCCTTGTTAGACACCTGCAAACGATGTTTTGCGTCGCTGTTCACTGATCGGGCCATTTCTTATCGAGTTCATAAAGGGTTTGAACATTTTAAAATTGCCCTTTCTATTGGTGTACAGCAAATGGTGCGTTCCGATCTAGCGGCGGCAGGCGTCCTCTTCACGATTGATACCGAGACCGGCTTTCCCGATGTCGTGCTGATCAACGCTTCCTATGGGCTTGGCGAGAACGTCGTGCAGGGAACGGTCAATCCCGATGAATATTATGTGTTTAAACCCACCCTCAAGCAGGGCTTTCGTCCCATTCTTCACAAAATTTCCGGCAGCAAAGAATTCAAACTGATTTACGATATCGGGGGAAGCAAGATGGTCAAAAACGTGCCGGTTTCTCTTGAGGACCGAAGCCGTTTTGCCATTTCCGATGAAGAAATTCTGACGCTTGCCCGATGGGGTTGCATTATTGAAGACCATTACAGCGCCAAGAAAGGCCGCCCCTGTCCCATGGACATCGAATGGGCAAAGGATGGGCAAACAGGGGATCTGTTTATTGTGCAAGCCCGACCCGAAACGGTTCAGTCCAGAAAAGACCCGGATATGTTGGAAGCCTATCGCCTGACGCAGCCGGGACGGGTTCTCATTCAAGGGCGAAGCGTGGGAGAGAAAATTGGGCAGGGACCGGTTCGGGTGATTAAGCATGTCGAACATCTCCAAGACTTTCGAGAGGGAGACGTATTGGTCACGGACAAAACCGATCCTGACTGGGAACCGATTATGAAAAAAGCGTCCGCCATTGTCACGAATCGTGGAGGACGGACCTGTCATGCGGCGATCGTCAGTCGGGAACTCGGCCTTCCGGCCATTGTCGGTACCGAGCGGGCCACCGAAGTTCTCACGGATGAACAAATGGTGACGGTTTCCTGTGCGGAAGGCGATACGGGATTCATCTATGAAGGGAAACTGCCTTTTGAAGTCGAACGAGTCCCTCTCAAAAATCTTGGACGCCCGAAAACCAAGGTCATGATGAACGTGGCAAATCCTGAGGAAGCTTTTTCGCTTTCATTCATTCCTAATGATGGCGTGGGACTGGCTCGTGAAGAATTTATTATCAACACCTTCATTAAGATCCATCCCCTGGCACTACTGGAGTATGAACACCTGGAAGATGCCAGCGTCAAAGCGAAAATTGATCATCTCACTCCAGCTTATACGAACAAAACGCAGTACTTCATCGACAAACTCGCTCAAGGGGTGGGCATGATTGCGGCGGCGTTTTTCCCCAAAGATGTCATTGTCCGCATGAGTGACTTTAAGTCGAATGAATACGCGAATTTAATTGGCGGAAGAGACTATGAACCGACGGAAGAGAATCCCATGATCGGATTCCGTGGCGCCTCGCGCTACTATGATCCACGGTATCGGGAAGGGTTTGCCTTGGAATGTCAGGCCATGAAAAAGGTCAGAGAAGACATGGGCCTTACCAATGTCAAACTCATGATCCCGTTTTGTCGAACCATTGAGGAAGGGAAAAAGGTTCTCGATGAGATGGCCAAACACGGACTGAAACGTGGCGACAAGGACTTGGAAGTCTATGTCATGTGTGAGATTCCGAGTAATGTCATCCTGGCTGAAGAGTTTGCTGAGATCTTCGATGGATTTTCGATCGGATCGAATGATCTCACCCAGCTCGTGCTGGGCGTGGATCGTGATTCAGAAATCGTAGCTCATGTCTTTGATGAACGCAACCCTGCAGTCAAGACTTTCATCGCTCACGTCATAAAGGCCGCGAAGGCCAAAGGCCGAAAGATCGGCATCTGCGGCCAAGCCCCAAGCGACTATCCGGAATTTGCCCAATTTCTCGTAGAGCAGGGAATCGACAGCATTTCTTTGAATCCGGATGCTATGCTGAAAACCACTGTCAAAATACTGGAAATGGAACAGGCATTGAAGACGTAGGAAAGGCCTACAGGCATGAGATGAAAATTGCCTTGACCGGCGACGTTATGCTGGGACGGATGGTGGATGAGGTCATCATCCGGAATTCCCGCCTGCCGACGGCCACGGTCTGGGGGGATGTCCTCCCCCTGCTCCTGGAGGCCGATCTCCGATTGGTGAATCTTGAATGCGTCATCAGTCAACGGGGACACAAGTGGCAGCCCGACCAGAAGGCCTTTCACTTTCGAGCCAGTCCCCGGGCCATTGAAGTTCTTCAAGCCGCCAGGATTGATGCCGTCACGCTAGCCAACAATCACATTCTGGACTATGGACCGGAGGCGCTACTGGAATGTCTCACATTTCTTGATGACGCCGGCATTCCACATACGGGGGCTGGGCGAAATCTGCGTGACGCGCTGACTCCCATACTGATTGAGTTTGGAGGAAATCGGGTGGCGGTGGTTTCACTCACGGATAATGAGCCGGAGTGGGAAGCCGCCGAGCACCATCCGGGTGTCAACCATGTGGCCTACGATCGGCATGGCCTACTGGAGCCCTACCGAACTCGATTAGCTGAGACCATCAGCCTAGCGCGACGTCAGGCACAGTTTGTCATCATCAGCGCCCACGTGGGCCCTAATTGGGGCGCGCCCTCTCCGGCCATGCGGGCTCTCACACACCATCTGCTCGATCTGGGCGCGGATCTCTACTGGGGGCATTCCAATCATACCCCCCAAGGCATCGAGCTATATCAGGGAAAAGCCATTCTATACTCCACAGGTGATTTCATCGATGATTATGCGGTGGATCCGACTGAGCGAAACGATCTCTCCTTCCTGTTTCTGCTCGACATACAGGATGGTCATCTTCAGCATCTGCACCTGCATCCGGTGCTGATTGACAATTGCCGGGTTCGAATGGCCACGGGCCGTGACGCGGCGCACCTTGAACGGCACATGCAGGCCAAGTGCGCGGCCTTCGGCAGCACATTGGCATTTCAGGACCATGTCGGGGTGATGGCAGTCGGACAAGATTCCTCATGAAGTATTAAATAGATGATTGCATCGACTAGTAAGCTCACGTGATGCAGAGAATTAAAAAAACCTGGGCTTGCAATTTGTCCACCTATCGAGCCAGCCGCCAGAAGGGCTATCCCCTCACCAGGTTGTCAGCATGATAAGGGGAGGCCCACCTTGAAATGAAGATTTTGAAATGTCGTGCCCTATCAGACAGAAAACAGTCTGATCCAGCACTATCTCGAATACAATTTTGAAAGGAAATAAGGAATGGCGCTTTGGCCGATTTTTCTCACCGTGTTTTTGGCAGAATTAGGCGATAAAACTCAACTGGCAACCCTGTTATTTGCAACAGACCAACGTGTCAGCAAGGCGGGGGTCTTTTTTGCTTCCTCTGCGGCTCTTGTACTGTCAACTCTCCTTGCTGTAGTCATTGGCGGGCAACTCCCGAACTATATTTCGCCACGTACTTTGAAGTTGGCAGCCGGAATTGGGTTCATCGCGATAGGTATATGGGTATTAGTAGACTTGCGTCACTAAAACACCACTAGGCTGTTCATGCATGTGCCCCCTTTTGCCCCACGAATCTCCTCAGCTTTGTCCCATCTGTCCCCAAACGCCCTTGGCACCTGATTCTGTGTCGTAAGTCCCAAGACTTGTCCCCCTCTTTTACGAGTGGATCTTTTAAATCTTGCACATAATTTCACCTGAGCACGATTCTTGCGATTTCCTAAAATTTAAAAGTGAGTGTGTAGAAGCTCGCCATTCGAAGGCTACGCGGATGAGATGTACCAAAAGCCTAAGTCCTGATGAGCTGCTAAAGGAGTGTAAGAAATGAAAATGTCGATGATGAAAAAAATGCGTGACATGCCTATGTTCCCATTAATGCCCATCCTCCCTCTTGCTGTGATGGTGACGTTGGTTTCTTTCTCTATCTTGAATTACTGCGGCGTAAAAAGGTTAGAGCAAAAGCTCAATAAAATTTATCCATCACGGTCCTCTTAATAAGGAGGAAAAAGAATGGAACCTCACATGTGGTGGGAAAGCGGCTTTCGTTGGATGTGGATTTTCCCGTTTACCTTCATGGTGCTGATGATGCTTTTTATGGGCATCTGTGTGTTTGGATTTTTTCGTCGGTCAAGTGGATGGGGTCACATCTGCCCCATGTGCGGATGGAATAAACGAGAGACGAAGGATCTCGACACACCGCGCCAGATTCTTGACCGGCGCTATGCCAGCGGGGAAATTACCAAGGAGCAATATGAAGGGATAAAGCAAGATTTGGAACATTGAAAGTCTTAGTGATACTTGAGGTACACCAAGAAAATATTTGGTCTTAGCCTAATTTCCACAATTTCCCATGGTACCTCCGAGAGCAGCCTTGACCACAAGAAAGCTTCTAGTTCTGAGTAAGCCTCAAAAAATTTTCAAAGCAGCCAGTAAAATTTTCAAAACAACGGGCGGGCAAAAATTACTACATCAACTCGGAGGTCAGAATGCTTCTCTTGATCAGTAGTCGCAGAATTTTCACAGATTAAAGGGTTTTTAATATGATTACCTCTATCGCATTTACCGTTTACCCGGTCACAGATATGGCACGGTCCAGGCACTTTTACGAAAATGTTCTAGGTATGACTCTAAGCAACAACTTTCGTGATGAGTGGTTGGAGTATGACTTGGGCGATTCTACCTTTGCCATCACCAACATAGACATGGGTCATTCTCCGGGAGCCAAGGGAGCAGTGGTTGCGTTTGAGACAACCGATTTAGACGTCTTTGTGACAACTCTGAAGGAGAAATCCGTCATGTTTGTCGTCGAGATCTTTTCTACCCCTGTCTGTCGGATGGCCGTTATTCAAGACCCAGACGGGAATCACATCACAATTCATAAAAGACATGAACACTGAAAGCAGGGTGGGGAAAAGAGCATGAGTGCTACTGAACGCAGATTTGACGCGATCGTCATCGGTTCGGGAATCGGTGGACTGGCCGCTGCCGCTGCATTAGCGAAATGCGGCCACCGCGTTCTCGTTCTTGAACAGCATTTCCAGCTTGGCGGCCTTACACAGACTTTCAGCCGCCATGAGTATACGTTTTCGACAGGAGTGCATTACATTGGCGGCCTTAGTGAGACGCCGGGGCCTGAGAACCAGTTCGGTCGCATGCTGCATTGGCTCACCGACGGACAATTGCGCTTCGCCACACTTGGGTCCCCATATGACATCGTCAAACTTCCCGGGCTTGAATTTCCAATCGAGACACCACGAGAGGCATACATCACCCGCCTAAAGGCCACGTTCCCCGATGAGGTCATCGCCATCGACAGATATTTTAACGCCTGCGAGGAAGCAGAAAGCTCAAGGGGAGCACTGTTCGCAGCCAGAACCCTTCCTCCGCTTCTCGCCTGGATCATGCGCACGTTCAACGCTCGCCGCATTCGTCGTGTGCTTGGCCCGACCACTGCCGAAGCCGTGTGCAAGATACGCAACAGAGACTTGGCGGCAGTGCTTACGGCGCGTTGGGGCACCTACGGCATGGTGCCCGAGCAGTCGCCTTTCGCAGTACACGCCTTAATTACTGGCAGTTATCTCGCAGGCGCTTTCTACCCCATTGGCGGTCCGGCGAAGTTCGCTGAGGTTCTTGGAAAAACCATCACTGATGCCGAAGGTGAGTTACACACTCATGCTATGGTAGGAGAAATCCGCGTGTCACTCGGTCGGGTGACCGGCGTTCGCCTAGCTAACGGTGAGTCGATCGACGCATCAGTGGTTATCTCGGCTATGGGCGCGCACAACACGGCCAACGCACTTCCCAATGGTGTGGCCCCTGACTGGCGGCAGGCAATCGCATCCCTCAAGTCCGGCGTCTCGTACGTGAGTCTCTATCTTGGGTTCCATGGTGACATTCGCCAATATGGAGCTACCCCGGCCAATGTCTGGGTGTACGAAACCAACGACGTTGGCCGGATCTGGGAGCCTTCCAAGGATAAACACCCGCCAGCAATGTTTGTATCTTTTCCTTCGATCAAAGACCCGACTCATCAAGATTCCCAACACCACACGGCAGAAGTCCTGACAATCTGCCCATGGGAACCATTCTCGTCGTGGGCCAATAGCACACCAACCAATCGGCCCAAAGAATACGAAGCAACCAAATCATGGATCGCCGAAAAAATGCTAGCGAGGTTCAAGCACCACTTTCCGCGGCTCGCACCATTGATCGACTTCCATGAAGTCTCAACGCCCCTTTCGCAAGCTTCATCTGTTCTCGCTGATCACGGTGCCATGTATGGGATCGAAATGTCGGCTGAGCGCATAAGCCATACCGCACTAAAAGTCCGAACGCCGGTGCCCGGACTGCTACTCGCTGGGCAGGACGCCGTGAGCCCAGGAGTTCAGGGTGCATTCATGGGCGGATTCATGGCCGCCGCATCGATCGAACCCCGTTTATGGAAGAAGATGAGCCGGTAATTGCTTCGGCCACCAACCGAGAGCGCCGAGTCGCCGCCGGTATTTGACAATGTTAAGCCAAACCTCTGAGAAACGAGGGATGTGAAGAAAGGACTTTTTATGGATACCATTAATGAATCAATTGAAAAATATCACAAGGCCATCATCTTATCGCTTGGTGCTGTGCTTGTGTTCATGGCGACATCATGTATATTCCACGACTTGATCCCAATATGTCATAAGATATTTGGCTGTGATCATAAAGTACATGTTACTAGCTCTCAATAACACCCTCCTAGAGAATCATAGGATAAACAAATGAAGACGCTGGAAATCGAATGGAAACATCTTGATGTTGAAGGCAGGACCTGCTCTCGGTGTTCTGACACTGGTGAAGCGATACAAGATGTTGTTGAAAAGCTCTCTAAAGAATGTGAGCCATCTGGGTGGACGCTAAAGTTCAAAGAAACAAAGCTGCCTGAACAGAAAATCAAGGAATCAAACGAAGTCTTATTTAACGGCACGCCGCTAGAAGAGATACTCACCGGGGCAAAGGCTTTAAATAGTTATTGCGGCTCATGCAGTAAACTCCTCGGAAAGCCGACCGATTCCTGCCGGACTCTGGAGTACAACGGCAACACCTATGAGGGAATACCGTCATCCATAATACGGCAGGCCGCGTGCAAGATTACTCAGTGCTGCTAAGCAGTTCGCCAAACAAGCGGGTCTAGGACGATGCATGAAAGGCGCGCGCATCTTACTCTTAATGTAAAAGAAAAATGTTACCGAATACCCCATTTGTTGTATGGATTCATCTCACCTCTTGCTCAAGGAGTTGCGGCATTTTTTTAAATGGAATTAACAAACCGATGACATGTTTTCAATTTGCCGCAGTCGAATACCATTGATAAGCATTGCTCAAAAAGACTCAAGCCGTTAGGACAGTTTAAAATTTTCTTTCTTATCCTTTATGGATACGGTAAACCTTAACGGGATTTTGGCAGCCTATTTCTAGGTATCCGAAACGAAGATAGTGGGGAGCTTCAACTTGTCTTATTACATCATAAAACTCATCATCACCACGCTATTGATTGTCCTAATATCCGAGGTATCGAAGCGGAGTTCATTCATTGGTGCACTTCTGGCCTCAGCACCGCTGGTTTCAGTCCTTGGGATGATGTGGCTGTATATCGATACGAGAGATGCTTCAAAAGTCTCTGCGCTTTCTAGCAGTATCTTTTGGCTCGCATTAGCTTCCTTGGCACTATTCATCACATTGCCGTTATTACTCAAATCGGGTGTAAATTTCTATCTAAGCATGGGCATTAGTATCGGCGTAACGGTTCTCTGCTACTGGGTAATGGTGACCTTGTTAGGCCACTATGGAGTCAAACTGTGAACTTCCGAATAACAAAACGGTCAAGCGGACTCGGAACGCTTGGCGGGTTTATCTGTAGTTTTCAGATGGCCTGCCGTTCACCAGCATCGTTAGAGTAAAAGGTAACCGAATACCCCATTCAGTTATAGGGAATGTTGAAAAAAGCCACCAGCGGGCAAGAGCGGACCCATAAGAAGAAGAGGAGGTAATGTATTCAGGTACGAAATATTCGATTAAGTACAGAATCAAGTGAATACTCATTAGGGAGGAGTTATGAAAACAACAATAACCATCTGTACTTGTCTTGTTTTGCTTTTATCTCCAGCTGTCATCATGGCAGCAGATGGCCCATACATCAGTGGAAATATAGGAGCAAGCTGGCTCAGTAATGCTGATTTCGACGGAAAAGTTCCCGGGATTAGTATCAGCTCGGAAGTCGAGTTTGATACAGGACTTCATGTAGGTGCTGCCGTCGGGTACGATTTTGGAGATTTTCGTGTTGAAGGTGAGTTTGGGTACCGAAGTCACGAATTCGAGGAAATGACAGATCTCGAACTAAATGGTATCCCGCAGGGTGATCGGGATGCCGATGGTGATATTGATGCCTTTATCTTTCTGGTAAATGCCTTTTATGACATTGATACGGGAACGAAATTGACCCCCTATCTGGGAGGAGGA
>Ga0224497_10002551_pt1 | contig 10775 bp, 11 predicted proteins | sample SF_Jul11_sed_USG_4_FD_167970 | JGI IMG/M metagenome (GOLD analysis project Ga0224497, IMG submission 167970) | Sediment microbial communities from San Francisco Bay, California, United States - SF_Jul11_sed_USGS_13 | ecosystem: Environmental > Aquatic > Marine > Sediment | place: USA...
TTGAAACTGATGATTCTCCAGATGCAAGAAGACCTGAAGGCAAAGCACTTGTGTTAAATCAAATCAAAGATACTTGGGTATCTTTATCGTCATTAGAACAAATTGATATTGATCATTTTGATCAAACTCTTGAAGTTTACAAAGGTGATGATGTGTATCTTAATCTTTTAAGATTAGCTTCTGGATTAGATGCTTTAGTTGTTGGTTGGCAAAATGTTTTTGATGATGTTGTTCAAGCCTTGTCGACTGCAAAAAATGCAGGAACATCTGGCCCCATTCTCAATAAATTATTTGAAAGTGTAATTCGGTTATCTGCTAGAATGAGAGATACTACCGGAATTTCAAAAGATGTAGTTTCACTTGGTGATGTTGCTGTAAAACTTGTGGATGAAAAAGCAGGATTGGATCCTAAGAAAAAAGTGTTGGTAATTGGAACTGGTGAGTCTGCAGCAACACTTGTACAAGCCTTGGATAAAAAGGGTATTTCCTTTGATGTTACGAGTAGAACCCTTGAACGAGCAACTGGTTTTACGACTATACTTGGTGGAACCCCTGTGGATTTTAATGATGTCTTGATAGGGTTTGACAAGTATGATGTTATTTTTGTTGCAACCACATCTGATTATTTCTTAATTACCTATGATAGAATTAGATTGGTAATGGAGGAAAAGTCAAAGGGTACACTGATTTTAGATTTATCTGATCCAAGGACTGTTGATGAAAGTGTAACTACTCTTCCTGGGATCAAGTTATTGTTTAGAGATCAAATAGCAGAAATTTATGAAGAAAGTGTAAGATCTAGGACAGGCATTATTCCTGCAGTCGAGAAAATTATTGAAAAAGAACTCCCTATTTTATCTGCCAGAATGAAAAGATTAGATGCTTAGTTTTCTACAAACCTTGCTTTCTTAAGAGAAATTGCATTATGGCTTCTTTTGAATAATCTATTCCATGTTCGTCGTCTGTATGGCTTCTAAAATCTTCAATCACTTGTTCAATTTCACCATTTGCTACAAAATCACACTCAAAACCATAATCTTTGCATTTTAATTGTGCCATGTTTTGATGAAAAACAATCGATATAAAAATCCACAGGTATGTATTAATTTTGTAATGCTGGGTTATTGCTAAGTTTGATAATTCTGTTTCAGATAATCTATTTGCAAAAACTCTATCCATAAGACTCGTATTTTATGGCAAAACTACCATCTGGTTTTTTGTCATGTTCAGTTACAAATCCTTTAGGTCCTACATGCTCTATTACTCCATCTATAGTTCCTTGGTAGCCACAAATGTAGATGATTGTATTGTCTGGAGTTATTTCTTCTCCTACCATCTCTTCTACTGGAGACAACCCAGTTTTTTTATCAGGTTTAAAAAATGACTCGACTCTTCCTACATGACCGTTCCATGATCTGTTGAAATATTCTTTTGGTCTGCTGATAGCTGCCCTATATCTAAAATTCCATTGATCTCTTCCTCTTTTTTCACTCTCTAATTCAAAGTCAGTTAAGAGACGTTTATAGCTTAATTCATCAACATAACTTGCACCGTGTAGTATAACCACTTCTCGTTTATCGTTAGTATCATGGAAATGTTTTGCAAATGCAATAAAAGGTGCCAATCCTGTACCTCCACCAACACAGATTACTCTTCTATTATCTTTTTGACCGTTTGGTAATTTATCACTAATCTGTAATGCAGCTCCTGTTGGGTCTCCCAGAGATACCTCATCACCAACGCTTAGATAAAATAATTCAGTAGTTACTCTACCAGGAAGTGGTTTTCTAACCCATCTAATAACAAATTCAAAATAATCTCTATTTTCAGCATGTGATGCAATTGAGTATGCCCTTCTAACAATTTTTTTTTCTGATGGAATAGGAAGACCTATTGTTAAAAATTGACCTGTTTTGTATTGAGGCATGCCATTTTCTGGTACTAATCGAATAATTACAAGATCTTCTTTTAGTAACTCTCTATAGACTACCTTTGCTTTCATCTCAGTTACCATACAAAATGTTTTTTTGTGACTTTGGATAAATATATTTCTGTTATAATTTGATTAAAAATTCCAATATTGTTCTAATCCATCAAATTCTCTGTTAAAATCCATATAATTCAATTTATGATGTCATTTATTGATTTATTTCTGACATTATCTCATCAAGAATCTTCCTATTTGCCGCAGCAATGAATGAAACTCTTGTCTCATAACTAAGATCTGCATCAAGTGGATTCAGATCTCCATCTAATAATAATCCACCAGCTTCTTTGACAATAAGATAACCTGCTGAAATATCTTGAATTCTAATTTTGTATCTCAAGTCAATAAAAATATCAATTAAACCTCTTGCAAAAAAAGCCATTTCTAGAGCATTTGCTCCAAAGTGTCTAAGATGATTGTGTTTTTCAAAAATTGGAAGAAATCGTTTAACCAAATCCTTTGATGCTCCAGATATGTTGATTCCTACAATTTTGTAAATTGGATCATTGTCATTAACCTTAATTTGTTGTTTATTGAAAAACGAACCTTTATTTTTTGAAGCCCAGTAAATTTCACCATTTGTTAGATCTGTAATAATTGCATCTGTAATTGAACTGAGTCTGTCTTCTGTTGCAAATGCTAAGGAACTACAAAAAAAAGGAACTCCTCTTACAGCATTAGCGGAGCCATCGATTGCATCCATTATTATGTACCCTTTGGGTTTATCTGATAATTCAACACGTCCACATTCTTCACCTAAAACAATACATGCAAAATTAATTTCTTTTAGATAATCTAAAACGGTTCTCTCAGCAACAATGTCTATGTTTCTTGAAATATCTCCTCCCGCACCTCTACCAAAATTTCCAGCAGCATGTTCAGTTCCTGCAAGATCTTTAACATTTTCATAAATTCTGTTTGATGCTTCTCGAAGAATTTCTATTACTTCCATAATGGACATTTTCTATTTCGTAATTTAAGTGAAGAAAATTTTTGCTTTGAAAGCATAAATAACAATAAAGAAGCTTACGTTTGTGAGTGGGAAAGATCAATCTGTTATAAGCAAAGAATCTTTGATGAGTACTAAACCAGGAAAACAAATAATGAAGCAAGCATTATTCAAATCAAAAGGTTTCAAATTATTTAACAAATACAAGGAGGAAACAGAAAATGAGTTTCCAAACTTTGCAGAAAGATTCGCACAAAATCTTCTAAATGAAATAAAATCTGACACTAATCCTAATTCAACTCAACAAGCATTTGGTAACGAAGTCGGTTCAGCTGAAATTATTTTAAAATCTTCTGAAATCGAGCCTATAAAATCAAAACTTGAAAGTCTTGAAGTAATCCAAGATAGGGTAAATAGGATCTTAAATTCAAATTTTGTAAAAATGACATTTCCTGTTTTTAATGGATTGTTTGATGCCGCAGCAGAATTTTCTGGAAGAAATGATCCACAATTAAAACAAGATGTGGTTGAAGGACATATTCTAGCAATTGATTTGAGCGAACCTATGGATAGAATTGTAGATAAAGATGAAGATTTGGAATTTCTTGATGATTACAAGCTAATGAATCCCTACATTCTAAAATTAGCTAGAGATAAAATCTCAAATGGTGGTGAACAAGTTCTTAAAGAATTTGAAGAGGGATTTAAAGATGCTCGAATCGGACAATACCTTGATGAGAAACTAAAATCAAAACCTACTACCATTACTGAAGAAGAAATGACTCTCTCTTACAAAAAATATCGTGCAGTAATGGGAACTGCTGGTAGAAATATGGCTTTGGCAGAACGACCATTGAGCGAAATTTTCTATTTGGGTATGGCGCGAGCTGCAGAAGGTGTTGGATGTGGAAATGAAATTGAGGATTCAATAAAAAATGGCTTTGTAAAAATTCCTTCTTGGCCGCTTTACTATTCTTTATTAGCAAATGATGTGAAAAAAGGATTTGAAATAACTCTGGAAAAAAGTAACCTGTATTTGGAGGATGCTCGTCTTACTCTAGAGTTATTGCCAGAAGAATTTTCACACAAAGAATTTCTGGAATTTTTATTTTTGACCGTAGAACATTATAATCAATATTGGTACAATAAATTACAAAAGGCCAATAAATGGTCTGAATTTCAATCAAAACTTCCCAAGTGATAACATTGATGTGGTCTGAAAAATATCGACCTCAGAATATTTCTGATATGGTGGGAAATGAAGAATCAAGAGCTGCAATAATGGAATGGTTTGCAAAATGGAGAAAAGGCACCAAGCCTCTTCTTTTAGTTGGTCCTCCAGGAATTGGAAAAACCACCATTGCCTATCTTGTAGCCAAACAATTTGGATATGATATGATTGGTCTAAACGCAAGCGATGTTAGAAGTAAGTCAAGAATAAACGAAATTCTTATGCCTGTTTTGGGCAATGTGAGTGTTTTAGGAACTCCGATGATTTTTGTCGATGAGGTTGACGGTATTCATGGACGTGGTGATTATGGTGGTGCTTCAGCTCTTGTTGATATTTTAAAAGAACCAACAGTACCAATAATTCTTGCAGCAAATAGTGATACATCAGACAAAATGAAAAGCATTAAAAAAGTAGTCAAAACAATTTCTTTTAAACGAATTCCTCCTAGATTGCTTCGAGTTTATCTTGAAAATATTTTAAAAAAAGAAAATGCAAACCTCAGTCCTGGTTCATTAATCAAAGTGATTGAGAAATCAAAAGGAGATATTCGTTCAATGATTAATTTCACTCAATCTTTAGTTACTGGATTTAATCCACAAACAGAGACAACATTTGAAAATATTAATGTTGAAGATGGTGTTAATGCTTTTTTTAAAGCAAATTCAATTGAAGAAGCTAGAATTGTTTTGTATTCTATGCAAATTGATCCTCGTGAAAAAATTAATGCATTCTATTCAAGTATCATTACAAGTAATTTAGATAATTCAAATCTAGCAAAATATTTAGAAACAATATCTAATGCTGATATGCTTTTTGGAAAGATTATGAAAACTCAGAACTGGAGGCTTTTACGTTACCTGAATGATATTTTAATTAAATTGTATCATAACGATGATCGAATTAGATATTCACAATACAATCTCTCATGGTCATTACTAAATAGAATTCGATGGGATGGTGTAAAAATCAAATCATTGTCATCTGTGATGGCAAAAAAATTACATATGTCTTCAAGCGCTTTTGTAACTTTATGTTTACCTTTTGTTTTACTTTGCGTTAAAAATAAAACTCTAAATCTAGAATTGGAGGAGACTTATGGTGATATTATTGAAAAGGAGATTGAATTGATTCAATGAGTTGGAGAAAGATTCCTATGAAATTCCCTGGAACATGTATAGTTTGTAATAAAAAAATTGAAATTAATGAAATTGGCTTATGGGCAAAAGGACTAGGTGTAAAACATGAAAAATGTGCTCAAATCAATGAATTACAATGCAGTGTTTGTGGAGGTCCGGCTGGTTGTCTTCAATGTGAATTTCAGGAAACTTGTGATATTTCAAATGTATCTCAATTGTGTATTTGTAAGAAATGCAGTGATGAAAACGATGCTTTTAGGTCTTATCAAAATTCAACAAATAAGAAATTTCAGATTCTTAACTTCTGACATTGTAAGAAAAAATCATTTGTAAATCTTTGTAAAAATCTCATGATATTTTTACCATAAAACTAAATTAATATATGAAACCATATTATACTAAGTTAAGTCATGCATTCTGAAAAGATAGAGCGATATTCTAAAAATAATGATGCCGCATTTCAAGGTGGCGGGCAAGACAGAATTAAGGCTCAACATGATAAGGGTAAGTTAACTGCACGTGAAAGAATAGGTATTTTACTTGATGAAGGTACTTTTACTGAAATTGATCCATTAACCACACATCATTATCATGAATATGATATGCAGAAAAAGAAATTTTTCACTGATGGTGTAGTAGGTGGTTATGGAAATGTAAATGGTAGACAAATCTTTGTTTTTGCTTATGATTTTACTGTTCTTGGTGGCACACTAAGTCAGATGGGTGCTAAAAAAATTACTAAACTAATGGATCATGCAGTAAGAACTGGTTGCCCCATTATCGGTATTATGGATTCTGGTGGTGCAAGAATTCAAGAAGGAATTATGAGTCTTGATGGATTTGCAGATATCTTTTATCATAATCAATTAGCTTCAGGTGTTATTCCACAAATTACTGCAAGTATCGGTCCTTCAGCAGGTGGTTCTGTTTATTCTCCTGCAATGACTGATTTTGTAATAATGGTAGAAAAAGTAGGAACAATGTTTGTTACAGGACCTGATGTTGTTAAAACGGTTCTAGGTGAAGAAATCTCCTTTGATGACCTTGGCGGAGCTATAACACATGGTTCTAAAAGTGGTGTCGCACATTTTGTTGCACAAAATGAATACGAATGCATGGACTATATCAAAAAATTAATCTCTTATCTTCCTCAAAATAATACTGAAGCACCTCCTAAAATTAAAACTGATGATGATCCAAACAGAATGGATCATAATTTAATTAACATTATTCCAGAAAATCCTCTGCAACCATATGATATGAAAGAAATAATTAATTCAATTGTTGATAATCATGAGTTTTTTGAAGTACATGAGCTGTTTGCACCCAATGTTATTGTAGGTTATGGTAGAATGGATGGTCAAGTTGTAGGAATTGTTGCAAACCAGCCAATACATCTTGCAGGCGCACTGGATATTGATTCATCAAACAAAGCAGCAAGATTTATTCGATTCTGTGATGCATTCAATATTCCAATAATCACTCTAGTTGATACTCCGGGATATATGCCAGGATCTAATCAAGAGCACAATGGAATCATTAGACATGGAAGTAAACTGTTATATGCATACTGCGAAGCCACCGTCCCAAGAATTACTTTGGTTATTGGAAAAGCCTATGGTGGTGCATATATTGCAATGGGAAGTAAAAATTTGAGAACTGATATTAATTATGCATGGCCAACTGCAAGATGTGCTGTTTTGGGAGGAGAGGCTGCAGTAAAAATCATGTATAGAAAAGAACTTGAGAGTGCAGATGATTCTGAAACACTAAAAAAACAATTAATCGACGAATTTGCTGAAAAATTTGAGAATCCATACGTAGCAGCGTCACATGGTACTGTAGATAATGTAATTGATCCAGCTGAAACAAGACCTATGCTTATCAAAGCATTACACATGCTTGCAAACAAGAGAGATAAACAACTACCAAGAAAACATGGGAATATCAATTTGTGATTTAATATGATTGAAAAAGTACTGATTGCAAATAGGGGAGAAATTGCGTTACGTGTTATTAGAACATGTAAAGCACTTGGAATCAAAACTGTTGCAGTATATTCTGATGAAGATTATAACTCAATGCATGTAAAACAAGCATCTGAAGCATACCATATTGGAGAAGCTGCCCCTGCAAAATCATATCTTAATCAAGAAAAAATCCTTGATGTAATGCTATCTGCAGGTGCTGATGCAGTTCATCCAGGTTATGGTTTCTTGTCTGAAAATGATGACTTTGCAAGATTATGTGAAAAAAATAAAATTACATTTATTGGTCCATCTGCTGATTCGATGAATCTATGTGGAGATAAAATGAGATGCAAAGCTGCAATGCTAAAAGCACAAGTACCAACTGTTCCAGGAAGTCCAGGACTTGTAAAGGATGCTGATGAAGCATTATCTATTGCAAATGATATAGGATATCCCGTATTACTAAAATCTGTCTATGGCGGAGGTGGTCGTGGTATTAGACTAGTGACAAATGATAATGAATTACTTGAAGGTTTTGAAACCGTTACAAGTGAGTCCATTTCTGCTGTTGGGAAATCTGCAATTATTGTTGAAAAATTCCTTGAAAAGACCAGACACATTGAGTATCAAATGGCAAGAGATCAACATGGTAATGCTGTTCACCTGTTTGAAAGAGAATGTTCTATTCAAAGGCGTAATCAAAAACTTATTGAACAAACTCCCTCTCCAGTAGTAGATCAAGAAACAAGAGACAGGATAGGTGAATTAGTTGTTAGAGCGTCAGAAGCAGTTGATTACACTAATTTGGGCACCGCTGAATTTTTACGTGCTGACAATGGTGAATTCTATTTCATTGAAATTAATGCAAGATTACAAGTAGAACATCCGATCTCTGAAATGGTATCTGGACTGGATTTTGTCAAATTACAGTTAGATATTGCAAATGGAGAACCTTTACCCTTCAAACAAAGTGATCTAAAAATGAATGGATATGCAATTGAATGCAGAATTAATGCAGAAGATACTTTCTTAGATTTTGCACCATCAACTGGCCCTGTACCTGATGTAGTAATTCCTTCAGGACCCAGTGTTCGGTGTGATACTTATCTTTATCCTGGATGTACTGTTTCACCGTTTTATGATTCATTGATGGCCAAACTTTGTACATGGGGACAAACATTTGAGGAATCAAGAACACGAATGCTTGCAGCACTAAATGACTTTTACATTCAGGGTGTTGAGACATCGATTCCATTATACAAAACCATTCTAAATTCTGAAGAATACAAAAAAGGTGAACTTTCTACTGATTTCCTTAAGAGATTTAGTATGATTGATAGATTAACTGAAGATCTAAAAAATGAAAAAATTGATAAAAGTGAAGCTGCAATTGCTGCAGCAATAGTTCATTCTGAATACTTTAAGAGTCGTATTCAAAACGATGCTTCTGCAAGTGCAAATTGGAAAAACAAGTTGGATTGATGAAAATGGATTATAAAATATCTGACATTGAAAAATCATTTGACGGGAAAATAGTAAAAAATCTTGGAAATAACGATTACATAATTAAAATAAACGACAATGAACACAAATTGAAAATTATCAATATGAATTCTGGTGGAATTGAATTCATTTTAGATCAAAAATATCACCAAGCAAAATATCTAGAACAATCAACTAATGAAATGAATATCGTAATTGATAATGTTCCAATTGTTATAAATCGACACTCTCATTTTGATGAGGTTGTTTACAAGCACTCCGGAGGCGCTGGTGCTGGTAATGCACAGTTATCACTGAAGAGTCAGATTCCTGGTAAGGTCGTATCAATTGCAGTTGCTGAAGGAGATTCGGTAAAGAAAGGTGATGTAATTTGTACGCTTGAGTCAATGAAGATGCAAGTTTCAGTAAAGGCCCACAAAGATGGGGTTGTGAAATCAATTAAAATCAAAGAAACAGCATCTGTCGCCAAAGGCGACCATATTGCTGATATAGAATAAAAAAGAAATTTTTCCTATTTCAGGAAATTTTTAATTTCTTCATAGTTTGGTTCTTTTAATGGATCTTCTGAAATCCATTTGTAACCAATTTTTCCGTCTTCCATAATTATGAATACAGAACGTTTTGCCGCATTGTAGCCCTTAATGTGGAGTAAATCTGGCATCAACACATCATAGTCACGAATTGTTTTACTTGAATAATCCCCTAATAAAGGGAAATTAAAGTTATTTTTTTCTGCAAATGCTTTGTTTGCAAATGGACCATCATTACTGATTGATACTATTTGTGCACCTAAATCTGCAATCTCTTGCCAAGAATCTCTCAAAGTGCATAATTCAGCTTCACAAACTGGTGAACTAGCAGCAACTATGAATGATAATACGATTTTTTTGCCCTTAAATTCATCCAAAGTCCGCAGTTTTAGTTCTGTATCCGGAAGTTCAAAGTTGGGAGCTATATCTCCAATATTCAACGTCATGATCGCATTCTGTATATGCTCTATAAAGTACTTTAGAAAAATATTTTTTTAAAATTTTATCAGAAAAAGAGAAGAATACCTTTTTATACAAAAATCAGAGTCAGAAGATAAATTGGTCGGGGAATTAGCGGGCAATTATAGTACCGTTGTATTGATGTTTGGCTTTGCTGTAGTAGCAATGGCTCCGGCATTAATTATTTCAAGAATGATTTCTCCAAGAAAACGAAGTAACCCTGTAAAGTTTTTGCCAATGGAATGTGGCCAAGTTCCAACTGGTGAAGGAAGAACTCATTTTATGATGCAATACTATCCTTACATTCTCATGTTTGTTGTTTTTGATGTAATGGCAATTTTCTTGTATGCATGGGGTAGTGCTCTTTTGGAACTTCCCAAGAGTGCCACACTGCCTATGATGGGGTTTTTAGCAATAATGTTTGGTGCAATGGCATTTGCATTATACCAATCCGGGAGAAGGAGAATATGGTAGTTTTTTATATAAATTATATTGATGAGGGTAGGGGATAATATTGCTTAAAGATTTAGTAACACCGGAAAATGCAAATGTCTTTATCGGAAAATTGGGAGACATTTTAGAAAAAGCGATTGATAAACCATTAGGATATGCTATTAATTGGGGTAGAATCTGGTCACTCTGGCCTGTCCACATTGAGACGGCTTGCTGCAGTGTTGAATTTGGAGCTGCATCTAGTCCTAGATTTGATGTTGAAAGATTTGGCATCATTGAAGCATTTGGTTCGCTTAGACAATGTGATCTAGTTGTTGTTCAAGGAACTATTACTAGAAAAATGGCACCACGTCTCAGATTAGTTTATGATCAAATGCCAGAACCAAAATATGTTATTGCTATGGGGGCTTGTGCAATTACTGGAGGATTATATTTTGATTCATACAATGTACTTCCAGGAATTGATGGAGTTATCCCTGTTGATGTTTATGTTCCAGGTTGTCCACCTAGACCTGAAACTCTAATTCAAGGTTGTATGTTGTTACAAGAGAAAATTA
>Ga0224497_10002556_pt1 | contig 10756 bp, 7 predicted proteins | sample SF_Jul11_sed_USG_4_FD_167970 | JGI IMG/M metagenome (GOLD analysis project Ga0224497, IMG submission 167970) | Sediment microbial communities from San Francisco Bay, California, United States - SF_Jul11_sed_USGS_13 | ecosystem: Environmental > Aquatic > Marine > Sediment | place: USA: California...
GTCCTGTCGGACGAGAACAGGTCCCTGATCGTCGAACATATGGCCGACCTGCTTTTTCAGGCGATGGCAGCATCGCCGATGGACGCTGAAACACACGCCCTCTTGCGGCTCGACCCTTTGACCGACCAGCGCGAACCGGAGGTACTGATGTTTTCCGGCGGCGTGTCGGAGTATGTATACGGCAAGGAAACAACTGGCTTCGGCGATCTGGGACCGTTGCTCGCGCGGGCAGTACGAGAGCGGGCCGAGGCCTGGGGTCCGGAACTCTGCGCGCCGCATCAGGGCATACGTGCAACCGTTATTGGCGCATCGCAATACACGGTTCAGGTCAGCGGCAGCACGATTTTTATCGCACCGGACGGCACGTTGCCGCTAAGAAATATCGCCGTAATACATCCGGAGCTGCCGCTCGATAGCGAGCATCTCGAACCCGATTCGATCTCCGCGACGGTCCGGGCGGCTGTCATGCAACACGATCTGCAGCATGGAGAACAGACCGTGGCGCTGTACTTTTGCTGGCAGGGCTCGGCAACCTATCGGCGGCTGGATGATTTTTGTCGTGGTGTCATCGACGGCCTGGATTCGCTGCTGTCGCGCGGCATGCCGCTCGTGCTGGTAACCAACAGCGATGTTGGCGGCCTGGTTGGTATCCACTGCCACGAGGAAAGTGGCCTCAGGAACCCGGTGGTATCGGTAGACGGTATCGTTCTGAGCGAATTCGATTTCGTAGACATCGGGGAGATTCTGGACTCCTCCGGCGTAGTGCCGGTTGTGATCAAATCGCTGGTATTTCCGACGACTGCCGCGTTAGGCCACGGAACATAGGTTTCATTTCAGGTACGATCTGTCAGATCATGATTGTCAGGCCGCTGGAGAAACGGTGGGGACCACCTGACGACCGTTACGCCGACAGATTCGCAAGGCGTCTTGTAAGGACATCCAGAATAAGTTCTATAAGGAGCCCTATAAGGACATCCAGGACAATCCGATCCTGACCGATAAGGAGGTCCTGGAAGGACACCCACAGATTCTAGCCTAGCCGTGCCTCGAACCCGATAGTTTCCGCGGAAATTAACAACCCCCGGCAGGACAGCAATTTTCGGTTACGATAACCAATCTACGAGGCGAGTGACGTCAGGGAAGAAGCGATCCAGTGGAGACCGGAACATGATGAAACTCTTGAAATCTTTAGCGGCAATCTGCTTGTTGGTTTCGACCATGCTGACGGCAGCCGCCGATGACAAATCTCATTTGCTCATGAATTATGCCGACCTCGTTCTGCACAATGGCAAGGTGCTTACTGTCGACACCGAATTCAGTGTGGTCGAGGCGCTAGCTGTGCGCGACGGACGCGTACTGGCGATCGGGACCAGTAACGAGATACTTGCATTGGCAGGCCCCGAAACTGAACGCATCGATTTGGGCGGGCGAACGCTGACGCCCGGTTATATCTACAACGACGGTGACAATGCAGTGCCCGGCGGCGATATCTACAAGGACACGATGGTTGGCGGCTGGTTATCTGGGCGCATCGCGGGCGCCGAGATGGAGGTTCTGCTGAGTTCCATCGATGAGTTGCTCGACCAGGCAGAACCATCCGAACCGGTATTCGTCAATATGCCGAAGAATTTCCCGCTTGAAGCCTTTGACTGGACCGCAGACGATCTCGACAAAGTCGCACCCGAGAACCCGATCGCGCTTTTTTATACGAGCAGCGACGCACGAGCTAATCATGCGATGCTCGATCGGGCATTTTCTCTCGGTTTACCGAGAGACCATTTCGGCGTGATCAAGGACGCAAACGGTGAGCCAACCGGCGCACTGGTCCATGAAGCCACCGGGTTCATCGGCTGGCAGGCGCGCCCGTACCCGAGTCGTGCCTACATCGAACAGGGTATACAGGACGCGAAGGCGTCGTTCCTTGGCTATCTGAGCGTTGGCGTGACCACGACGACCGGGCACATGAGCGGATTGACTATCAGCATGCTCAACGAACTCTTCCACAAGGGTGAACTGTCGATGCGTGTTTATCCAGGGCATGACATGACGCGACAGAACCCGTTTCCGGAGCAGTATTTGAAACGTGTCGGCAACATCGTCGATTTTTCGCTGTACGACCCAGCGCGCGGACCGATGGTCAAGATCGTCGGCGCCGCACTGGCGTCACTGGACGATGGCCCGAACAGCCCGTCGGGCATTCTCACGATCCAGCCGAAAGACCGCATCATGCCGGAGCTTGGGGGCACGCCATACGGCTGGAACAAGTGGTCAGGCGAAGGGGTAACTGGCTTATCCTGGGACGAAATGACCGCGGCGCAAAAGCTCCAGACCGACTGGAACACGATGCGCCTGCTGATCAAGTACGGCTGGAACACCAGCGGTAATCACAATATGGGCAGCGGCGCGATGAAAGTCGTGCTGGACGCGGTCGAAAATGCGTACAGTGAGGAAGAGGTTCTGTTCGATCAAATCAAGCCGAACGCCTATGACCACAATGTAATTTGGCACGAAGATAATTTTGCGCTGATCGACAAATACAATGACAATCTTCGATTCGGGCTGAAGATCAACGAGTATTTCGACCCGCGACTTGTCGACGGCAAGTCGCCGTTACTCTACGAGTACGCCAGTCAGCTCGACGGTTTGCAACCGGTAAAGGACCTCATTGACCGCGGCGTCAATGTGCATTTCGAAGGCAGCGATGCATCAAATCATCCGATGAAGATGATCAAATGGGCAGTGACACGTCGCGACGACCACGGTCGTGTCATTGCACCACAGCAGGCTATCGACCGCGAAACGGCGCTGCGCATGATCACTGTTAATGCTGCGCGTTTCATCGCCGAGGAATCCAACCTGGGCTCGCTCGAGCCCGGCAAATGGGCGGATTTCGTCGTGCTGAACGGTGACTTTCTGAATGTGCCTGACGATAAACTGGATACGCTGCATATCGACCTGACATACGTGGCGGGGCAGCTCGCATACGACGCCCGGTTATGGCAGTGACACGAAATTCGAAGTGCCTCGCGTTGCTGTCGGCGACGATCGTCGCTTTGCTCACGATGTCCGGACCGGCGTTCACCGGCGACGACGACAAAGCTCCGGCGTATATGATTTATATCGACCCGGAGACCGGCAAGTATACGACCACGCGACCCCACTCCGTCGGCACGGCAACTGCTGCGGAGCAGCTGACCGATGCGCAGGCCGCTCCCAATGCGCCACCAGTGGTCGATGCGCAGCCGATGGTATCCGTGCAATCAACGTCCGACGTGCAAACATCAAATCATGCACTGATCATTGCGGGCGCGGGCGTACTGGTCGCATTGCTCCTGGCCGGTATCATCAAGAATCAACGCAAGGATCTACATTCGGGGTGATTATGAACAGCAAAACATACAGAAAAGTCAGATCGACACTATTTCTGCTGATCGGCAGCGCGAGCATGTGCGTCGTGGCAAACGCAGGCTACGCGCCGCCGCGGGAAGTGGCAGTCGCGGATATCGTTGCTGCGTCGGAGGAGGTCCTGAGTCGTGAGGACATTCCGGTCCGGGGCGAACAGGGTTACGTCGAGGACATAATCCGTTTCGAAGTTGCTGGTATGCAGTGGGACATCGGCATGTCGGTCCATGAACCGGTGGACTCATCGCGTATTGCCAGAGGCGCGGACGGCAAAAAGGTTGGTATCTTTCTGTTTCACGGCGGCTCCGGAGATTTCAAGTCCATGCATCGCCAGGCTCGCATGCTATCGAAGAAATTCGGCTACAAAGTTGTTAGCATGAGCTATCCGGGCCGGCATGCGTTCCACACCGAAACACGCGACTGGCCCGGGAAGAACTTCCGCGATGACGGTTCCGTGCGCACACCAATCTGGCAGCGCGGCGAACAGATAGGACGCGATGAGTACGACATTATTTACGATACCGGGCAGCGGCCGCGGTACGGGACGCGACGGCTTGCCAAGGCAAAGCCCGATACGAATTTCTACTACCGTATGGCCGCCTGGCCGCTCGCACTCGAGGCAGGCGGCATCGCGGCAATGCGCAAGCACTTTCCCGAGGATGAATTCTCGATCTACCTGCATGGCCATTCCACGGGCGGGCCGCTGGTCAACATGCTGTCGCAGCGCGTGCCGAACGTGACCGGCATGCTCGCGGTCGAGAATTCGTCGTTCGGCTACATCTATCGCGCGCAGTCGGCCTGGGGCGGTCAGCTGGGCAAGATCGGTGACTACGACCTGGTTTCTGAAGCCCGGTTGTTACCCTCGCGGTCGGATCCGTTCGATGAACTGTACATTCGCAGCTGGCGCGATTCGGCCCGCTACGTCGGGCCGGAACTCCTCGGCACGGAAGGACCCGAAGCGCTGATGCGACTGCCAATGGTGATCGAAGACATTCTGGACGGCTGGGAGCGCGCGGAAAGACGGCCGCAGTTCAAAGCCGAATACATTATTACCCACGGCATCGAAGCATCCCTGATCGAAGCAGCGAAAGTGACGGCGAAGCGGCTCGAGTTTGACGCAGATGAGACGAAAGCCCTGATCGATCATTACGTCGGCCTGACCCAGGAACTCTCCGGTGTGGGCGTGAAACCCGTGCCGCCGGTCATGTTCCAGATCTCGGCATTCAGCCGCGACCACAGCCGCGAGGTCTACGAAGAAGTCGTCATTCCGCTGTACCAGAAAATGCAGCCGGCACCGAAGTATTCACTGACGCAGTTCATGGCCGGCAAGCACGGCTACATGGCGGCGGATGACGAACTGGGGCTACCGGCCGGTATCGGCCCCGCCGTGTTTTTGCAGTGGGACAAGGCGATCAAGAGCGGCTGGTTCGTCGTCGATGAGTGGCAGACCTATTGAAACGGGGGAGACGAACTTTATCCGGCTATCTTCGGCGCAGGGCAACTCGAGCTACTGTCGTGACAGAGAAAGTAACCTGACAGGTAATTCAATGGTCTTGGCGACAGACCGCGGCGGATTGCCGGAGCCGGTGATCAAATCCCGCAGCGTTACTGCAAGGAATATATCCAGCGTTCGCGCCGAAGGCGCTGCATTTGCTGCATGATCCAGCTTTGCCGCTGCCGTACGTATGCCGATGGGTTTCCGGCGTGCAGCCGCTTCGGGTTCGGCAACACAGCCGCAAGCAACGCGGCCTCAGCATCAGTCAGTTCGTTCGGCGCCTTTCCGAAATACGTCTCGCTTGCCGCACGGACACCGTAAATGCCTGGTCCAAACTCAGCAATATTCAGGTAAATCTCAAGAATTCTTTTTTTGCTCAACGCGACTTCCAGCAAAACGGTGAAATACGCTTCAATGCCTTTGCGCAAAAAATTCCGCCCGGACCAAAGATACAGATTCTTCGCAACCTGCTGAGTAATAGTGGACGCGCCGCGCAGCGAGGCGCCGTCAGCATGTTCTTCAACCGACTGCTGTATTGACTTCAAATCGAAGCCGAAGTGACTGCTGAACTTCTGATCCTCGGCAGCAACAACGGCGATCGGAGAGGCGACGCCAATGTCTGACCATGCCGACCATTCGTACAGGATCGTTTCTCGTCTGCTGTCGTCCTGTAGCATGAAGGCCGTTGCAGGGGGGTCGATCCAGCGTAGCGGCAGAACGACCATCCAACTAAGAATTACGCCAACTAGAATACAGACACCGAGCCAGCGGCCGAGGCGTCGGAGCGCACCACGACTTTGCGTCTTCGGACGCGCCAGAAGCGGGGGATAGCCGCCTCCGATTCTATCCATGGGATACGCTCGCACCTACGGCGTCCCATGCGTTTGGCGGGCCAAAGAAGAAATACTTCGGGTGATGGACATCGAACCTTGATTCTCGACTGGGGAAGCTGATATCGAGAAGTCGATTGCGCCACCCACCCATCGGCGGATACTCCTCATCGTATAGTCACCCATTCTTGTACCACATTGCGCGATTCTGCCTGAGTCATCGCGAACTTTGAGGGCACAGTTCGCAGTTTGCTCATGCAGGATGGTGATGGATCCGGGCGGTTGTATTTGTTGTTCCTTTGATCACAACAGGCAGAGGCTTGTCGTACTCAGGCAGGAGCTTGGATAGAGATACCAGCTGTTTGACATCTTTGCGTAAGGCAAATTCGAGTCCGGAGAAATCTCCGCAAGACTCCCGCAATCTTGCCCACTAAATACCAAGACCTAAGAGTAGTAAGGTAAACGGCACCCAAGGGCGACGCTCTGAACAGGGGTGCGGTCCGGCCCGAATGGCTGCCGTTTAGTAGCCCTGAATTTCCCTTATTTCAAGGGCTGCATCCTGCCAATACTGTTGAAAATCTCTGATGTTTGCGAGAACGACAATTTTGTTTGCGATTTAACCGTCTTTTCGTACTCTCGATATGAGGGGGTGGTAGTCTGCACTTGACAATCGGCCTTGGAAAGCATCAGAAGCTGAAAACGCAACTGTTTTGCGCGCAGTCCGGGTAAGAAAATTTCGCAGGAATTTTTCTGTAGTCGCAAAACAGAGTTTTTCAACAGTATCTTTCGGATAGCGGCCGGTGGACGAAAACATGGCAAATCGGCAGCCACTGGCCCTAGCAGCCCGTCGACTGTTCTATTGGAAATCAATGCATACGAACGAATAGGCACACTCGGAGCGCGTCTCGGATTGGATTGTGATTCCGATTGCAACGGCTGTCATGACCGTAGTCTCGCTCGCCATTTTCTCAGTCTCAATATCCGTCGAAGCTGGTATCGGCTGGCTCATAGCCGTTCTTGTTATCTTTCTGGTTGTTCAGCGCATCGACAGATCCAAGACGTACGGAAGTGCAATTCGGGTTGGTATGGCGCTCGGTGTGGGAGTGTCATACTTTTTAGTCCGTTGGTTCTTCTGGGAGTAGTCGGGCGGCTGGTTTTGGCGGATACTGAATATCTATCCCTTCATACACTTAAGCGGAGGTCGGGGATGAGAAAACTAGATAGACGCACGTTACTAAAATCTGCAATCGGATCGGCACTGGCCGTCCCTTTTTCACGACTGGTCGAGGCTCAGGAATCCACGGGTAGCAGTAATCCACGTCGTATCGATGTACACCATCATTTCGCCCCACCGGCATGGGTTGCCAATGTCAAAGACAGGCCTTTACTTAATATTGCGAACACCAGATGGGTCCCCGAACATTCCATCGAGGATATGGACATGGGAGGTGTGGCGGCCTCGATCATATCTATAACAAATCCAGGGATTTGGTTTGATGACGTGGCTGAGACACGTCGACTCGCGAGGGCCTGTAATGAGTACGGAGCAAGACTCGTGTCTGATCATCCGTCTCGTTTTGGACTGTTCGCAGCCATGCCGCTACCGGATGTCGACGGGACACTTCGTGAGATTGAGTATGCCTACGACACTCTGAATACCGACGGTGTGGGATTCATAACCAGTTATGGTGACCGGTGGATAGGGAACCCCGATTTCAGACCGGTGATGGAGGAACTCAACCGGCGAAAAGCCGTGGTGTTTGTACACCCCACGGCCGCAAACTGCTGCAGGAACCTGGATTACGCCCCAGGTATAAGACCCGGGACCATAGAGTATGGCACCGATACCACGCGTGCGATGATGGGGATTGCCTTCAGCGGTGACGCCAGGCGCTATCCCGATATTCGTTTTATCTGGTCGCATGCAGGCGGCAGTGCCCCGTTTCTGCTCAGAAGGCTCGAAAGTGCCGGCCGCCGGGCACCGGACGCTCTGCCAAACGGTTTTACCGCGGAGATGGGCAAATATTATTACGATACCGCGTCCGCGTTTAACCGCGGTGCACTGCTGGCACTGATGGAGATGGTCGCGATGACCCAGATTGTCTTCGGGACGGACTTCCCGCCTGGTGAAACCAGTACCGCCCTTGCCGAGGCGCTGGCAGAAACGGGTTTGTTCAGCGAAAGTGATATGCGTTTAATTAACCGTGAAAATGCACTCAGGCTGTTTCCTCGATTTGCATAGCTGATTGATAATATTTTACTTTTTCTATGACGCGAACAGATCGACGAGACGACTTAAGGAAAAATAACTTTAAAGTGAGTTAACGGATCAACTTCGGATGCGGCATGCACTCGCCAATTACGGCACGTGCAGCGAGGTTGGCTACGTCTAGCGTGGACTCGACTTGATTTCCCGTGCATAACCGGTGAGTTTGGCGATATGGATTCCGCCGCCGGGCCGGTCCGCTCCGTACGTAAGCTTCCCGAGCGTAACGACCACCCATGGACGCAATAGGTTGCGTTCAATCGCTTTTTTTATTCGCGTATTTCCGCCACCAGCCAGCGCAACGCGGCGACGAGGCCGCCGGCCAGCTCGCGCGGTTTCTCGATATGCCCGTAGTGCGTCATCGGCACGTCGAACAACAATACCCGAATCGGCACGCCGGGGTTATGCTCGCGAAATTCGTTGGCGATCAGCAGTTCACGCGCTTTCGTCAGGTCGGCGTCCCAGTGGCCGGTATCGAGCTGCGCTGTCGTCCAGATCATCTTTTTGTAACCGCTTACCGGCGAACGCATCGTTAGAAACAGGTCGTCGATGACTTCCTCGGCATCGATGCCGAGTGCGTTGTCCGCAAGTGTGTCACGAATCTGTGTCTCGACCTCCGGCTGCAGATTAATCGTGCTCGAATGTTCCATGTCCTGCAGCGGCTGTTTGAACTGTGCGCGACGTTGCTCCTCGGCACCCATCCATGCTTCCGCGATTTCCTGCCGCGACTTTTCTGCGTCCCAGAACGGATTTAACGGACCCAGATAGCCACCGGCGTACTGGTCCGGCGTGCGTGCTCGCACCTCGCTTACGTGCAGGAAGTCATCGATGGAGCGCACGCCTCGAAATTGCTGCATAACCTGCAGCCCGGCAGGGCCGCCCGTGCCCCAGCCGAAAGACAGATCGCGTGTCTTAGTCCTGAGGCTCGAGTTCTTGAGCATGAACTGGACCTCTCCGCCTGTGGAATGGCCGACGATGACGGCCGGTCCGTCCACAACCTTTTCGACAATGGCCGCGACACCGTCAGTCACGACCCGAAACGTATACACGGCATTGCGCACCGCGACTTCTTCTGGCGACAGGTCCTGGTCGAGCAGGTAACCTGGAATGCGGGCACCAAAATCCGTCTCGGTCCAGCCGCCGTGCCGGTAGTTGCCAGGTATCGTGAGCAGCAGGACCGGTATTTTTTGCGCGAGGTACTGCCCGAGGCCGGCGCGGTTTTCCGGATCGATAAAAAATTCGTACCAGTTCGCCGCGCCGCCGTTGATGATGACCATCGTCGGCAGTTCTGCCACCGGTCGTTGCGGCACGAGATGCAGTCCGCCGATATCCCAGTCGAGACCATAAACCTTGAACGGCACTTCGTGCCAGCGGGCGGTGTAGCCGAGGGTTTCGGTCGGAATCGATTCGAGCGCGCGTGGATCAAATGCGCTGCCCGGCGCCGCATCGGCAAGTTGTTTTACGGTCTCTCCTCCGTCGGGCAGGTCCCATCCCAGCTCTGCGAACAGCTCCGGAGAAACGACGTGGTAAGGCGCCTCATCGGCGAGCAGTTGCACGATCCTGTCCTCGGCTGACGGGGCCTTGAAGCAAGCTGTCAGAGTCAGACCAGAAATCGACACGACGAGAGAGAAATTCAATAAGCGATTCAAATATTGGCGACTCGACATTCGCTGCGCTCCATTTCGGATTCATTATTCAACGAGTGCGGCCGGGATCAGACTCTGTGCCCCCGCCTCATCGATGTAACGTGCCGCGGTCGCGGCGCTGAAAAAACCTTCGTCCTGCAGAGTCCTGGTGGCGGCTTTGATACAGTCTATGTAACGCCCTTGGGTCAAGTCCTCCCCCGGCCGGAGCATACCCAGACGTTGCCACGCGGCAGTCGGCGTTTCGCGGAAGTCCCAAACGCCGTTGCGATTCATGTCCACGAACATCTCGGCTTCGTCCAGAGGTTCCAGGCCTTCACCCGAAAAAGCGGCGAACGCGGTCGTGCCCGAACCGCTTTGCGGATACGGATAGAAGACGCCGAGCGGGCAAGCGACTTCCGGATAGATGATTGCGGGATGCTCGATCACGTCATCCTTATCGACATCTCCGATCACGTGCCAGTCCGACTTGGACGCCAGCGGCACTGCGGCGCCTTCCACAAGGGCGTCGAGTTTGTCGATTGCGCCGCCCATCACGAGCGAGACGTCGAGGACGCGGATTCTGCCGAGACGATTATCGGGCGGCAGGCCTTCGCCGCCGTTGTGGCTCATGCTGCGAATTTCGTACATGCGAAAGCGATCGCCGAGCCCCTTGTCCATCACGATCTTCGCATTGAGCCGCTTGTTCGTCAGGTAGCCGTCCGTTACCCAGGGCGGGCGGCCCGGCGCGCGATCCCAGATCGCGGTGTACATCTGATGTACGAGTTCGACCTGCGGCCTGAAGGCCTGCTTTTCCTCCTCTGTCGCGAACAGAACGTCCTTTCCGTCCCGCATGACGACGGGAAGCCATAATCCTGTGGCCGAATCGTCGAGCAGGAATCCATCGAACACAGGATTGCCGCGTCTATCCGCATTGAGTCCGGGCGTGTAATTGATGCTGCGCGCGATCCTGGCTCCCGCGGAATGTCCGTACAGATACGTTCTGGAAGGTGCACTGCCAAGACGCCTCCTCACAACGGATTTGGCGACGGCGGTAAAATCCTTGATGAGACTGGCATTATCGTTGAACGCGGCCCAGTCGACGACGGAACCGTCGTCAAGTGTCGCAATCACTTCGCCG
>Ga0224497_10002559_pt1 | contig 10751 bp, 10 predicted proteins | sample SF_Jul11_sed_USG_4_FD_167970 | JGI IMG/M metagenome (GOLD analysis project Ga0224497, IMG submission 167970) | Sediment microbial communities from San Francisco Bay, California, United States - SF_Jul11_sed_USGS_13 | ecosystem: Environmental > Aquatic > Marine > Sediment | place: USA...
ATCGTCAAACAGGCAACCGGGGGTGCGCAATGAGCGAAATAATGGTCGTCGCGGAACATCGCCGGGGTGAATTGACAGCGGCTACCTTGGAGGTAATCGCCGCCGCGGTCGAACTCAAACAAGCCAAGGACATGACCGTCGCTGTGGCGGTGCTCGCCCGGGACCCGTCTGCTTTCACCGACCCGGTGAGCGTGGCCGGCGTGGACGAAATAGTCAACGCCACGGTTCCGGTCAGTGAATTCCAAAACGACATCTACGAGGCGATCGTGGACCGCATGATCGACGCGCGCCAGCCGGCGGTCGTACTGCTGCCGCACAGCATAGACGCCTGGGGCTACGCCCCCGCCCTGGCTGCGCGCCGCCAATGCGGTTTCGCCACCGACGTGTTCGCACTCAAATATGACGGCGACGATCTGGTCGCGACCCGCGCCGCATACGGTGAAAAGATGCACGTCGAACTCGATTTCTGTGGGAAAGACACTGTACTTATCACGCTGCGGAGCAACATATACAAACCAATAGGTGGAGCTTCGACCCCTGCGGTGACGAACTTCGAAGCACCGGTCGTCGAGGCGCGCACGGTTGCCACCGGCTTCATAGAACCGGAATCTGCCGGCGATGTGGACATTAGCCAGGCAGAGTTCATGTTGTCAGTCGGTCGAGGCATAGCAGAGGAAGACAACATCGAACAATTCGAGGAGCTTGCCGACGCAATGGGATTTACCCTAGGGTGCTCGCGCCCAATCGCCGACAGCGGTTGGCTACCCAAATCGCGCCAAGTCGGCCAATCCGGTAAAACTGTTAGCAACTGTAATCTCTATCTGGCATTCGGCATCTCCGGTTCGGTTCAGCATATGGCTGGTATGAAGCACGTGCCCAAAATTATCGCGGTCAATACCGACGCCGACGCATCGATCTTTACCATAGCGAGTTATGGCGTGGTGGCCGACATGTTCGAAATCGCCGAGGAACTGAAAAACCATTTCGACTAACTCGTGCCTACCAGGAATTCACCGGCGCAGTCACTGGAGTTGGCGAGAGCTAGGTATCGCGTACGCAGTATCCGTTGGGGATTTTATTGGGCAATCTGGTGCGCGGCCCTGTGGGGCGCCCGGTATGTACCGGGCACCGCTGTGTGGTATGAGACGCCTTTCGTCGAAATTGGGTCGGGAGGCAAGGCTGAGTTTCTGTTGGCTGCTGCGGTTATTACGACGTTAAGTTTGCTGGCGGTGTTGTTTTTTCTGTTCGTATGGATCGGCGTGCTCGAAAAATGGGGCGAATACGGCCGCACCATCCGGCAACTGCGCAAATCAAAGTGGTACTGCGTTGGTGCGGTGTTCGGCGGCCCATGCGCTCTGTTCGGCTCGTACCTGGCCATCGGCTACATGGGCCCAATTTTCGCTGCGATTGCGGCCTTGATGTACCCGGTGGTGGGGAGCGACCCTGGCCCGGCTTTGGTAGCCCGAGAGGATCAGCGCGCGCTGCCATCGGTATTGCCATGATCCTAGTCGGCGGGGTATCGGTCTATGCCCCCGGTCGGCCTGCTTTTCGAAGCACCCTACTTCCGCGATCGATGCACTGGCCTTGCTGACCGAGTCAGAGGTTCTGAGTTGTGCAAGACTGCACGGGCCGGCGCTGATACTGGCGACACGAGACGACATGAGTAACCTCCAGGAGTTCTAATTCTTAATTAACTGTTGGCGGTGGCGATGCCGTTGCGGCAACGATTCCACTATCGACCGACTGCCACGGAATACACCCCAATTTACGGCCGGCTTAACCGTGCGGCGAACACCCGGCCGCCGGCGGCTCGATTATCGGTCTGGGCGTGTTCTAATACTGGCCGTGTCCTCGTCATGGCAGCGAAATATCGACTGGTATCCGTGGTATCGCGCGGCCACGGAGATTTATGCGTGGATTCCCGTCACTTATCTGTATTTCAGTAAGTTCGTTACGCTGACCGAGTTCATTCAGCTTGAAGCGCTGTACTACGCGTGTGTGGTCGTACTTGAGGTGCCGTCCGGCTATTTTTCCGATCGAACCGGGCGGCGAATCACATTATTGGTGGGGACATCGGCATTCGCCGTCGCGTATGCGGTATTTTTGTTGGCAGACGGCTTCGTTGTGCTCGCGATCGGCCAATGTTTTCTGGCTATGGCATTCGCATTTCAGTCCGGAACCGGCACTGCTTTTCACTTTGATTCACTAAAGCAGGCGCATCGCGAGCACGAATACGCCCAACGCGAAGCCCGCGCGGAGCGAATCGGCCTGACCGCGACGGCGTTGGCGGTGCTGGGCGGCGGGTTGATTGCAATTGTGGATTTGCGTTTGTCGTATGTGTTCTCGATGCTGGCCGCGTTGACTGGACTGTTTATTGCGGCCCGGTTTACCGAACCAATGGAGCGTACGGCGGCCTCCGATTTTGGACTGCAATTGCTGGCCTGTAGCGCGAAACTTCGGGAACCTGTGTTGGCATGGTTATTCTTGTTTTCCATAGTGATATACGGTTTGGCCCACGTTCCGTACGAGTTTTACCAGCCATACATTACCTTGCTCGATCTCGAGATATTGGGCCGTGGGATTGAGGCGCCAATTGTGTCCGGCATCGTCATTGGCATTTCGATGTTTGGAGGCGCATTCGCCGCAGGTGCAGGCGTGCGCTGGCAGGCGCGCTACGGTTTGTTGCCGGTGCTGATTATTGCCGCCGGTGTGCAATGTGCGATCATTGCCGGCATGGCACTGTTGCAGCATGCGGCAGTATTGGGATTGGTATTTTTGCGCAATTTCCCGAGCGCGCTGGTGCATGCTCCGAGCAACGCTATCGTTGTTCCGCGCCTCGCGCCGGAACAACGCGCGACGTATTTGTCGTTACAGAACCTCGTTGGCCGACTCACGTTTGCAGCTCTGCTATGGTGGCTGTCGCTGGGTACCGGGGCCGGAAAAGCGCTGGTTTGGGAAACCTTGTCGGCGGTGTTATGGCAGAGCCTACTCGTGGGTTCGGCCGGGTTGGCGTTGTTGTTTGTTTTTTCACGGGTAATCCGCAAGCATTAGCCCGACGATTGTATGACCTCATGCAATACCTGTAGGAGCGAAGAATGGCACGCGATACACTGAATAACCGCGGCCCGCATGAACGGGTTGCATAGGAGTCGGGCAGCAATGCGGACTGTGAGTAAATCGAAAAAGGCGGTATTCGTAGCCGTTATCATTTTGGTTTCGTATTTGCTCGCTGAACTTACAACTTATGTGGGTTACGGAATTCTGAACGAGACGACGTTTGCTTGGGCTGAATTTCAAGCCCAACGCTTGCAAGTACTGGACAGACTGGACAAGAAACGCAAACGCCACTACCGGTCCCAAGCCGATATCCGAAAAACGACTAAGCGCCAGCGCGTTGAGGTACTGCATCCCTATATCGGTTATGTCGTAGACCATCGCGATGAAGGCTGCCCGCAGTATGGGTTTTGCATGGATGCGATGAAAGGTGACATGAACGCCCCGATCACCGCTAAATCCGACGACAAGTTGATCGTCGCGATTATGGGTGGATCTTTTGCAGTCGGTGTGTCTACCAATGCACACGTCATTGTACGGAAATTGCAACAAATTCCAGAATATCGTGATAAGGAGATCATCATCCATACCATCGCGCTCGGTGGGTTTAAGCAACCACAGCAGCTGATGGCATTGAATTACTTTTTAGCGTTGGGCGCGCATTTTGACATTATTATTAATATCGATGGATTCAACGAGATTGCGTTGCCCGAATTAGAGAACGTATCGAAAGGGGTATCTCCGTATTACCCCAGGCTTTGGTACAACCGGGTAAAGGGCGGCCGCGACGAAACGATGTTGCTGCTGCTCGGCAAGGTCGCGTTACTAAAGAATGATCAGGAAAAGGCTGCTCAGGGATTAATGAGTTCGGCGTGGCGCTATAGCGTGATTGCGAATTTGATTTGGAAGTACCGTAATGATCGTTATGAGCGAAAGATACGCGGCAACGAAGAATACTTCATCCAGTACCGAGCCGATATGAGTCGAACCCTGTCTTATGTGGCTACGGGGCCGGAATACCACTACCAAGATAGCGACACGCTGTTGCGAGATCTGGCCCGGGTCTGGAGTAAAAGCTCGTTGCAAATGCACTATGTCAGCCGATCGATTGGTGCAAAGTATTTTCATTTTTTGCAGCCCAATCAGTACGTTCCGGGTTCGAAGCCGATGGGTGAAGAGGAAACGGCCGCCGCTCGTCGCGATGATCATCCATACCGGCGCAGCGTCGAACAGGGTTATCCAAAGCTGCAGGCTGAAGGGAAATGGTTACAGCAAATCGGCGTGGCGTTTTATGACTTAACATCCATATTCAACGACCACAACGAACCTTTGTATCGTGACGCGTGTTGCCACATCACCACCGAGGGTTATGAAATTGTCAACGCGCGCATCGCGGACGCAATGGGCGGCCCCTAGCCCTACCCGCTGATGTAGTGTTCGAGTTGATCGATCAGGGACTTCTGTTCGGCGATGATCGATTTCACCAAATCGCCGATGGAGATTACGCCGAGCAATCCGCCGTCCTCCAATACCGGCAGATGTCGGATTCGCCTATCCGTCATCAATGTCATGCATTCTTCAACGCTTTGGTCGGGGTGAGCGGACACGACGTCTACAGTCATGACTTCGCGCACTTGGGTATCTTTCGAGGCGCGGCCTTTTAGTATTATGTTGCGGGCGTAGTCGCGTTCGGAGATGATCCCGACTGCTTGGCCGTTATCAAGCACCAATAACGCGCCGACATCTTTGTCGGCCATCAACACGAGGGTATCGAATACGGATGTGTCGGGGGTAACCGACCAGATCTCGTGACCTTTGACTTTAAGCAATTGCCTCAATGTCGTCATTGCGCGTCCTCCGCGATCGGATTATTGGCTTGAATTATATGACATAAATGCCCGAGCTTTTCGTGGCGGTGCCGGGCCGTGGCACTAACGAAGTCATACGCGATACAAACTTCGCGTGGGGCGTCGGCACGGGTCATCATTGCGGCAACGAATAGGCCGCCCGCTTGCCCCGTTGCCCGTTGCCAGTAAAGTCCTGAGGCATGAGTTCTTGAAGGATGAGTCGCTGTTTATCGATGTGATCGTCTATTTTAGTGGCTTGACCATTGGATAGGTAATTTCACGGTCCACGCTAAGCGCAATCTAAACGGTCTCGATCGCGATATTCAACTCGCAATCGGCGCTCAGGGAATTGCTAATAAAACAGGAATCCTCCGCTTTCTCCAGTAGTTTCTCGGCTTTCGCCGTATCCGTATTGGGCGGTACTCGCAACTTCGCGTGTACAGTGAAGCGGGTAAATAAGGTTTTGCCCTCGACGCGTTCGAGCACGCCCTCGGCGCGGCAATCGATGTCGACCCACGTCAGACGCGAAGCGCGGGCGATTGCCCGGAACGACATGACGAGGCACGCGGCCACGGAAGCCACGAGCAGCTGCTCCGGCGACCATCGATTGCCCAAGCCGCCAAATTCTGCCGGCGGCGCCGACACTATTTCCGGCAGGGCCGCCGAGGTAATTGTGGCGTCGCCTTCGGCGCCGGCGCTGATACTGGTGGTATAGACGTGGGGTAAGGGATCCATTGACCTCTGCCTTCGTTGTTAAATTAGACGAACTGTCGCGTGCAGGCACGCGCAGTGAGTCGAATCGGAGCGTGATTTATTCGATCGCACAGTCTTTAATATCATCGACTCGGGCTGGTCGGAAACGATGACCCAGATCAGTGATTTTCCTTGTGGATCCTCGATCAACCTATCGCGTCCGCCATCAAATTATGGCGACCCCAAACATATACGGATGCAAAAACGCAAACAAAGCGTACACGACGGTACCGGCCCCGACCACCGCGGCGTCTTGCTTTATGGAAAATCGGGCTTCGGATTTGCTCGCACCGCGGTTGTTGGCCGACCACATGTCCAGCAAAGCATATGCTCCGAACGTGCCAAACAAAAGCAGTGACGCGAAATCGCCGTTAGCCAGCATATGTCCGACCGCCCATAACGTGACGCCCCACAGCATCGGATGCCGGGTAATACGTTTTATATTGGTGGGCATATTGGCAGCTGCAAACAAAGCTAGTGCCGGCAACATCAAAGCAAATGTAATGTGCCGGCCCCATGCTGGTGGTTGCCAAAGCGGCACGAAATCCGCATACGCCTTGCCCACAATTATTAGTACGAAACCGACGAGTGCGATCACCGCGAACGCCGCTTTGTACGAGCCCTCTCCAATACGAGCGATAAGGTCCAGTCGTAACGTCGAAAACGACGGCACCGAATGTACGCCGATAAAAATCACGAGGCCGATAACCAGTATTGACATTGTCCAGCTCCAGCGTCACAAAATGCTGTGATCATAGCGATTTACAGAGCTCGCGGCTAACCGAGAACAGTCGGCAATTTGTGTGCTCATCCGTGCGATAGTAGTCCTGCGGTCCGCAGCGGTCATTCGCATCGGTCAAACCACCGTTGATTCGCCAATACCACCGAGGTTTCGACCTGCCGCCGCGGAATCGACCAATATCGAGTCAGGAGCGAAGTCTGTTGCGAAATCGGTACGCGTCGGTATCCGTTGCGTTCGTAGAAACTAATAGCCCAGGTCGCGGCCGCCCAGGTGCCCACTAATATTGGATTAGCGGTTACGGTGGCGATGTATTGCAGCAATATGGTTCCGATGCCACGGTGCTGCGACTTAGGATGCACGTAGGCGTGACGAATCAAAGCAACGTCGGATTTGTCCTGCGTACCCATTATGCCGGCCAATTCGTCGAGTCGGTCGATGCCCCAAAACTCGACGCCGTCATGGATCTCGTGCTGCAGCATCGCCCGCGTCATATACGGCTCGTGCCAGCGGTCGGCGGGTATGACGCCGCGGTAAGCAATTGCGGCGCGGTTGATGATCTCCCAGATTCGTTCTGTGTCGTCGGCGTAGCAGCGTCTTACGAGTGGTGTAGTCCGATCAGGCGGCATCGTAGGGGTATCTTCGTTAGTCGCGGATATCAACTTGATCGAGTGCTAGTATGTGGTGGTAGCGTCTGGATTGCCATGGTTGGCCGGTTTTACCGCTGCGATGGCGCTGAACCCACGCCTTGCGGTTGAATTCGCCGGCTGAAATGTGTTGATCCGAACTGTATCCAACGCAGCGACGCTCCAGCGAGTCACACCATCGACACAGCAAGTATTTAATCATGTCCGATCAGAGAGCCCACGCTCGGGTGGCAGTAAATGTCGATGTCCAGGTCCGGGCCGCGGGCAGTACGCGTTGGAGTGCGGCCAGCCTGCGTGAGATTTCCCGGGGTGGATGCCGGTTGCTGGTAAAAGAAGGGGTAGGCCAGCCAAATCACGAAATTGAAATCTGGTTGCCGTCCAAGGCCGAATCGGGCTTGATCGCGGGTGCCAGAGTCCTGCGCGTCGATACGGAACGAGGCGAAAATCTTGTTATCGCCAGGTTTCAGACCCGGGATCCGATCGAACAGGCGGGTCTGGACTGGGTGTGTGCGATGTTGCTGAGTCGCTCCGGTGGAGGCCGGCGTGCCGATGTGCGGGTGGCGTACCGGCTGGACATTCAGTACGGCAACGATGCGGAATTGACCGGCATCCTCGAGGATATCTCCCGCAATGGATTTCTTATGTTGTCTGTGAAGACGGCTCCCGATCTATACCAGTCCGTATGGGTAGTCATCACGGCACCGGATAATTCGCAACTTTCATTGCGCGCGTGTGTGATGCGCCGCGAGCGCGTCTCGACTGAAAGCGGTCCAGGCCATTTGGTCGGATTGCAGTTCGACCGTATGACTGATGCTGATGAACGCCGGGTATCGGACTTAATGCATCGCGCTTGGTCCGTCTCGATTAGCACACGGCAATTTCGCTCAATCGGGTGGCAATTGCGTCAATAAGGGCACGCTCCGGGCAATCGGTACACCGAGATTCGAACCGCCAAATTCCGGCAGTATCGCGGCGTTGATCGCGATCACCTCCCCGATCATATTGAGTACTGGTCCGCCGCTTCCGCCGCGAGTTGTTTCGGCGTCGTACACCACGGCCTCGGCAGTCGTTTGACCAACGATGCCGCGGGTAGCAATGGGGCTGATGCGACCCGTATTGGCGAGCCGTTCCACTATCGTCCAAAAATCGAGGTCTTCCTCGTCCCGTAACGTGTCGATAAATTTAGTATCGGTGCGCGCCAGCATCGCGCGAATTCCGGTCGGATAACCCAACACGATTACTTCATCGCCGGGTTCGGCTGGGTGCGCACTGGGAACAAGGTGTGGAATTGCCTGGACGGCAGTGTCGCATTGCAAGATCGCGAGATCGGCATCATCGCTCGCGGCGATGAGGTGCACCCCAAACGCGGTTTCGACGCCCGGCAAATAGCCAATGAAACGATGAATGACCGGCGTTAAGTTCATCTCCGTAAACTGTTCGTGTGCCGGGTTATTTTCCCACGGCATTGCGACATGCCGGTTAGTCAGCAGACGGCCCGATTCAGTCGCCAGGAACCCGGTGCCTGTATATTGCATCTCCACTACGGGGCCATCGCCGTCAAGGGTAACGGCTGGGCCGGCCGCTGTGCGCAGTGGCCGGCCGTCCGGCCCGATTCCCAGATACCGCAGTGGGCGCCCTGTTTGCTGTTCATCGTAGCCATAGCCGCCCTGCAGAAACACCACAGATTGTGAAGCCCGCGCTATGACGCTGCGTGTCGCATCCGATCTCGCTTCCAGAGCCTCGACGCGCTGTACGGTAGTGGATAGGTTTTGTTCTAATTCGCCGCGCAAAGCAACTAGATCTCGTTCTGAAATCGCATCCCTGCCAGTTTGTTCTAACAGCTCCGATATGCTCTGCATGCGCAGCGTTTCTTGCTGAATGCGCTGTTCCAAATCGCGGCTGCGCTGCGAAAGCAGCAAGGTGCTGGCCAGTAGCCCTACCAATACGACGATAACGATGGTGCGAAACCAAAACGTGGTGCGCAATAGGAGCTCACTAGCCGCGCTTGCGATAAATCGCCCGCCTCGCCGCACCAGCGAACCGTCGCTATACCGGGCGCAATCGACGCAATCGCTAAACGCATCGGCGGCGGTGCGGCGCGGCGCGGTTTTCGCTGGATACAGGCGAAAGCGCAGCATCGGCCCGTTGCGCCCGATCTCCATGAGGTCACCGGAGACGAGTGTGTGCTGTTGAGTGCTTTCGCCATTGACCCAGACATTGTGATCGGGTTGCACGTCAAGTTCGTAGCTGTCTCCTGAGCGATGCAGGCGGGCTGGATTATCGGCGTCCGGGTGCGCATCGACGGCAGGGGTAATGGCGAGCCCGCCGTCGGCATTGATTTCTAAATAAATTGTCTGGGCGGTCAGGTGTGCCGTCGTGCCGCGGTGGCGGCCGGACAAGTACACAATGACCGGAACCGGCTCGTTTTCGGTGCTGGGGTCAGTGGTTGAAGAATCGGCCACGGCGATACCTTCGCGTTGTCGTGCGGTGTGAAATCAATGTGCACGCGAGCAAATTGGAGAGTCCTTCATTTTGAGTCCGAAACTGCTCAGACGGTTCCTTGAAATAATATGTCGATTATATCCTGGCGCGTCAGTGATCCGACGTTCGCGCCGTCGCTTCCCACTACTCGTACAGGCTGGTCGCTGCTCAATACACGATGTGCCACACTGGCGATACGATCGCGGCAATTCACGGTGTATTGGTCGTTGGTGGCGTCATTCGGGGCACCCATCACACTTTCCACGGTCAGGAGTTTCTCGCGTGGAATATCTTTCGTGAACTCAGCAACGTATTCGGTTGCAGGATTGGTGATCAACTGTTCGGCAGTGCCGAGCTGGACGATCAGACCCTCGTTCATTATTGCGATTCGATCCGCCAGGCGGATGGCCTCATCGAAGTCGTGGGTAATAAACACAATAGTCTTTTTAAGCATCGTCTGCAGACGTAAGAACTCGTCCTGCATCTCTCGTCGAATTAACGGATCTAGCGCGGAAAACGGTTCGTCCAGAAACCACAAATCGGGTTCAACCGCGAGCGAGCGCGCGATGCCGACACGCTGTTGCTGGCCACCGGACAATTCGCGCGGGTAGTAGTCTTCGCGGCCTTTAAGTCCGACAAGTTCAGTCATCTCGGCCGCACGCCGATTACGCTGTGTTTTTTCGATGCCCTGGACTTCCAGTGGAAATGCCACGTTTTGTAGTACGGTGCGATGTGGTAGTAACGCGAAATGTTGAAACACCATACCCATCTTATGGCGCCGCAATTCAATCATTTCTTTAGCGGATGCTTTGAGTAAGTCAATGCCTTCGAACCAGATCTCGCCGCCGGTTGGTTCGATCAGACGCGATAGACAACGCACCAATGTGGATTTACCCGATCCGCTCAATCCCATTATGACAAGAATTTCACCCGCCTCGACCGATAGGGACGCATCGCGGACGGCCGAAATGTAGTTGTTGTTGACGATGGATTCGAGATTGGGGTCGCAGTTATGCTGCGCAAAGAACTCCCGAGGGCTGGCTCCATACAACTTCCAGACGTTCTTGCAGGTAAGTATCGGGTCGCTCATAGTTGCGCGTTGTCAGGTTTAGCGACTAGTCAATTCGCCGGCTTGCGGAGCGCGGATAGGTCACCGTGTAATTATATACTGCGGACCTCGGGTATTTCTTACTGGACTGGTAGTGGCCCACACAGTGGCAAATCGATGAC
>Ga0224497_10002561_pt1 | contig 10749 bp, 9 predicted proteins | sample SF_Jul11_sed_USG_4_FD_167970 | JGI IMG/M metagenome (GOLD analysis project Ga0224497, IMG submission 167970) | Sediment microbial communities from San Francisco Bay, California, United States - SF_Jul11_sed_USGS_13 | ecosystem: Environmental > Aquatic > Marine > Sediment | place: USA: California...
GCGGCGTTGGACAGCAAAGCCAAAAAGCGCTTGGAGAAGATCTTGTTGAAGGGTGCTCGCGCCGCCGGTTTTAGCACCGATTTGTGGACTTGTCCGCGGGTGGCGCAGGTGATTTGGGATCGGTTTGGGGTGGACTATCACGTCGGTCATGCCGGGCGCCTACTGTAACGGAAAACGGGACAGATTTATTATCACCAATCAAAATCGAAACGTTTAAATTTCAACTAGATTTGGAACGCCCTCACAGAAATGGACAGGTTGTGACCGCGTTACATCACGATCTTGTCACGTTGTGAACGAGCTTCTGATTCGCCACTAATACCTCGCAGTTATAGCTTATAGCTACACGACTTTCAGCGGAAAATACTTTTCTATCGGAACGAAATCTTTATCGCTATGTAATAACTGACAATGGTGCTCCAGTACGGTAGCGGCGATGATGCAATCGTTTGTTTTACGGATGGTGATACCCCTCTTGCGTAGTTTGCGGTAGATCTCCGCCGCGTTGACGAATACCTTCTCGGTCATCGGTAACATCACCAGCGGAGCGAGATGCCGCCGAACGCTTCGGTAGGTAGTGTCATCGGGGATGCCCTGGAGAATCTCTGTGAGCACAACCCCGCATAGCGCAAGATTTTCGTTATCGAGGACAAGTTGCTCTAGTTTCGCGACATGGGTCAAACGACGACCCGCGAAGAAATCGACCCAGACGCTCGTATCGACGAGGATCACTAACCCGGGCGTCCTGTCCGCATCTCATTAAGGTCACCTTCCCAGGCTACATTGCCTTTCAACTCTAAGAGCTTTTTTTGTTGTTTGTGGCGGAGGAGTTCGCGCAAGGCGAACTGGACGAGTTCTCGACGGGTCTTCAGGCCGGTAGCCTTGAGGCCGGCCTCAACCAACTTCTGGTCCAGCACGATATTGGTGCGTACGGTATTGGATTTCATAGCGTCTGTTCTCCTGTATACAGCCTATTACGGTCGATCGGATCATGATACACATGTTATAGAAAATAATGTGTATTATAGAATGTTGGCAATAGATTTTGTCAACTTGTCGAAGATAGGTTCCATACTCGTGGGGTAATATCGTATGCTCAGCTATCGGGTCGCCTGTTTCTCCGAAAGCGCCTGTCGCTGACCGCCCACGGCAAGGTGCGCTACGAGCTGGCCGTTCCTGCGCATTCGGAAACCACTCCGTGCGTTGCTCTCGACTCTGGCTCCTGCTTCGTTCTACCTCGGCCTTCCATGGACTCGTATCTCCGGCGTCCATGCAGTCGCCTGCGCTCACGGCATTAGTGCGTTCATGCACGTCATTTCCAGCATCGAAGATCCGGCGCTTATCGACAACATATTCGCCCACCTGAATACGAACATGCCTCCCGAGTACGCGCCATTGCCCAAAACCTGGGCACCACCGCAAGCGGTCTTGTTCGACTGATCCGAAGGAATTCAGATTTTCGTCAGGTTACTGCTACCCACAGAGACGCGGCAGGGAATCGCTCGGCCCCAGCACAAAAAATGGGTTGGGAAAAGACGGACCACACAGAAATTTTCAAGCGAGCGCGCTATAATCGGTTAAAATCTGGTGGCAGCCCGGGCAAATAACATTGATAACGATTGCTCAGTAACCTTGGCCGTCAGGGAAAAGGGCCTTTGTTCTCCTTATACGCAGTCACTGAATAATTTTGGTCGAGTAAGAATTTGCGGATCGCCACATTACACGCGAAACAAGGGTCTACCATTGTAGTTAGTAGGTGATGGAGAGACTAAAGTTTAATCCCTCCGTCATCTATTTCTTCTTTCGTATACGTATCAAAAGAGGTGCGAGTAGCGATCCGAGAACGACCCTGCATTTGAAAAGTTTCTTGGTAGACTCTATGCGTGTACTATTCGACTTTTGATTTGGGGGAGTGCATACGTTGGTCGCAGATGACGAGAATAAACGACTATGTGCCGTCCTGATCGCCGACATCGCGGGCTATACGAAGCTTGTCGAGCAGGACACGGATGGAACTGTTGCGGCCTGGCAAGCCGCTCGCGCTAGTATCATTGATCCGGCAATTGCCGATCATTCGGGCCGCGTCGTCAAATACACAGGCGATGGCTTTCTAGTCGAATTCAGGACTGTTCAGGATGCCGTGAAGTGTGCTGTCACCATGCAAAACAGATTGGCACCCGGACCGCTTGATTTTCGCATTGGGATTAATCTCGGGGATATCATCGATGATGGTCAGGACATCCACGGCGAAGGTGTCAATATTGCCGCGCGTATCGAAGCCCTTGCTGCCCACGGTGGAATCTGCATTTCCGGTGGTGTTTACGACCAGGTGCATAATCGACTCGATTACAACTACGAAGATATGGGCGTGCATGAGGTCAAACACGTCTCTGATCCCGTACGGGTCTACAGGATTACCACCGAAGGCTCGGTTAAGAAAAAGCCGGAAAGAAGTGAAATATCAGAGATCGACAAACCCTCCATCGTAATACTGCCGTTCGAAAACTTAACCGGCGATTCGGAACAGGATTTTCTGGCCGATGGATTGCGTATCGATATACAAAATGCCCTTGTTAAAGTTTCTGGTGTTTTTCTGATTGCAGCTGGAAACGCGAACGCTTATCGTGGAAAACCACCGAACCAGGCAACAACCGATCTAGGTGTTCGTTTTGCACTAACAGGAAGCGTCCGGCGAGCCGGCGACCGGGTAAGAATTTCCCTCACTTTGACAGATGAAGCCTCTGAAGAGATAGTTTGGGCAGAGCAGTACGATCGTCAACTGGACGATGCTTTCGCGCTACTCGATGAGATCACAGGAAACGTACTGACCGCATTGAATGTCAAGCTTGTGGCCGGCGAGTCGGCCAAGGTTTGGCACAAGACACTCAAGGATTTACGGTCGCTTGAAGCATTCTATCGAGGCATCCACGCGTTTTTCAATATGGATCAATTATCGCTGAGCGAAGCGCGTCGCCATTTCGAACTGGTTTCAAAATTGCATCCGGAGGCTTCGATTGGGCCGACCTGGGTTGCGCTTACGCACTGGTACGATTATCAACGCGGGTGGTCGGATTCACGCGACGAGTCCAAACGGTTGGCAAAGGATTGGGCAGAAAAGGGTGCGGCCCTACCTGACACAGACGGCCAAGCATTCACGGTTTTGAGCCACCTGCATCTCCTTGACCGAGACTTCGACGCCGCCCTGGCATCCGGTAGAAATGCCGTCTCGAATCGCCCTAACTGTACCCATGCCAATGCTTTCTATGCCAACGTCTTACTTTATTGTTGCGAACACGAGACCGCGCTGCACCATATCAATTTGGCGATTCGCTACTCGCCAATACATCCGGTTTTCTTTAAGGACATTCTCGCCGCAGCATATCGTGCGCTTGGTGATCTCGATCAGGCAGAGGAGGTCGCTACCGCGGCGATCGCAACAGATCCGAAGGACCTAAATGCACAGTTAATCCTGACCAGTCTTGCCGTTAAGAAAAACGAATCCGAAAAATGGGCTGACATCACAAAAGATATCCGGAATATCGACCCTACATTTTCAACAGCAAAATTCGCTGAGGCACAGCCCTATCGAAATAAAAAGTTCCTGGACGAATTTGTGGCAGACTTGCGCAGTGCCGGTTTACCAAAATAAACATATAACGCGAAAAACCCGGGGTGTGTTTGTTGACCTGTTGAAAATTAATCGCTTGAATTTCATTAGATCACAGCACGCCGGAGTTTTCGATCTCTCTAAAACGACATTTGTAAATGCCGATCAATCACTTAGCGTTTATGGATGGGCACTAGCTAGAGCTTCAAAGCCAGAATGATTAAAGCAGTTAACGCCGCCACTGCCAAGGTGCGAAGCGCCGACCACAGCCAGAACGTCTGGCTCACGTGACCGACGAATATCCCCAGAGCGAAGATCGAAGCAAAAGCAAAGCCGATCGACATCTCCAGGGGCCGCAGAGGAATACTCACGCCCAGCTCGTGCAGCCAGAACGGACTGATGATGAACATGGCAAAAATAAACGGCGACAGGCCATTCACACCTGCAACAAGCACGGGAACCAACCTAGCCGCCTTCGCATGGGCAGACACATCCATGTCGGTGATCATGGCCTGCCCAAGCTCCGCGAGCTCACGCTGGCGCTCTGCCGACTCGCTGATGTATGCACTAGACAAGCCGCTCATCATCAATGCGACGGCCGTGCCTGAACACGCGCTTAGCATGGTGCCGAGTGCTACCTCGTCGCTGACATAGAAGCCCATGGTCAGCCCAAGCATGGCGAGGGCCCCATCGAACCCATTAACGACGAAGTATCGACGCGCAATGTCGTGCGAGCGAGTGATTCTCAGCAGGAACCGAAGCTCGCCTAGCACACTCACGCAACCGACCCCTCAACCGTTACATGCGTCACACAGTCACAACGCCATGGGTCAGGGCTCTCCGCCCACGACCTGCACTTTGTCGACCGAATGAATGGAGGCCCCGAGGCTGCGTATCGTCTCATCGAGTGCTGCCATGTCGATGTTCGTTCCATCGATCGCAATCAGCACCGACTCCGTCTTCTCGTCTACGGTCTGAACCGTGATACTAACGTGATAATCGCCGGCCAAAGCCGCAACAGCGGACGCCAGCTCAAGGATCGTCGGGTGATGCGGCTTGAGGACGTCAAGCGTAATGTGTTTGACTTGGGTCATAGCATTCAGCGTTTTCCGGCTTGTACGTTCCCATTGGAGCGAAGTCGCTCATCTGATGCAACTGCTGCCAGCGTGGTACGGTCGAGAGCTGGTCGCGTGAACCCACTAGGATGCCCCTTGTCTATATCCGCAGCTTCCCCCTACGTGCCTGGCTAGGGACAGCCGTAGCCGAGTTTCCAGCTCTGGCAACATCGCACGCAGCATGCGGATTTGGTAGGTAGCGTTAGAAATCCCTACACCGGGTACGCCTCAGAGCCCTTGTAAAATCGAATGTGCTGCGTGACCCCATTCGGCTCCCAGCTTCTTGGGTCCTCCCCAGCGGAATCGGATAGAGATTGTAGCAGACGCATAGCGGCCGAAGAAAACGACCGTGGAGCAACACCCGAAAACGAGCCCAGGTCGTCGAGCGCTGCTGACCACGACGTCCAACATCCTACGGCAAAGTGGACCGCCCAACAGATTGCGGAATGGTTTCCGTTCAACACGGCCCCGCGTTTTTTGTTGCGAGACGGCGACGGTATTTATGGTGATCGGGTTTGCCGCGCGATTGATTCTCACGGTATCGACGACGCCGTCACAGCGCCGGCCTCGCCGTGGCAAAAGGGCTACGTTTCATTGAGTCTGACGCAGCTGCCATGATGGTTTGGCGAGGGGGTAGGGTGAGAGTGCGCGACGTGCCTCCGGCGCGGAAGCGCGCGCCCGCGGTGATGGCGTCGCTCTTGGTCAGCGTAACGTCCTCGAGGAAAAACCCGGGTCAGAGAACAATTGTTGCTAATATAGAAAAGTAAAAATAACCTAAAAATAAATCTGTCCCATTTCTTCCGTTAATGACACACGCTGGCGATGCCGGGCGTTCCCGACTGAAAGCCATCGCGACTCTACGTGAATATCTACACGGATTCGGGGAGTTACCGAATCGCAACTGCCTGTAATATCGATGTCATACCGTCGTTGAAATACTCAATGAGATACTACGCGCTTAATCGGCAATGGAAGTGAGCTTTAGTTTCATGATTATGCCGCGAAGTGTGCTTTTCCACCGCAGCCTCTGATCTCGTATGCAGTATTCGCTGCATCTAGCGAACCGCCGCCGGCAGAATCAGGTAAAATCATCTGACAATGGATGAGACCGCCATCGGCGGAATTGCTTCTACTAAAATATGGCGGTACAAAACCGTGCATGAATCGACCGAATTCTCGATTTGGGAGTACTCGGCAATAATTTTTGCTGTGGTGTTGATCGCTAAACTGGTCAGCAAAAAGACCGGAACCGTCGATGTATTGTGGTTCATTGTGGCGGGTGCTGTTCTCACCAACCTCGGTTTGTTGCCCGCTCACAATGAGTTCCTCGAAACAATCGGCGAGTGGGGAATCGTATTTATCATGTTCGCACTCGGCCTTGAGGAGGATATCAACCGCTTCTCCCAAGGGGTGAAGCGCGGTCTCGGTGTCGCGCTAATAGGCGCTGCATTTCCGTTTGTCGCCGGTTACGGGACTGCTCAATTATTCGGCTATGACCATAATGCCGCGATGTTATGGGGATTAACCATGACCGCGACAGCGGTAAGCCTGACGATGATGAGTTTGCGTGGCGATTTGCTGCACAAATCGACGGCGGCCACCGGTATTATGACGGCCGCGGTCATCGATGACGTGTTGTCACTGGTTGGCGTGGCGATTCTGATCCCGATAATTCTTGTGAGCTCTACGGGTGATGGCGGCGGTTCGGTCAGTGTTTTAAGCATCCTTTGGATTCTCGCCAAGGTACTTATATTCTTTGCGATCACCCTGTTCATGGGTCTGATTGCGTTCCCCGACCGGGCCCCTAGAGTGCTGCCAGAAAACCCGAGCTGGTATCAAGTCATTGATCATAAATTTAGTCGCGCGATGGCGACCGTGGGGGCGCGGAGATTTCTGATGCTTCACCGAGGCGAGTTTACGCCTTTGATTATGCTATTTATTGCAATGCTATTAGGTGTGATTGCGCATTGGTTAGGGTTCCATCCGGCGATAGGCGCTTATTTTGCGGGGCTGTTTCTGCATGCCGATTATTTCGTACATACTAAAACTATAAAAGCCACCAATGAGGAAGGCGAAGTCTTTGAACGCGAACAAAAAGACGATCTTTTTAAGCAAACAAGTCACGTCATCGAACATATCGCGTTTACTATTTTCGGACCTATCTTTTTCGTTAATCTGGGCGGTAAACTTGAATTCGACGTGAGCGTTGTAGCGGACGCGTTGCCCGCTGTGTTAGTCCTTTACCTGCTGGTGGTTTCGTTGCAAGTCACATCAGCTAGTCTCGCCGCTCGGTATACGGGTCGATACAAATGGCACGAAAGCGTGATGATTGGACTCGGTATGCTTGGGCGTGCGGAATTGGCATTCATCGTCATCAACATTGCCTTTGTGCAAAACAAAATCATCGATATAACGCAGTTTTACATCTTGATGTTTACCGCGTTTCTGCTCAACATCACCGTGCCAATCAGTCTTAAGTGGTGGAAACCGTTCTACCTGGGCTTCAAGCAGCTCGATTTGTTGGGTGTCCGGTTGTCGCGGCCGGAGCCGGCGCCGATACCGGCAGATATGCCCGAATACCGAGAGATGATGGAAGAAGAAAAACGACGGTATATAAAGGACGTCGCCAGCGACACGTGAACAAGCGAACTATAGCCACCGACGTTGTCGTCGTAGGTGCGGGCGCCGCGGGCTTGGCTGCGGCGAATACGCTACGGGCTAATGGTTATTCTGTGCAATTACTGGAAGCCAAAAACCGCGTCGGCGGCCGTGCATGGACGGATCGCGAAACGTTTGGCTTTCCAGTCGATTGGGGTTGTCATTGGTTGCACTCGGCCAGTATCAATTCGTTTCGGGAAATGGCAGACGCGTGGAGCATTGAGTACAAAAAAACTCCTGCCGATTGGCGAATTTATCGAGATGATCATTGGGAGACCGACGACGAGATTACGCAATGGAAGATATACCGTGATAAATGCAGTAAAGCCCTAGCCGATGCGCATTCCCAACGGATAGATATTCCACTTGCGGATGTTTTACCGCCGGATAGAAAGTGGAAACCCATCTATCTATATGTGATGCAATCGTATACGACCGCATCGCCAGAACGACTTTCGATTATGGATATTGGTAATTACAACGATACCAATGAGGACTGGCCGGTTAAAAATGGATATGGTGCGCTGGTTGCTCGCTATTCCCAAGACATCGATGTTCATCTAAATACAACGGTCACGAAAATCAGTTGTAAGAATACGGGCGCAGTCGTTACCACATATTACGGTGAGTTAAAAACGCGGGTGGTTATCGTTACCATACCGACTAATGTCCTGACAGCAAACGCTATCGAGTTCGACCCGGCGCTGCCAGATTGGAAGCTTTTCGCAGCGAGCCAATTGCCGTTGGGGCACGGTGGAAAAGTGGCATTTAAAGTCGATCCTGTATCGTCACTACCGCTACACAAATACATCGTTTACGGGCCTAGCATACCGGAAGCCATCGGATTTCAAGTTCAGCCCTTTGACTTTAACTTGGTGATCGGTCACTTCGGCGGCATGTGGTGCATCGACTTTAAAGGCATTAGCTCGCCCGACGCTATTGAATACGCGCGGCGTGAACTTGTGCAGATGTACGGTTCATCCGTTATCAAACACATTACAACATCCAAGAGTGTGATGTGGCATAACGATCCCCATATCCAAGGCACTTACTCCAATGCGCTGCCGGGTCAATCGTCCCAACGAGAAGCGTTGGCGCGACCCGTAGATGACCGGTTGTACTTTGCGGGCGAAGCGACCTCAAAAGACGCGTACGCAACGGCACACGGCGCTTACCAGAGTGGCCTGGACGCGGCTAAAGCGGTAATCACCTTTCTCGGAAATGAAAATTCATCCCGGTAACTTGAAACGATTGATCTATCTCTCCCGCCAATACACTGGCACTTCAACTACTTCTAATGGTCTGTGGGGGTACCCGAGAATTTCGGGCGTCGGAGAATCTCCGCCACGCGTCCCCGAAGCACCGGTAGTAACTCGGTTTCGAACCACGGATTCCGGCGGAGCCACAGATTATTTCTCGGGCTGGGGTGGGGGAGAGGAAGCATACCTGGCCAATGTGTGCGCCACGACTTGACCAGATCGGTTAGCGATCCATCCGTTTTGCCGAAGTGGTAGGACTGCGCATATTTTCCAAGCACGAGCGTCATCTCCAAGTGCCGCAGCCGCGAAACAAGTTGCTTTCGCCATGCCGGTGTGCACTCGGGTCGCGGCGGAAGATCTCCTGATTTTCCAGTCCCCGGGAAGCAGGAGCCCATAGGTAAAATCGCGATTTGCTTCGGATCGTAAAACACGTCAGGTGTCAGACCCAACCATTCACGCAGACGATTTCCGCTTGCATCGTCGAACGGCACAGCCGAGTCGTGAACCTTGCTACCCGGCGCTTGTCCCGCAATCAGAATCCGTGCTTTTGGATGAAACTGAAGAACGGGCCGGGGGTCGAGAGGTAAATCATCCTTGCAAATGGTGCAGGCCCGCACGTCGGTCAGTAAAGACGAATACGATGTCACGTTACCGAATCCACCGGCTTTGCGGGGTGGTATTTTATTCTATGGGCGTAGTATTGGTTTAGCCGTTTGATCCAGGCTAAGGTGTCAGGGGCGCAAGGATTGCGCCCCTGACAGCACGACTAGCCGTAGCGGTAAGGCCGCCCGGCTTTTTCCATCGTGGCGTTGTATTCCTTGAAGATCTGTACGACTTTTGCCTTGGTTTCGGACTCCGCCGCAATCTCATCCCAGAATTTAACCGCAGCCGCTTCGACCTGCGCCCACTCCTCATCGGGAATCGATGTCAGCTTCATTTTCGTGCCCTTGGTGCGAAGGTGGGCTTCACCGCCCCAATACCACCACTGGCGATAGTAGTGCGAGCTGTCCATTGTGAGTTTCAGGAGCTCTTTTAAGTGATCCGGCAATTCGTTGTAGCGATCCATATTCGCAAAGAAGGACCCGACCCAGGCGCCCGAGATATTGTTGGTCAGGAAGTAGTCTGTTACATCGGCCCAACCAACCGTATAATCCTCGGTGATGCCGGACCAAGTGACGCCGTCAAGCTCACCGGTTTGCACGGCAACTTCGATGTCCTCCCAGGGCAAGGTCACGGGTATAACACCAAACTGCGTTAGGAACCGGCCCGCGGTCGGGAAGGTGAAAACCCTTTTGCCCTTCAAGTCAGCAAGGCTGTTGATCGGATCCTTGGTCGCGAAGTGACAGGGATCCCATGCGCCTGCTGACAGGTGTTTGACACCGACTTTCGAATACTCGGCATCCCAGATTTCATTCAGGCCGTACTGGTTGAAAAGTACCGGAACATCCAGTGAATAACGGCTGGCGAAAGGGAAGTAACCGCCGAAAACTGTGACTTCGGTAGGCGACGCCATCGAGTCATCGTCCGATTGCACTGCGTCGATGGTGCCTTTTTGCATCGCACGGAACAACTCGCCCGTGGGCACGATCTGATCAGAATAGAACAGTTCAATCTCCATTTCGTCACCGGCAACTTTATTGAAGCTGTCGATCGCTGGCTTGACCACATGCTCGCCTAATGCCGGGCCCGCATAGGTCTGCATCCGCCATTTGATTTTAGTTTTCGATTGAGCATGAATCGCTGGCGCTGCGAGCGTTGCTGCGCCGGCAATACCGGCGGAGGTGAGAAACTTACGTCTTGTCGTCATGGTTGTCTCCTAGGTGGTTGGTTTAAGTGATGATTCTACTTGTTATATACAAGTTCCGGCAGCCAAAGAGCGATCTGAGGGAAGGCCATGATCAGGATTAAGGCAAGTAACATCACGCCGACGAACGGAAAAATAGATCCATAAATATCGCGTAGAGTGATCTCTGGGGGGGCCATGGCGCGCATCAGGAATAGATTGTAACCGAAAGGTGGAGTCATATAGGCGATCTGGGTCGTTATTGTATAAAGTACCCCGTACCAGATCAGGTTAAAGCCAAGTGCGTCGACCAAAGGGACATAAAGC
>Ga0224497_10002562_pt1 | contig 10743 bp, 10 predicted proteins | sample SF_Jul11_sed_USG_4_FD_167970 | JGI IMG/M metagenome (GOLD analysis project Ga0224497, IMG submission 167970) | Sediment microbial communities from San Francisco Bay, California, United States - SF_Jul11_sed_USGS_13 | ecosystem: Environmental > Aquatic > Marine > Sediment | place: USA...
AGGTGCCAAAAATGGTGAGCAGCAATAACGCGAAAATCAATTGCGGTATCGCCATCAATATATCGACCATACGGCTCAGTACTTGATCTGCCCAACCACCTAACGCCGCAGCCATAATCCCGGCGATACCGCCGATCAAAAAACACAGGATGGTGGTGAGGAGCGCGATGCCGACCGTGTTCCGTGCGCCGAAAAACAGCCGAGTCAACATGTCCCGTCCCAGATTGTCGGTGCCCAGCACGTGTTCTCCGCTCCACTCCTCGTATTCCTGACCTACGATTTCCGACTCACCGAACGGCGTAAGGACCGGCGCAAAAAGGGCGACGAAGACGTACAAGAGAATGACCACCAACCCAAACTTCGCGCTCAGCGGCGCTTTTTTTATTTCGCGCCATGCGTCCGTCCATTTCTTATCTCGGGGCGGCGGCGGCGCGACCGCGTCTGCGGTTTGTCCCAGAGTGCTGTTTGGTTCGTTCATCGTGGGTGTAACAATCTTGGATTGGTCACGATCGATAAGATATCAGCAGTCAGGTTCAGCAACACATACGTGGCCGCAAAAATTATACTACATGCCTGCACAACCGGAATATCGCGAGTCCGCACCGAGTCTACAATCAACTGGCCGAGCCCCGGATACACGAACACCACCTCTACTATCACCACGCCGACAATCAGATAAGCCAGGTTGATCACAATCACGTTGACGACCGGCGCCCAGGCGTTGGGTAACGCATGGTGCACGATGATTCGTGAACGCGACATTCCTTTGAGATTCGCCATCTCTATATAGGGGCTGGCTAAAAGATTAATAATTGCGGCGCGCGTCATACGCATCATATGGGCCACCACCACCAAAGTCAGCGTCGCGGCGGGCAATACACAACGGTATACCCGTTCCCAAAGTGTCGTCTCCGGACCGACATTCGCCAAACTTGGAAACCAACCGGCCGTCACCGCGAAAATCAAAATCAATATATAGGCAACAAAAAACTCCGGGAAAGAAATGGAGGACAGAGTAACGATGTTCACGCTACGGTCGTAAATACTATTGCGATACAATGCCGCCAGAATTCCTAGCACCAGCGCCAGCGGCACGGAGATCAGTGCCGCCATCAAAGCGAGAAACAGCGTATTGGCGAAACGAACGCCGATGAGTTCGGAGATCTCGCGGCCATTGGCAATAGACACCCCGAAATCGCCTTGCAGCATCCCTCCTAGCCATTTGAAATAACGCTCATGGGGGGGAAGATCCAGGCCCATTTGACGCTCTAACGCGGCAACGGTTTCCGGCGTCGCGGACTGCCCGAGAATGGCTTCCGCCGCATTTCCCGGCAGCGCTTCCACGCCCAGGAATATGATCAGCGAAACAGCGAACAAGGTGAGGAGGCCCAGCCCAAGGCGCTGGGCCACCATTTTGAGGATCTTATCCACTACCGATATGCGCTAGGTCGGCTTTAGCTAGGCCGGTTTATGCAAACCACCAGCGCTCCGCCCATTTGTGCCCGTCGTTTGCCCAGTTACCCGCCATCTGCTCATCGTGCGCCACCTTGTCACTAGTGGCAAACAGGTAATTGTTGAACAACGGCACCATCACCCCGCCTTCATCGCTGACCAGCCGCTGCATCTCCACATACATACCGCGGCGTTTGGCATCGTCTAGCTCGGCTCGCGCCGCGACCAGCAGCTTGTTGAACTCCGGATGCTTCCAGCTGGAGTCGTTCCATTCCGCGCCCTCGGCGTACGCGGTGGAGAACATCCAGTCCTCGGTCGGTCGGCCACCCCAATAACACATAGCCCAGCCCCGATTATCCGTGTTCCAGACATTGGCCCAATAACCGTCATTGGGCTCACGCACCACGTTAATCGTGATACCGGCCTTGGCCGCATGCTCTTTGAACAACACCGCCGCGTCCACGGCGCCGCCAAACGCCGCATCCGCCGCACTGAGATCGACGGACAGTTCGGACAACCCAGCCTGTTTCAGGTAGAACTTCGATTTGTCGGGATCGTAGCTCTTTTGCGGCAACTCCGCGTCCGTAGCACGATAACGATTCGCCTTGCCGATGGGGTGGTCGTTACCGATATAGCCGTGACCACGCAAGATGGTTTGCAACATCGCCTCACGATCCAAGGCGTATTTCAACGCCAAGCGGATGTTATTGTCGGTGAACGGTTCCAGATTAGTACGCATGGGAATGGAATAGTGTCCATTACCACTGGTCTCCTCGACCTTCACGCTCTTATTGCGTTCCAGCAGGTGCAGGGTCTTGATATCGCACCGATCCATCATATGGATCTCACCGGTGCTAAGCGCATTGGTACGAGCCGCAACATCGGCGATGACAATCATTTCCACTTCGTCAAAATGGGCTCGGCCTTCCATATGGTAATTCGGGTTTCTCTTAGCCGTCATGCGCACACCGGGCTCATAACTTTGCATGGCATAAGGGCCCGTACCGACGCCGGACTGCCAATCCACGCCGTCATCTTTCGCCGCCAAAATGGCCAAGTGATAGTCGCTCATCAAATACGGAAAATCCGCGTTACCACCGGTCAAAGTCACGACCACATTGTTGCCATCGGCTTTGATGTCCTCGATCGGATCGACAATCGGTTTGGCCGCAGAGCCGGAGTCTTCGCCACGGTGATGGTTCATGGTCGCCACTACATCGTTGGCGTCCAGCGTCTTGCCGTTATGGAATTCAACGCCTTGGCGAAGTTTAAATGTCCATGTCTTCGCATCCGGTGTTGCCTCCCAACTTTCCGCCAAGTTCCCAATCAATTCGTTTTTGTTATCGATTTCGGTGAGATGATTAAGACGCAGGTAAGCCGAACCGTTCATAAAATCGTTTTCGTAGGTGCCGGGATCCAGTGAATCGGTGGTGGAACCGTGTCCAATACCGGCAACAAATTTTCCACCTTTTTTGGGTGTCGCTGCATGGGCGGTGCCGCTTACTATCGACGGAACCGTGACCGCAAGCCCCAAGGCGGACGTGCGCGCGAGGAATTCGCGTCGCGAAATCTTACCGTGCTGTAAAGCAAGTTCTAAATTCTTAATTTCACTCATGTCTCTACTCCAATTCGGAAAATAGTGAAGCACTTATGTTGATGAAGCCGTAAAACGAATGGCTGTAGCTTCCCCGATACCGTGACCGTGATAGTGGTTTTTAGCAGCCTTGGGTACCCCTGCCCGTGGTTACTTGACTGATTTTACAACAAATTACTAACCGGGTGCATCGTCACGAACATCGCTGCAGATTACTTGACCGGCATTTGAACGCACAGCATATTAAGTTCAATAAATTCATATGGTTACTGACATGATTCGGTCGAACTTAATCGTTGTCGACGATCTAGGCATTTGGCACCGCCGCGAACCGAAAAACATCTCGACCGGCGACGGCAAACGCCCCCTGTAACAACACTGTGAATATGAGTGACCTCGCGCCGCTCCGGTCTGCGCTCAGATACGCGAATATCAATCCAGCAAGAAGCAGCTTGAAGGGACGTGGATCATTGACTATAAGAGTATTAGGTACAGGCCATGCTAGCGAGAACCGCGAAAGCAGCAAGCGGCCAATAACGACCAATGCTCTCGTGCCAATTGCCGCCGCGCAGTAGGCTAACAATATTTACCGCAACGGTCAGTAACAATGTCACCAAAATCGCGGTCTGTACATCGACCCACAACGCCAACAGCGGTGTCGCCATCAACGGAAAATCGAGATCCAGAGTGCCAGGCACAAGTCCGCCGCCAACATTACAGCAACACGGGCCAACGGCATTGTGTAGGGAATCGCGATTGACGCCATTGTCGTCATGGGGTACTGCGCCATAATGGTTGAGAGCTAACGCATCATCCTGCCGCAATTCTGAAAGAAAACAACATTTGATCAATAATAACGATCGCTCCGAAATGATGTGGACACGTATCACCGGCGATGAACTTTGGATTCGCGCGTTACAGCGCGAGCGCCGGGCCGATCTCGATGAATCCTGCCGCGAGATGATTCGGGTGAGTGCGGTATGTTATCTGGGGGTATCGTATTCTGCGCTGGCGGGACTGGCGTTATCTGCGTGGCCAATGCCAGCGCGGTTGTTCGCGATCGCGCTGGTATTGTCGGCCCTACTGATGACGTCGCTGCTGCGCTCGGCGGATCGCCAGATACCGGTCTGGGTTCTCGTCTTGCAGAGTGTATTCGCATTGTTACTGGTCTCGATAGGGGTGGCAATCAGTACCTTGGGCTCTTATGCGTCAGTCGCCATCTTTTACGTCGTAATTGCCGTGTATTGCTTTCACTTTTTTACCGTTCCTATTGCTGTCGCTATCGTCCTGTTAGGTGCCGCTGGCTATGCGCTGGCGCTGCTGCATATTGGCGTTGAAAGCTGGCTGGCGGCGGTTGCGATCATGGTCGGTAGTGGACTAACCGCGGGCATCATGACTAATCTGCTAGTACAACGAATAGGCCGTTTGGCCGCCGAGGACGCCTTGACCGGCTTGACGAATCGCCGGGCTTGGGAAGCACTACTACGGCACGAGGTGTTGAACGCGCCCCGCAATCTCAACCCTTTTTCGATCGTGCTGTTGGATCTCGATAACTTTAAACGCATCAACGATTCGCATGGTCACATCGCTGGCGATCATATGCTGCAACAAGTCGCCGGCGCACTGCAACGGGTTACCCGTAAAGGCGATGTCGCGGCACGGTGGGGTGGCGATGAATTCGCGTTATTACTGCTGAAGTGCGGCGATGCCGAGGCTACTCATATCGTCGGACGCATCACCGAACAACTCGACGGCGTCATTGATTTTTCGGTCGGTATCGAAACCTGGCGGCCACCGCAAACGATGCAAGACGTCCTGGAAGCGGCCGATGCCAAGCTGTACACAATGAAACAACAACACCAGTGTGAATCCGTCGACACAAACTGACGCGGTATACTGTTAGCCCGGATATCTCACCAAGGCGGACCATGTGCCAGAAATCTGCTCGAAATTTGAAGCGGTTAGACGTATTTTAGGGTACGGGGCCTGCGCACAGTTTGTCCTGTTCGGATTCAACCGATCGGCGGTTTTCGGCTTCGCCTCTAACCGCCCTACGCCCAATTTCCCTTGGAATCCGAACCCTTCATGAATTATCCGGGCTAGAGTATAATTCCACGCTTCCATTTACATCTTGACGGGGCGCCGTAAGGCTGAGATGCGCATCGCGCAGTCCCGTAGCACCTGATCCGGGTAATGCCGGCGTAGGGAATTGAGATGACACCAATACGCCTTACGACTCAGATTCGCACCACCGCATGGCGCGACGCCGCTAAGACATTGGCGGCGGTACGGCGCACCGCGCCCCGCGTTCACTGCATCACCAACCCCGTTGCGATGAACCTGACCGCGAACGTGCTGCTCGCGCTCGGCGCCACGCCAACGATGTCGGCCGCGCCGAGCGATGTCGGCGCCTTTGTCATGGCAGCCGACGCATTGTGCATCAATCTCGGAATGATGGATGGCGAACGCCGCGCCGCGATCGACGTCGCGGTGCAAACCGCGCTGGAGCACACACGACCGTGGGTGCTAGACCCGGTGCTGGTGGAAGTTTCCCCCGAACGGCGCGATTATGCACTTGAATTGTGCGGGCGGGCGCCAGCCGTTATCCGAGGCAATGCAGCGGAAGTCACCGCACTCTCGGAGGGTGGCGCAGCCGCACTGGCGAACCAAAGCGGGGCGGTCATCGCACAGACCGGTGCGAACGACGTGCTAACGAGCACGACGGATTGCTGGCGCATCGGCCACGACGAACCGATGCTAACCAAAATTACCGGTATCGGTTGCGCCGTAAGTGCCGTCGTGGCGGCCTGTGTGGCGGTGCAATCCGATGCCGCAATCGCGGCAGCCAGCGCATTACTGATTGTGACTAGCGCCGCAACGCGTGCGCGGCCCCACGCGGCGGGACCCGGAAGCCTCGCGGTGCAGTTTCTTGATGAACTGCATTCGCTGGACCCGAGCGCACTGTCACAATCGCCGGTGGACCCATGAATGTCCCGAAAATCGACCCGTGCTTATACCTGATTGTCGATCCGGCGCAGTGTACACATCACGACCCGGCTGCGGTTGCAGCAGCCGCGGTTCGAGGCGGAGTCACACTAATCCAATATCGTAATAAGCATGCCGGCGCGCGCGCCCTCATTGCGGACCTAAAACTAGTGCAGGCCGCGGTTCGCGATAGTGGCGTACCGGTACTGGTCAACGATCGGGTCGACGTTGCGCTCGCGGCCAATGCACAAGGCGTACATCTGGGGCAAGACGACATGCCCGCCGATATCGCGCGCCGCCTGCTCGGCGCAAACGCCGTAATCGGTGCGACAATTCGTTCGGGAAAGGAGGCCGACTCCACGGCGCTGGAGGTCGTCGATTATGTAGGAATCGGTGGCGTGTTTGCGACTGCCAGCAAACAACAATTAAATGCACCGATCGGGGTGGATGGCTTCGCCGATTTGGCGGCGCGAATTCGGCGGCGGCGCCCTGAATTGGCGCTTGTCGCCATCAGCGGTATCACCGCCGCAACGGCGCCACAACTCATGGCGGCAGGCGCTGGCGGCATTGCTGTTATCTCATCGATTTGCAGTGATCGCGACCCGCAGCAAGCCGCGAGTCGGTTGCGCGCCGCCATCGACAACGCTACCGCTTAGTGCCGCGGCCGTGACAACTACCCCTATCGCACTCAGTATCGCCGGCTCGGACAGTAGCGGCGGCGCGGGCATCCAAGCCGATCTAAAAACCTTCTCGGCTTTGGGCGCGTACGGCGCCTCCGTTATTACGGCCTTGACCGCCCAGAACACTCGCGGTGTCACGGCCATTGTCGACATCGATCCGAGCTTTATTGCGGCACAGATCGACACCGTGTGCAGTGACCTCGCCGTTAATGCGGTCAAGATTGGAATGCTAAGCCAAAGCGGCGTCATCGAAACGGTCGCGGCAGCACTCGACCGGCACGGGCTCAGTACGGTGGTACTAGACCCGGTTATGGTGGCAAAAAGCGGGGATGCGTTACTTCAACCCGATGCGAGTGCGGCGCTGCGACGGTTACTGATACCGCGCGCATTACTCATTACCCCCAATCTCCCCGAGGCGGGGGCGTTGCTGAACGCGCCGGCACCACAGACCGAAGCAGAAATGATCGATGCCGCGCAGCACTTACACCAACTCGGCGCCCGCAATGTGCTTATTAAAGGCGGACACGTCGGTGGACCCGACAGTACCGACATATTTTATGACGGGAATAATGCGACGCGGCTTTACGCGCCACGAACCAAGACCCATAACACCCACGGAACCGGATGCACGCTGTCATCCGCTATCGCCGCGTATTTAGCGCATGGCGTCGTACTACCGGATGCGGTGCAGCGCGCCAAACGTTATATAGCCGCCGCGATAAGCGCCGCAGATCGATTGCATATCGGTCACGGTCATGGGCCGGTTCATCATTTTCACGAATTCTGGACTGAGGATCTGTCAAAATGACTTTAGCACGCCGACAGTTTTTGATCGCCGCCGCGGCTGCGGCCGCCACGCCGCAGATCGCAACCGGGGCGTATTCGGATTCGCACTCCTGGCGGATGATTACGTCGTGGCCACGCGACCTGCCGGGACCCGGCGTTACCGCGCAGCGACTGGCCGATCGCATCAGCACCATGAGCGGCGGGCGTTTAACGGTAAAATTATATGCCGCGGGAGAGATTGTTCCGGCCCTGGAAGTGTTTGACGCCGTCGGCAGCGATGTCGCCGAATTGGGGCATACCGCTTCATTTTTCTGGCAGGGGAAAGCACCCGCCAGCGTATTTTTTACTGCGATACCGTTTGGCCTCACCGCGGCCGAACACGCCGCGTGGATTTACCACGGGGGCGGCCAGCAGTTGTGGGAATTGCTGTATGCGGATTTTGGTTTGATCCCAAAAATGGCCGGCAATACGGGCATGGGAATGGGCGGTTGGTTCAAACAAGAACTCCACGGTATCGACAGTTTAAAGGGGCTCAAATACCGCATCCCAGGGTTGGGGGGTGAAATTTTGCGGCGCCTTGGAGCGGTGCCTGTAACGCTCGCGCCCGGAGATATTTTTTCGGCGTTACAGAGCGGCGTGATAGACGGCGCCGAATTCGTCGGACCGTGGAGCGATACTGCATTCGGATTTTACAAGGTCGCTCCGTACTACTATTGGCCAGGGTTTCACGAACCGAACGGAAACGCCGAATGCCTCATTAACGCCCGCAAGTTCGCGACCCTCGATGAGGCCTTGCAAGCGGTGGTCATCAATGCTTGCCAGGCCGAGAATTCTTTTTCGCTCGCGGAAACCAAATGGCGCAATGCACAAGCGTTAGAAACGTTGGCCACAAAACACCGCGTTAAGATCAGACGATTCGATGATGAAATCTTAACGGCAGCGCGCGATATCTCCGGCGACGTATTGGCAGAATTCGCAACGAAGGACGACATGAGTCGTAAAATCCATGCCTCGTACCGCGACGCACGACGCCGTGCCATCGACTGGTCACGCATCTCGACCGCGGCCTTTCTGAATGCCCGCGATACACTGATCTAAAATCAACGCAATCGTGCCTCCACCAACCGTCACACTGAGTAACGCGAGTCTTCGCTATGGCCCGCGTAATTTGTTGGACAACTTTCGGTTAGTGCTGCAGGGTGGCAAATGGACCTGTCTACTCGGACAAAGCGGCGTTGGCAAGACGAGCGTACTGCGTGTACTGGCGGGACTCGCAGGCACCGGCGTGACGGCCGAAACCCATTGTGACGATGGACTACCCCTGAAAGGTCGAATCGCTTATATGGCACAGCAGGATATGTTGCTGCCGTGGCACAGCGCGGTGAATAACGTCACCATCGGCGCACGCCTGCGCCAGGAACTGCACGCGACCGATCGAAAACGCGGCCAAGAATTGCTGGCCGATTTGGGACTCGGAGGACATGAAGACGATCTTCCAGCGACATTATCGGGGGGCATGCGGCAACGGGTCGCGCTCGCGCGTACGCTGTTTGAAGCGAAGCCGGTTGTTGCTATGGACGAGCCGTTTTCGGCGCTGGATGCGATCACCCGCTATCAACTGCAAGGCCTCGCGGCGCAACGTTTACAGGGCAGCACCGTGCTGCTTGTGACCCACGACCCGATGGAGGCATTGCGGCTCGGTCATCGGATCTACGTGTTGAGCGGCCTACCGGCGCAGCTGGGCGCGCCGCTTGAACCGAACCAAGCGCCCCCACGTCCGCACGGCGACCCGCAGCTTATGTGCCTGCACGCTGAACTTTGGGACCAGCTGGCCGCCTGACCGCTTATGGCCATTTTCGAACGCTCGCGTGCCATCACTGCTGCAACTACTACTGCGGGGCTGCTGCTAGTATGGCAACTCGTGGTTTGGGTCAGCGCCGTCCCCCACTACATTCTTCCCGCGCCTTGGGATGTCCTCGGCGCGTGGTGGGCGCACGCAGGGCGGTTGTTAGATCATGCCGAAGTGACGATCATCGAGATCGTCGTCGGCCTCATACTGGGGCTGATGCTGGGTGTCGCCAGCGCACTGACGCTGACTTATTTTCGGCCGGTGCGGCGTTGGATGTTGCCCGTGCTCGTCGTCAGCCAGGCGCTGCCGGTATTTGCGCTGGCTCCATTACTGGTGCTGTGGCTCGGATACGGACTCGCATCGAAAATAGCAATGGCGGTGCTGATTATTTATTTTCCGGTGACTGCGGCCTGCTACGACGGCTTGCGGCATACGCCGCGAGGTTGGCTCGATCTTGCCGCAACGATGGATGCATCTGCATTCGCCGTATTACGGCATATCCGCCTACCGGGCGCATTACCGGCACTTGCCTCAGGGGTGCGCGTAGCGACCGCAGTGGCGCCGATTGGCGCGGTGGTCGGCGAGTGGGTCGGATCCAGTGCGGGACTCGGCTACCTCATGCTGCATGCTAACGCCCGCATGCAAGTGGATTTGATGTTTGCGGCATTGATTACGCTCGCGGTGTTCGCCGTTACGCTTTATTTCGCTATGGATGCCGCCCTGAAAAGGCTACTGCATTGGCAAGCTGATACCACTTCACCAACTTCCGAGGATTAGACATTTGAAATCGATAACAACTCGACGCATGATTTGGACAATTGTCCTGATTGTTGCCATTGCACCGAGCACCGGACTCGCCTCGGAAAAACTAACCGTAATGTTGGATTGGTTCGTGAACCCGGACCACGGACCGCTTATAGTGGCGCAACAAAAGGGCTTTTTTAAGGACGCCGGCCTCGACGTGGAGTTGATCGCACCAGCCGACCCCAACGACCCGCCAAAACTCGTCGCCGCCGGCAAGGCTGACATCGCAGTATCGTATCAACCGCAACTGGTCGTACAGGTGGCCGCAGGATTACCGTTGGCCCGAATCGGCACGTTGGTAGCCACACCACTCAATTCACTGGTGGTGCTGGCGGACGGCCCGGTGCATTCGATCGGCGATCTGCGTGGACGCAAAGTCGGCTTCTCCGTGGGAGGGTTCGAAGACGCGCTATTGAGCGCGATGCTACGGCGCTATGGCCTCGGCCTGGACGACATTTCCTTGGTCAATGTTAATTTTTCGCTGTCGCCGTCGATTGTTTCCGGTCAGGTCGACGCGGTGATCGGTGCGTTTCGCAACTTTGAGCTGAATCAAATGGATATTGTCGGGCACCCTGGACGTGCATTCTATGTTG
>Ga0224497_10002563_pt1 | contig 10740 bp, 9 predicted proteins | sample SF_Jul11_sed_USG_4_FD_167970 | JGI IMG/M metagenome (GOLD analysis project Ga0224497, IMG submission 167970) | Sediment microbial communities from San Francisco Bay, California, United States - SF_Jul11_sed_USGS_13 | ecosystem: Environmental > Aquatic > Marine > Sediment | place: USA: California...
CTTCGTCGGTTTCCTGTCGGCCCACGGCCTGGCGCTCTCGGCCGGCGTCACCATTTACGTCGCTGCTTCGAACCTGGTGCCGGAGTTTCAGGGGAAGAAGGGGTACGGGCTGCCGATCGCGTTCTTTGTGGGAGCGGGGAGCGCGTGGGGGGTGGGCGAGGTGTTGGGGATGGTGGGGGTGGGGTAGGGGAGCGGGGAGTAGGGAGCGGGACTAGACGGAACTATCGCATCCTCCGTGTGGTAAGGCTCGGGCTTCGCAGCAAACCCAGCACGGTGCCGAGGGTCCTGTCGACCAGCGCTCCGAGCTCGGCGATCTGTTCCGGCTGGATATACTCCATTTCCGCCGCGATGTTTACGAGTGCCTCGACCTCGGCCGCCGAGCCGAAGGCGATGCGCAGGTGTCGGCGGAATCCTGGCGAGGTGCCGAATGCGTAGCCCTCGACGATGTTCACCTCGACCGAAACGGCGGCTCGGCGCATCTGGTCGAAGACGGCCCACGTTCGCGGGATCTTGGTGCGATCGGTCGTCTTCAGCACCATGATGCACAGCTTGTGGGCGGATTGCCACGCGGCAAGGGAGCGGTACTTGTGCATGGGATGACCGTAGAGTCGTCGCCAGCGAGTCTGGTAATCGAAGCCACGCACGCTGAAGCGTTTCCCCCTGCCCGTACCCCCCTCCCCCCGGTTGGAGATCGCCCAACACATCGTCTGGTCCTGCTCCCCGCTCCCCGCTCCCCGCTCCCCCAATGACCGAGCCCACCCTCTTCTCCGCCGACGCCCCCCGTCCGCTGGCCGATCGCATGCGCCCCCAGTCGCTCGAGGAGTTCCTCGGCCAGGACCATCTGCTGGGGGAAGGGAAGCCGCTCCGGGAGGCCATCCTGCGCGGTGATGTGCCCAGTATGGTCTTCTGGGGTCCGCCCGGCTCGGGCAAGACCACCCTCGCGTTCTTGATCGCCAAGTACACGGACCGGCACTTCGAGCCGTTCAGTGCGGTGACCGAGGGCGTCCCGAGGGTGCGGGAGATCATCAAGGAGGCGAAGGAGCGGCAGCGGCTGGAAGGCCGTGGGACGATTCTCTTCTGCGACGAGATCCACCGGTTCAACAAGGCGCAGCAGGATGCGTTTCTGCCATGGGTGGAGCAGGGGATCATCACGCTCATCGGTGCCACCACCGAGAACCCCAGCTTCGAGCTCACAAGTGCCTTGCTGTCAAGGCTGCAAGTATATGTATTGGAAGCACTTAATAACGATCATATAAAGTATATTATCAGACGTGCGCTTGACGCGGTGCGCGGGGCGCGGGGCGCGGTGGAATTCGCGGATGAGGCGCTCGACCTCCTGGTACGGCAGGCTGACGGGGATGCGCGGGTAGCACTTAATGGTCTGGAAGCAGTCCTGGAACACATGGGCCGACCCTCAGGGGTCGAAGTCACGAAGGTGCCCGCCACCCGCTCCCCGGGCTCCGCGCTCCGCGCACCTCAGACCGCGCCAAGTAGCGAACCCGCGCCCCGCGAACCGCGCACCGCGATCACCACTGAGATCCTTGAGGCGGTGCTCGCCAAGCGGATGCCGAGATACGACAAGTCCGGCGAGGAGCACTACAACGTCATCTCCGCGCTCCACAAGGCCGTGCGCGGAAGCGACGTCGAGGGTGCGCTCTACTGGCTCGCCCGGATGATCGAAGGCGGTGAGGATCCCCTCTACCTCGCCCGCCGCATGGTACGCATGGCCACCGAGGACATCGGGCTCGCCGACCCCCGGGCGCTGTCCGTCGCCCTCGCGGCCAAGGACGCTTACCACTTCCTGGGCTCTCCGGAAGGTGAATTGGCTCTTGCCGAGGCGGCGATCTACCTGGCGACGGCCCCAAAGTCGAACCGGGTGTACGAGGCCTGGTCCCAGGCGCTCGGCGCCGCCCGCGAGCACCCTGCCGAGCCGGTGCCGCTGCACATTCGCAATGCGCCGACGCCGCTCATGAAAGGCCTCGGCTACGGCAGGGGCTACCGCTACGACCACGCGGAGGAGGAAGCGATTGCGGCGGGGCAGGAGTATCTGCCGGAGGTGCTGCGAGGCGCCAAGTGGTATGCGCCGACCGATCGCGGATATGAAAAGACCGTGGCCGAGCGCATCGAATGGTGGGAGAAGGTGAAGCGGGACGCGGGCACAGCAAGGGAAAAGGGAAAAGGGAAGCGGGAAGGGGAAGGCTAGGAATCGGCGGTGAAGGAGAAGAGTTACGGTGAAGGGTGAAACGAGGGACGCCGATCACCGGTTGAGGATCGGAAAGCCCTCCCTTAGGTTCCATCGCACCGTTCATGCCTCCCCTTTCGCCTTTCACCTTTCACACCGCGTGGATCCGATGAAAGATCTCCCCACCCTCCTTGATGACATCACGGCCGTCGTTCGCCGAGCCGGACGCATCATCGAAGAGATCCGCGTCGGTGCCGTCACGAGCGCGCTGAAGTCGGACAAGAGCCCGGTTACGGAGGCGGATCGGGCTGCCGACGCGGAGCTCAAGACCGGTCTTCTCTCGCTGTTCGCCTGCGGGTGGCTGTCCGAGGAAACGGCAGACACTCCCGAGCGCCTCGACGAAACGCACCTGTGGGTCGTTGATCCTCTCGACGGCACGAAGGAGTTCATCGCAGGGATCCCCGAGTACAGCGTGGCCGTCGCGTTGGTGGAGGGAGGAGACCCGATCCTGGGCGTGGTGCACAATCCATCCACGGGTGACGTCTTCACGGCCGTGCGCGGTGGGGGAGCCCATCGAAATGGAAACCCGATTTCCGTGGCCGAGGGAAAGACCCTGCTCGCCTCCCGCTCGGAGATCAAGCGTGGGGAGTTCGTACCGTTCGTGAGCGGGTGGGACGTGAAACACGTGGGCAGCATCGAGTACAAGCTCGGCCTGGTCGCTGCCGGCGAGGGCACCACGCTGTCGCGCGGTCCCAAATGGGAATGGGACGTGTGTGCGGGCGCCCTCATCGTGAGCGAAGCTGGGGGGATGGCCACCGATGTGTTCGGCGGCCAGCTCCGGTTCAATCAGCGGTTCCCCAAGGTGAAGGGGATTCTCGCCGGCGCCCCGGCGTCCTACCAACGGGCCCTCGAGCAAATCACGGAGCTCGGGCCTTCCGATCGTATGCGCGAGCTGATGGCACGGTAGGTGCTTGAGACGGGGCGGTGTGAGCGGTGCGCTGGGGCGGACGTCAGCAAGTCGAGCCCCAAACGGCGGCAGGCCGCTTGGGAGCGCGCCTGGCAGCCGGCTGCCCCAGCTCACCGCTCACAGCGCACCCTTACCCTTTCACCGTTCACGTATCACGGACATGACAGACCACTTGATCCAACCTCACGGCGGAACGCTCGTCGACCTGATCGTGACCCCTGACCGCGCGGCGGATCTCAGGGAAGCGTCGCGCGACTGGCCCTCATGGGACCTCACCGAGCGTCAGATCTGCGACCTCGAGCTGCTCATGAACGGCGGCTTCTCCCCGCTCGTAGGCTTCATGACCCGGACGGACTACGAGCCCGTCGTCAAGGACATGCGGCTGGCCGACGGTACCCTGTGGCCGATCGCGATCACCCTCGACGTCCCGGAGAAGCTCGCGGAGACGCTCGAGACCGGCTCGCATTTGGCGCTGCGCGATCCGGAGGGCGTCATGTTGGCCGCGCTCCACGTCGAGGACGTGTGGCAGCCCGATAAGGCCAGTGAGGCCAAGCAGGTGTTCGGCTCGGCGAACCAGGAGCACCCGGCGGTCGGGTATCTGTTCAGTCAGGCTCACTCCCACTATGTGGGCGGCCGAGTCGAGGGCATCGACCCGCCTGTCCATTACGACTATCGCCGACTGCGTCGGACCCCTGCCGAGACTCGGCAGGAATTCGCGAAGCTCGGGTGGCGCAAGGTCGTGGCGTTCCAGACCCGCAACCCGATGCACCGGGCGCACCAGGAGCTGACATTGCGCGCCGCCAAGGAGGTGCAGGCCAACCTCCTGATCCATCCGGTCGTCGGCATGACCAAGCCGGGGGACGTGGACCACTACACCCGCGTTCGCTGCTACCAGGCGCTCTTGCCGCACTACCCGCGCAACACGGCCATGCTCTCGCTGTTGCCGCTGGCCATGCGGCTCGGCGGGCCGCGGGAGGCGATCTGGCACGCCATCATCCGAAAGAACTACGGGTGCACGCACCTGATCGTGGGGCGCGATCACGCGGGCCCCGGCAGCGACTCGAGCGGTACGCCGTTCTACGGCCCATACGACGCGCAGGAGCTGATGGAGCAGCACGAAGAAGAGCTGGGCGTCGCGATGGTGCCGTTCAAGATGATGGTTTACCTGCCCGACGAAGACCGCTACGTGCCGATGGACGAGGTTGAAAAGGGCACGAAGACGCTCAACATCTCCGGGACGGAGTTGAGGGAGCGGCTGCAGGACGGCCGGGACATTCCGGGATGGTTCACCTTCCCGGAGGTCGTGACGGAGTTGCGCAAGACGCACCCGCCCAGGCACAGGCAAGGCTTCACCGTCTTTTTCACCGGCCTGTCGGGATCCGGGAAGTCGACGATCGCCAACGTACTGCTCGTCAAGTTTCTCGAGATGGGCGGCCGTCCGGTGACCCTGCTCGACGGCGACCTGGTGCGGAAGAACCTCTCCTCAGAGCTGGGCTTCTCGAAGGAGCACCGGGACATCAACATCCGCCGCATTGGATTCGTTGCGTCGGAGATCACCAAGAACGGCGGCATCGCGATTTGCGCTCCTATCGCCCCGTACGACAACATCCGTAAGGAGAACCGGGCGCTCATCGAGCAGGGGGGCGGCCACATCCTCGTGCACGTCGCCACGCCGCTCGAGGTATGCGAGCAGCGGGACCGCAAGGGCCTCTACGCCAAGGCTCGCGCGGGGATCATCAAGGAGTTCACCGGGATCTCGGACCCCTACGAGGAGCCCGCTGACGCCGAGGTGGCGATCGATACGACCAGTGTGACACCGGAAGAAGCGGCGCAGCAGATTATTCTCTATCTCGAGAAAGAGGGGTTTGTGGGCGCGAATGGAGGTTAGAAGTGTGTGCTGCAGGGGTGTGCTGTGAGCTGCGGAGGTACGCTGTGAGCTGTGAGCTGGGCAGGACGGTGTGGCTGAGGCTCCCCGGGCAGTCCGGAGGGCATCTCGAATGACGCCTGCCGCAGCGCACAGCGCCCCCCGCACCGAGGGAATTGGGTAGTCATGGGCTGGCAGGCCTGGTTTACGCTCGCGGTTGTCTTTCTCATGGTCGTGGTGCTGGTGCGCGACGTGGTGTCACCTGCCGCGGCCGTCGTCGGCACCATGGTCGTCCTGTTCGTGGCCGGGATCATCACGCCGGCACAGGCGTTTTCCGGCTTCTCCAACCCCGCTCCGATCACGGTGGCCGCGCTCTACGTCCTTGCGAGGGCGGTGGAGAAGACCGGCGGGCTGCAACCGATACTTGCCGCCACGTTGGGGGAGGGTGTTGGGAAGCGTCGATCGCTGTCACGACTGCTCGCTCCCACCGCGGCTGCGTCGGCCTTCCTGAACAACACCCCGATCGTGGCGATGCTCGCGCCCCAGGTGACCGAGTGGGCTGAGCGTCGGGGCATTTCCCCCTCTCGCTTCCTCATGCCCTTGTCCTTTGCGGCGATTCTCGGCGGCGTGGTGACAGTCATCGGAACCTCGACCAACTTGGTCGTTTCCGGTCTGCTCGAGGAGTACGGTCGGGAGCCCATCGGCATGTTCGAGATCACGCGCGTTGGCCTACCCTTAGCGGTAGTGGGCGTTCTCTTTCTGGTGGTGGCCTCGCCCTTTCTGTTGCGTGAGCGGCGGGGCCCGCGACGCGCGCTCGAAGAGGGATTCCGAGAGTTCCTGGTCGGCATGGAGGTCGCCGCTGGCGGGACCCTGGACGGCGTTGCGGTCGAGGCAGGCGGGCTCAGGCACCTGAAGGGCGTGTTCCTCGTCGAGATCGAGCGGACCGGCGAGATCATCGCGCCGGTCACGCCAACCACGATCCTGCGAGGTGGTGACCGGCTGACGTTCGTGGGCCGTGCTGACATCATCCCCGATCTTCAGGCCACGCGGGGTCTCGTTTCAGCAGAGGAGCCCCACATCGAGGGGTTCGACTCGGCGCGACACACGTTCTTCGAGGCCGTGATCGGCCCGGCATCTCCGCTGGTTGGGAAGACGCTCAAGGAAGCCGGGTTCCGAGGGAAGTACCAGGCTGCGGTCGTGGCCATTCACCGGGCCGGGAGCCGGGTCCGCGCCAAGTTCGGAGAAGTGCGCCTCCGGGTGGGTGACACGTTGCTCCTCCTCACCGATCCCGGGTTCCGCGACCGCTGGCGCGATCGCAGTGATTTCCTGCTGGTATCGCGGCTCGGCGGGACGCCCCCCGGGGTCTCCCGCAAGGCCTGGCTCGTGGGCCTGATCACGTTGGCGATCGTACTTGTGGCGGGGTCGGGTTTCCTTCCCATTCTGCAGGCCGCCCTAATCGGCGCTATCGCGCTCGTGGTGTTGGGCGTGCTCACTGGCGGCGAGGCTCGAGCGGCCATCGACCTGGAGGTCATTCTCGTGATCGCCGCCGCGTTCGGGATTGGCGCGGCGATCGAGGCGTCTGGCCTCGCCGAGGCGCTCGCGACCGGGTTGGTGGATGCCTTGGCGTGGCTCGGTCCGACAGGCGTGCTCTTGGGCGTGTTGATTGCCACGGTCGCGCTCACCGAGCTAATCACCAACAACGCGGCCGCTGTTCTCATGTTTCCGATCGCCCTATCGACCGCTGACCAGCTGGCGCTCGACCCAAGACCGTTCGCGATCGCGATCGCGATTGCCGCATCAGCCTCATTCCTGACGCCCATCGGGTACCAGACCAACACGATGGTCTACGGTCCGGGTGGCTACCGGTTCGGGGACTACGCCCGGCTCGGGTTGCCGCTCACGGTGTTGGTCGTGGTGGTGACCGTGGCCGTCGTCCCCCTCTTCTGGCCGTTCAACTGAACGAAAGTTGGCGCGTCACGCGTTTGACGTGACGCGGTGCGCGAGACTTTCCTTCAGCCCAGGATCTCGCTGGCGGCGATGGCGACGTTTGGAAGCCGCAGGGCCGTGACCGTGGAGTGGCGGTCGAGGGACCGGCGGTCGGTATAGGTGTCGCCCTGGGCGTCCCGGAACACCTCGATGCGGTCGGCGAGCAGGTCTACGAGCCAGACCTCCGGAACGCCAGCGCGGGCGTAGAGGGGGACCTTCACGTCGCGGTCGCGCTCGAGCGACGTATCCGCCACCTCGATCACTAGCAGGGCGTCCTGGTGCTGTGGGAGCCAGGCACCGGAAGGGTCGGCGCGTCGCCGTAAGACAGCGATGTCGGGCTGGGGCTCTGAGTGGTCGGCGAGCACCAGGGGGTTCTGCACGCTGATGGTCGCTGCCGCGCCAGCGAGGGATGACAGCAAGTCGGTCAGGCGGATCACGCAGGCGACGTGGCGTCCCCCAACCGGTGTCATCTCGACGATCTCGCCCTCGAGCAGCTCGACCCGGTCGTCCTCGTGGAAGACGCCGGCCTGGGCCATCCGATGGTACTCGTCCACCGTGAAGCGTCGGTGCGTGAGCGGCATGCCCATAGTATCGGCTCCTCGAGGCAACGGAGGCAAGGTTGTGGCATGGGCGCATGATGCCTGCCCTGGCAGGCGGGGCCTCACCGAAGCGTTGCAGGGTGGGGCGCGATCGTGCGGGGCACGGGCGGGGGTGGTCGAGGGCGGTGGGAGAACCGAGCCACGGGCCTACCCGCGAGTCTCCCGAGAAGCTACGTCGTCGGCGCGAACAACCTCGTGGAGCGCGATCTCCAGCTCCGCCGCCTCCGGGCTCACCCGCCACCGCAGTACGTCCGTGACGATCTCCGGACGCCGATCCTCCGGTCGCCAGACCTCGACAACAGCCGCGTCGGGGTCCACGATCCAGTAGGTCGGGACCCCTTGCTCCTGGTAGGCCGCGCGCTTGACCACGCGGTCGTGGCGCGCCGTCCTCGGCGAGATCACCTCGACTGCGAGGAGCAGGGTCCGGATGCTGGACCACTCCTCGCTCATCTCCTCGGCCGGCACCACGAACACGTCGGGCTGCACCAGGAGATCCTCGGCCCAGCTGATGTCGGCCGCCGAAAGGAGCACCCGAGCTACGTCGGAGTGCTCCGCCACGTATGAGCGGAGCCTGAAGAAGATCTCCCCCACCACGAGCTGGTGTCGAATGCGCGGGGCCGGGCTCACGAGCAGCTCCCCGTGCACCAGCTCGTAGCGATTCCCGTCGCTGGGGAAGGCGAGGACCTCGTCGACCGTGTACCGGCGGGCGGTCTGCGGCATACCCATACTATCGGCCCTCCTCGGCGCGAGACGCAAGAGCGGGGCATGCGCCAAGCTGCGGTGGATGTGTCGCACCCGCGTCACCGAAGCAACGCCGCGTGGAGTGATTGCGTGCGTGGGGGAGCACGCGAGGAGCGTGCGGATACTCCATGCTCTGCGCCCGGGGGGCGAACCGCTGAGCTGCCTACCCGAGGATCTCGTCCACCCCCAGCGTCAGGCCCGCGAGGTGGAGCGCGGAGAGCGTCTCGCCGCGCGAGGCCGTCACCAGGTCACCGTACCCCTCGGAGCCGGGTGCGCGGTACGCCTCGATCCGCTCCCCGTCGAGGTCGACGAGCCAGACCTCCGGGATGCTGGCTGCCGCGTAGAGCGGGAGCTTCACGTCGCGGTCGTACTCGAGAGAGGTATCGGCGACCTCGACGACGAGGAGCACGTCGTTCGGACGCGGGTGCGAACCACGGTACCAATCGGCCCGGGGCCGGAGGATCGCAAGGTCGGGCTCGGGCTCGGCGCGATGGCCAAGGACCACCGGATTCCGGACCCGCACGATGCCAAAGTCGCCGACGAGCCGGGACAGCAGGCGGTTCAGAGCATCCACGCACCCCGCGTGTCGGGGCCCGATGGGGCCCATCACGATGACCTGCCCGTTGAGCAGCTCCACGCGGTCGTCCTCGTGCAGGATGCCGAGTTCGGCGAGTCGGTGGTAATCGGCCACCGTGAAGGGGCCCTCGAGAAGCGAGACGGGCATGCGCGCAATATCGGCTCGGCGTGGAAGCCGAGTCAACAATGGGAGCGGGGCCGAAGAAGCGGTCACAGAACGGTTGCCGCCGGGATCGAAGCGTTGCGCTGCCGCCTCGAGGGGCCAACCACCGCGGTGGAGGGCTGAAGCCGCGTGGGGGATCGACGGCCGATGAGTGGGCGTCGCCGCCCCCGCCCGGCTTCAGCGGGAGAACCGAGCCGCGAGCCTACTCGCGGGTCTCTCAACCCGTCAGTCACGGGTCCCGCTCGCCGCGAACACCTCGTGGAGCGCGATCTCCCTCTCCGGCGCCTCCGGGATCACCCGCCACCGCAGCACGTCGGGAATGGGGAAGGGGGAAGCGGGTTAGGCGGCGTAAGGTGTAGCGTTCGGGGGCCCCCCGACGGGCTTCAGATCCCGATGGGGTGCTCGTGGGGATGACCTCGCCCTCTTAACGTGACCTCCCGCACCGCGTCTCACCGCCCGGGACTGTTACGATGCGGCTCATCCGGCCGAGTGCAACGTGACGAAGTCCTCCGCAGGTCAGTATCACCATTGAAGTAGGTGCCGCGGTTCCCGCACACGCCTCGGCATGACCGCGGAGGGTCCGGTTGGCAGCGTGGAACGAGACATCCGGGGCTCGATGGCGAGCCGGTTCGACACAGCGCCTGCTCCGGCCCATCCGACAGTGCCTGGCTTGAGACACCCACGACTTGCGCGTTCGGTCCGGAGGAAGACCTGGTACTGAAGCCCATCACGTCAGTCGTGAGAGCCCGACCCGTGCTGTGTCGTGCCGAGGACCAGGGCAGGAGGCGGCAGTGGTCTAGGGCGTCTCCCGGCCTGCCTCTCAGTCGTAGGTGCGCGACCCAACTTCATGAAGCTGGCTCCCCTCTCAAGGGCTCAACAAACCGCGGAGATCATGAAGCGGATCGAGCCCCTCATCGAGTCAGAGAACCCAGACGTGGTGCTCGTGTACGGAGACGTCAATTCGACCGTGGCCGCAGCGCTCGTCGCATCAAAGCTCGGCGTTCGAGTGGGACACGTGGAAGCCGGACTGCGGAGCCGGGACTGGTCGATGCCGGAGGAGATCAACCGGGTGGTGACCGACCGCCTATCGGACCTCCTGTTCACCCCCTCTCGGGATGCCGACGACAACCTTCCCGCCGAAGGAGTGCCCACCGAACGTACCCGTGGCTGACTGCCTGGCGGCAGATTGGCGTCGCGATCGGCACCGCGCCGGCCTAAGCTCGCTCGTCCACCGGGCCGACGCAGGAAGCGCAGGAACCCGGTCACTCGGCGACCCCTGAATCCATTGGCATGAGCGCGTCCCCGGACCTCGTCGCTCACGGTGTTCGAATTGCTCGCCGCCCGACAACTCGGAAGGGGCTCATTCGTACTCTACATGGCGGCCAGGGCCGTGCCCACCAGGCAAGACGTCGGTTGATGCATAATCCGGGGTAGCCCTGCGGCTATGGCACCGTGGGCTTCAAGAGCCGATAGGCGCGGCGCGCCAGAGTCCGCCCGTATCCCGTCACGCGCCTGCCGAATGTCTCGCGCAGACCATAGGCCTCAGCGAAATCCCGGATGGTGAGTTCGTATTGCTCATTGCGTTGCCGGTAGCTTCGAAACACCGTCACGAACCCGCGCTTCTTCTCCGAGGGGAGGTGCCACAGGACGAGGTCATCTTCC
>Ga0224497_10002568_pt1 | contig 10729 bp, 8 predicted proteins | sample SF_Jul11_sed_USG_4_FD_167970 | JGI IMG/M metagenome (GOLD analysis project Ga0224497, IMG submission 167970) | Sediment microbial communities from San Francisco Bay, California, United States - SF_Jul11_sed_USGS_13 | ecosystem: Environmental > Aquatic > Marine > Sediment | place: USA: California...
AGGCGAAAACCGGAATTTCAGATAGGTCACCGCGAATTTTTTAACAACCGGAATGCTTCCTTTTATGAGGAGGGTCGTTTGTCTTAATGTGAATTTCCCGGCTTTCGGTGCGGATTTGACGACGATCGGCCGAACTACCTTCCCGGCGGTAAATCTTGTTGCTTTCCAACCGTATTTGGCTGATTGCCCGACAACGACAACCGTCGTCTTGGCGGTTCCGTTTAGCAACTTCCTCGCCGTTCCGTTGGGCTTAGCCTGGCCTGTTGCAGAGACAGACAGAGCCAGCAGAAAGCCCCCTGTAAGGACGGTGTTAAGAAATAGTCTAATCATTTTAAGGGATTCTTGAGAAGGGAAAAAAGGCCGATGGGATCGAACGATCCGGCATCAGCCTTTATTCTAACAGTTTATGAGAATCTTAGAAAATCTTTTTAAAGATCTTCTTTGTCCGGCTGGCAGTCATCTTGGCGCCTTTCCTGGTACCCTTCGCAACGCCGACCCCGACCTTTTTTGAAAATGACGCCGTCGCCTTCGATCCTTTCTTTACGCCGCTGGCTGTCGCCTTTGATCCTTTCTTTACGCCGCTGGCTGTCGCCTTTGAACCCTTTTTGATCCCACTGGCAGTGCCTTTCGAGCCCTTCTTTACGCCGCTCGCTGTCGCCTTTGAACCCTTTTTGACCCCGCTTGCGACCGTCTTCGAACTCGAAGCAACCGCTTTTCCCGTTGCCGCCCCCGCTTTACCCACGGCCGAACCCGTTGCACGGGTGGCGTTGCCTATAAAAGCGTAACCAATGACAAACGAAAACGTGATAACCAAAACAAATAAAATGGAAAATAAAACCTTTTTCATATTGCTGCTTACCTCTGCGCACTAATTCGGGACGTTCGAATTCAAAAAATCTACGATATCCTCAGTCGATGTTCCCGGGAGGAACACCTCCGCCACTCCTTTCTTTTTCAATTCCGCTATGTCCTCGTCCGGTACGATGCCTCCGACGACAACAAGGGTGTCCGTCATACCGTTTGCTCTCAGCAGATCGACGATCCGCGGACACAGTGTGTTGTGGGCACCACTCAGAATCGAGATTCCGACCGCATCGACATCTTCCTGCAGGGCCGCCGCCGCTATCATCTCAGGGGTCTGACGTAATCCCGTATAGATAACCTCCATGCCCGCGTCACGGAGAGCCCTCGCAATCACCTTTGCCCCTCGGTCGTGTCCGTCGAGCCCCGGTTTGGCAACAAGCACCCTGATCTTTCTTTCACTCATATGGTTGGCGCAATCCTAAAACGAATTCCAAACCGAAATTCTATTCGGTGGCCAACCAATTTACAAATCGACAGGGAGGTGATCGGGGCAAGCCGTTGGTCAATTCCCGGCGCTCTGATAAAACGTTTCCCGTTTCCATGGGAGACATTTTGTCGTGACGGTTTAGCCAGGCAGGGATGAGAGTGGAAATCACTGCATTTCGAGAGAGGTTTTTTGCGGGAAACGGTTTATCGTTTGCTGTAAATTCGAATGATGCAAAAGCCATTGAGGATCAAGCTTTCTCGACGCCAATTCCTATCTTCGCCGCTTCCTTGAAATCCATGTTCGGCGAATCGAAAATACAGCGCAGCTTACCCAAAAACGTTTCACTCTCGCGCATCCTGTTCGCCATTTCAAACCAGGCGTGCGTGTTGATCCAAAGTGGATTGAAGCTGTTGAGCGGTGTCGTGATGCCGTATTCGACCTTCTCAACCTCCGGTTCGAAGGTTCCGAACAGCCGATCCCAGACAATGAAAATCCCGGCGTAATTCTTGTCCAGGTACTGTTTGTTGACGCCGTGATGGACGCGGTGGTGAGACGGCGTGTTGAAGACATACTCGAACGGCCCGAGACGGTCTATCAACTCGGTATGGATCCAGAACTGGTAGATCAGATTCAAGCCGTGAATAAGCGCGAACGTCCACAAAGGGAATCCGAGGGCGGCCGCAGGCAGATAGAATATCCAGTGCGCAATCCCGCCAAACCAACTCTGACGGACTGCGACGCTCAGGTTATACCTGTTCGAAGAGTGATGGACCACGTGAAAGTTCCAGAGCACGCGGCTCTCGTGGCTGAATCGATGGAACCAGTAATAGAGGAAATCATCCGCAATGACGAGGAGCACCCACGGCCACCATTCCTCCATCGGCATCTTAATCGGCGAGATCTCATAGATTGCGAGATACGCAAAGCTCGTCACAAGCGCGAAGGCGGTCCCGAATGCGACACTGACGAAACCGATCAGGATATTGGTCCATGTATCTTTTTTGTCGAAGAGGCCCGGCTGCCGGCGGATAAGGACAAACGCCTCCACCGCGATCAGGATCGCAAAGATCGGGATGGCTATATATTGTGGCTTCAACATCATCTTAAATCTTAAACCATCGCCCCCGGTGTTGGAAGCCCGGTATTTGCCCGCCTACAACTAGCAGCTTGGATACCTCGCGGCCACAGGGAGTTCGTTGGAATTATCGCGAATTGCGAAAACAAAATTTGCCTTCATAACAACGGCAAACCACTTCGGTTTCAACGGCGCACGCTCCGGAGGTCTGACGCAATTCTTCTCCGGCGGGCTTGACGACTCGGCTGATATTTAATATCTCTAGAATTCAGTCCGCTCGCGTCGGGCGATTCTGGACTTATGGGGCAGTAGCTCAGATGGGAGAGCGCAGCGTTCGCAATGCTGAGGTCAGGGGTTCGATCCCCCTTTGCTCCACCAAAATTGAAACAGGCGCCTCATTCGAGTCGCCTGTTTTTTCGGGTTACTTACACTGCCAGATTCGATTTGCTATATCGGACGGGCAATTAGAACGCCGGTTCCTCATAGACCCCGTAGACATCCCGAAGGGCCGTGCAGATTTCCTCGATCGTAGCGTATTCCCTGACCGCCGCTATCGTAGCCGGCATCAGGTTCTCATCTGCCTGTGAGGCCTTTTTGAGTTTCTCCAAAGCATTGTCGACGGCCCCCTGGTCGCGGTTTGTTTTCGTCTGCTCGAGACGTTCGAGTTGATGGTCGCGGACAGCCTCGTCGATCTGCAAAATATCCACGGCGTGTATACGATCTTCCATTGCGTATTTGTTGACGCCGACGATAGTCTGTTCTTTGCGCTCGACCGCTTTCTGGTATTGGTACGCAGATTCCTGGATCTCCCTTTGCGGAAAACCGGCTTCGACCGCCTCGACCATTCCGCCGAATCCATCTATTTTCTCGAAGTAATCGTAACAGCCGTCGATCATTTTCTGGGTCAGAGATTCGAGATAGTAACTGCCGCCGAGCGGGTCCACCGTGTTTGCAGCCCCGGTTTCATCGGCGATGATCTGCTGTGTGCGGAGCGCTATCAAGGCCGCCTTGTCGGTCGGTAGCGCGAGGGCCTCGTCGTAAGAATCCGTGTGCAGGCTCTGGGTTCCGCCCAGAACGCCGGCGAGGGCCTGGATGGCGACCCGTGCGATGTTGTTGAGTGGCTGCTGGACCGTCAGCGAAACACCGGCTGTCTGAGTATGAAAGCGCATCTTGAGCGTACGCGGATTCTTTGCGCCAAAACGTTTCCGCATCGTTTCCGCCCAGACCACGCGAGCCGCCCTGTACTTGGCGATTTCCTCAAAGAAATCATTATGGGCATTGAAGAAAAAGGAAATCCGGGGCACAAAATTATCCACGTCCAATCCGCGGTTGATTCCGTATTGCACGTATTCGACGCCGTCGCGAAGCGTAAACGCGAGTTCCTGCAGCGCGGTCGAACCGGCTTCGCGGATGTGGTAACCGGATACCGATATCGGGTTGTAACGGGGGAGGTGTTCGGCACAGTACTCGAATGTGTCGATCACGAGTTTCATCGCCGGTCGAATTGGGTAGACCCATTCTTTTTGAGCGATGTACTCTTTGAGGATGTCGTTCTGAAGCGTCCCGGAGATCTTTTTGAAATCGGCACCCTGTTTTTCGGCTACGACGAGATAGAAGGCAAGAAAAATCCATGCCGGTGCATTGATCGTCTGCGAGACCGTCACGTCTTCAAGCGATATTCCGTCAAAGAGTGCTTCAAAATCCGCGAGCGAAGTAACGGCTACGCCGCATTTTCCGACCTCGCCTTCAGAAAGCGGGGAGTCAGCGTCCAGTCCCATCAGGGCCGGCAGGTCATAAGCGACCGAAAGGCCGGTCTGGCCCTGCTTCATCAGGTATTTGAATCTCGCGTTGGTCTTCTCGGGCGACGAGAAACCCGCGAATTGCCGCATGGTCCAGAGTTTGCCGCGATACCCTGTCGGATGAATTCCCCGTTTGTAGGGGAATTCTCCAGGCAATTCCACTCCCTGCGCGTCGATGATCTCCTCGACATCGGCCTGTGTGTAGAGCCGTTCGACCGGTTCCAAAGAGACTCCTTCGAATGTCTCTTTTCTCTCCGGGTGCGAGGATATTGCCGGCTCAAGCGTCTCGGTTTTCCAGCGTTCCAACTCCTGTTTCGCTTCTGAAAGTTCTTCCTTTGTTTCGGGCATAATTGCTTTGGCTTTTTCTCCGTTTTCTTGTTCGTATTCTAACACCGGCGACGAATCTTGGGGAAGCCAAGTCTTTAGTACTGGATCAGACTGCCGTCGCGCTTCGCTTTCCGTACAGAGAGCGAGAATATCCAAAGCGAAAGGGGCAACAGGACGACAAGAAATCCGAGCAGTACGAAAAGCTCTGACTGGACTTCTGAAAACGATTTTCCCTGGATCAGTACGCTCCGGATACCGTCGAGTCCGTGGGTTGAGGGGTTCACCTCCGAGATTGCGCGTCCAGTGGCCCCCAGCTCTTCGGATAGCATTTCTTTTGGATAGAACACACCAGAAAACAGCGCCGTCCCGGCACCCAGCAGCACTCCGAAGGGGTCGCCCCGTTTAAAAACCATCGCGAAGCTGGCCGATACGATTCCGATACAGGCCAGGCTCATAGTCGTAAGTATCATCAGGACGAGGGCCAGCAAGTAATTGCCCTTGTACTGCACATTGAAAAAGAACCAGCCAAAAAAGAGATAGAGAAACGAGTAAAAAGTGGCCTCCACGTAGGCCCACGCCGATGAAGAGACAATAACCGATGGAAGATTGATCGGCGTCAGCAAGACGCTTTCGAGTGTGCCCTGCATTTGTTCCTGTCTGATTACGTTTGCCAGCGAAGAGAACCCGACTAGAAAGTAGTTGAGCATAGCCAGTCCGGTTAGCCATGCCGGTAGCAATTTCTCCCAATTCGGGTATCGAAAATCGATCAGACCCGTCGTGGCGAGACGCGAAATAAAGTAAAACGTCGTCGTGATCCCGAGAATCCAGATTATCTTGATCAGGAATTCAAAGCGATACGAGACAGCAAGCTGAAAATCACGGATGATAAAGGCTTTTACTCTTCGAATTAACTTCATCTGCTGATAATGGCGTATCTCGGTTTACCGTCGAGTTCTTTACCAAGCTTGCAACTTTTGCAAACGGAAGACAATGAATCTACACTGATTTAATGTCGATTTCCAGATTACCCCTGAGTTTAGTTTTGTTTTTGTGCGTTTTCGTCGTTAGCGGCTGCGTAGAGGACAAAGATTACGGCGAAGCAAGCAACCTGCGGCCCGATGTAAATCGAAATGTAGACGTTAAGTCGAACGAAAACATTGCGGACGACAGTGAAGAAACCCTGGATGCGCTCGTAAACCTCCCGTTTGAGCCGGTCGAGAATGTTTTTCGCCAGGACGATCTCGTCCCGGTTGGCAATTCGAATAGTTCGCCCGGACCGACGGGCAGGCGGCTTACCGTTGTTCTGAGATTCTCGCCCGAAGATACGAAGGCGATTATCGATAAAGTCTCCAAGCGTAAAAAACCATTTCCGACCGAGATCGAACCGGAGCCCTGGTTTCCGGAAGAACTGAAAGCAAAAAGTGAGACTTCAGGTAAACAGCAATTGAAGGGAATTGGTTTCAGCGCCGAAGATTTTGCAAAGAGTCCATGGCTTAACGGCTCGCTTGTCAAAATTGAGGAAACAGACTACTTCGTACTGCTCCTGCAGACTTCGTGATCCTATAACTCATTATATTTTTTTAGTTTACGATAGAGAGTGGACAAGTCTATACCGAGTATCCGGGCAGCCTGAGACTTGTCGTTGTTGACCGATGTCAGAATTTCCTGGATATAACGCCTTTCCATCTCCTCAAGCGTCGGGCGAAAGCCTTCCGGATCATTTGTCTCGAATCCGGGCCTTGATTCACTTCGGATCCGATTCGTCAGATGTTCCATCTCAATTTCAGTGTCGCTCAGGATAAAGGCTCGTTCGATCGCATTTTGGAGCTCGCGAACGTTGCCCGGCCAACGATAATTCGCCAGCGCGATCATAGCCTCGGCCGAGATGTCCTTTCTTGGCTGATCCTGCGCCGAGGCAGCCTTCGCGAGAAAATGCCTGACCAAAAGGGGTATATCCTCCCGTCTCTGGCGGAGCGGCGGAATATTGATTTCAATTACGTTGAGCCGGTAGAAAAGATCTTCGCGGAAGTTTCCTTCGTTGACCTCCTGCTCGAGGTCCTTGTTTGTGGCCGCGATGATCCGTGCTTCGAACGGATGGCTTTGGCTTGCACCGACCGGCCGGACCTCTTGTTCCTGCAAAGCCCTCAGGAGCTTTACCTGAAGCGGCAGGGGCATCTCACCGATCTCATCAAGGAAAAGCGATCCCGATTCGGCCGCACGAAACAATCCGGCCCTGTCACTATGGGCTCCCGTAAATGATCCCTTAACATGGCCGAACAACTCGCTTTCCAGGAGTTCCGCCGGGAGCGCACCGCAATTTACGCCGAGAAACGGGTCAGCCGAACGGGGACTCTGGTCGTGTATCGACCTCGCAATCAACTCCTTCCCGGTGCCGCTTTCACCCTGGATCAGTACGCTCGCGTTTGTTGAAGCGACCTTTTCGACGATTCGAAAAACCGACTCGAGAGCCTCGCTTTTGCCGATGATCCGCGAAAACGTTGAGCGGTTGTCGAGCTCGCGTTTGAGAGCCCGGTTTTCATTAAAGAGTTTCTTGGTTCGTATCGCATTCTTGACCGTCTGGAGTAGGTCTTCGTTGACGAAAGGCTTGGTGACGTAGTCGTAAGCCCCTTTCCGAAGCGCGGAAATCGCCGAATCCACGGATGAATAGGCAGTGATAATGATGACGAGTGCATTTTCGTCGATCGCCTTAAGATTATCGAGGAGCTCGAGACCGTCCATCCCGGACATTTTTATGTCCGTGATCGTCGCTTCGATATTGTTTTCGGAAAATATCTGGATTGCATTTTCCGCATTATCGGCGGTCAGCACATCGTAGTTCTCCGCTTCAAGCAGTTCACGGAGAATCTTGCGCATCAGTTCTTCGTCTTCTACAACCAGGACCTTGTTTTTTTCATCCGATGGCATATTTTTCGCCAAAAAGCGCTCCATTTTTAGACCCCCGGGGGCATCTGCAGGTTTCACTGAAAATCGTTTAAGCGCTTGAATTTAGAGTCTAACATAACGCTTTATCAATGTCGGCGTTTCGTGTTAGCATCAAAATGCTCATCCGTCTAAAACATTCTATGCGCGTATGGTCCCGCCTAATTCTTTCCGTTTTTGCCGCTTTGTGCCTCGCTTTGGCGGTGATTGCCCAGGATACGAATCCGGTAGAAAAAGAAGTAGCCAATCCGATTTCGGACACACCCAATGTTAACCCCGTAGCACCCGAGCAAAAAATCACTACGATCCTTAAAAAATCTGAATCGGGCCTGGTGCCTGAGGGCGGCGGCGACGAAATAGTCGTCTACTCTGACCGCCAGACGGTGGAAGGCGAGGCCGGAAAGCGAATCCTTATTCATGAGGGCAATGTAGATGTCAGGTACGGGATCTATCGACTCCAGGCGGACAAAATAACTATCTACGAAGAGACTGCCAATCTGGCGGCAGAGGGAAACGTGGTCTTCGATCAGGGGGATGACCAGAGGATAACCGGTTCGAGCGGGACCTGGAATTACAAAACAAAGCTCGGGAAGTTCGTGAATTCAACAGGTTATACAAACCAGACGAACGACGGAGCGGTGCTTTATTTTACCGCCGAAAGGGTCGAGAGGATCGGCCTCAACGAGGTTGAACTGGAAAACGCAGAATTCACTGCGTGCGAAGACGCGGTTCCGAAATGGAGCTTTACGGCCGATTCGGCAAAAATTATCGCCAATGACAAGGTGAAGCTGAAGAAGCCGAGGTTTCGGATAAAGGGCTTTCCGATCCTGCCCTTGCCTTCGATTTCGCTGCCGATCAAAAAGGAGGACCGAAGTTCGGGTTTTCTTACGCCCGGATTCGGGTTTTCGGCAAACAAGGGTGTGCGCGTGTCGGGAGCATACTACAAGACGTTCGGACGTTCGGTGGATGCTACCGTGAGGGCCGATCTGTTTACAGGGCGGGGGATAGGTTATGGATTCGATGTCCGGACACGGGCCAACTCCCGTTCGTATTTTGATTTTGGCCTTTACGGCGTTGTCGACCGGATTCTCGGTTCGCAGGAAAGCGAGGAATACCCCGATCAGGGCGGGACGATGTTCTATGCCGAGGGTATCCATTATTTTTCAAACGGTTTTGTCGGCGTTGCGGATGTAAGGTTTACTTCAAACCTCGCCTTCAGACAGGTTTTTCTGGACGGGGTCCAGCAGATAATCTCACCGATCGAGACTTCCGATGCCTTTGTGAACAAAAGCTGGCGCAATTACAGCCTCAATATAAGGACACGGTCAGCCGTCATTTCGATACCTAATGTGAGGGTCAAGACAAGAAACCTGCCTGGCATCCATTTCGAAAAACGTCCCGCGCTGCTGAGTTTCTTCAAGAACGCATACTTTACCTATAAAACGAGCCTTGATGGTGTCTCGAGACGGGAAGATGTGGATTCGGTCGAGGCTTACCGTTTAACGACGGGATCGGACCCGGTGGTGACCCCCGCGATCGGACAGCGTTTCGATGTGCATCCTCAGCTGATCATTCCTTATACCTCGAAGTATTTCTCATTGACCGCGACCGTCGGCGGGAGAGTCACCTACTATTCGGACACCTTCAATGACATGCGCCGGGTGGTAGGAACGGACGCGGTCAGGAAATACGGTGAAATCGAACTGGACTTTCGTCCCGCAGCGCTGGCACGTAATTTCTATGGCAAAGGTGACGAGTTCCGGTTCCGGCATGTTATAGAACCCTATGTCCGCTACAAATTGGTAAAAGGTATCAACAATTTCAACAAGTTCATCAGATTTGATTACGCCGACACCCAGACGGACACGAACGAGATTGAGTTCGGCCTGACAAATCGGATTTTTACGCGCAGGTATTCCGAGGCGGTGACAGACGAAGCCCGCGAGACATTGAAAAACACGGGATCCGACGAGCAGGACGAAACCTCGATCCAGCCCTATGAACTATTTACGGTCACGGTTCGCGGCAAATACTTCTTCGATCCCTATTTCGGCGGCGCGCTCGTACCCGGAAGGCGGAATCAAATCGTCCCGGTCACCGACCTCACTTACTACACTTTCACAGGTGTCCCGCGGCGTTTCTCGCCCGTCAACGTCGAAGCTGTTTATCGTCCGCTCAACACCGTTTCGGTAAGCACCAAAATGGATATTGGAGTGCGGGGCGGCGGACTTCGCAATATCTCTGCGACCATCGGGTACAGCAGAAACCTGTTGAAGTTTTTCCAGAGTTTTTATTACACGAGAGCCGTGGATCTAGTCCCCTCGCTTCGCCAGTTTGCCAACCGTTTTGGAAAAGAGCCGGGCACGCTTCGCGGCGCGCAATGGAGCCCAGCAATATTTATAGGCGACAAAAACGACGGTTTTTATGCCGGAACGTCCCTTTTCTTTGATTTTGAGAACAGGCGCGAAACCAAAGACTCTCCCTTGATCAGTTCTTTGTACACGCTTGGATACGCGTTTGATTGCTGTTCGGTAAGTACTCAATTCTATACGTTCGATGTTGGGCAAAGGCGGGAAAATCGTGTCGTGTTTAGCTTTAGATTGAACGGGATAGGGGCGTTCGGCACAGAACAGTTCGGACAAGCACTCTTCTAAATTCTTACCGCTTTGCGGAAAACCGGCTTTGTGCGATCGATATCATTCTTTCGACCGGCGCCAGGTCATCGGTCAGAATCAGCGCGGCCGGGCGTCTCTCCTTTTCAGCATTATCCAACATACCGTGCCTCCGATGGCCCGCGCTGCGCGAAACGAGCGGTCGTGATGAGGCGGCGAGAATGACGTTTTGGATCCGGTCACGGGGTTTGGAAACGTCGACGCGGTAGATTTCCACGTATTCAAAAACGGCCTGATAGGTCGCCGCCTCCGCATCCAGGAAACGGCTGCCCTCGCCTTCAAGCGCTGTCCCGATATTGACGAGAACGACCCCGTCCTGTTTAAGCGTCCTCCTTATCTTTTGTACCGCCTCGAGTGTGGTCAGATGAAACGGCACACTAAAAAGAGAATTAAATGCGTCCACAAACACCGCATCATAGATGCTGCGTTCCGCTTTATTCAGAAATATCCTTCCGTCGGCGTGGACCGATCTGATCCTCGGATCATCGCGCAGATAAAAATGACGCTTGGCAAGAGTAGTCATCGCGGGGTCTATTTCGACAACATCTATCGTTGCCCGCTCCCGGATATTTACAAATCTCCGCGGAAAACCATATCCGGCGCCCCCGATCAGAAGCGCCCGGCT